>JAAUYH010042239.1_pt1 | contig 22258 bp, 5 predicted proteins | sample 7278061 | NCBI WGS metagenome assembly JAAUYH01 (sample SAMN14350203, study PRJNA611818) | marine sediment metagenome | isolation source: surface marine sediment (0.6m) | place: French Polynesia: Moorea | collected 2018-08 | reverse complement strand
CCCCCCCCCCCCCCCCCCCCCCCCCCCCCCCCCCCCCCCCCCCCCCCCCCCCCGTGCCTGTTATAAGTGTACTTAAGGTCCTGCATTTATTCTGCAGCCGCAGTTCGATTTTCTTGAAACATGATTTCACGAAGAAACATTATGTTACAGTACTATATTACCTAAACATCATGCCATCGGAGAATATTGTAATTCCATAGAATAAAAGCTAGCTCGTGTATTAAGGAAGTGATCAGATTGGGGAAGTTCGCCAAAGTTAGAATACAGTTCGTACTGAGAAAGTATAACTAGCTCCACAGTTGAATTCCTGAGAAATTGAATCAATATTTCAGCGAGCAGCTTCATTGACTTGCAAGTCATAATATGGATAGATACAACCAGTAGGAAATGGCGGATAGAAAATTCATGCTATTAACGAAATGCCGCCTACAGAGAGCAAATAATGGATGGAATAACCAATGGGATGATGCACTGTTCTAAAGATTGAAACAACTTAGTGAATGATTTTCTTTCGTCTGCAATTCTACTGTACTGTACTTGTATAACAAATAGAAACAGAAAAACAACAGGTCAATGTTGTTTCAACTTATTGTGGAGAAATAAAGAAGAATCCGGGTCAACAAGATACTAGCATTATCTCTTTACCACTTAACCAGCATATTTAGCTCATTAAAGTTTTAGCTCTTCGCGATTACTGCCTTTCCAACGCACCATCTGTCCGTGAGAGTTTGGTTTTCAGGTAGGCCTCATTGAACTATATGTTTGACTGGATTCACGGTGGATTAATGCTTTTGCATGGACTTGTCGACATGGTTTTAGGATCTGGACTTGCTCAAGACATATTTTTGTTCTCTTTTATAATATGGGTCGAGATTTGAGGTACAACTGAAGGTGATGAACGCTCCGATTTTCTTCTGTAGTACTCTGGTATCGCTCTAAATCAATCATTTGTCTTCCTAAGTTGAATTTTCGTTTTTCACGTTTTTGTCAATTGCGAGAAATCTTCTCCTTTAAAAATTGCTTTGTTGAGCTAGATCAGACAACAATCTACTGTGCTTTCCAGTCAAGTAAACCCAATCTACTCTATTGCGACGAAACTTATGTTAGAAACAAAAAACGTGACTGAAAATAGTAGTGGAATTTGTCGGACGGTGAAGAGATAACGTTGGCTCATTTTCAAATACACAGATTTTTCGTGCTATGTCCGAGATTATTGAACAACTCTCTCCGTTCAAAAATAATTGAACGCATTTCTCTTTTTCGATGTTCAGAAGTAATTGACCGGAATCTGTTACTTCGTGCTAGGTTGACATAAGCAACTACTCACAGTGTTGACAGATACATTGTCTACAATATCATCACGAGTCATGTCTTGCACAGGTCTACCGACTCTACGGCTGTACTTTTCCATCAAAAGTGGTAAGTGTACAGCTCTCCAAACCATGCTGCAGCTTACCGTTGAAAGATAACGCCTACATCTCGGTGCAAACACCGGTTTTTGGTCTTCAGTCAACTAATTATACTTGGCTGAATGAAGTTGAACAGATAGGTTGGTTGAAAACGATAGATGATGGTGAAAGGGATGCAAAGACAACTGAGTCATTTTACGTATGAAAATTCAAACCGGAATTTTTGTGAATTCTTGAAGCACCCGTGGAGAATATTCCTATTACTGGATGGAGAATGACAGTTAGTACCTGTGTACCGAGTCTGGGTGTCTAGAAATACGAGATGGTGATAATCCATAAGGTCTACTAAATCCGGTCAAGTATTCCTGAACGGAGGGAGTAATATTTAAGTCAAAAATGGAAAAACAGTTTGAGTATGAAAAGTTTGTTGAATGTGTGCAGACGAAAAATTGAATCACTCGTTAACTGAGTAAATTGCACTACTTGGATGATAAATTAGTAACAGTATTCAAAGTATTGGTATATATGGTCTCAAAAATTCAATTTAACTAACTTCAGGAATACTGAAATATTGTCTGAGATGTATTTTTTGCGAGGAGATTATGTCATCTAAGTTAGTAAAATCAATCAATTAGGTTGCAGTCAATTTATACTATGTCAGATACGAAATGATCCTATACCTAGTTTTTTCTTATTACTAAAATGGATGGGATGAAGCAGGGTCGATGAAGCGTTTTTATTGGTTAGACACGGGAGTTTTTTTTATAAATTTGAGCATCTTAAATGACGTAGGAAGGCGATGTGGCATATTTACATACAAAAATGCAAACATATGGACAGGCACATTCGAACTCAAGTGTGAAAGTGTTAATGAAACTAAATTACTATTTTGGCCTTCAGGGCAAGGGATTAAACTTCAACCCGCTTCAATGGTGGGAGCACGAACCTACATGGGTTTGACCGTGCTCCGCATGTGTTTTATGCAAGGACGCTTCCTGAATGCTGTGGGAGAAGTAGGTAGTAAAGATTGAGATTGAATAATAGGAATTAGATGGGGCGACATCATAACTGCACGACTCCAAATAATTGATTTACCGATCGAGAAGGAACAGGAAACTTTGAAAACAGCAGTATGAAATCTCTGTCAATGAACCGCCATTTGCAAGCTAATTCGCATTGCAATTAGCTTGTTACTATGGAAAGATTACAAGAGAAGAGAATTAATAGTGATAATTTTCAGTCACAATAGACGCAGACTTATCCGCATGTTGAAGCTATGCGAGAAAGAAATTGGATTATTACACTGGATGACATTTTGGAGCAATTAAATGTTAGGGTAAAGTCACAGGTATTTGCCTGGTACCAACCAACCTTCATCGAAGGAGTTGGCCAAAATCGAATACTATAAACAAGGCAATAAGTCTTCATAAACGAATTCAGGCAACCTTGAAAGCAGTACTACCATTTATAAAATCTACTAAAGTTGAAATTTGCAAAACGGTTTCCCTTAAATTTCTATAGTGCGCGTGCGGGTGGAAGTTTGGATGCGAAAAAGCGAGAGATGTCGGCGAATGGTGATTCATAGTAAGGAAATGTCTTTGAGTTTTTCCATAGAGTTTCATTTATCTAATCAAATAGTTAGAAATAATCCCTGCTCAGAGGATCGTCATGAAGAGGCCGAAACCTTAAAGCTCAGCGGAGGTGCGAGATGTGTAAATAAACATCTCTTCGATTTTTTCAACTTTCTCTTCTGCTGTTTCAGCGTCATTAAATAGGTTAATTGAAAACGACTTTTAGGAACTTTGATAAACCAATTAGTACCTTTTCCGTAATACTAAATTTTTTTCTGGTATATTAGCGCGATAAATCAATATTTTATAAAATTTCTAACACTGGAACCTATCTGATTAATCCGGACTGTGAAGTACCTCAATACATTTGTTATTGATTGGATACCAGTTAATTTTCATGAAATATTTTTCATAAAATCTTTTTCAGATGTAGATAAATTCTCTTGAACTGGGTCATTAAAGTCCACCAGTACGAGTTTTTGTTGCACCCGTGGAATTGAAGAAATGTGGCTCAATATTTCCTGTTGTTCTCTGATAATCAAATTTTGACTATAGTTTCGAGAAGACTATACAACAATCGAGCCAGTTCAGTCCAATAATTGCAAGTTTTTGTAGAATACAATTCAAGCCGAATATTTTGAACCCAAATCATTTCTGAAAGTTGATCAAAATTGGGATTCAATTTATTGTTTTCTTCCTGGAGATTAGCGATTAAAACTTGAAATTTTCCGTGTTGGCTTTTAACCACCACAATAATGGCAGATTCTTAAGGTTGAAGTAAAGACGTTGTATTTGAAGGTAAGAAGATTACTTAAAATATGAAGCTGGGGAATTTTTTTGAGAGTTCTGTCGCAAAAATCATTACAACAAATAGTAGTACAACTTTTGGTTGTTCATTTTCTTTACATATAAGTCAAATCTAACCAAACATTTGAATAGATTTGAATCCATCCAGCCATTTATTTTGAATAATTGTCAAATTCGTGTTGACGAACCAAATTTGTGGACATAAGCAAAATTTTTTCCTGAGTATAAAATTAAAGTTAAAGCGTCTCTTAAGTTTGTCGACCCTCTATTACCCATTTCCTTTGACTACCGGATGTTTTAGAATTCAAAAATTCTGGTGGTTAAAACGCAACAAGCTTTGATTTTCATCATGCCACTGAAAATGATAGGAGTGTACATTTTCCCACACCAAATCAACCTGACTTTCTCCTCGTGATTTCTTTGCACTAATCTATTTTTCTCAATATTCTGCAAATATTTTGCTTAAAAGTAGTCTTTCGTACTTGAAACTTCGTTAAGCCTAATCGGCTAGTTTATAAAGTGAAGATGAGGTGCCTTCCTTGTTTCTTTTTGAAACTCTGCAAACAATTCTCTTTTCGCACATTGTTCAACAACTTTGATGTCATGGTTGAACATAGGTTGAGGTAGTAGAGCTGGTCGAAGTTATCGAGGTTATTTTATATGTTATAAATAGAATTTAACTTAAAAATCTAAGCTTAGAAAGCCCGATAACTTCTTTCCTAGTTCTTTAGTTCTACAGTTCTGATTTTATTCGAAATACGGGACTTACACTTTCGGAGGACCAAATAGCCTTTTATAAATTGAATCTGCGTCTGCACTCTGATCAACAAAGTAACACCATTTTCTTGAGCCAATATGCAATTACATATTCCAAATTCAGGTGCTAAGCACTGTCTGGTTAGATACCAGAAACTTGCAGTTTCTAAGAATACGTATAATTCTTTAGATTAAATGATTTGAGATGCAAATTGATACCAGAAAAGAGCATGGTCACGCATTACATTTCTCTATTAGGCATTCATGAACAAACAAAATCACGCGCAATTGATCTGGTAATTGAATTATGGAAGAAAATCGTATTAAAATCTAAAATGGTTCCTTTATTCTATCGATATTGGTCATTTTACTGTACGTACGTTTACATGAAGCCGTTTGAATATGATACACAGAAATAATAGGCGCGATTTAAGGTTTGTCATTCGTAGTAAGCTATTCCATGTGAAGAAGAACACTTCGAACGAAATTAATATTATCTAAAACAGAAATGAAGTAGCACTTTCTATCACTGTTAACGTTTATCACCATGAAATGAAGAATTAGAATTCATTGAAAAGCAATGAGACAGAAACTATTTCGAAGTATAAAATGATTAATGCAGATACTGGATAATGCAGAAAGCAATGCTACTGCAGTTGAATGTGATATATGTTATCTCAATTTTCCCTCACTAGTAATCACAGGAAATGTCTTGTTGAATATTTAAAAATTCGGTAATGAAATTTCTCCGTTAATGATTTCAGAATTCATTTCCGATTTGATAAGTTTTTTGGAAGGTGCGGAAATATGTGAGCTCCCGCAAGTCTATACTCGTACTGGATTTGCGATACTTGCGGGAAATTAGTGGCGCAGTTTGGTTCCAAGTAACTTCTTCCCATTTTATAGAAAAACTATTCGGCTCAATCCAGAAAAAAGAATTTGGAGCTTGCACGCTGACTGTGCGGCACTAGACGGACTTAAATATGAGATTCAGTAGCATTAGCAATTAATTCTGAAAGACTATTCTACATTCTGCTCGAATTAAAAATTAAGGTCTACTATATTTGAAAGTATCTTTCTAATTGTTTGAGTGGTTCAGAAGGAGAACTAAAGAACAGGATTAACTAAACTCTCTCAAATAATATAAAATTAATCAGCAGGATTAAACTTTACCTTGTTTTTAGCTTACAGGGGACTATCACCAGATTTCTTCTCAGGAATTGTGGACCGCTCCCTGCCCAATTCTTGCTCATACCTTTAACTAACCGAAAATTATCAAAAATATGGTACTTCTTCTATTTTAAGTGATTTTTGGAATCTACTACATTTTCGACCGCATACCCCTTGTGAAATGGCTAGAGTAAGATGTTCCGTTGCTTGCTCGACTTACAGCGTTTCGATTTTACCGATCGGAATACACATATGACAGGGCTTTAAAATTTCCTTTCAATAACCCAAAGCACAAATGGAAGTTTCATTGACAAGAAAATAGATAGAATAAAATTTTAATGGTAGAAAGCAGACGTAATCTTTTTGTATAGGTAGATCATAAAATTACAGATGTTTAAAGGCAAGCTAGTTGACCAGCCAGTTCAATATCAAATTGAAGGCAATATTGGATAAAAAGTCTGAACTAAATAATAGCTAATTAAAAGTTAATACGTGAATTTTGTTCTCTTATACCAAAGATCCAAACGGTTCGGATCAGAATCAGCAGTTTTTTTGCTTTTTAAGAGCAAAGATGAGAAAACCTCGGGTACATGAATCTAAATAGGAGAACCATAAATTGTCTAAGCATGCGCCATCCATCAAGAGACATTAGTCATTAGAGGCGACATTTTCAAGCAACGCGTAACCAAAGTCACTTTGAACTGGCAGTAGGAGGCATATGCTTCTTAAAGTAGAACGGAAAAAGGATCAAAGAATCGAATGAGATCTTGTGTTAAAATTGGTCGCTTTCATTAGGTTTCCATAATGACATGCAACTCAGAATGGATTTAAATTCGTACAAAAATGTGCTTCGAAAATTTAATGGACCAAAAAATGAGTCTATAAGGCTACAAATATGGTTCAGGAACTTATAAGGAATCTGAACAGCGAAACTGTGTTGCCGATTTATAATGTTGATTTTCCGAATTCACGTTTTATTTTGTGAACATGGACCAGACTTACAATTATCGAATTTAATTCCGTGCTCTTTTATGCTCAATTACTTTATTTTTTAAGTAGTGCTGGATCACTGATAAACTGAAAATAAAAGGTATCTATCAGATTCGAAATTTTAACCAGGGTTTTCAAGAGTTCAGGTACATCAGGACAGTACATTTTTCGAGTCAAATTAATTGATTGGGTTCTGTACTCCTTGAATCATTCCTTATGTTTTATTTACTTAGATTTATAGCATGAGATGGGCTAACTACGTCTGAAACAATACAACATATCAAAACATAGATGAGTCTACGATTTTCTGAATGAGGATCGGTTCTTAATTTGGACATTAAATTCGGGTGAGCAAGCATTTGAAGTCATTGATGAATTTTGAACAACTCAAAGAGACTTTTCCTTGTTATTCAGATAATCCGGCTACTATTCTACGACATCTGGGAACAGATTTTGCACACCTTTCTGGTTCCCAAAGCTTTTCAGCTTTCCAAATAATTCAATTAAGTCAGTGCCAGCTTTGATAAGCCATCTAAATAGTATTTTTATTGTATAATAGACGCTCCGATAAAACAAACAAATGAAGGTTAGGTTCAAGTATTCAAAAAGCAAAGGTCGTGGGTTCAATTGATCTATGCATCCCAAGCACTATTTCGCCAAAATTCATTAGCTGGACTAAATAGACAAAACAATTATGAGAATTGAATCCTAGTTTAAACTGTTTCTACCGTAAATATTGCTTTTCTAAGAACAACTACTCTGAAAAGCGAAATTAATTGATTCGTTCCCTTTATATGATAAGCTTTTGTAGCGAAGTGGTGGAGAATTAGAAAAACTACGAAATATAACTTAAGGAAGATGCTGATGACTTGAAGATTGGGAGCTGCATTTTGTTATTAATTGGAGGAAGTTTCAGAATAAGGAAATCCTATATAAAGCAGAAGCTGGAACGGAACATAGATTAAATAGCATGACTGGCACAATAGGAATTGTAATCGCAGTTCTTGGTGGCTAAAAAACTTTTCCTGCAGCTGCAAAACCTTACAGAATTCATATATATGTCCATAGTGAATGACGCTGCTCGAAAATCAAACAGCTAAGGGAATGAATGTGAAAATGAGCCGTAGAAGTCGACAAAACTATTACTTGTTGGAGTATAATTTCCTTTGGCAACCACCCACTCTATCTTCATCCAGCTGATATAAGAATTTGAGAATTATAGATGCTATAGATTTTTATTCTGCTTTCTTCTAGGCAAAGATTTTATACACATACAACGTTATCCCACAACTTCTAAAAGGAAACCTGTGTTGATGATCAAAGTAGAGCCCACTCAATTAATCGAATCATTCATTGATGAAGTTATCTTCCTCTGATTGAGTAAACATAGCTGCATAGATACATAAACGACAAGAAAAGAACTGAGTTGGCTTGGATAGTTCGAATCTTATGTTAATTTTAACGTCGAGAATGAGATTTAATGCACATCACAAAAACATCTTGCCGCCATATTTTTCTTTTCATGGAATCAGTGCCAATAAGAATTCTGATTGTGAATTTTTGGCACAGCTTTCTTCGTAATTTGGGAAATGGAATAAATTAGAAATGATACATGTGATATCGGTAGAAGAATCACGCTCTATTTACCTGTTTATTCTTCTCCCGGCAAACTTTATCTGATCCAATTTCACATGCTTTAATTTAGTGAACTGAATAAATCTCTATTGCTAGAGTCTCAATTTCAATGAAAGTCATTTTACAAGCATTTTTATCTGTGAAGCTTAAAAGCACTAAGTTTCTTTGCAATGGCCTCCATTTTCTCTTTCTTCTTCTAATCATGGTGGATAAAACTCTTACGCACGACTATGTTTGATTCGAAATCTATAAATGAATCTTGTTTTTAATAAACCATATCTGAATAAACTAGAATTTAATCTTAAAAAACTCTAACAGTGGACCAATTTACGCAGTACCTCAGGATGCGGCTATTCATTGCAGAGTAATTATAATGGTATCAATCCTTGTGTATGACTTTCCTTGCGGTAGATTAGTAATATCTTATCTAAATTTTTAGGATCATTCCTTCATATTCGGGCGCAATTATAATACTCGTCTCAGTTGAAATTCATTCTTCAGCAAGACCGATCCGATTACACTAGCATTAATTCATTGTACCGTTTATGATATGCTTCACTCCACTCAAATAACTTACATAATTCAATTATCTAAGAAATCAGAAATTCTAATGAATTTGAAGATCAATTGTTTCAACTCAACGTTCAAAAAAATAGTCAATGATGAGGCAAGCACTAAAAAATCATAAAGTTTTTTCTGTGATACGGCTAGACTAACAGCTCAATTTTTGAGAATTTGGGCTTATTTCGAAGGAAAAGATATAATGCGATTGGGTCTTCTGTCGCGCACATCACATTTACTAGCTTTCTGCAACACTCTGTTCGGTTCTACCGAGCTCCGCGAGCAGAGTTAGGACAAATAGTCAAAATCCTGATATGGTTTTGATGCTTGCATAAATTTATATTGTTGTTTATTATATTTTGATTAGTGTTACGACTCATGAAGTCGTGAATAGTAGATGTGATTACAAAATTCACTGGGATACAACGCTTCACTTCCATTTCATATGGCTATTGTTTTATTTTTATTAGTTATCATTGTTTTGAAATGCCAATTTTGGATAGTAATCCAATTATATTTTTGATGGCAAATTTAGCATATTACAATATACAAATTTTAGAGAATTAGTTGAGATAAAAGTCATCAACCAATAGGCGAAGTGCTTCTATCTCACGGCATATCCAGTCAAACCATCTGGACTCCGTCAACGCCGGTGACTCGATTATGTCAAGTCTACAGCAGTTATCCTCTTTTTTGGCATCGGTTCATTTCTGTTACCTTCAATTAGATGCCGAAGCTGGAAAATTATCAGCCGAAGCGTATGTGTAGGAAATTGAAAGTGAATTTTGATTCCTGCGGTAAATATTTTCTATTTGTGCGGCGAAAATTCGGTATAATAAGTTTGTTCGCTGATTTTTATAACACAAAATCATTGGTGAGTTGCTTTATGAAAGACACTAAGCACAACATGTGCAATCTTTTATGTAATAGCAACATAAGGACTAGTATCGATCCATAATCTTCGCTACTTAGAATCAACAGCTAGCTGTTCGTAAGGCAACAGTCACAGAACTCAATATTCAGCATGAAAAGGTATATGTCAAAGTGTAACTTTCAAATTTCTATTGTTAACGAACAATGCAGCCAAAAAGTCTAATAACTTCGACAAAAGACTGAATAAGTTAATGCAAAAAGCTTTATTCTCTTTCTTTATAGCAAAGGACCGTTTTCACTGGACAATATGGAATGCGTACAATTCTAATGTCTGCTCTAGCAATTTATGTCTAATAGTTGATTTCAAAGAACTACGTATTCATTTTTTGGTTACGTAGGTATCGGTCCTCTTCAGAAATTGGGTAACCTGCTGAATTTGTTTTCCGTAAAAAGTTGTGCACCATCATTATTATTCATAATTCAGTTGTAGAATTAAAACTCTGTATTGTTCGCTCTGTTTTGAGCACCAATGGCATCGTTGTAGCACCAAATGATATAACAGAGTGATTTTGAATTTTATTGGTATTGGCTGATGGCAAATTCTCTCATCAGATTTCAAGCAATACAGCGCACTGAATATATTCAAGTATTTCTTGACCACCAATATTAGTGAACAATCAAGCATATTGCTGTAGTCTCTTTATTTTTCACCATTATCGGTATAATTTTTGTATAGAGCATACATACCATCAACGAATTTTCCTAATGTTTTATGAAGTAAATTTAATTTTGTTTTAATATTTCAACGTGATGCCCAAGAAAGTGGAGTACAAGAAAGGTTCTCAACATTTTTTCCTAACCAAGGAGAACCCTTGTAAGATCCTTCAAATTTTGTGCTCATTGGTGTAAAGGTTCGTTGTTCCTGGTTCTATTACAGAGTCTGAGGCTCTTAGAGCAAGTCTATCGGTGGATCCAAAAGCGTTGTAATTCCAACTGATAGACGTAAGCCGACGTCAGGCGAGATTTCCTGACGTTTTGTATTACAGTACTGTACCAGCGACCATACACAGCGATAACGTTGTGTCAACAATACAAAGTAGATCTATAAATTTTGGGTACGCATCAGATAATAGCGTTGTGCCCAGTTGAAGCATGGTTATCGCTGTATATCGTTGCCAGTAATATAAAGTAACGTTAGCAAATTTCGCGTGACATTGGCTTACGTCTAAGGTTTAGAACTATAGCGCTGTGGAACCACCGATAGACTTGCTTATAACGAGTTCGGAAGCATTCACTGTTTTCATACATGTAATTCTGATCTTCCCGCTCCTTAAGATGTGCTGCATCCGAACCGTAGGAAATCAAGTTTTAATCAAAATTCAAGTCACCGCGTAAACGGGTCGTATTTCACTTCCTTCACAATCCACTAAATATCAGTTAAGCTCGCTTTAGACAGGTTAAACTGAGCAACTCCCTGTACGACTCGGTAACGTCCACTAAACTAAGACATCCCTACGTCAGATTTTGCTGGAATACTTAGTTGGCAGCTATTCAGAAACTCTTCGCGGATCAACTTCAAGTTGAACTTCATCAGAGACGATTGATATTGTATTTAACATATTTCACAGTAAGTGCTCATAGACTGTCCCCTAAATTTCAACATGACAGTGAGCGCGAAAACAAGAAAAGTAAATGCAAAAAGAACAATGGCAATTCGCTGTGTGATATAGAAGTGAAATTAAGCTGATATGCCACTATGACATCGATAATAATATTTACTGTCGTCAGCTTCTCAATATGTATCGTAAGTGGCGTGAACACGGGTAGATTCTGCGTCGTCGTCGACTCTACATACGACGGGCGATCTCAGTGTCATTTCACGCGCCACAGTGGGATTGACTACACGCTTTTCTCTGAGGGAGCCTTGACATATCCTGCCACCCCAAGTGCTCTTCCATGTCGTGTTCAATCCCCTTTCGCCAATTCATGATATGCGAATTGCATATCTGCATGAAACTGCAAACCGAATGGAGATATTGCTTGCATTGTGAATTTAACAACGTGCGACGCACATCGATTCTTGCCATTGACACGACGATTCACGAAAATCTACGCGAATTCGATGTCCTTAAGAGGCACAAACAATGTGCCCCGGTCTAATTCACCACCGAACACACGGTTTATCATGGCATCATCGTCTCCACAACGATATGTGCTTGCCCGTGATGGCGAGGCACCATCACCCGATTCGGTAGCGCATAAGACTGCCCAATCATCGCCTTTGCGCCGCTCCAATGGTATATGTTCCCCCAATTCAAATCCAATGACCAACGCATTGACTCACGTCGAAGACGAAACTGATGCGGTGAACACGAGAGTCGACCGTTCATCACCAAGATCCTATCCTCGCTCTACTCGAGAAGATACCGGATCATTTCAGCGCGTTCAACCTGGCGGTCCCTTCTTTTCCGTCTCCAACTCACTTTATGAGTTTCCGGCCACAGCCGCTCTTGAACCTGGATCACGAAGAGAAGTGCTAGAAGAAACACCACACGAAATTACGACTCAAACGAATAATGTGGAAGGGGAACAGGAGCAACAAGTTGTTTCACCTGTTTCCGAAGCGGAAGAATTGGATGAAGCGCAATCATCACAAGAAGAAGAAGAAGAAGAAGACGACGACGACGACGACGATGACGACGAAACAGATAGACCAAATAAGTCGCTAGAACAGATCCTGCGAACTATTTTATCCAATACCAGCGCAAATAATGCGCGAACTTCTGAAGCACTTGGATCATCCGTAGATGCTCCGGCACTACCAACATCAGTAGTACTTCAAGCGTTACAACAAGCTTTGGCTATGACTGGCCAGTCAGGCAACATGCCAACTGCAACAACACAAATGTTGTCGGAAGTCTTGGCAAAACCTGTGAAGAACGCGAAAGATGCACGTGCAAGACGTGGTGCGATTATACGATACAAACGAGCTGCGGAAGCAACACCCTCGGCTCCCTCCCAGTCGGGAGATAATGGAGGTCAAGGTGCAGGATCAAAGCGTAAGTTGAGCGAAGAAGAAATGGAAGAAAAACGTATCAAGAACCGAGCAAGTGTTCAAGCATGCCGTCATCGTAAGCGTGTACGAAAAAACGAACTTGAGGCCGAGCAAGGCCATTATGAAGCGGAGAATCGTGCGCTTCGTGGGATTGTTTGGTCGATTGACGTTGAAGATTCAGATGTTTTGTTATCTCCCGAGACCAGACAACTTAGAAACGAAGCAAAGGCGGAATTGAACCCTCGAAAATACCCTGATGAGTAAGGCAACTGCAAACATTTCAAGGAGTCAAGCGAGCACAACTTTTGTTCATCAATGTGTTTGTTTGTTCACTGTAATGCCTGAACCCTCATAAGGGGTGACAAACCCTTGAAAAAAGTGATGAATCGACTGTGTAAAACAATACTTAAAAACTAACCAATCTAGAATGCAATTTGTACCTATTCATATTTACAATGAATTGTTCTAAGAACAACGTGGCATGTAAGAGAATTCGGTAAAACATCAGTTTCACCGAAAACAGTTCATTCTCAGTACTCTTTCCCCAGTCACGGAGGCAGATCGATCCACAACAGTACAGTACATGTACTGTAGAGTGCAGGACTTAGCTGAAATGCACTGACTGTGACGAAAACCCTTCTAGGTCAATACTATCTTACGAAATTGTAAGTCGTTGGAATAGGCGTTTACCCTAGTAAGCCAAAGTTTCTGATGCGATGCTGCCGATTCATGAGTGTTGATTTGATATGCGTTGCGGAGGAATCATGCAAGGCAAATGAAATTTTGGACAATTTTTCTTAACTTATGTCGCAAAACGATTCAGAAGCATTGTTAAACAACGAAGGTGATTGCAGAAAACATGAGGCAGTGTACGGCAAAGATGAAACATGTACAATTGAGTTTGTGTTTAACCAATCCAAAGTTGCTAACACCAAACAAAGTACAGGAATACTGCTCTGACACGTGTTTTTTGAAGATGGATTCTGTACACAGTACAGACTGTCAGCTGTGTCCACATAAGTTAATATTGAAAAGTGGATAAATAAGGCAATGTTATGGAACACAGAAAATATCCTAAGTCCACGTAGGAAGCGATTAGTCGGCAATAAATAGTTTAAGGCAGAAAAATAACAATTATGTGATGTAAGGTTAACTCGAGAAGTAGCAAACAATAGGTTGGGAGTGGACTCGTCAAGGATGTACGGACAGCGGGCTGTACACGCAACGCTTGAAGAGTCAGGACCAATCGATACGTCGTGCCACCTATCAAAAAGCAATTGTCGAGGGTGCTGTGATTCACGGAAACTCCAATTAGTATGATCGGGCTCGTGCTAAAGCGGAAAATGAAAGCTCGCGTCTTCAAGAATTCATACGGAAAGAAAGCACTGTATGCGGTGCAGCGAGTTTCTAGACCATGAAATTGCTCCGTATCACCCTCATTCAGGAAAAGCACTGCAAGGAAATCCGCGTCCACCTCCTCTTATTAATCTAGATGTGTAGTAAATTTACGGGAAAACTCATCTGTGGTGCGAAAACACTGAACCTAAGACTCACGCAACACTGTCCCATAATTGGGCAAGTTTTTCATATTTACACATCGAATATGTCGACTCAATGTCATTCCAACACTCAACGTGCAAAAATAACTGCATCAATTCCTGACTTTTCCTCGAGGCATAGACTCCCGAGAATATCGACTCATCGCGATAAGACCCTCGCTTACACAATGTGTATGCGGCAGCGATGTTGCTCGGGAAGTTATCGCCGTCGTCGCCGTCGTCTCTGTGAGTTAACGATGAAAAAAACCGTCTATTCCACTCGCTATGCGCTCTAGCAATGAAGAGCATTAAACCCACTTGCTTGCTCAATCCCTATCACAACCAATATCGCCCACGTTAATACCACACTACCCTGTTTAAAACCGTCATACGCTAACAACTTTTCGTAACTAATTTACTACATGATGTCTTCACCTCGACAACGACGAGATGATGGCGGTGGCTATCGTCGTGTGAGGATTGACGACTTGTTAAATCCGGTTACAACTCCTTCATCTTCCGGCCGTGGCCATGGCCAAGGACATGGTCAAAGTCGCTCTCGAGGTCGCGGTGCTTCATCATCCTCATCGTCGCGGTCCATCAAGTGCTCGTACTGCAATCGAGTGTTTTCATCACGCGACGAACTCACCGCGCACCGAATGCAATCACACCCAACTTCATTTATCTGTACGATTTGTAACTCAAGCTTTTTCGACAAAGGCAACCTCAACAAGCATGTAAGTCGCACCTATCCTGTCGCCACCATCATGTCACTAACCACACTACAGATTCGCAGCGTGCACGAGAAACAAAGACCGTTCGAATGCGATTATTGCAACAGCTCCTTTGCGTTTTCCGACGGTTTGAAGCGTCATATCCGTATGGTCCATCTGAATGATCGGCCATTCCCATGCACTTATTGCACGCTCGCATTCAAGCAACGAGCACATCTCGTCAAACATATTGCGGCTCGTCATCCCGAACATAAGGCGGGGTCATCGTCCACAGGCCGCTGACAAAATGTTACCCTGGCGATAGTATTGCTGTTGGTGTGTATGTCAATACTCAGTTGGTGTTCGCCTCGCGCGTTAGCAAGAAGAAGAAAATTTCGACACAGGAAACCGAAAAACTCACAACCTTCTCAATTACTCTAGGAGTGGCTGAACGGAGAATAAAGAAGAAAGGCATTTTACTGAAATTCGGGGATGTAAGGTCAGTCGCAATATCTATCCGACCCATTATTAGCCAGAAAACGGGGAAATCGAAGACAGCTAGTCGAGCTACAGGGTATGCAATAGGGGATAGTGAACGAAACGCAGAGTAATATACTGTAGTAAGAAATAGGCAGTATGAGAGACAACAGTACGCAAAGTGTTCATCTTCAGATGCTTGGATCTACGATGCATGGCTGCAAGTACACGCTCGAACGGCGGTAAGGATACGGGTTTATTCTGATCACATTGGAAAGCGACAATATAATTTCGCATTTGGGGCTCAAATCATAAAACATTCTTGCGAAACGTTTAGCCAATAATTCTTCATGCTCGGTCTATGGTGTTTCAACTTGTACAGACTGGCCGCTGATTCGTTAAGCCAATTGGCTCACCGATCTACTCCACTCTTTGGTCACCGCACAGCGCTGAGCTTCTTCCACATTCACGATGAATTACTGGGCAGATAAGCAACACAATTGATCCTTCCAACTTTGCCGACTCGTAATATCGTCAAAATATGCCCGTTTTTTTCGAGAGTGGACGTATGATTCTTGTTGGAACCTCCGTGTTCGAAATTTTAAAACGGGTAGCACTCAATGTCTAATCTTGATTCCTGGCAGGTGCTTTCTGGAACTGAGCGTCACGATGAATGATGCCCAACGTCACTAACCGCGTTCGCTCACTCGCTTTTGCGCGCGTTATAAATTTTATAACGCAATGAGCTGCGAAAGTGAGTGAGTGTAATAGATAATACACACTTCATTTCGTTCCTTTGTCTATTCCAAATATTCTCTCTATCAACATATTTTCAACTATTTCATACTGGATCTCATATTAGCTTACGTTCTACAGTGCGATCGATCCATTATTGATAGAATTTTTCATATGGCATAACTAACAGTAAAAAGTCGTCGTCACCACCACAGAGAATTGGGACATAATCAGGAATGGAATTTTTTCTCGCTTAACGTATAACTATTAATCTCAAAGTTCCACAGATCAGTGTAGCAGCCTTCACAATCTTCCAAACGAGATTTATATGCTGTACCACACAACCTTACCTAGATCAAATTAGCAACTCCCAATGCGGTTGCCAAAAGAAAAAAATCCATCCATCCACTTTTGTAAGGTAGAACAATCCGGAATCTGACCGGGAGGCATGGAAGATAATGATGCAATTTTAAGGTCCCTGTGACGAGCACGGAGTGAAACAAACGCAAATACGAACAGGTCTTTTCTCAACAATCGAAACCCAAAGATGAAGGTGTCTGATTTCGAACATTAGATATTCGACATTTGGTATACATAAATACAGGAACGGTGTCGTATGTATTCTGTATTAGAAATTACAGCAAGAGCCCCAAACTCATACCCCTCTTTGCGACGACCACACCCCGAGCGAGTTGTGATGGTATTCGCGTTTACAGAGGGTGTGGACACGCCAAGCTGGCTGATGCTTTCATTCCCTTTCTGAGACGTGTTGGCAACTCATAGTGCACCATTATTGTCAAACCTAGTTTTGCCCGCATCAATGAGACTATGATTACCGGTACCTATGCTCTTCAATCTCCCAAGTTCGACGCATTGATGTCAGCGGTTTGGTTCCAGTGTTAGTGTTTCCTTTCCATCTTCTGTTGCAACATGCCAACGAATTCGAGTGACTCGGCAATGAATGCATTGACCATGCTTCGACACATTCATCCCTGCACAAGTGATGCATTGGGAATGGTCGGACGGCTAGTGCACGTTCATGTTACGTGCTTACCTTCCCAAACAAGCGAAACGAGCGGCGCACTGAGCACCTTACCACCGCAAAAGTCAGCGACATCATAGAAATACACGCTAATGAGGTGATGAGCTTTATTGAAGTGTACCTCTACACGTCTGATGTATCCGAAAATGTTAAGGTTCTACTGTGATTGCCGGGAACGGCGTGTTACCAGCTTCCGGTGTGATAGTAGGGGGAAGCTCGCCACCTCCATCCGGTCCTGGTGTTGGTGGGCCTGGTGCTGGGCCATTTTCTGGTGGCAACAAACGGAAGGCCAGGCAATCGTTATCACCGCCCGACGTCTTGTTCGTACCATTAGTCATCCACGCAGCGAATGGCAGCGTGATGCAAATGCCGTCGCCAATCGCCGCCACTTGACCTTCTTGGGGTGTCTCGTGGCCAACAGCCACACCGCCGTCGCCACTGGGAAAGGTCTTGATGAACGAGGGCGTGAACGGCTGTCCGTCGACCTCGACGCGGGAGATTGGCGTGCCGCTCACCATGGCCTCCCCCGTCTCTGCGCCACCCGTGAGTCGTTCTGTGCCATCGCACAGCCCCTCGGAAAGTGCAGTGTCGGGGGCCCCTGCCACCACGCTGTCGCCACCCTCGCAGAACGTGAAACGGCACGAACTACTGGGACACTGCGCGGTAGCAACAGCGACGAACAGTAGTGTGAGCGCTAGTGAGCGATACATGTTGTGGTGAGTGTGGTGTTGGGGGTTATGCCGGTGCGCGGTTTATATGAACATGGTAGAGGTGTATCATGCGTTGTAATGGCGTCTCATAAACTGGGACACGAGTAGATACCTGGAGACGTTCCATATGAGTGCCAAAACTTTGCTTTTCACTCGCAATTCTCTGTTTCGCCTCTCGGACATTACCGCACGATTCTGCGACGCGACGATTCCTGTGCAAAGGACCGAATGAAATCTCGTCCTATGTTACAGTTTACGTTGCAAGCCAACATGCCAAAAAACACAGCGAGGTACAGGCACGCGCCCCTCGAGGCGTACTACTCTAACAACATCATGAACAAGATTTTCGTTTCTCATTCTCACTTTCCGTACATCCATTCCCTAACCAGTTATTGCGCCCTCACGTACAACAGGTATTCTCCTCATCATATTCCGCCATACCAATGAACACCGCTTCGTAGAGGACTGCAATTCTGATGTGTGCATTATGTGTGCCTTCCACATGACCGTACTCGTGGTGACAACACCAGCGAGGTCATCGTTTCGATGTTAATCTAGACTTATCCAAAACTAATTTGGTTCAGTATCTTCGCCATAATTGAGTTCGCGTTCAATACCCTCCTTCGCACTTCAGAACTCGATTCGTTTTGTTGCCATCTCCTCTGCGATATGTCACATTTACTTTCAAACCTACACTCATTCCACCGAGCATGTGGGAGTTCCTCCGAGTACAAGTCGAATCAATACCACTTGTATCTATTCTATCGATCATTTGACAAAACTTCTGGCACTTGTTCATGGCTTACCGGGTAATCAATCTCCATGGTCTTATCCTCGTCTATCAATAAGACAGTACTCTTTCATGATTGTAAACACGCTTCGTTCTTCTCCCCTGTTCTTGTACTTCATAAAAGTTCATTACCTTTTCAGATTATCGATCCAGATTTGTACCGCCATCAGGACAGTTCCTCGAAAATCTGTGAGCAAATTCATCGCCAACACATCTCCTACAGTCTTGCCATCTGGCGCTCTCGCTTCATCGAGGAAAGCCTCTAGTTCGTTCTTCTAAAGATACCAAAGTAAACATAATCACACTTTATGAACTTCTGATTACAGCCATATCGGAAAATTCTAAGAAGGCGTCCATATTTTGTACATCTATTGTGGTTTCGAGATATGAAAGTGAGCGAGAGAGCAAGAGAGATAGCTTCCCAACTTTTCTTCAATCACAACTCGTGGTGCTGCATCACTCCTAGACGTATATGAGAATATCAACAATCCGTCCCTTTCTACTTGTTACCACTTGCTTTGATGATACACTTCCTTTCCAGCTTGCTTTGAGAATGCCACAGTGTTTGAGTTTTAAAGTTCCAGATCTTGTTTCTTCCCTCAGCCAAAATCATGCTAAAAGAAGAGTGTGACTGGATTCTCCTGAAAGAAGTCTGTTTGATTGTTTGTCGATTGTTTCATGACTAGGATTGGATTGTATTTTCTTATTTGTTTTGAGAGTAGGACGTAAAGAATTACGGAACGGAGATTCGATACGTAGCAAGATAACCTTTAGTACGACGAGAATTATCTGTTACGAAATCGAGGATTACAAATCACTTCCAAATTTGCATTCAAGTGGAGCTAGCCGAATTATTGCTGTCACAGCGCGTTCTGTACGGTTGACGTAAGCAAGCAAACATACAATTAAGTCAATCATCAACCGAATCATCCTGTTTTCTTCTGTATCGGAAGAGTTGTAGTTCCGAAAACTGTCTTCCACTTCGGCTGTTCCGGTACTAGAACAACGATTTAAAATGTATTTACCTTTTTCAATGTTGATTCGAGTCGTAAGTTTTGATAGTACACTACTGTGATCTTTCCGAAATCTTGTTTCAGACGTCAACCTACACTTTTAGTCATAGGGAAGGGGGAGGCGTATCTCTACTTTGTCTTACGTTACGTGCTACGCAGTAGCACGCTCTCAACTAAATTTAATGGGTCTACAACAGATTCTCCAAAATTCGATCATATAAGACAGAATAACAATCAAATGCCAGCTATGAGTATGTTGCTGGCCATTCCAACGCAGCTCATCGTCAGTGAAATGATCGCTCTGCAGAGAAACAAGTAGTCGAGTGTTTCCTCATTGGAGTTTTGACGATTTCTAATGAGAAATAGATTTCCTAGAAAGATACAGAATGACCCGTTAGTGATCGCTCAAACAGGTTACACGATAGAGAGTAACACCACCAGCCAATGATTTGGCTCACTGTTTAAGATGATGTCATTTCCTGCGGAGGTTTTGTGAAGCAAATTAACGTACTCTGGAAAGGAAAATGTCACATATTTCAACCAAAATGGATTTTCTCTGTAGTAACTCGTTGTTCAGTTGAACGTTTTACTTGACTATCCGAGATTTAAGAAATTATGTTGTGCATTTCAAGGACTGTTCCGTAAAGTTTATGTGATTCAAGGCACGAAAAAGAGGATTAGCGAAATCAACGAACAGATGTTCTGCAAGCTCGTCATTACGAATATCCTTATTATTTTCAAGAAAATTTAATCGGTTTCGAGTTTCTTTTTATAGTAGGTGTTGGTTGCTTATTTTCAAAAGTTCCAATTTTGGATCTAGTTCTTAACTTCTTCGAAAACAAATCTTCGATTCCCATCCATGTCTAGAATCAATAAAAATAATCAGTATACTAAAGCTTGTACATAGTAAGGCAAGAGCCGAGAATTAGTAGAGTCACCGAAAACCCAAGTTTTTAATCATGTATACGTGTAGCATTTCGTATGCTCTTCAAAATCCCTTAATACCCTCCAACAAAATTTTTTAAAGTAGTCCTTCGAAGTGCCAAACTCCTCACGAGTTGTGGTACACCGATCGTTACTCAGCATCTAAATAAAAGCTGGATGACCCCTAAATTATATGAAACTACACCATGTACGTCACTTTTAATTGAACAAATAACATTTGTCACAAGTGCTCAAATTCTCAGAAAATCATAATGAAGGATTCATTTGATTTTTCATAATCGCATCATAAACTGTCGCGTTACATAGCAGGTACAGTATTCTTCGAAAGAAAGATGAAATTGGGCTACAGGCATAAACTAACTCTCAATTTCCATTATCTAACAATGACATCCGTCGTGTAGCCACTAGAATGACATTCCGACATAAGCACGTTAGTTCGCTTCATTATCTCAATTTTCAAGTATCTGTCTTCTATGAAACTTGTATAAAATATTGGAAAGGTTGTATATGAAGTTTAAATCTAATATTATAGCAACAGTCATTTTCGCGTTCTATTTTTAGTTATTAGTCTTTCACTTGGGTGTTTGTACGAATGCATGTAACTTTTGGTTGAAGAAGCTGTCTGCTTTCAAAAACTAATTCTGATGAAAAGAAATTTGCTGAATGTCAATCAATGATTTTCTTTCTTCAAAAAGGATCAATCAACTGGAAACTAACAACTTAATCAAAGTTGAACCTCAAAAAGTCAGATATCATAGCGATATGTTTATTGATCTCATAATTTCTTATTTTTAGTCTACAGTCAGTTAATCGAAAATGTATGTCATGCTCCAACTTGTATAAACGGGTTATCGGGTACTTCTTCTGGTTTCAACCCTGTGTTTCGCACGATAATTTGCTTCATCAAAGTTCTATCACTGTCGTCAAGAACTCGCTTAAGCATCTCATTTTTCTGGGCTATTTGTTCGTCGAACAGCCCAAAATTTTTGTAAAAGAACCTATCTCCATCTCTAATTCTGCGAAACTCATCTATCCAGCTAGCAGTAAATAATTCACCCAGCAAACTTTCTCCAATTCGGTCCTCAGATAAACCACCGACCCAAGTGTCAATCTTTTCAATATCTCCATATACGTCTTTCAGTCGTTTCGAAATAATTCTATCTCTCGAAACTTCATTAAAGCTTCTCAATTCTCGGAGCCCAAAATTTTTTCGGGCTTCATTATACAGCGGAATTTGAATATCTCTCCCTCTCTGGATGTTTATCGATGCCAAATCCATATTCCTTCCACCAGTTTTCAAAACTAGTAAATTTCGTAGTGCATGAATAACACTCAGGTCGATTCTTTTCGCCTTATTAGAAATTGCTCCTCGTATCACTGGATCTAAACCCCAATGTAGGAGATTCGTAGTAGAAAATAAGGTTTGCTCGACTCCTAAATGAGTTTCACTTCCGTTTCTCGGCTTAAT
>JAAUYH010236106.1_pt1 | contig 22263 bp, 18 predicted proteins | sample 7278061 | NCBI WGS metagenome assembly JAAUYH01 (sample SAMN14350203, study PRJNA611818) | marine sediment metagenome | isolation source: surface marine sediment (0.6m) | place: French Polynesia: Moorea | collected 2018-08 | reverse complement strand
AGGGGAAGCAGGGGAAGCAGGGGGAGCAGGGGAAGCAGGGGAAGCAGGGGGAGCAGGGGAAGCAGGGGGAGCAGGGGGAGCAGGGGGAGCAGGGGAAGCAGGGGAAGCAGGGGAAGCAGGGGGAGCAGGGGGAGCAGGGGGAGCAGGGGGAGCAGGGGGAGATAGGGGGAGATAGGGGGAGATAGGGGATACTGTTTCTAGTCTTCCCACACTCTCTACCTAAACTCACTCTCGATTAATTAATCGACCTTGAACTGACGGATATTGCTTTGTAATTCATCGGAGGTATCTTCTAGTTCCTTAAAGGAATCAGAAATGTGAGCCGTTTCTTGAGAAGTCTCCTCAGAAATAGCCGAAACAGTCGCCATTACTTGGGTAACAATCTGGAATTGCTGGGTTTGATTGGCAGAAGTTTGACTAATTTCAGTGACCAACTCTTTAATATTGTTGGTTGCGCTCACAATGGCACTGAGACTTTGCTGGGTTTCTCTGACAAGATTAGTCCCATTAACCACCTGAGCGAGTCCAATTTCCATCGCTTCAGTAACATCGTTGGTTCCTGTGCGAATTTCATCCACTAAACGACTAATTTCTGTGGTAGCATTAGCTGACTGATGAGCTAGAGAACGAACTTCATCCGCAACCACACTAAACCCTTTCCCTGCTTCACCGGCGCGAGTGGCTTCAATAGAAGCATTCAGCGCGAGTAAGTTGGTTTGAGTGGCAAAGTTTTCAATGAGGTTAACCACCTTGGTAATCTTTTGGAAGGTTTCTCCGAGACGCTTGATCTTTTTGGCTGTATCAGAAACAGTAGAGCGAATTTCTAGAATTTCATCAACGGTTTTTTCCATCAAAGAGTCACCGGATTGAACCGTTTGATTAGCTTCCTCAACGGTTTGTTCTACCTTTTTCGCACAACTGGCCACATCTTCCGTAGAAGACACCATCAACTCTAACTGAGTTAACGCTTCTTTTAGCTGCTCAACCTGGATATGGGCTTTTTCAGACAGTTGGGCTACCAAGTTACTATTCAAGTTAGAGGTATCACTCACCTTTGAAGCCGATACCTGAACCTGTCGAACCAACTGTCGCATACTTTGGATGGTGGTATTGTAGCCATCAGCGATGGTTCCGATTTCATCTTCGGAGAGGGGCGCACGAACGGTAAGATCCCCACGGAAGGACGGTTCTAACGCCCGAAGCACCCGTAAAGCTCCCTGTTGTAAACTTTCTCTTTGGGTCCGCTCCTTGTCTACTAACTCTGAGAGTTGTTCTTCTTGGGAACGTAATCGACTTAAATATTCTCCCACCTTCAGGGTAACACCGAGGTTGATGGCCACTTGTTCTAGGATAGCCTGTTCTGAATTTTCCCATTGACGAGGGCGATCGTTTTGAAAAACGCCTAACAGTCCCCACAGTTTTTCCCCATTAAAGATAGGAACCAACATATAAGCCTTGGTTTGGGATTTTTCTAGAAAGAAGAGGGGGAAATCATGCTCTGGGGTTTGATAAATATCGTTAACTTGCAAACTTTCTCGGCGAAGATAACGGCCCCCTTGATCATCTTGAATCTGACTATCTTTAACCTCAGCTAAGTCTGTATCCACTAATTTTGGCCAGTCGACACCAACCGATTCGATCATAAATCTTCCTGACCAATCAGAAGCAAAGCGATAAATAGCAACCCGATCCACTTTCAGAACTGATTGTAGTTCTTTGATGGCAAATTCCATCAATTTTTTGGGGTTGTTATTTTTCTGCATTAGTCCAGCAAAACGACCCATTAAACGGGATGAAAACTGCACCATAGCACTTTCCCGTTGGGACCGTTGTGATAATTCCTGATTGTTCTTTTGAACTTGCTCGAGAAGTTCTACTTGTTCAATGGCAATTCCCAGTTGAGGAACAATCTTCAACAATAAACTGAGTTCGCTACTTCTCCATTGTCGGGTTCCAGAGTTTTGATAGACAGAAAATAAACCCCAAAGTTTATTATTTCGGAAAATGGGAACAATCATATAAGCCTTGGCGTTATATTTTTCCAAGGAGCGCAGATAACAAGAAGAAAATCCTGCACTATAGATATCATTCACCACATTGAATTTTTTGCCCCTGGTGTAATCTCCCCCCTGAGTATTGATAAAATAGGTGTCTTGGTCAAAGGGAGACGTAGCTTGCATATATTTCAAGGTACACTGATCATGGGCGTTCATTTCCTTGCTAAATAGGCTTTGATCGGTGTCCTGAATTTCCATCACCGATACCCATTCTGGCGCAGTCGATTCAGCAACGACGGTTCCTGACCAATCAGGATTAAACCGATAAACTAAGACCCGGTCTACTGCTAGTAACTGTCGAACTTCTTGAGTAGCACTACGGAAAATATCTTGAAGTTTCAGAGAACTACTAATACGTTGCACAATATTAGCGATGGTTTCTTCTTGTTTTGCCTGAGCTTGCAACTCGTCTAAATACTGTTTTTGTTGAATGACACTGCTCAGTTGTAGAAGAATTTGTTCCAGAAATTCCAGGTCTTCTTCTTTCCAAATACGACTGTCAGATTGATAAAGATTGAAGATTCCCCAAAGTTTGCGCTCGACAAAAATGGGCATTCTCACATAAGCGTTAACGTCTAATTTTTCTAAGACTTCCATCAGACGTTGTTCTAACCCTGATTCCCTGAGATCGTTGACCACAGAGGATTGATTATTTTTATAGTTTCCCCCTTGACTGTTTTGTAGGTAAGGATAGGGGTTTTGAGCAAAAGCGGTTTGAAAACAAGACGATTGCAGGGCTTTAAACTCCTGATCAACGGGAGCTTCCACTACGTTTTCCCCACTCCAATCCCCATTAAAACGATAGATACTACTTCTGTCAACGTCTAATAATTTACGGGTTTCTTGGGCCGCAATCTCTAAGACATCTTCCACAGAGAAAGCATTTTGCATTCGTGCTGCCATCTGAGCTAAACTTCTTTGACGAAACACGGTTTTTTGTAGTTGGGCAAATTGTTGATTCTGTTGAAGACCAATACCGATTTGTAAACCCAATTGTCTGAGTAAATCAACCTCTTCTTTTTGCCATTTACGACAACCCGAATTTTGATAGACAGCTAATAAACCCCACAGCTTTTTGTCCGTATTCATATCCCCAACAAAAATGGGAGCGATCGCATAGGCTCTGGCTTCAAATTGTTCGAGTAAGGCAATATGACACCCTTGATGTCCCACATTATAGATATCATCCACGGCAAAACATTCACCGTGTTTATAACGACCCCCTTGATTTTCTTGCAGGAAGGTGTCTTTTACCACTAAAATCGTGTCGATGAGCTTTGTCCAGCCAGCCCCCACCGACTCAGCAATAAATCGACCGCCCCAATCTTCATCAAAACGATACACCGCCAAGCGATCGCCTTGCAATAATTTTCGGCCTTCATGGGTGGCAATTTGCAAAATCCGCTCGTCTTCTTTAGCATTACGAATCTGCTCAAGCATTTTCCCTAACGCTCGTTCTCGCTTGACTGCTTGATCTCGTTGTTGTTCTTGAAATTGACTGTTACGGATAAAAGCGGTTTGTTGTAGGGGAATCCGAAATTGAGCCGCAGCGTTAAGCATTAGTTTCAATTCTGATTCTTGCCAGTTACGAGGATTGGTGTTTTGATAAGCTCCTAAAACCCCCAATAACTGGTCATTGTATTTGATAGGAACCACGATATATGCTTTGGCTTGTAAAGCTTCAAGAGCTTCCATCAAACAAAGAGCAAACCCTTTCGTAGAGATATCGTTGACCACATAATAAGGTTTACAGTTGTCTTCCGTTAAATTGTAATCGAGATCAAAAGAAGATCCAGCCCTTGACCAACGACCATCCACAGACTCAGCTAACACTTCACCGCTACCATCAGCATTGAACCCATAGACTAACACGCGATCGGCTTGCAGGGATTTGCGGATTTGATTGAGTCCCTCTTCCATTCTCTGTTGTGCTTGCTGGTTAATATTGTTCAACCAGTTGGCACTGTTGAGTTCAAAGTCAACCACAGAAAAGGAATTAACTTCTCGATAGTTGGCTTCTAAGGTTGCTAAATGAGCTTTATGATCTTCTTTATCTTCGTTGTGGGAAAAATGTTCTGTATTCATGGTTAATGGCTCAGGGTTTTCCTCATTGTTGTGATGATGGTCGTTTTGCTCTTCTTCAAGTTGGCCTTTCAGAAGTTTATTCTCTTGATGATCAATATTTTCCTCTGGTTCAAGTTCTCCTTTTAGAAGGAATTTCTCTTGATGATGACCATTTTCTTCTTCTTCGGTTTTTTGATGAGAGGAATCGAAAATCCAGTTTAATACCATGTTTTTTTAGTCCTTATTTATTAAAAATAAATCTATTGTTTGCATAATGGAATCAATATCTAGTTCGACCCAAGTTTTCCCTTGCGGGTTAACAAAATAACCCTGAGCTAAAGAAGATAGTTGCTCAGAAAACATTCCCTCTGGAATCGGTAAACTTTGCTGGGAGTTGAAGATTTCAACGGTATTGATTTCCTCGATCAATAACCCAATGGTTTCCTCTTTCCACCGAACCAGTAAAGCCATTCCAGACTCAACAATAGTCTCTCCCTCACACCAGTGAGAAGCCCCCCATAAACTCCCTAAATCTACGATCCAGGTTGCTTTTCCTCGCCAATTAATAATACCTAAAAGGGCTTGATTTACCTCAGGTACGGGTAAAATAGTTGGCAGTTTCAAAGGATACACCTCTTGTAATTCACCTAACAGAAGTAAACCATCTGTGGTTGAATTGATAGGAAACCGTAAAAATTTCTCACCCTCTTTTGGTTGACTTAATTGGCCATTAATATCAAATATCGAAATAGTTTCAGCGACTTGTAGCACCTTATTTCTCCTTAACCGATTAATTGATTGATGGTTTGCTGAAATATCTCTTCATTGACGGGTTTTGTTACGTAAGCATCAGCCCCACTCATACTAGCCCAAGTTTTATCGATCTCTTTGTCCTTGGTGGAACAAATCACCACGGGAATATTTTGGGTTAGGGGATTGGCTTTCAGTTTGCGACACAGTTCAAAGCCACTTTCTCCGGGTAAAATAACATCTAAAACAATTAAACGGGGTTTTTCTTGTTTGAGTCTGAGTTCCGCTTCTTCACCGCTAGTGACTCCTAAGACAGATAACCCTTGTTTTTGTAAATAACGGGTCAACTTTTCGGCTTCGACTCGACTATCTTCAACTAAAAGAATGTGACTCATGTTGATTCCTTTTGGCTAGATTGTGTTAAATGTTTGTTTAAGACTTTCATAAATTCGGCAACTTTAACGGGTTTCGATAAAAAATCATTAGCCCCGACCATTTTGGCTCTCATGCGATCAACTAAACCATCTTTTCCTGTCAAAATGACCACGGGGACATCTTTGAGACTGGGGGTTTTTCGTAGTTGGGTACAAAGTTCATAACCATTGGTTATGGGCATGACTAAGTCCAAAAAAATCAGATCAGGTTTATTTTTTAAAAAGGAGGGAATGGCTTTTAGAGGCTCTTGAATGCCCACAAAACCAAAACCTTGTGTGCTGATTATTTTCTCTAAAGCGCGACAAACGCCAGGACTATCATCTACACAAGCAATTAAGGTTTTCGGTTTATTATCAGCCCCTAAATGGCAAACACCAATTTTGTGATGACTGGAAACTTTAGAAAAGGCGATGGCTTTTAGCTTTGCTAAGGGAAGCAGAAACAGCATGACGCTAACCATATCTAAACCTGTTTTTAGGGCTAAACTTCGCACATTCTCCGTACCGTCAATAAGGGAAATGAGTGACAACTGAGTGTCAGACAAATTTTCCTTGGAAATGAGTTCTCGCTGCTTGATCACAGGAAAGAGGTTGGGAGAACAACCGACTAAACCCTGATTTTGCCATTGTTGCCAAGTTTTTAGGCTTTGTTTAAGGGTGGGTATGACCTCAATCATGGGTAAGATCCAGGTATGCTTGTTACTCAAATCATCGGGAATAATTTCGTAGGACAAGCAATTGCCGTTTATGTGACTAGATTGGATCAAATCAAAGAGAACTTCGTGGGTAATACTTAACGTCAATTCAGTTAACTGTTGTCGTTCAAGTAAACCCTGATTGAGCAGTTGAACTAGAATACTACATCGATCATTTATATTGTCTGTTGAACCTATTTCCTTTAACTTAGAATCTGTCAAGTCATGGACAAATAACCCTAAATGTCGTTGCCATCGTTCTTTTGAGTTCGTTCCACCATCTGACCAACTTAAACGCCCTAGACGTAACCATAAGCTCCAGTTTGGATGATTGCCTATCGTGATCTGCAAGCTCCCACTAAATGTAAGGTTGGTGAGTTCTTGTAACTGAATCAACAACTCTTTTAACCCTACGTTTGTCTTTTTTATGGTTTTTTCAACCTCTGACATAATTTAGCTTTGGTTTGGCTTAGTGTGTAACATTAATATTCCCTAAATGTCGCAAAAAATTTCATGATCGTAACCTAATTTCCTTGAATCGAAAGAAAGTTAACATTTCTCTAACAGCAAGGGATCATTCACTCACTTCGTTCAGGACGAGGTTTAGGAATCACGGACTTTTAGGTGAGAATCTCAAATCAATCGCTGACTGAAAAATCTAAGCTCAACTGAATATGATTATTATTTTGTTGTCTCTGTTCATTTTGAGATTTTGGTACGCGATAAGATTCAAACCAAGGTTCGGAGGTTCCTGGGGAGTTTTGATCTTTTAATAGCCATTGTTGAAAGACGTTTTCTCGGTCATCGTTGGGAGTAACGATTTGATAAAGTCGAACTCTTTTTTTATCTATTGTTTTGGTTCCACAACAGGTCAAATTATATCCGATTTTATCTAGTAATCGTCTAATAATGGTAATCGGACTCGCATTTTTAGCAATACCAATTCCCATAATTGTTTTAATATCTTGTCTATTATGGATTGCCAAACTTGCCATTTTGATAAGATCAGCATCAATGTTAATTAATTTTCGATTAATATTTTTTAATAAAACAGGTATTCCTAGCACTTCCATTGTCCCAATAATAGCCCCAAATTGACTACTATTAAAGTCAGGTAAAAAGATACTGCCTTGTCCTTGTTCAATCATTTTTTTGGCAATAATTGCGTCTCTATCGGCTAAATAATGACGACCTACGGTTAAGAAATAATGGGTTCTAATTTTTTGATACCAACCTTCATTATCTAAAGCAACTAATTGAGGGGTAACTGGAATACAATAACGACGTTGTAAATCATATTTTTTCAGTTTTCTCCGTTCTTTAATTGTCTTTACTAAAGATTTTTTAATTGTTTGATATTCTTCATGATTCAAGTCGGGAGATTGAGCAATTTTTTCACAATCTAATTGATAATTACTTTGTCTTACTTTTTCGATAGTTTCTATGAGTTGAGTATTAACTTGAGATAAGGATTTTTTATTTTTATTTATCTGTTTTTTGCTATTTTTTTTCTTTTTGGTGGCTAAAGTTATCCGATGGTTTGTTTCTTGAATGATTCTTATAATTGTGTCTCGATAGTGAATCATTTGTGCATTAATTCGTACTGCTATTTTTCCCCAACACAATAAAGATTCTGCTTGAAACCCAGTATCTAGATCATCTAATGATTCTAAATCAGATTGTTGTAATAATCGAATATTTAAGTGAGTTAAACGATGACCTGATGTCAATAAGTTGGGAATAGAGGTGGAACCATTTCCTACTTTATTAAACCCATAGGAAGCTAACCAAAAATACCGAGGTACAGTATCTCTTATTCTTCCTAAAGATTGAATAACAGATGTAGGGGTTTGTACCCCTTGAGCCAGACACCATACAGAAGTAAAGTGACCTTTGATATCAATACTAATCCCTGTTTCAATAGCAGGACTACTTAATACAATATCATAGTTAATTAATATTTTATTCAGTTGAGTAATACATTGATAAGCAGGATGATTAGGTTCAGTTAAGGATTGGGAATCAATTCGTAAAATTTTAGCGGTGGGAAATTGTTTCTTGAGATAAGATTCTAAGGTTTGCGTCCCCCATTTACTGGTAATTTTTTGGGCAGATAAACAAACAAATGGTTTGCCTCCTTCCCGAATATGCTCTACTAAATCTTGAAGAAATTGTTTCGGGGTTGTTTCTGGATAGTTATAACCTGACCATGTTTGCTGAGTTGATGATTTCCAGTGGTTTTGAAGGATAAAGGGTTGTAAATCGATTCCTGATAAAGCTATTAAATAATCTAAAGAAACATCAGTTAAGTGAGCATCAGCAACAAAAATTTTACCCTTAGTATCTAAAACAATTTGTAGAAGTCTCTTTAAACATCTCAAAATAGTGACACGATTATTGGTACAGGTTTCAGAGTTTAAACCATGCCATATCACTTGTTCTACTTCATCAATAATAACTAAAGCATCTCGCCAATCTTCAGGATTAAATTTCGCTTGAGATTTTTCATGTAGAGAGTCAATACATAATCCATAACCAAATGATTGCTCAACAGAATGAGCGTTTATCTCGGTAATGTAAGGGAGTCCAAATCGTTGACATAACTGTTCGACTAATTTAATCCGATGGCCAATCACTAATACTTTTTGATGGTTAGCGATCGCTGTTTTGACAATTTTGCTTAATGCCTCGGTTTTTCCTGTACCAATACCTGACTGAATTCCAATGATTTTAGCCGTATCAGGAATCACTAAATTGGGAAGATAAGGACAATTGACTTCAATGTTAGCTTCGTAGGTTAATTGGCTAAATTCTCTCGCTTTCCATATCTCTAGGGGTAAAGCTTTTTGATAACAGTCATCAAACGCTTTTTGGCCTTCGTTAACTAATAAATCATCAACTCCTTTTCCTTGTTCGGGAGTCCACTGAATGACTTTAACTTGGCATCCTCTTTGCGTTAATAAGTAACCTAATTTTCTAATGGCATGGTTAACCGCTTTAATCGTATTGGGTTGCTTATCTTGATCAAAGGCAATATAAATTTCTCGTCCCTCAGAGGTTAATTTCTTTAACTGGGGAATTAAATGAGATTTCCCGATTCGATTTCCCTGTTCATCTTTTGGGGTACGATAGCCATTATTAATCCCAGGAAGCGCGATCGCTACATATCCAGCACTCAATAAGGCTCCTGCTTTTTTGGCTCCTTCTGTAATACATAGGGGAATGGATGGATTATCTATCACCCATTGCCAAAAACCACCATCCGGTTGTGTTGGCTCAATCATTTCTGGGATAAAATGAATCTGATACTGTTGCGCTATGGTTAGCCAAAGATGCAACGGCACTCTTAAAGCAAAGATACCTGTAGCCGTTTGGGGTGGGTGTTCATATTTAATGAGTTTGCCCTGACCATAACTCAATCGTGGTTGTTGGGGTTTAAAACATCCCCACAAGTCCCTATCTCCCGTCATCACATCAACCCCGGAACACCACCAACCCCCTTGTTCTGTGTGTTCATAACGCTTTAGGATATTGTTAGTGAGTCTGCCATCGTTTCGTCGGGGAAGCTCGTCGGAATACAGTAAATGCTCTGAAGGATAAACCCCCTCTAATGCTGTCACATTCAGTTCTATTAGCTGCTCGTCAACACAACTATTTAACCATTCTTGTTGATGGTTCATCTTCTCTTCTCCCGACAATTGAATTCCCACAAACTTCATAACGCAAGGCAAGCGATTACTCCACAAAGGGTTAAAGATAACTAACCGCTTAACTTACCATGCTCTATATGTAGCGTTTGGATTTACAATCTTAAGTGCAAGACACTAAATATGGAAGAGACAAGTGAACTATTTTGCTGAAATGATGATAATTTACCTATTTACATAAGTTTTTATTATATTTTACTTGATTGAGTTTTAAAATACAAAAGATTGCGATTTTACTGCTCTTGACAAAATATGATAATTATTTGCAATAAGCAACGAGTTCAAGCCTTTATGGTATGATGGTTGAGATTAAAAATCTGGAGCCAGTTTGTCTACTTTTAAAAATAGCACCTGTAACCCTCCTTATTTCGTTATTTAACTCTCGTCATGAGCTAAGAAATTACTATTTTTTCTGATTATTTTGAGCATTTGTACTGAAAAAAGCCAAGCACAAATACTTATGACTTGACAAAATCTTAAAAATGTGTAGCAGTCAAAATTGAATTATGGTACAACTTCCCACCAAAACATTAACCATTAATGAATTTATTAATCGCTTTGGGGACAACTATAACTATGAGCTAATTGATGGAGAATTAATTGACTTGGAACCCACAGGAATACATGAACAAATTGCTGCCTTTTTAGGACGGAAACTCAATGTGGAGATAGAAAAAGAAACATTAGCTTATCTCATTCCTTATCGTTGTTTAGTGAAATTATTAGGCACAGAAACAGCGTTTAGGCCAGATATTATTGTGTTAGACAAAAATGAACTATCTCAAGAACCTTTATGGCAACAAGAACCAGTAATTTGTCGGGGAGAATCGATAAAATTGATTGTGGAAATTGTCAGTAGTAACTGGCAAAATGACTATGCACGTAAGACAGAAGATTATGCCCTCTTAGGAGTTGGAGAATATTGGATTGTAGATTATTTAGGAGTAGGAGGAAGGGACTATATTGGCACTCCAAAACAACCTACCCTAACCTGTTGTCTGTTAGACGGCGATCGCTACAAAAAACAACTTTTTAGAGGAAGAGACAAAATAGAATCGTTGACCTTTCCTGAGTTAGAATTAAGTGCAGAAGAGATTTTTGCGGCCAAGAAACTGTCATGACGGTAATACCCTACAAATGGACAATCGAACGTTATCATCGAGGAATTGAAGCAGGGATATTTGGGGATGAATCTCTAGAACTTTTGCAGGGAGATATTGTGATTATGCCTCCAGAAAGAGAACCCCATGCTTACTATAACAGTGAAATTGGGGATTACTTACGAGGATTATTAGGCGATCGGGCTAAAATTAGAGAAGCTCATCCTATCACTTTAAATAACAATTCTGAACCAGTTCCTGATATTGCCATTGTCAAACCATTAGGGACAATTTATCGTCATCGTCATCCGTCTGCTGAGGATATTTTTTGGTTAATTGAGATTTCTAACACAACCATTAGTCAAGATTTAAACAAGAAAAAATTGATGTATGCTGAAGCGGGAATTAAGGAATATTGGGTGATTAACCTTAATCAACTAGAATTAATTGTGTTTAGTTCTCTAGAAAAGAAAGAGTATAACAGTATAAAAACGTATACAAGTGGTACGGTTTCCCCTTGTGTTTTTAGTGATGTTAACATTCCAGTGAAATATTTAATTAATCCATAACTAATATAACCGTTTTTACACTGATAGATTTGAAAACATTATTTTATCTAAATTCAAGATGACCATTACTATTGCTATTCCTGATATACAATTAACACCAGGTAGTACCATCACAATTTCTAACTTGAGTTGGGACGATTTTGAAACCTTATTAAAAGACTTGGGAGAGAAACGAAATACACGCTTGACCTATTATCAAGGCAGTTTAGAAATCATGTCCCCTTTAGCTATTCATGAACGTCCTCATCGTATTATTGCTTATATTATCACTACTATTTTAGAGGCTCAAGGAAGGAACTGGGAAGACTTTGGTTCAACAACCTTAAAGCGTCCAAACGTAGCAGGAGTTGAACCAGATACCTGCTTTTATATTGAGAATGCTTCGGTGGTTCAAGGGTGTACTCATCTAACCTTAGAACAGTATCCACCGCCAGACTTAGCCATTGAATGTGATGTAACGTCTCAAACCACTATCAACGCTTATATAGCCATAAAAGTCCCTGAAGTTTGGATCTATCAGAATCATCAATTGACAGTCTATATTTTGGAAAACAATAACTATTGTGTTGTAGAATATAGTCCCACCTTTCCTAATTTTCCCGTTACGCAACTTATTCCTCAACTGGTACAACAAGCCATCGAAAAAGGAACTCGTCCGATGCTACAACAACTGAAGCAAAGGATAATGGATAATAGATAGAAAATTATTAGTCAATTGATAAAGAATGCAGCTTGATTTTCGTAATATTAATACACTTTGGTCGTCTATTATTGTCGAGACATTATCTCGTTTAGGGTTAACCACTGCTGTTATCTGTCCCGGATCTCGTTCAACCCCTTTAACCATTGCCTTTGCCAGTCATCCTAATATTGAAACCATACCCATTTTAGATGAGCGATCGGCTGCTTTTTTTGCCTTGGGAATCGCCAAACGAACCCATTTTCCTGTGGCTTTAATTTGTACATCAGGAACAGCCGGAGCGAATTTTTATCCGGCAGTGATTGAAGCGAGAGAAAGCCAAGTTCCCTTATTAATTTTTACGGCTGATCGTCCTCCAGAATTAAGAAACTGTCATGCAGGACAAACCATTGATCAAGTTAAATTATACGGAAATTATTGTAATTGGTACACAGAATTATCTTTACCTTCTGTTGAGATGGGAATGTTGTCTTATCTTAGACAAATCATCATTTCTGGATGGGATCATGCTTTAATTCCTTATCAGGGAGTTGTGCATTTAAACTGTCCTTTTCGTGAACCGTTGTACCCTATTTTTGACTCTAACATTGAAACTTTATTCTCTGAAATCAATTTTGATCATTTTTTTAGCAATATTTATTCAGGAAACAAAAAATGCTTAAGTCGTTATTATTTATATGATTATTTAAACCAATGGTTATCGAAACCAAAAGGCATTATTATTGCTGGTGTTTTTAATTCTTATAATCCCTATCTTTACTGTAATCAAATTTTCTCATTATCCACAATATTAGACTATCCAGTTTTAGCAGAAGCGTTATCTCCTTTTAGGAATTATGCTCAAGGTTTTCCTAATTTAATTAATACTTATGATATTATTCTGCGTAATAGTAAGTTGGCTAATGAGTTGGTTCCTGATCTCGTTATTCAAATTGGAGAATTTCCTACCAGTAAACAATTAAGAGCATGGTTAGACAATAGTCAAGTTGAACACTTTATTATTGATCATCGTCCTGACAGTCTTGATCCTCTTCATAGCAATACTCATTATATTAGAGCAGATATTCACGATCTGGATATGGAATTTGATGAAACGTGTTTACCCAAAAAGAAGAAGTTATTTTATTTAAAAGAATGGAAAAAAATCAATAGGGTGATTAATCAAAGAATAAAACATGATTTTAATAAAACTAAGGAATTATTAGAAGCAAAAGTTCATTTTACATTGTCTAAGACTTTACCACCAAAAACCCCCATTTTTATTGCTAATAGTATGCCAGTCCGTTACGCAGAATTTTTTTGGATGCCGAATAAGAGTCAATTTATTCCTTATTTCAATCGAGGTGCCAATGGAATTGAAGGAACCTTATCAACAGCTTTAGGAATGGCTTATAAAGCACGAAGTAGTGTTTTAGTAACGGGAGACTTAGCCCTTTTACATGATACCAATGGCTGGTTGATTCGCCAGCATTTCCAAGGTCATTTAACCATTATATTAATTAATAATAATGGGGGAGGGATTTTTGAAATGTTGCCGATTTCCAAAGAAGAATCTTTCTTTGAATACTATTTTGCAACTCCCCAAAATATTAATTTCTCTCAAATATGTTCAACTTATAATATTGAACATATTTTAATCAAGAGTTGGACACAACTAAAACGATTATTAAATCCGTTACCATCAACAGGAATTCGTGTTTTAGAATTACAAACAGACCGAAAAAGAGATGCCCTTTGGTTACAAAATAATATGAATAAACTATCTATTGTTGATGCAGTTGAATAAATCATAAAATTAAGATTTCATGGAGAATAAACAAGATGACCATGCTAACATGATTAAATGACTTGATAATCATCCAATCAATCCAGAAAATTTATGAATAATAAAAAGTTAGCCTCTTACTTAGAAAGTTCTGAACAAGCTATTCATTGGTTAAAATCTCAAATGAATGAAGATGGAAATTATGGTTTATCTAATACTGATTTAGCTTGTTATTATAAATCACCTTATCTTTTCTATGTATCAGGTGAAATAACACTGGCCAATCAAATTTTAACTTATATTAAAAATAACTTTTTACAAAAAAATGGTGATTTCTTGGCTAAAAATGGTCACAAAAGTAAAAATATTGCTTTCAATGAATATTGGGCATATATTAATGGTTGGATTATGTTAACGGCTCAAAAAATGGGTCGTTTTGATGTTGCTTATCCTGCCTACTCTTATCTTAAATTATTTTATGATACTGAGTTAGGAGGATTTAAAACCCATAAACCCGAAGATAATAATCAAGTATTTGATATCTTAACTACTGCTCATTTAGGTTTAACTAGCTTATATTTTGGTGAATTGGAAAAAGCCAAAAAAGCAGGTAATTTCCTCAAAAAAGTTTTAGATATCCAGCCTAATATTAGAAAGAATTTTTATCTAAGAATTAATCAAAAACAACAACTGATCACTGAATTTTCTCAAGATGTTTCTGTTTTTTATTGTGTTAGTACCTTTGAACCGAACCAAGCTTATTTTATGATTGGCTATCCTATTGCTTTTTTAGGAAAGCTTTACTTAGCAACGCAAAATAATCACTACTTAGAAATAGCTCAGAACTATTTAGATTTTGCTGAGCAATGTAACCCTAATATACGTACATTTTATTTTAGTCATAAAGTGGCTTGGGGTGCATCAATTGTTGCCAACTTAACCCAAGAAAGTCAATATAGAAATTTGGCTTTTGATATTGCTGATTATTTAGTTTCTCTCCAAAATAATGAGGGGATGTGGCTAAAAGATGAACCAAATTTTACCTCCTTTGATCAAACAGCAGAAATTGCCATTTGGTTGAGAGAAATTAGTACAGAATTAAAATAATTCCCCCTTCTTTGAAAATTAATTGATAGAATACAAAAGATAACATATGACTTTGATACCATAGTTCGATGAAACCATTATCACTTATTCTGTTATTAACTCTAGGACTTTCTCCTGTTTCTGTTGTACAAGCGCAAGATCCTCCGGCTGAAACTTATCAACCGGGATATTGGCAACCAGTGGCCAGGTTCGATACGAAACGCATGGTAGAAGTTAATATTATGAATCAGACAGATATTCCCATTGAATATGATTTAACCGATTTAGAATCGATGAACCCCCAAGCATTGCAACCAAAGGAAACTGGTAACTTAAAAGGCTTTGGCAGCGCAGCTAATATCGTTATTTATCCATTAGTTCATGATGCAACTGAGTTTAACTTACGTTATCAAGTCAAAGTCGACGAAGATAACAATATTGTTAATGTATCAGTGGTCAAAGATAAGCCCAGTTTTTTAGGCCATCGTTCCATTAACCTACAAAGAACTGGTGCCATCTATCTTTACTAGCAATTATATAATGCGGACGGAGAGACTCGAACTCTCACGCCTAAGACACTAGAACCTAAATCTAGCGCGTCTACCAATTCCGCCACGTCCGCTTTTTATTGTCCGATTCATAAGCATAACACATTGTTTCTATCTTGTCAATAACTAGACAGAAGAAATTGCTTGAAATTAAGCGTCCTTATGTTACATTGAAGCAAAATGGGTTAAAAATTCACAATGATGAAAGTTGCTGACATCATGACCACAGATGTCATTACCATTCGCAGTTCAGCCACCGTTTCTATCGCTGTCAAATTAATGCGAGAAAAAACAATTCATACATTAATTGTTGAACGTCGGCATCCTCAAGATGCTTACGGAATGATTACGGACAGTGATATTATTAATGAGGTTGTTGCTTCTGGAAAAAATCCCAAACACGTCAGAGTTTATGAAATTATGACCAAACCTTGTTTGGTTTTAAATCCAGATTTAGGAGTTGAGTATGCAGCCAAACTATTTAAAAATTCAGGTATTCGTTGCGCTCCTGTGATTAAAGGAGAACTTCTAGGCATTGTTTCCATTTTCGATATTTTAAACAAAAGTGAGTTTTTAAATAATCCAATTGACGAACAATTTCAAAAACAAATTGAAGACAAAATAAACGAAGCCAGAAAAATATGTCAAACGTTTTCTCATGAGTCCCAAGCGTGTAAAGAAGCGTGGTTATTAGTAGAAGAACTGGAAGCAGAAGCCTCTTTTTATACCAATAAAAAACCGAAAAAAACAGCCCTAGAAACCTATCTAGAAGAATATCCCGAAGCAACAGAAACCTTGACGTTAGACAATTGGTGTAGTGGTTAAATTCCCCTTCATTCAGTTAACTTGACAGCTAGACAACTGTCTGTGTCTCTCAACACAGGAATATTAAAAAGTTTTATAGTGTACCTACAATGACTCTATGTATGACTTATCTCTTTTTGAGATAATTTTGTTGCGTTTTGCCTAATCTATGAATATTTCTACCATTAAAAGCGATCAAGTCAAATCTCAAATTTCTCCTTGGTTAATCAATATCGCTTATCCATTGGGATCAGTGATCGTATTGCCTTTTTATTTTGGTCAGATTACCATCAACGGACAAGAAAATATTCCCAAAACTGGGCCAGTTATCATTGCCCCTACCCATCGTTCTCGTTGGGATGCTTTAATGATACCCTATGCCGTAGGGAGAATAGTCAGTGGTCGAGATGTGAGGTTTATGGTGACTTCGAGTGAAATGACTGGCATTCAAGGTTGGTTTATTCGTCGTTTAGGAGGGTTTCCAGTGGATATTAAACGACCCGGACCGAGTAGTTTGGAACATAGTGTGGAAGTTCTCAAACAAGGGGAAATGTTAGTTATTTTTCCCGAAGGAGGCATTTTTCGAGATAAAGAAGTTCATCCTCTCAAACGAGGTGTGGCCCGTATTGCGTTAGACGTGGAATCTCAACAACCCGGTTGTGGCATGAAAATATTACCAGTGACCATTGAATATAGTCAGCCCTTTCCCAGTTGGGGAACGGATGTGACAATTAATATTGGTTCGCCTCTGGATGTGGCCAGTTATGACACCAGTAGTCTTAAACGGAGTTCCCAAAAGTTAACCGATGATCTAGAATCTGATCTTAAACGGATATTTCACGGTAAACTTGAGCAGATAGTTATTCAAAAATAATATTATCGCTTTATTCAAATCAAAGTTAATAGCAGTTTTCATATCAATAGACTAACCATCTGAATAAAAATTTCCCCCACACTCCCCACACTCAACTTAACTAGAATATTAATACACCCAATTGAAAACTGCTAAAAGTTGATGGGTGACGGAAATTGAACGATAGATTATACTTGGTGATACCACATAAAAATCACTTTGTAGACAGTTGTTTAAGACCATGGAAATTCTGGAAAAACTACGAAAACCTAGCTATTTACTGTTAGGGATAGCAGGAGCTATAACTGCTGTCCATTTTACCCTTTTAGAACAAGAGGGGGATCAAAACCTAATCAGTGTTAGTCTTTTGATTTGGTTAACCGCAGCCTCTTTATTATGGGATAAACATCAAGAAAATAACCTCAAACTAGAAAGCAATTTACCATCAACTGTGTTGGGTATTATTTTGATTATTATTGCTCTATTAAGAAGCATCTCCACATCGGGTTATCATTTCTTTCTTTGTCCTGTTATTTTTGCTATTGGATTAGTCTTAGTAACAGCCGGTTTTAAGGGATTTCGTTTTTATAAAAACGAACTTGTCGTCTTTTGTCTTTTTCTTTTGTATCCAGTGATCATTCGTTTTCTAGGTATGATCAATATGGAAAAATGGACAGCTATATTTTCGACATTCATGTTGTACATTCTAGGATTTCAACCCTATCGAGAAGGGGTTTCTATCATTTTGCCCACAGGAAGAGTTGAAGTATTAGCTACCTGTGCAGGGATTGATATTGTTACCTTGATGGTTATTTGTTCTATTCTCTTATTTTTTATTGTTCCTTTGAAAACAAATCAGAAAATACTCTGTCTTATCTTAGCCCCAATTACAGGTTTTTTAGTCAACTGCGTTCGTATTGGGTTATTAACCTTTTTCGTATCTCAATCTGCTCATGACGCCTTTGAATATTGGCATGGAGAGGATGGAAGTCTAGCTTTTGCCATGATATCAGTGATTCTATTTGGAATATTTTGTTGGTTTTCTTACATTCGTCCTTTAACATTAGAAAGCCAAGATTAAGTCAACTGTTATTAATTAAACATCAAAAAATATGAATGCATTACAACCCCACTGGCAAAAAACAAGAGTGAGTCTTTTAGGCATTTTACTTTTGGCAATTTTAGGATTTCTCGGGTATCAAATTATTGTTCCACAGGATAATAAAAAAACAAAAACAAATAAGACTCAAACAGTAACTATTCCAGATACAGTACCTCTCCCCAATTGGAAATTGATGGATAGTCAACCTCTAAAGTCTACTGAAACTGAAGATGAAATCGAATCGTTTCCCGGTAAAGTTTATGAGTACAGTAATGATCAAAAACGGTTACAAGCAGAGATTCGGTACGCAAAATATAGCGGTAGTTTTAATCACTTTATGATCAAACATATGAAAATGCCAGCAGCGACTATTCATCCTGATATCTATTACAAAAAAGGGGTGGGACATTACGCTTTATTTGAACACGAAAATACCGCCTACTTAGGGTCTTGTATTAATGCTAAAGGGGAGTCAACTGTCACATTATCTCAGTATAATAAAAATCGTTATCTTCGGGGTTGGGGACTCACCAGAACTTTTTTCTGGTTAATTGGAGAAAAAGATTTAGTTGAGTATCGTTGTTTATGGAGTGTCATGTCTATACCAAATCCCTCAGAATTGGATTTTACTATTAATATAGACCCCAATAATCAAGAATTAAATGAGGTAGAAAAACAACTAGAAGAAGCTTGGTTTGACTGGTATTCTTGGTGGAAAAATAACTTCCCTGACTATTAAGTTCTTAACGCTAAAGTCTCACTTATTTTTGAGAAAACTTCCTCAACTAAATTTAATGATGTGGTATCAAACCACTCAATTTCAGGATAAGCACGAAACCAAGTTCGTTGACGTTTAGCAAACTGACGGGTATGTATAATGATCTCTTTTTCTGCTTCGGATAAAGATAGGTTTCCTCGCAAATAATTGATAATTTCTGCATACCCTAATGTTTTATATAAAGGTAAATTCCAACCATATTTTTTAACTAAATTTTCTACCTCGTCAACGAACCCCATTGTGATCATTTTTTTTGTTCTTTGTGTAATTCTTTTCTGCAATTCTTCAGAAGAACAATCTAAACCAATTTGTATGATAGGATAGGATGGTGGATTTTCTCCCTGTTGTTGAGAAATAGGAATTCCCGTTACATAAAACACCTCTAAAGCACGCAGGGTTCTCACTTGATCATTAGGATGAATTTTTTGGCTTCCTATAGGGTCAACCTGCTCTAAAATTTGATAACATTGTGGTTGTCCTAAGGTTTCTAATTGTAATCTTAACTTTGGCTGCGGCGCAACTCTGGGGATTTTTAAGCCTTTAACAATAGATTTAATATAAAGTCCAGTTCCTCCAACTAAAAGCGGAAAATGGGCTATATTTTGAGCAACTAAATTTTGTGCTTTTTCTTGATAGTCTGCTAAAGTTAATGTTTCTGTCGGTTCACAAATATCAATTAAATAATGGGGAATTAAATCTTGTTCTGCTTGAGTTGGTTTTGCTGTTCCAATATCAAACTCTCGATAGACTTGACGGGAATCTGCACTAATAATAATAGAATTAATAGATTGAGCAATTTCTACAGCTAAGGCTGTTTTGCCTGTTGCAGTTGCTCCACAAACAACGATTAAGCCTCTTGACATAATGGCATATATTATCTACTTTTTTTATCATAACAACATTTACCTTAAATATTAAAATATATAACAAATTCTGACACCGAACTTGAATTCTAGGGACTTGATCATTTATAGTCGGGATATTATCTTGAATGTTTGGTTTTTTTCCTTTAAAAATATCCAAAATTGATGATTCAAGAAAATCCTGTTTTGTTTAGCAATTAGACAAAGATAAAACAGTGAAAAAATAGAAGTCCTCAAAAGGATGAGGTTGACTTGAATTTTATTTTTTCCCCTGTTAAGACGTTCCCTATTCTCTAAAATCAAGTAACATTAGAGTTTATTGATAAAATCAATATTTAGGTATCCATGATTGATCAAAGTTAAGGGTCTTATTAGACTTTTCTCTTAACTTTCGACTTTTCTCCCCTGTTTATTGATTAATAATCTCTGGTTCTTCATATCTTAGAACTACTATCAATCAAATGATGAGTGGTCAGAACAACAAAACGCTTATCCTATTTGATTTCTTCCGAGAGTTGTTAATACTCTGTCAGTTTACTTATGCAATCTTATGGCAGTTTTTATGACCCTAGTGAATAGTAAAGTCGGAAAAATCATCACCACCCTTCTATTAGTTATTCTATTAATAGCAGGGGGGGCTGGTTATTTTGCTTGGTACAATTTTAAACGGGAAGTTCCCATTGTTTACAAATCAGCAGAAGATCACTTCAAATACGGTTCCATCAACTCTGGAGGCGTTCCCTTCTATATTTGGGAAGTCTTACCAGACCTCTTTGCTGAACATTTACCCGGGCCAGGAGGCTATAAATCCCTAGGTTTTATTTGGGAAGAAGGAAAAGAAATGCCCATCGGGGTTTCCAAAAGCATTGTGGGCTTTCCCCGTCAGGGATCAACTTGCGCCCTTTGTCACAGTACCACCTATCGCAAAAGTCCCCAAGACTCTCCCACCGTCGTTTTAGGGGCCCCCACCCATAGCTTTGACTCCATCGCCAACATCCGGTTTTTAGCTGCTTGTGGCAAAGATCCCAAGTTTACCCCAGACAATATCATACCGGCCATTGAAGCCAAACATGAGTTATCTTGGTCAGATAAACTCCTCTATCGTCACGTTATTATTCCCGAAACCCAGAAAAAGTTAATGGGTTTAGGAATGGCCTTTGCTTGGACTAACAGTCGGCCCGATCCAGGGCCTGGGCGAATTCCCTCCTTTAATCCAGTGAAATTTGTCAATTTTCGTCTACCCCTTGATCACACGATTGATAACGTGGATGATCCTGCAGTGTGGAACGAAAGAAACCACAAAGGGTTTGATTATCATTGGGACGGGTTAGAAAGTAGTCTCACCGAGACGATTATTATGGGGGCCTTAGCCGCAGGAACACCACCGGACAACGTACCCCTCAAAGACTTACAACGGGTAGAAGACTTTATTCGCTTAATTCCTCCTCCTGATTATCCGTTTGAAATCGATGCGGTTGTGGCGGCCAAAGGAAAGCCCATTTTCGACAATAACTGTGCCTCTTGTCACGCTTTTGGGGGCGATCGCACAGGAACCGTCATTCCCGTTGAGGAAGTAGGAACCGATGACCATCGCATTAAAATGTGGACTCAAGCAGCCGTTGATAAATATCTCGCCCTAGGAGATGGAAAAGAATGGGATTTTACCCAGGTACAAAAACAAAACGGTTACGTCTCGGTTGCTTTAGATGGTATTTGGTTACGGGCCCCCTATTTACATAATGGGTCGGTTCCTTCTCTCGAGGATCTTTTGGAAGTCCCAGAAAACAGAACCAAGGTCTTTTATCGAGCGTATGATGTTTACAGTCGTGATCAAGTTGGTTTCGTTTCGCAAGGGACCCAAGCAGAAAGCGAAGGGTTTAAATACGATACCAGTGTCGATGGTAATAGTAACCAGGGACATCTTTATGGAACTGAGTTATCTTCTGAGGAGAAACAAGCTTTAGTCGAGTATCTCAAAACCCTTTAAAGACAAGGACATCGATTCATAATTTTCTTTAAGTCAAGTGAAAACTTGGCTTAATTTTGTTTTGGCTTGTTTGCCAAGATAATCGAAAGAGCAGCAATGTGTATATTTTTGTTGCGATCTCAAAAATTGCGTTTTTTAGATCATTTTCAAGAAATGAGTTTTATAAACTGGGCAATGATCTCAAAAACAGAATAAGGATCAAGTCAAAGATGAGTGAAATTCTAGCCAAGATTACCGACGCAGAAATCCGTCATATTGTTCGTCGCTCTTATCAATACGTGGCGATGTACCTGAACTTCCCCCGTACATTTGACCTAAAAATCGCTGAAAGCTTTATTTGACATAGGATGTAGTAAATGGTATATAAGTTCTGTGTCCATGTAAGGGGTTGCTCTATCGCT
>JAAUYH010087926.1_pt1 | contig 22266 bp, 25 predicted proteins | sample 7278061 | NCBI WGS metagenome assembly JAAUYH01 (sample SAMN14350203, study PRJNA611818) | marine sediment metagenome | isolation source: surface marine sediment (0.6m) | place: French Polynesia: Moorea | collected 2018-08 | reverse complement strand
AAAGTTGTCCATTAGAGTTATCTTCCTGCTTCGACCAAGGTTGTCGGCAACTGCTTGTCCACAGGCGTATATTCGGGTCTAACCGACCCTATTCTGTTAACTATTTGGTCTAGTAATTTCGTTTTCTAAATAACGTTAATTCCAGGCGAGTCTCTATGATTTACAAAAATCGCCAAAAGCAATCTCATAACTAAAAAACTTTACGTATTAGTGTAAGTTAACTTGATTCATGGGGTTCGATAAAAGTGTAGACTTCTTGCGGATCGATATCTACCAGTTTTAAGCTTAGACGCATTTACATTGCACTTTAAAATTCTCAAACCCCTTATGGAGAAGGAACAGAATAGGTAACTTTAGTGCGTCTAAGCTTATATCGTTGTGCTGATGCCTTTGTCTTCCCTTCCATTAAAGAAGAATGGGGACTAGTATTGTTAGAAGCGATCGCGTCAGGACTTCGAGTCATTACTGCTAATATCGCTCCTTTTACCGAATTTCTTACTGAAGAATCAGCTTTACTCGTTAATCCTAACTCCAGTAAGGCGATCGCTCAAGCAATGATTAAAATACTCAACAAAAACCTGACCAAAAAACTCATCCAAAATAGTGCATCTATCCCATCTCAATACTCTTGGCAAAAATCAGCACAAATACACCTAAACTTATATCAAAAATTCTTAAAGAAATAAGAACTATTAACTTTCAACGATCGATTATCCCTTAAAAAATTATGCCTGAAATCAACTTTCAAATTCAATGGCCCGATAGAACTCAACAAAATTGTTATTCCCCTTCTTTGGTAGTTAAAAAATACTTTACTCCAGGAAAAGAATACGAGTTAGCTGAGTTTGGTGAAAAATCTCGGACTGCTTTAAATATTGCTAGCGATCGTGTTAAAGCAGTCTATGGATTTCCTTGTAGCAAGGCTTTATCACAACTGCAACAAATAGAATCAAAGGCATCTCAATATCAAGAACTATCTGAAGCTAAAGTCCTGTTTATAGGATTTACAGATATTAATACTTTAAAGTTAAAATTGTCTGTAAAAGTGGAGGAATTTCGCTAGGGCGTTTAGCTACTTCGATGCCTGCTTTTTTTAAAGCAGCTAAAGCCCGTTTATCTGTATTAACTGAGGATACAGAATAAGATAGTTGATTAGCAATAATTGTCGTTGCGTCCAAAAAATCTCTTTCTCTTGGCGTGTATAATCCTGCCAAATAAGCAATAACTGGTTTATTTATTTCAGCCTCCATATAGTAAACTGCTGCTTGTTCTTGATAATAATCGGGTTGTCCAATTAGTACAATAGCTTCAGTATTTTTATCTTCCTTTAAAATTGACAGCCACTGCTGATAAGTAGAACCCAAAATTGCTTCATTACCTAAATGAACCACGATCGATTGTCCCATATCTGCTAGATTTAACTCTAAAGCTACTTCACAAGCAAGATATTCGCCAGAGCTAATTAAAGCGATATTACCCGATCGATAAAATTGGGGTTTGAGCGCACCCAGACAAATTTGCTCGGGCACTAGTATTCCTTTACTGCCTGCACCTAAAATTAGAATATCGTTAACTTTGGCTTTTTGTTGTAGACTCACCATATCTAAAGGTGGAATACCAGGAGTAAGAATAACCACAAATTTAATTGCTGCTGCGATCGCTTCTCTAGCAGCATCTAGTACCCGATAAGGACTGGCACAGATTAGAGTTGCATCTATTTTACCTATCTTCGCGATCGCTTCTTCTACTAAATCGAAAACGGGTATTCCTTCTACTTCTTCACCTCCGTTACCAGTACTAATTACTGCTACAACTTGAGTTCCACAAGCTTTCATTGCTGCTGTATAGTGGGCAGCGTCGGCTTTGTTGATACCTTGAATGATGACTCGATTTGGTAATTTCCACTGCATTTTCATCTAGATTTCCCGAAAGAAATGGCTTTTTGTACTGCTTCTTCCAGATTATCTGTCCAATAAAGTAAATTTTCTGGTATGTCTTCTGGTAAAGAATCAATTTCTCGCTCTAAAAGACGCATAACAATTTTAACTGAAGGGATTTGTTTTGGCCGAGAATTAGATTGATTATTAACTTGACGATGAGAACGAGATTTTGCTCCATTGGCTACTAAGTTTCTCTCTTCTCCTGTAGTCGTGTCTATCTGCTTTTCTCCTAGTTGATATAATTCAATTATGGTTTGGGCAATAGTAAAGTTAACTTTTTCTTCTGCCAAAATATTAACCAATACTACTTTAATTTCCGCTCTTTGGTCTATTTCCTGCAATACTTTGGCTAGCTGTTCTTGTAAGGAAACAAAAGCATCTTCGCAAGAGTATCGACTATCATCAATTAACACGCAGCAAGCGGGTTTACCTTTTCCCTGACAAAGTAAATCCCAAGTAATTACAGCTAAATCCCGACTATTACAAATAATGGCTATTTTGCCTTTTCGATCTTGCCAGTCTAACCATTGTTCGGTTTCGATCGTCGGTGATAAATCTATTTGGGTGGCTGCTTTCTCCTGAGGAGATAAATGATTATCCTTAGTCGTAAGAGCTATGATATCTAGGTGTCTGGCTAAAGCAAGTTCATTAGCAGTAATTTTTCCATCTAAAGCCATTAATTCTCCTTGGGCACTCACACCCAAAGGATTAATTTCGATTAAATCTAAATCTTTGGCTTGAAAAAGACGATACATTTTTTCAATTACTGTGCTGACAGATTGAATTAAATCTCCAGACAAGCCCATTTTGACGGTTAAGCGACGAGCGTAAAAAGAAGAAAATTCCCCATCAACTACTACTTGTTGTAAATTATCTAATAAAGAATCTACATTCATACCTCCTTGGACTGAACCTAATAGAACAGGACTTTGTAGTTGATAATCTAAAACGATCGCCAGAAAAAATTCTTGTTCGGCATCATAACGGGCTTCGGCTAGAACTACTTCTGGATATTCTCCCAAAATAGATAAGTTAAAAATATTTCTAGCTGCTGCGATCGCATCTATAGTATTAGCTACAAAACGAATACCTCCAGCTTTTCCTCTCCCTCCAACTCTTACCTGAGATTTAAGTACTACTGGATAAGGTATTTGTAAGCGTTTTAGTTCTCTGGGAGTATAAATAGTTTGGAAGGGTAAAGTAGGAATTCCTACTTGACGAAATAATTCTTTAGCTTGATATTCCAGTAAATCCATTCTCTTGGCAAAGCAGTTAGGAGTTGAGGTAAATAGTATTTGTGTCACCCTTTAAGTCTAAGGCACAAAAACTTTAACGGGTAATAGCAATGTTTAAAAGTAACAATAATAGCTTTAATTAGTTAATGATAAAACTCGTGTTTTACCATTTTGAGGGGCGATCGCCAAAGTGCTCAAACTAGGAATTAGCGATCGCAGAGCGGAGGATGGGCGATCGCCAATAATAACTTATGACAAAAGTAGTTCATATTCATCATGAGTGCCGATCCATATCCAGTAATAATCATCCCCTTTTTTTAGAGCCAAAGCACGATAATCTTGAGTAATACGAGCAGACCAAAGATTTTTACCGACTTTTTTGAACCGTAAAGATGGATGAGATTGATTTTCTTGCCAAAGTTGATAAGCTTTACGAGCTTGTTTTTTAATAGTTAACGGTAACTGTGCGTATGCTTTCCAAAAATCAGGTGTTGTCAATGACTTCATCTAAATCTTTTACCTGGTGAGCTTCAATATCGGACTCTGCTTTAGCAATCAAATTATCTAGCTTACCTGCTGACAAATCAGTCTGCATTTGTCGATCCCAAGCATCATCAAGATATTCATTTAACCATCCTGCAAGCTTACGAGCATCACTTTCAGAGAGTGCTTTTATTGCAGCTTCAATTTCTAGAAGATTTTTCATTTCAATTTAGTTTCTAAGCTATGTTATATTTTTACTTATTACTTGTTACTTATTACTTATTACTTTCTTTTCTGCTGTTTATATAATTCCTTAAATTTCTTCTGTTGTACTTTGTGGTCTACAATTAACTGCGGATAATCGCAACTATCTCTATCAGAATCGTCAATTTTTCCCGTTACTAAATATTCCGTATCAATTGAACTTAACTCTGGTAACCATTGCCGAATATATTCTGCTTCTGGATCGTATTTTTGGGCTTGAGAAAATGGATTAAATATACGTAAAGGTTTGGGATCCATGCCACTAGACGCACTCCATTGCCAACCACCATTATTAGCTGATAAGTCGCCATCGTATAATTTTTGCATAAAATATTTTTCTCCCCATCGCCAGTCAATAATCAAATCTTTGGTGAGAAAACTAGCTACAATCATGCGACAGCGGTTGTGCATCCAGCCAGTTTCGTTTAACTGTCTCATGGCTGCATCGACAATAGGATAGCCTGTTTTTCCTTCACACCAAGCTTGAAAACGATCTTCGTTATTTTCCCAAGGGAAGTCTTTAAATTCATCCCGATAAGCACCCTTTTCTAATTCGGGAAAGAAATACATACAATGTTGATAAAATTCTCGCCAGGCTAATTCTTGTTGCCAAGTTCGTACATTTTCTCTGGCTTCATCGCTGCGACAGTTATCGTATGCTTCTACACTAGCTTGCCAGATAGTACGAATACCGATCGCGCCGAATTTTAAGGCTGCACTTAGTTTAGATGTCCCATCTACGGCAGGAAAGTTACGCTGTTCATTATATTCATAGATAGCTCGAACGCTTCGCTGCTGCTTCCGCAGAGCGCAAAATTCTTCTAGTCTTTCTCGGGCTGCTTTTTCTCCAGGGGAAAGTAATAGGGGATTATCCCAGGTGTAACCTAAGTCTTTGGCTGTGGGTAAGTCTATTACTCCTGCTTTATGGGCTGTTTTTGTTTCTGCTTCGGTTAAACCTTCAAGCTTATCGATAGTGTCTACAATAGCTCGCTTTGATTGTTCTTGCCAATTTTTCCAGAAAGGAGTGTACACTTTGTAGGGTTCGTCGGCAGATTTGGTACGAATTTCTCCTGGGGCGTGTAAAAGTTGATCCCAATAATTAGCAACAGCAATACCTTTTTCTTTTAGTGCCTCTTTAACTTGCTTGTCTCTTGCATTAGCATAGGGTTCTACATCCCAATTCCAAAAAACTGCTTTGGTATGAAGTGTGTCTGCTAACTCGGGAATAGCTTGAGAGGGTTTTCCTTGCAGAATTAATAACTGACTACCAACTTGCTGATAACTTTGCTGTAATTCCTGCAAACAGCCAATCATGTAGGTAACTCTAGCTGGTGCAATATCATCCCTTTCTAAGATATCGCGATCGAGACAAAATACTCCTACTACCTTCTTACTTTGCCCAGATGCTGCTGCTAATCCCACATTATCAGCAATTCTTAAATCTCGACGATGCCAAAACAAAATTAAATCAGACATATATCTTTTTTCGCTGATGAGTTATTCCCATTTTTTATCCTACCGTTTTATAGTGCAGATGAACTAAATTGATGGGCTCGATCGCGATGATGTTTAAAAATTTTGCCTTTGGCTACTAAGATTAGTAATGAATTAATCTACCTAATAGCTGGATAGACAAATAAATATTTTCTATTAGAATTAGAGCAAATGGAAAATCTATCCTTCTTACGCAAAAAAACGCCTTATAAAGTGAATCGTTGGTTTAAATGGTTATCCCCTGGACTATTCGTTAAACGTTGGCTATTTATCAGTGTTACTGGTTTAGTTTTAACTACTTTGGGAGGAGCAATTTGGGTTAAGTTAACTCCCATCTATCGGTTACTAGAGTTAATTTCTCAAATTCTGGAAACGATTACCAAAATTATCCCTAATTATATTTCTGGTCCTTTAGTCATCGTAGTGGGACTATTTTTAGTTTTATGGGGGCAATCTCGTACTGTTGATTCTATTACCTCCGTATTAAAACCAGACCAAGATGGGGAACTAGTAGATATGCTTCTTGCCCATCGCCGTCTCAGTAGAGGTCCGAAAATAGTTGTTGTTGGCGGAGGAACCGGTCTTTCTAATCTCTTAAGGGGTTTAAAAAAGTACAGTAATAATATTACTGCCATTGTGACTGTTGCCGATGATGGAGGTTCTTCCGGAAGATTAAGAAGAGAGATTGGGGTTTTACCTCCAGGAGATATTCGTAACTGTCTGGCTGCTTTAGCTGATGAAGAAAAATTATTAACCGAATTGTTTCAGTATCGCTTTGAAGCTGGAGATGGTCTAGTCGGTCACAGTTTCGGCAATTTGTTTCTCACGGCTATGAGCGAAATTACTGGAGATTTAGAACTGGCAGTTAATGCTAGCTCCCAGGTTTTAGCCATTAGAGGAAAAGTTTTACCTGCTACTCTGACTGATGTAAGTTTATGGGCTGAATTAGAAGATGGAAGACTGATTCAGGGTGAATCTAAAATATCGGAAGCGAAAGGCAAAATTCGCCATTTTGGCTGTATTCCTGCCAATCCACCAGCTTTACCTAGTGCTATTACCGCTATTCAAGAAGCTGACTACATTATTCTGGGGCCTGGTAGCCTCTATACTAGTATTATTCCCAACTTTTTAGTACCAGAAATTCGTGAAGCGATCGCCAACGCCGTAGCTCCTCGTATTTATGTTTGTAATATAATGACTCAAGTTGGAGAAACAGAGGGTTATACCGTTGCCGATCATATTCGAGCGCTCGATAACATTTGTGGTCAAAAAATGTTTGATGCTGTTTTAGCTCATCGCAAATCTCCTTCTCCTAGAGCTCTTCAAAAATATGCTCGGGAAAATTCTCATCCAGTATTTTTAGACCGCGAAGATGTTGCCAAGTTAGGTCGCCGAATTGTATTAGCTAATGTTATGGATGAAGATAAAGAGACAGGTCATATTCGCCACGACCCCTATCAGTTAGCTAGAGTTTTGTTACGATGGTATAGTGGGAAATGGCAACCCTAAATAAGCTTTCAGCTTTTTAGCGATCGATGTTAAAACTGATTGAGAATTGGCAACTATCTAATTATTAGATTTTATTAATTTTAAAAGAAATTTTTTCCAAAAAAAATGGAAATAGCAAATTCAAAGTTAAATTATAATTGTTATTCAAACTTATAAAATAGGTGAAATTATAAGTTTTAAATAAATTTTTAACAACATAAAAGTTACTTAAATTTGCTATCCCAATTGCAATTACTTGGCTACCTATAATAATATCAATCGACTATCAAGATAGTGTAATCAGCAATAGTTACAGTGTAAAGTTTCAATTAATTTTTAGAAATGCTATTCAAGATAAACAACTTATCGTGTCTTCTGCTTCCCAATTAATTTTTTTAGCAAATAGTCAGGCAACTAATAGATTAGGCAGGGCTTTGGGTCAAATTTTGCCAGCAAATAGTACTATTTTATTAGAGGGAGATTTAGGTTCTGGTAAAACCAGTCTTATTCAAGGAATTGGTCAAGGGTTAGGAATTACCGAAGCAATTATTAGTCCTACTTTCACTCTAATTAACGAATACAAAGAAGGACGCTTACCCCTATATCATCTCGATCTATATCGTCTTCAGAGTAAAGAAGTTTCTACGATCTATCCAGAAATATATTGGGAAGGAATAGAAGTTAATCCTGGAATTACCGCGATCGAATGGGCACAAAGACTAACATACAAACCAAGCCACTACCTAGAATTAAAGTTAGAACATTGTTTACCAAACGGTCGTCAGGTGCAATGGCAAATTGTCGGAGAAAATCAATTTGAGCCTAGTTTCTTAGAGAGATTGAGAGAAATCGAGCAAAAACTCAGCTAAATAACTTGAGTTGGGAGTTCGGATTTGATTCCCGAACTCTCGAACTCCTGACGAGAAATAAGCAGGCAAACGCAAGGCTCCGTCTTTTAAGCGGAGGTAAGGTGACCACAGTTCTTATGAGTAGAAGTATTATTGTGAAGAATTAGAAACGCTAACGTTATTAATATCTACTGTTAAAGCTTCCAATCTTTCTTTAACTTCAGGAGAAACCGATTCTTGATAGCGACCGTTCAAATAACGAGCAAAAAACTCTTCCATTGCAGCAGCAACAGCCAAGCGATTAGTTTCCTTTTTAAAGCCGTGTCCTTCTTGAGGTGCTAAAAGATATTTTACATCTCGGCCTAAATCCCGTAAAGCTACCACAATTTGGTCTGACTCTGCTTGTTTGACGCGAGGATCGTTTGCACCTTGAATTACCATTAAAGGGGCTGTAATTTTACTAGCAGAAAATAAGGGAGATCGTCGCTTTAATTCTTCTCTTCCTTCGAGAGTATCTGGCTCTCCCATCCTTAATCTTAATTCGGCTCTCAGTGCTTCCCAGTATGGAGGTGTAGATTCAAATAAAGTTATAAGATTGGAAGGACCGACATAAGATACACCAGCAGCATAAAGATTGGCAGTAAATGCTAACCCGGCTAGAGTAGCGTAACCTCCATAAGAAATACCAAAAATAGCAACTCGATCGCGGTCGGCAATGCCTCGTTCGATGAGATAATTAACTCCATCGGTAAGATCGTGTTGCATCGCCCCAGTTCCCCACTCTCTATTACCAGCATTGAGAAATGCTTTGCCGAAGCCTGTAGAACCTCTAAAATTGGGCTGTAAGACTGCATAACCGCGATTGGCTAAAAATTGAACAAAAGGATTGTAACCCCAGGTATCTCTTGCCCAAGGACCGCCGTGAGGATAAATTATTACTGGTAGATTGCGGTCTGGTTTGCCGACAGGTAAGGTTAAATAGGCGGGGATTTCTAAGCCGTCTCTGGCAGTGTAGCGGATTGGAGTCATCAGTGCCAAATCTTCTCGTTCTAGTTCTGGAAGCACCCGATACAATAAGGTAAGTTTTCTCTCTCCGCGCTCGAATAGATAAGCCGAACCCGGATCGATATCGCTACTTATTGTAACTATCATTTTTCGCCCGTCTTGTGTCATGGAACGAAAGCCCAATTCGCCATCGGATAAGTTACTTTTGAGGTATTCTAAATCTGCTGCAAATTGCCGATCTTGAGGATAAATCCTCTGTCGGTCGCCTATATATACTGTTGCGATGAGTTCTTCTGTTTCTTCGGAAAAGATCGGCGAGCCAAAATCTACTTCTTTTTGAGGATCGGACTCGATAAGCTCTACTTTTCCAGTTTGCGGATAGAATAATACTAGACGAGTTAAATCGATATCATCCCCTTGGTTAGTTACCATATAAACTCGATTGCCTTCTTTCGTAAACCTTATCGGCGAGCAAGTTTCCCCAAATTTACAGCGATAAACTTCTATGAGTCGATCGCCTTCAAGCCGATTTATTTGAGTGCCACCGTCTGGTAAACTTACTATTGCCAGGCGCAAGTTACCTTCTAAGTCTGCTACCCAACTAGAAACGTTGCTGTCGTTTTTATAAATTAATTTTTTGGCTCCAGTGGAGATATCAATACTGTAAACATCGTGAAATCTCGGGTCGCGGTCGTTCAATCCAACAATAATAGTATTGGGATTATTTTCTGGTACGGCGTAGATCCGTGCTTGCACTTTTTCGTAGGGTGTTAAGTCTTTTGCTTCTGGTACTTCTTCCCCTCTTGCTGCCTTGGCTGTGGGTGATACGGCATAAATTCGGAAGTTTTCATTACCTCCTTTATCTTGTCTGAATAGTATGTATTTACTATCTTCACTCCAAAAATAGTTAAGAATAGGACTATTGCGATCTTCGGTGAGCGGACGTGCTGCATTCATGGGTTCGTCTATTCCTTTAACCCAGATATTGATTATCCCGTTCAGTGGTTTGCGAAAAGCGAGGTATTTTCCATTAGGAGAAAGTTGTGCGCCAGATATTTCTGGATTGCCGAAAAATAATTTACGCTCGATTAAAGAGGGTATTGCTTGGCGACTTTTGCGGTGCTGTGTTAGTTGTTCTCCAGTAGGGGTTTTTACGTTTGTTTCAAGCGATCTCGGCTCTGCCGAGGCACGTAGCGGTGGCACTTCTGATGTAAATAAAGAAGAAATGGCAAATATTCCCAATAAAATGCCTATTTTGTTTAGTTTCATTGACTATATTGGTCGTTCAAAATTATGGTTAATTTTAACTTTAATTTAATTGACCAATATTTTAGGGGCAGTTTAGGAACTGCCCCTACCAACCACTAACTAGCTCGATCGATTAACTTTATTTGTATCTTTCTACATAATTAGAATAACGGATTCATAGTCCATCTCAGGATGAACTATGAACTTGCTTAAATTTTCTAGTCGATCCCCAATTGATTACCGCGCTTATATTGTAGATAAGCAGCAACAAATAAACCTGCAAGGGTGATAGGAATTAAGCCTAGTACAATACCAAGAAGTAAGGGTTCAATCAAAACGAATCTCCTTTAGATCGATTATATATTTTCAATATATTTTACTTGAAAGTCAGGTATTTTGGGGGTTGTGATTATAGCATAATCGCAATTTGCTATCCACCAGACTTGCTTAGTTAGTCTATAAACTTTAAGCTATTTAATATATCAAAATTTATCTAAGCAAACATTATTCTACAGTAACCAAAAGTAACCAGTGGATAACCAGATAATCCAGCCTTCTATCTTAGCGCAGCGAATTGTGTTAATAATTTTGCTGTCTATACTGATTGTTGCCATCAGTATTCTGGGAATCTATTGGCAGAGAATTTCCGATCCTTACGTTCGAGAAGTCTTATCTCTACCTGGCAACCCTACCAGAGGTAATGCGATTTTTCAAATTAATTGTGCTGGATGCCATGGTTTGCAAGCAGATAAAAATGTAGGACCGAGCTTACAAGATATTTCCAAAAGAAAATCGAAAGTTGAGATAATTTACCAAGTTATTAGCGGTCAAACTCCACCTATGCCAAAATTTAAGCCCAATTCTCAAGAAATGGCCGATTTGCTTACTTATCTAGAGCAACTTTAAATTAAGTTAGTATCTCTCTACACTACTTAAAAATATCGGTTCAACTCTAATTGCAACTATTTGAGCCGGACGTACTACCATATACTCTCCCTGAATATTCTTAATCGGCACACTAATAAATTCTTGAGAGTCAGATTTAGGAACGAGTTCGCTCGTATACCATTTTTGAAATTCCTGGACGGTTTCAAACCGAACTTCTTCTTTATTACCACTAGACAGAAATATATGAATAGCGTATTCGTCTGCTTTTCTGGGCATAAGAGTTATCAGCGATCGAGTACAACTCTATAGTTCCCACAAACCAAGTTAAAGTATCATCGATTTGTATATTGCGAAATAATAATATACTTCGTTGAAAAGTAGTCTAAACAACTCATGCAAGTAATTTTTTTCGGTACTCCTGAATTCGCCGTTCCCACCTTAGAACGTTTACTACAACATCCTGATTTTGAAGTTCTTTCCGTCGTTAGCCAACCAGACAAACGAAGAGGAAGAGGAAGCAAAATGCTACCCTCGGCAGTCAAAAAAGTAGCCATAGCCAATAATTTACCAATCTGGCAACCAACCAGAATCAAAAAAGACCGAGAAACACTCGACAATCTAAGAGAAGCTAATGCAGATGCTTTTGTAGTGGTTGCTTACGGACAAATTTTATCTTCAGAAATTTTAACTATGCCCAAACTAGGTTGTATTAACGTCCATGGTTCGATTTTGCCCAAATATAGAGGGGCTGCACCAATTCAATGGAGTTTATATAACGGAGACGAGCGAACAGGAATTACGACCATGCTGATGGATGAGGGGATGGATACAGGGGATATGCTGCTAAAAGCCGAGACTCCAATTGGACTACTAGATAATGCTCATCAAATAGCCGCTATTTTAGCAGATCGAGGAGCAGATTTATTAATTGAAACTCTTTTGAAGTTAGAAAAACAAGAGATTAAATCCATCCCTCAAACAGATTCGGCAGCCACCTACGCGCCTTTAATTCAAAAATCTGATTATCTGCTAAATTGGTCTCGTCCTGCGATCGATCTACACAATCAAATTCGGGGTTTTTTTCCTAATTGTGTAGCTAAATGGCAAGAAAAAACCCTAAAAATAACAGAAACATTCCCTCTAGCAGAAGAGTATCTCGATCGACTACCGAAAGAACTAAATACGATCGGACAGCAATGGCAATCGGTTGCCTCACTGACAGGAGAACCAGGAGAAATCCTTAGCAATTGGAAAAATTTAGGACCGATTGTCCAAACAGGAAAAGGACTTTTGCTACTCAGACAAGTACAACTTGCAGGTAAACGTTCTCAGTCTGGGTGGGATTTTGTTAACGGTATGCGCGTCTCAGTGGGAGACAGAATAGATAATGGTTAAATTAAGACTCTATTGGTTCATAATGGAAACAATCTAGACAAGGTCCTTCAGGATTAACCGCACAGCGTAAAATTTCCGAACGAGCATTTAAATAACAACTAGGGTCTCCTATAATCCAGCGTCCTTCAATTAAGGTCTTTTCTTTTAGTGGACGAGATTCTTGAACATGGAGAGAAATTTTGTGTAAATGATAGCCACCGATCTTATATTGGTAGTGATGGTGGCGTTCCAAAACAGTGTAAGTTTTTCCTTTTAATTCTAAATAATTGCCCGGTTGTGGCATCCAATCAAGTTTGGTTTTACCCAAAGATTGATTAGAGTTGCTTAAGATAATTTCTGTGAGTAATGAATCTGACTCCATAGGCGGTTCTCTACTTATGGCTACATCTGAAAATAGTAGCGCGATTGTGAGCCTATATTCATCTGATTTAGTTTATTCCTGATTTATTTAAGTTTTATCAATTTTGTCAACTAATCCCTTGTAATTTTTGAGAACATCCAAAAAAGCAAAAACGGCTGGAGTGTGCAAAGCATTTTTGACAACTGCTGCTTTAATAATTCTTTCTAGAGGGACTGGCAAAGAATAAACCTTGAGTTGTTCGGGAACGGGTTCGGCAGCAAGTCGGGGCATAATTGCTGCACCCAAGCCTTGTATTGCCATGCTAGTGATAGTTGAGTCCTGCTTGATTTGATAAGCAATATTTACTGATTCTGCCGAACGCTGCAAATATTTACGAATTCTTGTCGAACAGCTATCAATAGCCGAGATAATTAAGGGATAGGTTGCTAATTGTTCCCAAGTTAATTGTAGCTGGTTTAATTCTAAGCTACGGGGGAGTAACACTACATATTCATCCCTGAAAATTTTCCAAGTTTCAAACTCCTCAGAACAAGGGAGATGAACTAAACCAATATCCGCTTGACCCGAACGCAAGATACTTTCTTTCTCCATATGTTCGTCAATTTCAATAATGCTGATTGTAATTGAAGGAAAGCGGTCGCGAAATTGAGCAATTAATGTAGGAAGTATATGAGTTGCTGCACTACGAAAAGCTACAACTCTGACGTTTCCTCCTTCTAAACCTTTAACTCGATTAGCTTCTGTTACCATTTTTTGTAACAAATCTAATATTTCTTGGGCTGGCAAGATTAACTGTTCTCCGACGGGGGTAAGATATGCTCCATTACGACCTCGATGAAAGAGAATTATGCCTAATTCTGTCTCTAAAGTAGCGATCGCGTGACTGACTGCTGACTGAGAAATATTTAGGTGCAAAGCAGCCTCGCTAAAATTTTTATAATCCGCCACTGCTACTAAGGTTCGTAGCTGTGAAATTTTCAGTTTGTAGGGATCGATCGCACTCATAGGTCTAATTATCAATCTCTGAAGAATATTTCGCTAAGATTTCTAACCTTTCCTTCTGAAAGTTATTGTACAAGCCAGTTTGAGGTAAAAATATTTAACTATTAATTTTATTCATACTTACTATACATATATTGTTTTGTCGCTCGGACATCAAATAGTTAAAGTTTATTTATTGCTAGTAAAAGAAATTTTTCAATATTAACAATAATTTCTGAATATCATCCGATCGCTCTCCTATATATACCTGAAAAAATACCTGAATTTTTCCTCTAGTACTAACGAAAAGTGAGAGACCCAATTTATTTATTACTAGCCAAAACAATCTCAATATTAACAAGTGAATATATACCATGAAAATTCTCTTACAGCCAGAAGCCAAAAAGATTAGCAATTACGAATTAGAAAGAAATCAGCAGTATTTAATCGAATTATACCGAAAAATATATCGCTTATTTTCTAGATTTAGTTTCAATTTACATCAGTTCGAGCGTCGAAATACTTGTAGATAAAAAGCCAATACTCAAGTCTTATTTGTTCGCTCGGAGTATTTGATTTGAAATGCTATTTACCAGTTACTATTTTACGATCGAGGAAGATTCAGCTATGAAAATTACACGGTTTATTAACAATATTTTGAGAAAAATTGGACGAAGTTTGGTAGTGCAAAATAACGAGCCTATAATTAAGCAAAAGCGAGACCGCTACGGTAATTGTTATTGGCAAATTTACGATTTTACCACCAATAAATTCTATGATTTTGGCTCAGAACAAGATGTAAGAGCCTGGATCGAACAGCGTTACCATGGTTTTTAAATTGTTAGTAAAAATCATCTAAAAAGGTTGGGAAGAAAGAAAATATGTGTGAACTTTGTTCGTCAACTATGGACTATCATTAACAAAGTGGACTTTTAAACAGCGATCGCTCTCCGCAAAAGTTAATTTGAATACTCTGGTAGAGGCAGCCCTTGTTGTTTGAGAAAAGATAACTTATTAGTTGTTATTCTCTGAGCGATCGCGGAGTTAGTTAGTATTTATTTTTTTCTAAAACCCAAATCATAAAAGGGCTAGTTTCCTTCTGGAATTCAGCATAAGAGTAATCTCCATATAAATGAATTAAATGAAAACCATGAGATTGAGCTAATTTTTGAAATTCTGACTGCTGGTGTAGATAAAACTGGATGTCTACAAAACTTTTGGACTCGATTACTTTATTAGAATCGTATAATTCCCAAAATTGAGTTCCTTTCACCAGAGAATTTTGGCGGTCGTATTCTTCCACACTCCATAAAAATAAAGTCCCCCCATCATTAGAAAGAGAATATTTTCCTCGTAAAAATAACTGTCCATTTACCGACTTGAGCCTAACTAGAGGATTGTGTAGCGTACAAATAAAGCGTCCTGTTTCTGTCAGACAATTCCAGATTCCTTTTAATGCTTTATGTTGTTCATCTAAACCGATTATCTCGGAAAAAGAGTTAAACGGAATAATTATCAAATCAAACTTTTCTGGTAGAGTAAGATTAGCCATATCTTGCTCATAAACATTAGCAGATAAACCTTTTGCTGCTAGTTTTTGACGCAGAATGGCGAGCATATCTGGAGAATTATCAACGCAAGTTAGAGATACGCCAGCTTCTATCAGTGGAATTGATAAGCGACCAGTTCCAGACGTTAATTCCAGTACGCGCTCTCTATTTTTAGCTTCGTTTACAAAAAATGGTACATCGATATCTGTCTTGACATAGCTATCATACCAAGGAGCTACTTGAGAATAATCCATTGCAGCCATGGAAATATACTCCTTCTATCTGGTCTGAGAACAGATTAAAAAGAGATCGAGAAAAACTAGAGAAGAATAAGATGTATCTTGATTAGATCAACCAAAATTATGGTACTTCTACAATTACAGGAGCATGATCGCTAGGTTTAGTTAATTTTCTCGGCTCTCGATCGATCCAACAATTGGTTGCTTGTTGATATAGTTCTGGCGTTAAATAGTGATGATCTATACGCCAACCTCGATCTCGCTGAAAACCTGCTGCCCGATAATCCCACCAACTAAAATGTCCGGCTTCGGTAGTGAATTTGCGAAAAGCATCTTGTAAACCTATACTGAGTACTTCTTTTAAAGCTTCTCTTTCTGCAGGAGAAGACATAATATGTTTTTCTTTACCTTGAGGATTATAAATATCGCGGTCTTCTAAAGCAATATTAAAATCTCCACACACGCACATCGCTCGTGCTTGTTTTTCTTGCAGTGTTTGTAGATATTCTTTTAATAGCTTTAACCACTCCAATTTATATTCATACTTATCACTGACAATATCTCCACCATTAGGGACATAGAGATTGACTAAGCGAATATTACCCACAACCCCAGTAATAACTCGTTTCTGTAAATCAAATTCTTGGGCGATCGAGCCAATAATAGGAGTAAAACCAGCACTAACTTCTGTTAGAGGAGTAAGACTAAATATAGCTACGCCGTTGTAAGCTTTTTGTCCTGAAATATAGAGATGATAGCCCAGTTCTTCAAACCGAGTACGGGGAAAATCTCGATCGAGCGCTTTAGTTTCTTGTAAACAGAGAACATCTATAGAATTTTCCTGTAGCCAATTGGCAACAATCTCCTGGCGAGTACGAATCGAGTTAACATTCCAAGTTGCTATTTTCATTTACCCATATTTTCACAAAAGTAAATCATAGTTTAACTTATAGGATGTTTTTTTCTTGGCTGAATTTGATGACCAAAATCAATGTCTTTGTTTACGGGACTCTTAAACCAGGAGAAAGCAACTACCTAAATCATTGTGCGGGTAAAACGATTGAAGAAACTCAAGCCTATACTTGGGGAAAGTTATACCATCTATCTTTAGGATATCCAGCTATGACGGAAGGGGATCAAAAGATTGAAGGTTATCTACTCACTTTTAGCGATGCTAGTATCTTGACTAGTTTAGATGAACTAGAAGACTATCATCAAGAGCGATCGCTAGAATTAAACGAATATTATCGCCAGCAAGTTTCCGTTTATAATTTTGCTGACGATTTTTTAGGTTTGGCTTGGAGTTACTTTATGAACTTAGAGAAAATTAAACAACTAAAAGGCATTCCCGTTAATTCGGGATATTGGCATAGTAAATTAATAATTAATTATTAAGGATTGTTTTCTGGTAACTGTCTGTGTACCGATGAGACAGCAGCTTTAGGAATTTTTACTGCTGGTTTATTGACAGCAACAGCTACCATAATTGGTTGAGACACTGTTTCTTGCTCGGAAGACTCTGCCAGTTTCAAAGCAGGGATATTGCCACTACCAGTAAATAAATTGGAGACAGTAGCCAATGCTAAAGCAGCGATCGCTCCTCCCCAGATAGACACTTTGCGTTTGCGCTGAGTACGGTCTATACTTTGAAAAACTCGCTCTGATAATTGTTTAGTAGAAATTGTTTCCTGGGGAGTCGGGATATTTTGGACTCCCTGATTCAATCTGCTTAATTGAAGATATAGTTTTTTAATCTCGGGATTGTTATCTAGCCAGTACTGAACTTGCCGACGTTCCTCTACACTTACTTCATTGTCTAAATAAGCACTTAATAGCTCAAAGCATTCGAGCTTGGGGTCGCTCATTTCGTTGCCGTCCAAATCAAAGATACCCTGTTGTGGATCGATAAAATCTTCTTTAACTTGGTCAGATTTTGGATTTAAATTGAAATCATCATAATTAGATGTCATCTTGGCATCACCACTGAGTTTTTATTAAATAAGCTTTAGACGACAACGGCAAAAACTGTTTCCGATCGTTAAGAATTTTTAGGCAAAAATTTGCTGTCCTAAATAACAATTTACTGCTCATCTAGATAGTTTTGCAAGATCGATTGTAATTTTAGTCTTGCTCTAGCAATTCTTGATTTAACTGTCCCTAGAGAAACTCCGGTAATTTCGGCAATTTCCTCGTAAGCCATCCCTTCAATTTCTCGTAAGACAATAGTTGTTCTAAACGATTCGGGTAGTTCGTAAATAGCTTTTTTTAGCTGCTCATAGAATTCTCGCGTTGTCAAATTATCATTAGGACTAGGATAATCAGAAGGTAGTTCCCAACTTACTTCTCCATCTCTCATTAGACGAGGAGCATCTAAGGATAAAGGTTCTGCTACTCTCTTTCGTTTTCGTAATTCGTCATAAAACAAATTGGTAGTAATTCTACTGAGCCAACCACGGAATTTTACCGGCTCATTCAGACGCTTGATATTACGATAGACTCTAATCCAAACTTCTTGGGCTAAATCTGCTCTTTCTTCCCAATCTGGAGCTAGATGATATAAAAGTCTGTCAACATGGGATTGATATCTCCGCAATAGTTCGGCAAAAGCAGCACGATTAGGCTGCGCTTCTTGTTGACAGCGCAAAATTAGATCATAGTTAGAGAGTTTTTCTGGAGACTCTAGCAAAGTTTTCGTATCGGTCACCTCAACTCTTGACCATGATACAGGAAGAGATTGACTCATTGAACTTACCAACCACAATATAGTTTCATTTTTATTAGACATAATCGCGAGGGAATAAGTTCCCTTACTTTTGCCCGACAGATACCTAGATAGACATTTTATAGAGATTTTTGCTCGTATTCAGGAGCATAATCTTGGAGCAAGTTGCTAAGCTGAGAGGCAACACCTGCATCGCTTTTGCCTTTGTTAATTGCTCGTCTTTCGGGGAAAAATTCAGGTCGGTCGATATAACGAGCGATCGCTTCATTTACCTGTTCGTTAATTAGCTCTTGTAATTCTTGCCTAGCTCGCTGGCGTTGATAGTTTGCACCTTCTTCTGTAGTCGCATACAGAGGTGGTAAGCGATTTAGAGCATAGGCAGCAATATCTCCCACGTCTAAGGAGGTATCGCTGGCTTGCTCGATTTCAGCTACACGAGTAATGGCTTCACTCAGTACTAGTTCTTCCATTACATTGATAAATTGCTTACGGGGTACAGCAACTACTTCTCCTGTTAATAAAGAACCCATTAGCTTGTCTAAAGCCATGTATTCTTCTACAGATAATTCTGCTGCCGTATCGCAAATACGTCCCACTTCCGCTTCCATAGTTGGCGTTAAATAGCCATCTTGTAAAGCTTGGTTAACTATTTCTTTAATCCCCATAGTTTAGATAAAAAGTATATTTACTTCAACTTAATTTAAGACCTATCATAATCATTCCTCAAGAAAACAAAAACGACACGTTTACGGGGAAATTTTTTACTTTATATTTATTTTTTAGTCAATATTACCGAATCTCCAGGGTACTGGGTCTACCGCAACTCCGTGAACATACAGACCCCAATGTAAGTGAGGTCCGGTAGATGCTCCCGTCGCTCCCACTGTACCTATGGGTTGACCAGCCTTGACGGTATCTCCTTCTTTTACATTAATGTCTTTAAGATGCATAAACAGACTTAATACCCCTTGACCGTGGTCGATGCCAATAGTATTTCCGTGAACGCGAAAACCTTCTGCTTCTTTCCCGACTAGTTTAACTACACCTCCTGCGGGGGCAACCACGGTCGAACCTGCATTACCAGCGTAATCAACTCCTTTGTGATAGTAATTTTCGGCAAACACGCCATTGTAGTATCGGCGCATACCAAATACAGTAGAGACTTCGGCTGCATTAGGTCTGACAAATTGCCCCTGCCAGAGTTTTTCTGGCGTAACTAGCTTTCTAAAAGCAGCTACTTTGTCTATTTCTAATTGAGTGGCAGAACTGTTTGCTTTGCCTGTTAATCTAATTTTTTGAGTAGGAAAAGTGCGATTTTTGACCCACACACCAATATGTTTAGTTTGTCCGTCGCCTTGAATATCAACAGTGAGTTTTCCCGGTTCGCTTAGAGGAGATGTAGGAATGAAAGCCCGATAGCGATCGCCTAGGGGAAAAACAGGATATTCTGTTTCTCCGACGGTTACTGTTGGTTTAGAATCAGGTTTTTCGGCAGTCAGAAATATCGAAATAGTATCTCCTAACTGCGGAATCTTAGGCTCTACTTTTACTTCCAAGGCTTTAGCTGGCATGGCAACACTTAAAATTAAAGCTGTACCTATTCCAGTTAGATAATTCGTCAATTTATTCAACATAGTTTTATTGTCTAAAGAAATAAATATTGTGTAAACAAAATTGAAAATATAAATACCCTATTTTACCAAAGTTAAGATCCTAGTAATTATGGTAAGTATTGAAAATTATAAGGGTAAACCATAATTAAAAGGATTTTTTTATCTAATTTTCATCAGAGAATAATGATTGTATTAAGTCAAGATTCTGAGGAAACCTCAAAACGCTTCGCTCAGAATTACTTCCGAGAAGCCGTACTAGTCTCCGCTCTATTTTAGATAACCAATTTTAGATAACCAATATATCCCCCTGACTGGTTACGAATACTGTAGTGTGGATACTATAGGTAATGTTTTCGCGGGTAACTAAAAAAACTTATAGATGAGTATCTCTAAATCTGTGGTAACTCAACTGCTGCAATCCCATCAGAGTTGGCGACCACAAATGTATTTTAAATCTTCTCTAACAGCGTTGTCTCACGCTATGGAAGACCTGGTGTTAGCTAGCTCAGATGCTCCCCTGGTAATTGCTAGTTTTCAACGAGAACGTTTTTATCGCCAGGAGGCTCATCGTTACCGACGGATTGCCAGCAAAACATCCCAAGTATATATTTTGGCAGCACCAGAAACAGATTTCCAAAATAGTTCTGATGTTTATGAAACTATTGCCTTTGAACCGACAGATGCTCTAGCTCAAGAATGGCATTTAGTAATTGTGGGTGAAAACTATGCTAGTTGTCTATTTTGTCAGGAAAAAACAGTGTCTTCCCCTGAGGGCAAAAATAGCTTGGCTATGGATGCTAGTAGGCGTTTTGAAGGTATTTGGACTTTCGATCGACAAGTTAGTATTGACGCTGCTAAGATAATGCTGAAGCGGATTCTTCTCTATCGACCAGAATTAAAAGCCAAAGTAGCTGAAGCTCGTCGAACTTACTTATCCACAGTAACTGTCTCTCCCAAAACGCAAACACGAGAGTCGCCTTTAGCCAATCCCGATCCTTTCGTACAACGCTTGCTTAATTATTTGCAAGTCGGTCAATATAAACTGCTGAAAGCCAACAAATCTCTTGCCCTCAAACAAGATAGAGAAAAACTACTTAACTCGGTAAATACAGCGATTAGACGATCGCTGAATACGGAAGATATTTTACAAGTAGCCGTACAGAAACTAGGAGAAGGATTGGGCGTTTGTCGCTGTTTAGTTTATCGTTGTAGTGAAAGCGATCTGGTCGCTACTATTAAACACGAATTTATTAGTCCGGGCATCGACTCAATTAAAGGAAAAACTTGGCAGCTAAAAAACAATCCTTTATTTCAAGAGGTAGTTGAACTTAGAGAAGCTCTGTCTATTAATAATACCGATCGAGACCCCCGTATTAGCGAACAAAAGTCATCTAAACTAGAACCGAATTATTTACAAAAATTAATAAAAACTTGTTCGATCTCTTCCTGGTTATTAGTACCAGTTCTCTATCAAGACCGTATATTGGGAATGATGGAATTACATCATTGTGAAGAAACTCCCATTATTTGGAAACAAGAGGAGGTGGCTTTAGTAAATGCGATCGCCACTCAGGTGGGAGTGGCACTAATTCAAGCAGAAGCTTACGCCAATCTCGAAGAACTAAACGAACAACTAGCAGCTTTAGATCGTACTCGTTCTAATCTAGTAGCCATTACCGGCCACGAATTACGCACCCCTTTATCTACCATCCAAGTTTGTCTAGAAAGTCTAGCCACCGAACCCGATATGGATCCTGAATTGCGTCAAGTCATGCTAGATACGGCTTTGACCGATGCAGAAAGAATGCGTAAATTGGTGAAAGACTTTTTGACTCTGTCCCAATTAGAAAGCGGACGAGTAGAGTGGAACACAGAACTATTATCTTTAACAGAATGTATCGACTTAGCAATTAGTAACATAAGGGCAAGGAATGCTCAACAAAAAATTCCTCAAATTGTCAATATTGCAAGTACCGAATTACCTTTAATAGAAGTAGATGGGGAATGGTTAGTAGAAGTTATCGTCAAACTTTTAGATAATGCCTGTAAATTTACCGATGCTGACGGCAAAATCACCATTAATGTTGAGAACCAAAAAGGGAATAATTTAAAAGTGATCGTAGCCGATACTGGTAGAGGAATCGAACCTAATCGTTTAGAAACAGTGTTCGATCGCTTTTATCAAGAAGAAGGCGCATTACGTCGTAGTGCTGGAGGAACTGGTTTGGGTTTAGCTATTTGCCGACAAATTGTTAATAACTGGGGAGGAGAAATTTGGGCAGAATCGGCAGGAAAAGATCGGGGTAGCACGTTTTACTTTACTATTCCTCTTTAGCTTGCCAAGCTCAAAAAACAACAAACTGTTACAGTTCTTGACAGAGCGATCGAATCGATACTATCTCAGTGATAGCATTCGATACATATGTAAAAATATACCTTTGAGAGAAATCAAAAATATGGCAGAAGCACTTACTGGACAAATGCCTAAGTTTGGTGGCAGCACTGGCGGTTT
>JAAUYH010080593.1_pt1 | contig 22269 bp, 18 predicted proteins | sample 7278061 | NCBI WGS metagenome assembly JAAUYH01 (sample SAMN14350203, study PRJNA611818) | marine sediment metagenome | isolation source: surface marine sediment (0.6m) | place: French Polynesia: Moorea | collected 2018-08 | reverse complement strand
TCCAACACCAGCTGGACCGTCGAAGGCCGCATCGCGATGCTCGATGTGATCTACACCGGTGCCTATACTGATCGCGAAAGCGAGCAGCGCGCCGACTACACGGATTACCTGTTCGCCGGGCAGTACCTTCCATATTACATCTGCGATGGATCGGTGACCTATCCGGGTGCCGCCGATCCCAGTGGCACTTGCCAGCCGCCGAACCTCTACATCAACTCGTTCTCCAAGACCGAGGTCTTCACGCAGGAACTGCGTTTCAGCACGCCGGAGGATTGGCGCTTTCGCTTCCAGGGCGGCGGTTTCTATTCCGACCTCAGCCTCGAGGAGCGCGTAGACTTCGCCTATCCTGGTAACGTCGTAGCGCAGCCGTTCGGCCCGTTCGCAACCAACTTCCCGCAAATGTCGGGTTTCTTCTCAGATCCGGGGCCATTCCCGGCCGAAACGATCTTCCGCAACGACATTCGCCGGACCGACGAACAGTTCGGGATTTTCGGGGAGGCCAGCTTCGACATCGTGCCTGACCTGCTCACTGCCACATTCGGCGCGCGTTACTATGAGGTGGAAGTCGATTTTGAAGGCAGCGCCAACGGTTCGTTCTGCAACTCGGGCGCGGCTCAGGATGCCAACGCGTTCGGCACGGATATCAGCGACTTGTATGATGGGGACGGGCAGTTCACCTTCATCGGATCGTGCAACGCGGCCCTGCGCCAGACCTTCGATCTTGGCGACAGCCTGCAAGACATCCAGGATGCCGGCCTGTCGGCGGCGCAGGCGCAGCAAGTTTTCAACGCGATCCGCGCGCCTGACACCGCGTCTACCAGCGGCACGATCTTCAAGGGCACGCTGACGGTGACGCCGAACGAGGACACGCTGCTCTACGTGACCTATTCGGAAGGCTTCCGCCCGGGCTTCCTCAACCGACCTGGTGGGGCCGTAGGCGCAGGTGGTTTCGTCGTGCCGTTCGAACTCGAAACCGACGAAGTGAAGAACTACGAATTGGGTTGGAAACTCGACTTGATCGACGGCCAGTTCCGCTTCAACGGTTCGGCCTTCTTCGTCGACATTGCAAACCTGCAGACGCAGATTTTCGATCCGTCGATCACCAACCTGTTCTTTTCTTCCAACGCGGCCGATGCGGAGATCTACGGCCTCGAAGCGGACTTCACGATCGCACCCTATGCGGTCCCCGGTCTGACGATCGCAGGTGCATTCTCGATCCTCGATACCGAGATCACGGAAGTTCTCATTCCGACGAACGATGTGCTTGAGGGAGAGGAACTGGCTTATGCGCCGGGATTCCAGGGCAACATGCGCGTGCGCTACGAATGGGACCTGTCGGATACACTGGAGGCCTACATCCAGCCGCAGGTGACGCATTCGGCATCGAAATTCACCGACATCATCGAGATCAACAAGATCGAGCTTGATGCCTACACCCTGTTCGACTTTGCGGTCGGAGTGAAGGCCGAGCAGTGGGGCTTCGAGATTTTCGGCGAGAACCTGACCGACGAACGCGCCGAAATCTCCGGCATTTTCGGCAATGACCGCGAACGCATCATCACCAATCGCCCACTCACAGTCGGGGCGCGGGTGTCGTTCAACTACTGATCTTCGCAGGCACGCAATCTAGCGGCGGGAGTGAGCAAGCGCTGTTCACTCTCGCCGTTTGCTTGTTAGAGGCGCTGGCATGAGTTTTCGCACCGAGCAGTTGAAAGCAGCGCAGCAGGCATTGCAGGCTGGCCAGTTTGCCGAAGGGTTGGTGCTGGCTGAGGCATTGCTGGGCGAGGACGCTGGCAACGGTGAGGCGCTGTATATGGCGGCGGTGGCGTGCCGCTACCTAAAGCGCTACGAACATGCGGTGATGCACCTGCGCAATCTGCATTCGGCCATGCCGGAGTATGGACGCGCGTGGCAGGAAGAGGGGCATCTGGCGTTGGCCCGTGGCGATGATCGGGCAGCGTTGGCAGCGTTTTCGCAGGCCACACGGTTTAATTCCGCGCTCGTAGCAAGTTGGCGGGAACAGGCGCGACTGGCGGAGCAGTTCGGCAAGAGCGAGGACGCCAAAGCGGCGCAGGCGCAGCTGAACCGTCTGGGCAAGCTCCCGCGCGAATTGTTGGCGGTGACCAATCACTTCCATGAAGGCCGCCTGCTGCGTGCCGAGGAGATTTGCCGCCACTATCTTCGCCAAAACCCCAAGGACGTGGAAGGGATGCGGTTGCTGGCGCGCATCGGCGTCGAACTGGGTGTACTCGACGATGCCGAATTCCTGCTCGAAAGCGCGGTCACCTTCGAGCCCGACAACATCCAGCTTCGGCTCGATCTCATCGATGTCCTTCGCCGCAAGCAGAAGTTCGAGCGCGCCTGCGAGAAAGCCGAAGCGCTTTACGAACGCGACCCGGACAATCCGCTGTTTCAGTCGCGGCTCGCGATCGAAAGCATGCAAGCGGGCGAGTATGAACGCGCCTTCAAACTGTTCGACAAAGTGCTTGAGCAGTTGCCGCGCGATCACTCGACACTCACCAGCAAGGGCCACGCGCTCAAGACGATGGGCCAGCAGGATGAAGCCGTTGCCAGCTACCGCGCCGCTTTCGCCGCCCGGCCCGACCACGGCGACGCCTATTATGCGCTTGCCAATCTCAAGACCTACCGTTTCACCAACGAAGAAATCGCCGCCATGCGCGTACAGGCGGCGCGGCCCGACCTCGCCTTCATGGACCGCGTCCACATCGCCTTCGCGCTCGGCAAGGCGTTGGAGGATCGCGGCGAGTACGAAGAGGCCTTCCGGCACTACGAGGAAGGCAATGCCCTCAAGCGAGCGCAAACCCGCTATAGCGCCGACGGTATGAGCGAAGAGCTGGCACGACAGCAGGAATTCTGCACCGCGGAGCTGTTCGACAAGCACAAAGGCGTCGGTCACGATGCCGCCGATCCGATCTTCATTCTCGGCCTGCCGCGTGCGGGATCGACGCTGCTGGAACAAATCCTCGCCAGCCACTCGCAGATCGACGGGACATTGGAGCTGCCGGACATCCTCGCGCTCGCCCACAAGCTGCGCGGCCGCAAGGCAGGCGCGCCGCTCTACCCGGCCAATCTTCACGAGCTGACGGGTGATGATTTTGCCAAGTTCGGCCAGCATTTCATCAAGAACACCCGTGTCCACCGCCAAGGCGCGCCGTTCTTCATCGACAAGATGCCCAACAATTTCCGGCATATCGGGCTGATCCACCTGATCCTGCCCAACGCCAGGATTATCGACGCCCGCCGTGCCCCGCTCGACTGCTGTTTCTCCGGTTTCAAGCAGCTGTTCGCGCAGGGCCAGGAATTCACCTACGGGCTAACGGAGATCGGGCGCTACTATGCGGACTATATCGAGCTGATGGATCATTGGGACCGTGTGCTGCCCGGTAAGGTCCTGCGGGTACAGCACGAAGATGTGCTTGATGATCTCGAAGGACAGACGCAGCGAATGCTGGAATTCCTCGAAGTGCCTTTCGAGGAAGCGTGTCTCGAGTTCCACAAGACCGATCGCGCTGTACGCACGGCCTCGAGCGAGCAGGTGCGCCAGCCGATCAACCGCAAGGGGCAGGGCGCGTGGAAGCCGTTCGAGCCGTGGCTGGGAGAGCTAAGGACCGTGTTGGGCGAGCTAGCCTAAGCGAGCCGAGCACCGTCGGGTACATCGTCGCGCGGCTCCACCAGGACGACCTTGCCGTCGCCATCATGAAAACCCAGCACTAGAACCTCGGACATGAAGGGACCGATCTGGCGCGGCGGGAAGTTGACCACCGCCATGACTCTGCGACCGACCAGCGTGTCGGGAGCGTAATGGTCGGTAATCTGCGCCGAGCTCCTCTTGCATCCGATTTCCGGTCCGAAATCCACAGCCAGCTTGATCGCGGGTTTGTGTGCTTCCGGAAAAGGTTTCGCCTCGATCACCGTGCCGCACCGAATGTCGGCGACAAAAAACTGCTCAGGCGTGATTTGATCCATGCCGCCGGGTAGAAAATGGCTGGCGGTTTGTCGATGATTTGCCAAGCGCGTTCGTCTGTTTCATCAGATCGCCATGGATGACGAGCGCGGCACGGCGGATAGCGGCCAATGGCAGTTCTGGATCGACCGCGGCGGGACCTTCACGGACATTGTCGCACGGAAACCGGATGGTGTCTTGCTGTCGCGAAAATACCTATCGGAAAACCCAGAGCAGTATGAGGATGCGGCACTGTACGGGATGCGGCAGATTACCGGTGACCGGCAACTCAGCTTCCGGACAATCCGGTCCTTGCGAATGGGCACTACGGTCGCCACCAACGCTTTGCTTGAGCGCAAGGGCGAGCCGACGCTGCTGGCAATCACGAAGGGCTTGGGCGACGCCATCGAAATCGGCACCCAGGCGCGGCCTGACACTTTCGCGCTCAAGATCGAAAAGCCCGCTCCGATCTATGCCGATGTGATCGAAATCGCCGAGCGGGTGCGCGACGACGGTTCGGTCGAGACGCCCCTCGATGGCGAACAGGCTCGTTTGGCCTTCGAGAGCGCCTATGCCAGTGGTCTGCGGGCGGTGGCGATCGTACTGATGCACGCCTACCTTCACCCCGATCACGAACTTGAACTGGCACGGATCGCGCGTGAGACGGGCTTTGCCCAAGTCTCGGTCAGCCACGAGGTCAGTCCGCTCGCCAAGATCGTTCCACGCGGCGAAACGAGCATTGTCGATGCCTATCTCACGCCGATCCTGCGCCGCTATATCGAGCGCGTTTCGACCGGCTTCAACGACTCCAAAGCCCCCGGCCAACTGCTGTTCATGCAGAGTTCCGGCGGGTTGACCGATGCCGACAGGTTCCGCGGGCGCGATGCGATCCTCTCGGGCCCTGCAGGCGGCGTCGTTGGAAGCGTCGAAACGGCCCGAAGAGCGGGATTCGAGAAGGTCATCGGATTCGATATGGGTGGGACCTCGACCGATGTCTCGCATTATGCGGGCCAGCTTGAGCGGGTCTACGAGACCGAGGTCGCCGGGGCCAAGATGCGGGTCCCGATGCTTCACATTCACACGGTGGCCGCCGGGGGAGGGTCGATCCTGCGCTACGAGGACGGTCGATTGCGAGTGGGGCCCGAAAGCGCCGGAGCCGATCCCGGCCCGGTTTGCTATCGCCGCGGCGGACCTCTTGCCGTGACCGACATCAACGTCTGCCTGGGCAAGCTCAGGCCGGAGCATTTTCCCGCAATTTTCGGGCCCGAGCAGTCGCAACGGCTGGACGTCGAGGCTTCGCGCGCTGCCTTCGCAGAAATCGCAACCGAGCTCGATGACGACCGCGCTCCAGAGGATGTCGCCGAGGGTTTTCTCGCGATTGCCAATGAGCACATGGCGCAAGCGATAAAGCAGATTTCGACCGCGCGCGGGCACGATGTGAAAGACTACGCGCTCAATTGTTTCGGCGGCGCCGGGGGTCAGCACGCCTGTCTTGTCGCCGAACGCGTCGGGATTTCGAAGATTCTGGTGCACCCCCTTGCCGGGGTGCTGTCCGCCTATGGGATGGGCCTGGCCAAGACCGAGGTACAGCGCCAGAAAGTCATGGATGCGCCGCTGACCGAGACTCTGCTCGACAGAGTTCGAGACGAAGTCTCGGAGCTACGCGCCGGGACCGAAGGAGAACTCGGCGAGCAAGGCATTGCGCCTGGAGACGTAACGCACAAGGCCAGTGCACTGATGCGCTACGCTCGCACAGAAACGGCGATCAAAGTGCCGCTTGCCGAAGCGCGCGAAATGGCAATCGCATTTGAAAACCGGCACCGCGAACAGTTTGGCTTCGCTGCGCCCGACAAGGTCCTCCTGCTGGATACCTTGATCCTTGAAAGCGAGACAGGCGGCAGTGAACATAGCAGACTGCCGTTCGCAGAAGCCACCAGCACCGCTCCGGTGGCCTTGGAGACCGTCAATGTCTACTCCCGGGGGGCGTGGAGAGAGGCAGAACTCCATGATCGCGAGGAATTGTGCCCCGGGCATCGAATCAGCGGCCCCGCGATCATTGTCGAGAAGACCGGGACCACGATCGTCGAGCCGGGCTGGCAGGCGATGGTGGATAGGGAGCTTTGCCTCGTCCTGACCCAGAGTTCCGCTCTCGTATCCCCACAAGGCCGCAGCACTGCGTTCGACCCGGTCACGCTCGAAATCTTCGCCAACCTGTTCATGTCGATTGCCGAGCAGATGGGGATTGTCCTGCGCAACACCGCGCAATCGGTGAACGTGAAGGAACGGCTCGATTTCTCCTGCGCGATCTTCGATGCCACTGGCAACCTTATCGCCAATGCGCCGCATGTGCCGGTCCATTTGGGATCGATGGATGCGAGCGTGAAGACGATCATCGAAAGCGGAGCAACGATTGAACCGGGCGATGCCTTCGTACACAACAATCCGCACAAGGGAGGCTCGCACCTTCCCGATGTGACCGTCGTCTCGCCTGTTTTCGACGAGAAGAAGACTGCGGTTCTGTTTTACGTCGCGTCGCGCGCGCATCACGAAGATATAGGCGGAATCAGTCCAGGTTCGATGTCGCCATTGGGACGCAGCATCGAGGATGAGGGCATCCTGCTCGATAACGTGAAACTTGTCGAAGCTGGGGAATTCCAAAGCGAGCGGATCGAACGCATTCTTGGGGCAGGTGCGAATCCTGCGCGTAACATCGCCCAGAATGTCGCCGACCTGATGGCGCAGGTGGCTGCCAATTCGGCGGGAGCCGGCGAGTTGCGCAAGCTTGTCGGACAATATGGGCTGGCAGTGGTGCATGCCTACATGGATCACATCCAGGACGCGGCGGAGGCCGCCGTCCGCCGGGTTGTAAGCGGCCTTGACGAAGGCGCCTTCCGGCTGGAACTTGATTCCGGTGCCGCCATTCAGGTGGCAATCCGACCCGATAGGGATTCTGGGACGGCGATCGTCGATTTCACCGGAACAAGTTCTCAGCAGGACAGCGCGTTCAACGCCCCACCTGCCGTTACGCGGGCGGCGGTGCTGTATGTCTTCCGCTGCCTGATCGGCGACGACATTCCATTGAACGCCGGGTGCATGAAGCCTCTCAGCATAATCGTACCCAAAGGATCGATGCTCAATCCGGATGCCGATGCTGCAGTGGTTGCCGGAAATGTCGAGACCAGCCAGGCAATCACCGACGCATTGTTCGCGGCCCTCGGTCGGCTCGGGACGAGCCAGGGTACGATGAACAACCTGACATTCGGAAATTCGCAGCGGCAGTATTACGAGACTATCTGTTCGGGGGCGCCCGCGGGGCCGGGCTTCGACGGAGTCGCCGCGGTGCACACGCATATGACGAATACCCGCATGACCGATCCCGAAGTCCTGGAACATCGCTACCCCGTGGTTCTCGACGAATTCCGGATCGATCGCGGCTCGGGCGGTGTGGGGCGATGGAAGGCCGGGGACGGCGTGACACGTGCGATCCGATTTCTCGAACCCATGGAAGTCTCGATACTGTCCGAACATCGCAGAACGTCACCGGTCGGGTTGCAGGGGGCGAATGCAGGTCGGTTGGGCAAGAACTGGATCGAGCGGTTCGACGGAAAGACCGAAAAACTGGCCGGGTGCGATCAAGCCAAGGTCGGGGTTGGTGATCGGATTGTCATCCGCACTCCGACCGGTGGTGGATACGGGGAAGAAAAGACATGAGTTTCTCTCGGCGCCTGAGAAACGGTGGTCCGGGTGCGCTGGTCACGGCGGCCTTCATCGGACCCGGAACCGTGACCGCCTGCACACTTGCCGGTGCAAGCTTCGGTTATGCCCTGCTCTGGGCATTGCTGTTCGCGACGATTGCAACGATGGTCCTCCAAGAGATGTCCGCCAGGCTCGGCGTGGTCACGCAAAAGGGGTTGGGCGAGACGCTGGCCGAGCTGTTCCGCAGGTCAGTCTGGCGCTGGCCGCTCATCGTGCTGGTCTGCGTTGCACTCTATGCCGGCAATGCCGCCTATGAAGCCGGCAACTTGTCGGGTGCGGCGCTGGGGATTGCAGCGATTTCCGGCGACTCCGACGGGGCATTCCAAGTGAGCATCCTGGCCATTTCATCGCTCGCCGCCATCCTGCTCTGGAGCGGTAGTTATCGCCAGATCGAAAAGGTGCTAATCGCGCTTGTCATATTCATGGCGCTGGCCTTCGTGGCCACGTTTGCGATCGTACGGCCCGACTTACCGGCGCTCCTTTCAGGATTGGTCCTTCCCAGGGTTCCAGACGGCGCCTTGCTCACCGTTATCGCCCTGATCGGGACGACGGTCGTACCCTACAACCTGTTCCTCCATGCAAGCGCGGCGCGCACAAAATGGTCCGGACCCGAAGATCTGTCCGCCGCCCGCGTCGATACGATGGTAACGATCGGTATCGGCGGAATTATCGGGATTCTGATCGTTTCGACCGCCGCAGCAAGCCTGTTTGCCTTTGCGGTCCCAGTCGAAAACGCCGCCGACATGGCAAGGCAATTCGAACCGTTGTTCGGGCCGCATGCCAAGTACTTGATGGGGGCGGGGCTTTTTGCCGCAGGTCTGACCAGTTCGATCACCGCGCCGCTTGCCACTGGCTATGCCGTCAGTGAGATTTTCGAGATCGCACCCGAAAACCGCCAGCGTGTCCTGCGGATGGTCGCGCTCAGCGTGATAGCGATCGGCGCCGGTCTCGCGCTCACCGGTATCCGTCCGGTCACCATCATCCTTTCTGCGCAGTTCGCCAATGGCTTGCTGCTGCCGATCGTAGCCGCGTTTCTGTTGTTCGCAATGAACCAGAAACGGGTTCTTGGGGACTTCACCAACACGCGTTCGGCCAACTTCATGGGCGTAGCGGTCGTATTGATCGCTCTCGGCCTCGGCGTCAGGCTTATCCTGAGAGCTGCAGGGACGCTATGAACCGCGCCCTTTCCTTACAGCGCGCTTCAAGATAGGTTGCGTGCCGCAACTGAGCCGCGAGTCTGGAGAGAATACGCATGGCAAGTTTCATCTTGAACGGGCAGGAAACGACCGCCGACGTCGACTCGGCAATGCCGATCCTATGGGTCGTGCGCGAGAAGTTGGGAATGAACGGAACCAAGTTCGGCTGCGGGATCGCGCAATGCGGGGCCTGCACCGTCCATCTCGACGGGCAGCCGGTTCGGAGTTGCTCGACGCCCATCGCAGAGGCTGAGGGTCGCGAAATCACCACGATCGAGGGGGTATCCGGACCCGAGGGCGAACTCACCGCCGTCCAGCGGGCCTGGGTGAGCGAGCAAGTGCCGCAATGCGGCTATTGCCAATCCGGCCAGATCATGAGCGCAACGGCCCTGCTGCGTGACATTCCGCAACCGACGGACGAACAGATCCATGCGGCCATGGCGGGCAATATCTGCCGCTGCGGCACCTACACCCGCATTCGCCGTGCGATCAAAGTCGCCTCCGGCCAGCTTGAACCGCGCAGCGAGGAGGCCTGAGCCATGAACGACATGTCTCCGAAAAAGGAACGCAGCACGCTTGGCAAATGGAGCCGGCGGGGTTTCATCGGCGCCGGAGTTTTGGCTGGCGGTGGTCTGTTGATCGGCGTTGGGGTGCGTCCCGGCAACCCGATCGACAAACTCGCATCCACAGTTGCCCCCGGCGACGGCGAGCAACTGGTGAACAGCTGGGTAAAGATCGACATCAACAATCTCGTCACCGCCATCGTCCCGCATTGCGAAATGGGGCAAGGTGCGCACTCGGTTCTCGCGCAGATGCTCGCTGACGAGCTCGACGCGGCGTGGGACAAGGTCAATGTGATGCAGGCACCTGCCGATGGCAGCTATGTCGTCGGCGATACGGCGCGCATGTTCCTCGCTCCGTTCACTATGAACGCGGCGGACTGGATCGAGCCGACCTGGGACGGACTGTTCACGCAAATGGCGAAACTGGCCGATGCGATGATTACCGGTGGGTCTTCCTCGATCCGCACCACTGGCCAACATTCGATGCGAGTCGCGGGCGCTGCCGCGCGCAAGATGCTGATCGGCGCGGCGGCAGACGAGTGGGGCGTGCCGACTGGTGAGATCACGACACGTGACAGCACGTTGTTCCACGAAGCATCTGGAAAGTCGGCGCCCTATTCTGAATTTGCCACGGCGGCCGCCGAGCAGCCGATGGACCACACGCCGGTGCTCAAGAAGCCGTCCGAATACCGGCTTATGGGCAAGAGCAAGGCCCGCACCGATATTCCCGACAAGATCACCGGCCGCGCCGACTTCGGCATCGATGCCGTGCCCGAGGGTGCCGACTTGTCCTATGCCGCGGTGGTTCGTCCGCCGGTGCCGGGAACTTCGGTCGAGAGCATGGACGCGACCCGCGCAAAGGAAATGCCGGGCGTCCTGCAAATCCTCAATATGGGCAATTTCGTCGCCGTCGTGGCTGACAGCTACTGGCAGGCACAACAGGCGGTGAACACGATCGAGATCGGCTGGAGTGAGTCCGAAAGCCCAATCAAGACAATGGACGACCAGTTTGCGGCGTTCGCCGCTGCGCTCGATGAAGCGGGCGCAACCGGTGGAAAGGAAGCTGCGGCCAAGGGCGATGCCCCCGGCGCACTGGCCGGTGCCGCGACCACCATAGAAGCGGAATACAAGGCCCCCTATCTGGCACATGCACCGATGGAGCCCCTGAATTGCACCGCTCACTACAAGGATGGGACGTGCGATATCTGGACCAGCACGCAGGTACCGCTGATGGCGCGAAGCGAAGTCGCCAAGACCGTCGGTCTCAGCGCCGACGATATCAAGATCCACCATCCCTATTTGGGCGGCGCGTTCGGTCGGCGGTTGGGCGCGGAATATGTCGCCATGGCAGCGCGGATCGCCAAGGCCACTGGCTATCCGATCAAGATGATCTGGAGCCGCGAAGAAGACACGCAAAAGGCGCTCTACCGCTGTGCGGACATGAACCGGTTGCGCGCGGGTCTCGACGATGCGGGCAAGCTCGTTGCCTACGACAGCGTCTTCACCCAACGTCACGATCCGGCCGAGGCTTGCGTTCCGGCGATGTACAATATCCCGAACACGTCGGTCAGAGTGGCTGAGGCCGAGCTGCATTTGCCGTTCCAGGCCTGGCGGTCGGTCGACCATTCGCAGCAGGGCTGGTTCATCGAGAGTTTCATCGACGAGGCTGCGCATGCGGCGGGCAAAGATCCGCTGCAATACCGTCTGGCAATGCTTCAGGAGGCGCCGCGCCACCGCGCTGTTCTCGAAAAGGTTGCCGAGATCAGCAATTGGCGAGAACCGACCGCTGATGGCGTCGCCAAGGGTGTCGCTATGGTCGAGAGTTTCGGCACCATCGTCACCGAAGTGATCGAAGTCGACATGTCATCGGGCAAGCCGAAAATGACCAACATCTGGGCCGTATGCGATGCGGGCTATGTCATGAACCCCGACGGTTTCCGCAACCAGATCGAGGGTGGGATTGTGTTTGGCCTCACGGCGGCAATGTACGGGGAACTGGAATTGGAAGGCGGCGCAATAAAGCAAAGCAACTTCCACGACTACAAGATGCTGCGGATCAACGAAGTGCCGGAAATCGCCGTCGAACTGATCAACAGTGGCGACGTGCCGGTGGGCGGTGCGGGTGAGCCCGGCTTGCCCCCTGCCGCCCCGGCGCTAACCAACGCGATCTTCGCGGCATCGGGCACTCGCATTCGCGAATTGCCGATCGCCAAGCGCTTCGCCTGATCCGGTCCATAGGGGGAGATTCCAATGCGCAACCAAGCGATTCTCGCGGCCAGCCTGCTTACGCTCCTCGCAGCATGCGGTGGCACTTCCGAAGAACCGCCGATCGAGCAGATTGTCGTGCGCGAACCGGGGCAAGCTTCGCCGAGCTCCCAAGCGATCTCCGAAGCTGCGACCGATCTTGTCTCACGTGGGGAAGCGGCCTTCGCAGTCTGCTCCGGCTGTCACGTAGCCGAGGCGAACGAGCCTTCGATGGCAGGCCCAAATCTGCATGGAGTCTTCGGTCGAGACGCAGGGGCCCTTGGCGATTTCGCTTATTCGGATGCGCTGGCGAGTTCGGGCATCACATGGGACAATGAGACGCTTGATCGCTTCCTCGCCAATCCAACCGGAAATGTCGAGGGAACGAGCATGGTCGCGGGCGGAGTAAGCGACGGCGAAACGCGCGCGGCGATCGTGGCTTACCTGCGCAGCCTTTCCGAAGTCGAGTAAGCGTCCAAGGTGGACCTACAGCGCGTATTGCTGTTCCTCAACGCGTGCCGCTTACGCGGTGAGCGTAGCGCAATGGTGACTGTCGGCGCGGTTGAGGGTTCCTCGATGCGCAATCCCGGTACGATCATGGGCGTTGCCGAAGATGGCAGCTTCGCAGGATCGCTTTCAGGGGGCTGTATCGAACAGGCGGTGGTCGCCGAGGCGCTGCAAGTCCTCAAATCCGGGGCACCGCGCGTGGTCAGGTTCGGTGCCGGATCACGCTATCTTGATATTAAGCTGCCCTGTGGCGGAGGGCTCGATCTGCACTTCCAGCCGCTCGATGGCGATGACATTGCTGCTGATTGTCTGGGAGCGATCCGTGGGCGTACCCCGTTTTCGATCCTCATCGATGAAGTCGGCGTGCGACACTCGCCGGAATGGCGACAGACTTCGTTCGATTCGGTTACCGGTTCTGGAGTGTTTGGCCACTGGCCTGCGCCTCGACTTCAAATCATAGGGCACGGTGCCGGCGTAATGGCGCTCACCGAGCTGGCCCGCGCGATAGGATGCGGGACCAACGCGCTCACTCCCGATGAACAACTCTTGGAAGCCATGAAAGATCGAGGCCTGGGTGTAGAACTGATCAAACGGACCGGCCAAACCGAATTGATCGAAAGCGACCCCTGGACCGCCATCGTGTTCCTGTTTCACGATCACGATTGGGAAATCGAGCTCATGGCACACGCTTTCGATCTGCCACATTTCTATCTCGGAGCGATGGGAGGTCGAAAGGCGCATGCGATGCGGTGCGAAGCGCTCAAGACCAGAGGCATCAGCGAGGAGCAGCTCTCCAGGATCCGCGCTCCTATCGGAGTGTTCCATTCATCCCGCGATCCGCAGACATTGGCGCTCTCAACGCTCGCGGAGGTAATCCGCACCTATCAGGACACCGATTTCGAGGCCACGCTTGGCTGAGAATGCGCGCCTGATGGTCGCGGTGCTCGCAGCAGGGCAATCGCGACGATTTGCTCCGGGCGACAAACTCTGCGCGATCTTTCGCAACAAGCCGCTGGGGCTGCATGTCAGCGATACGATGTCCCGAGTTCACGCCGACCAACGCGTCGTGATTGCGGCGGAAGAAGATCATCCCTGCGCGAAAGGTTGGCAGTCCGCCGGATTCTCCGTTGTCCGCAATCCCAATGCCGAGGAGGGGATGGGCACATCGGTCGCGGTGGCTGCGCGCCTGGCACGACGGACCCAGTCGGACTTCTTGCTGATCGCGTTGGCCGATATGCCTATGGTCCCGGGATCGCATTATGTCGCGCTTGCCGAAAGGGGGTTAGAGCGAGGATCCGACGTGATTGTCGCGTCCTCGCACGGTGCCGCGCGAATGCCCCCGGCAGTGTTCGGAAGCGGTTACTTCGATGATCTTGCCGAACTGGGCGGCGATCGAGGCGCACGCAACCTGCTCCAGCAAGGGGAAACGGTGTCCTGCCCTGCCGAGTGGCTTGCGGATATCGACAGGCGGGAGGACCTGACCGCACTCAAATAGCGGTGCTGAACCTGTATTGGGTCTCCGCACGGTATGCATCGAAAAGCGAGGCAATCACCCGCGCGTAAGGCAGGCCGTCATCGGTTATCGAAAGCTTCACGCCATCGAGTTTGGCGAGACCTCGATCCACGAATGGTCGCAACCGGTCTCTCGTGTTCGACAGGAGGCATGGAGAAAGCGCCGCGCTGCCTTGGCACAACAAGGCCTCGATTACACCGCCGCGCAACCGATCCAGAGCGCTGCGGGCGATGCCGTGCGAGGCAGAAAGGCGCGCTTGCGACGACAGCATTCGGTAGCGGCCATTGTTCTTCTCATTCTGCGCCAGCAATCCCGGGAACCCACTGATCGCCGACGATCCCAAACCGATCAGCACGTCGGACCGATCGTCGGTGAAACCCTGGAAATTGCGGCGCAAACGGCCTCCGCGAGTGGCGATCGCCATTGGATCGCCGGGAAGCGCAAAGTGATCGAAGCCAACCGATTCGTAGCCGTTGCCGGCTAGGTAATCGAAGCCCTGTTGAGCCATCGCGAAGCGCTCGTCGCGGTTCGGCAATGTGCTGGCATCGATCACTGTCTGCCGTTTCACGATGTGCGGGACATGCGCATAGCCGAACAGCGCAATCCGGTCGGCACCTAGCAGGCGGGTGTATTCGAGACTGTCGGCGAGGTCCTCGCGCGACTGCCCGGGCAGACCATACATCAGGTCGAAATTGAGCGAGGTGACGCCTGCACCGCGCACCCAGTCTATGCTACGGCAGATCAGCGCGTCGCTCTGTTCGCGCCCGATCGCCTTTTGGCAATGCGCGGCAAAGGTTTGCACGCCCATGCTGGCACGCGTGATTCCGGCTTCGGCGATAGCTTCGCCCCACACGCTCGTCATGGTGCGCGGGTCGAGTTCGATCGAGAATTCGGTGTGTTCGAGCCAGAAGTTGCGATGGATGGCGTCGATCAGGTCGATGAACTCGCGCGGCTCGATGGCGTTGGGGCTGCCTCCTCCAAATGCAATTCTGCGCACGCAAGCGTCGCGCGGGAGCAATGCGGCGACCGTTTCGATTTCCCGATGCAGTGCAGCGAGATAGCTTTCGACGCGCTGCCTTCTTCCGGACGCACCCGTATTGCATCCGCAATAGAAACAGATCTTTTCGCAGAATGGGATGTGCAGGTAGAGCGACACATCGCCCGAGGCCTGCTCGATGTGTCGTTCGAGAACGCCGCTCTCAAGCGGGCCGAAATCGGCGGCGGTGGGATAGCTGGTATAGCGCGGGACCGGCGTTTCGAGCAGGTCGGGATGGTAAGGCCACATGCAGGCTCATAGACAGCATGGGCCTTGCCCCGTCTTTGCTTCAGATCAAATTGCCACGTTTCGACTTCTCGCGGCAGCTGGCGGCGTGGCAGGCTTTCTGATGGCAGTCGCGCGCGGGCCTTTCATCTTCGTCGCCAAGCGGAAACGTAATTGAGCCGCCGTCGCACAGCGTCATGGTGAGAGTTCTCTCATCTTCGGTGGGGAGAGGACCGGCGATCATTGGCACCAGCGCAAGCAAGACGAAGGCCTTCATTCCGATTCCTCCTCATCGATCAGGATACGGTTGGCTGCGCCATCCATGTCGTCATACTGGCCGCTTCGCATCGCCCAGAAGAAGGCTGCCAGGCCCAGTGCGCCCATCAGCAGGGCGATGGGGATGAGGAACGCCAGACCTGTCATTTGGCGCTCCCGGCGAGCCGGAGCGAATTGGCGACCACAACCAGCGAACTCAGCGACATCGCAATCGCGGCGATCAGCGGGGTTACGTAACCGAACAGTGCCAGGGGAACGGCGAGTACGTTGTAGCCGATGGCGAATGCGAAATTCTGTCGCACGATTTGCATCGTGCGCCGTGCAACCCTGATCGCGAGCGCGACCGGCATCAACTTCTCGCCGATGAAGACCGCATCTGCGGCCTGCTGGCTGGCGTCGGAAGCCGTGCCCGGAGCGATGGATGCATGTGCAGCGGCGAGGGCAGGGCCATCGTTCAGCCCGTCTCCGATCATCAGGGGTTTGCGTCCCGCAGCCTTCAGCGCTTCGAGCGTGGCCAGCTTGTCTTGCGGACTTGCCGAGGCAGTGGCGGGAAGATCGAGCTTCGCAGCTACGGCTTCCACCGCTTCGTTGCGGTCTCCAGAAAGGATACTGGCGTCGATTCCGACCTCACGAAGCTCCTTGAGCGTTGCTTGAGAATCGAGGCGCAAGGGATCGGCGAATGTCAGTGCGTGAACATCCGGGCCGATTCGCAGCTGGGTCGCGAGTTCGGTCGAGGTCGCTTCTGGTCGCTCGAGGGCAACGTCAAGCCCATTCCAGGACCCCGCAAGCCCCTGACCGCTTGCTTCCCTGACGCTCTCGATTGCGGCCGGTTCGACCCCTTCGGCGCGCAAAGTCGCCACTAGGCCCTTGCTCAGCGGGTGACGGCTGTTCTGCGCCAACCCCAGCGCGACGGATCGGGCCTGGGCATCCAAGCCGCTCACGTCTGCGCGCGGCTCGCCCAATGTCAGTGTGCCGGTCTTGTCGAACAGCGCCATATTGCATTCGGCGAGGCGCTCAAGCGCGCTCCCGTCCTTGACCAGCAGACCGCGTTTCAGCAGCGCCCCCGAAGCCACAACTTGCGCGGTTGGTACCGCAAGACCCATGGCGCAGGGACAGGTAATGATCAGCACCGCGATGGCGATCACCAGCGATTGGTGCCAGCCGGCACCGGCCATCATCCAGCCCACAAAGGCCAACGCCGCGAGCGTGTGCACCACCGGCGCATAGGCGCGGCTCGCGCGGTCGGCGATGCGGATATAGGAACTGCGCGACTGGCCTGCTTCGTCCATCAGCCGTGCGATCTCATCGATCGCCGTGTCGCCGGCCACGCGTGTCAATCGCACCCGGATAGGCGCGCCAAGGTTGATCGCCCCGGCGTGTACGATGCTGCCGACACCCACCGGTTCAGGGGTGCTTTCGCCGGTTAGCATGGCATTGTCCAGCGCGCTGGTCCCGTCTTCGATTTCTCCGTCGGCGGCGAGCGCTTCACCTGCGGCCACGAGGACCAACATGCCCGGTTCGAGCTGGCCGGCGGGGAGGCGTTGGGTCGAGCCATCCGGGCCAATGACGCTCGCGGTCTTTCCCATGCGTCCGAGCAGTGCGCCGATCCCTGCGCGGGTGCGGGTGCGCATCTCGGCATCGAGCGCGCGGCCAGCGAGCAGGAAGAACAGCAGCATGACTGCGCTTTCGAAATAGGCGTGCTCGCCGCCGGTGGCAGTCTCGTAGAGGCTCAGTGCCGTCGCAAGGATCACCCCGATAGAGATCGGCACGTCCATATTGGTGCGGCGGAATTTGAGCGCCATCCAGGCGGATGAAAAGAAAGGACGCCCCGAATAGGCAATTACCGGCATGGCGATCAGTGCCGAGAGCCAGTGGAACAGCTCTCGGGTCGATCCCTCCGCACCGGACCAGATGCTGACCGAAAGCAGCATGATATTCATCATACCGAAGCCGGCGACCGCCAGCGCGCGCATCAGCTGCTTGCGTTCCCTGTCGTCGCTCCCCAGCGGATTGTCGGCGATCTTCTGAGCTTCGAAGCCGAGACCGAGCAAAGCTTCGCCGAGTTCCGTCTCACCGAGGGCGGGTTGGTGCGAAATCGCCACTCGTTTGGACGAGAAGTTCACTCGTGCGGCGGCGATCCCGTCGATCTTCGGAAGCTCCCTTTCAATCTTGGCGATGCACCCTGCGCAGCGCATGCCGGGCACCGTGAAGCGCGTGTCGATGAGCTCGCTCTGGTCGAAGGCGGTCGGGGCGTTCACCGGAGTTCGCTTTCCCCGATCCAGTCCTGACCATTGGCGCTGATCGAAAGACGCATGGTCCAGCGCCCTTCGCTTACCGGCTCGGTTGAGAGGTAGCTGCCGTCGGCCTGATGTGTGAAGGTCAGGCTGGCATATTCCTGCGTGCCAATCGGACGGCGGAGTTCGGCCTTTGCCGTCGCACCATTGGGGACGCCGGTGGTCGTCAGCACCACATGTCCATTCTCGGCCCGCGAGGCCCGTGCCTCCCAGCCCAGCGCCCGATCCGCCTTCGCTTCATCGATCCAGTCGTTGAACTTCTGGCTGGCGACGTAGGAATTCTCGACCACGATCCCGTGAAAGCCTCCCACCGCGAGACTCGCCATGAAAAAGTTGACCGCTGCGACGATGCCGAAACCGACTACCATCACGCCTAGCATGTGCTTGCCTGTGAATGTACCCTTGGCAGGTCTGCTGGCCATTAAAGGTCTCCCGGTCCGGTAAAGGTGGTTGTGGCGGTGTCTTGCTCGCGCTGCTCGTCCAGCGAAGTCAGGCGAAAAGTGAACTCGTTGGCGCTCTCACCGGTGGGCACGGTCACGTAGGCCCGCACGACACGGGTCTGGTCAGCGGCAACCTCGACAGTTTGGGTCGCAGCCGCCTCTTCGCGATTGATCGCGTCGGTCCACATCACCGATCCGGCGGGCAGGCCCACAAGCGCAATCTCCATCTCGCGGGGACGCGCCTCCATGTTGCGCAAGCGGAGTGTGTAGGCGTTGCGCACCGCGCCGTCCTTCATGAGCAGGTAGGGAGGGTTACGGTCTGGCGAGACGGTCAGATCGGTGTGCGCACGGGTTCCAAGCGCAAACAGCATGGCGAGCCCGATCGCGCCCCAGACGCCGAAATAGATGAACAGGCGCGGGCGAAGCAGGGCCTTCCATGCCGGTTCCGGCGCAGCGCCCGCAGATTCTCGCTCGCATTGGTCGAGCGTTGCATAGTCGATCAGTCCGCGCGGGCGACCGATGTCCTTCATCACCCGGTCGCAGGCATCGATGCACAGCGCGCAGGTGATGCAACCGATCTGCTGACCTTCGCGTATGTCGATTCCGGTCGGGCACACCGCGACGCATTCGCGGCAATCGATGCAGTCGCCGTACTTATCCGGTTCCTTCTGAGCCTTTTTGAGGCTCCCGCGCTGTTCGCCGCGCCAGTCCTTGTAGGTGACGATCAGCGATTGTTCGTCGAGCATGGCCGCCTGGATTCGCGGCCACGGGCACATATAGATGCACACCTGCTCGCGCATGAACCCGCCGAGCCAGAAGGTGGTGAAGGTGAGTATGCCGACGGTGGCATAGGCGACGAACGCCGCTTCGCCGGTGAAGAAGTCGACGAACAAAGTCGGCGCATCGGCGAAGTAGAGGATCCACGCTCCGCCGGTTACCATGCTGATCAGCAGGTAGACCGTCCATTTCGAGCCGCGCCGCATGATCTTGCTCGGTCCCCACGGGGCCTTGTCGAGCCGCATGCGCGCATTGCGATCGCCGTCGAAGAACCGGTCGACGTGCTGGAACAGGTCGGTCCAGACGGTTTGCGGGCAAGCGTACCCGCACCAGGCGCGTCCGACGGCAGTGGTGACGAGGAACAGGCCGACACCCGCCATAATCAGCATGCCGGCGACGAAATAGAATTCGTGCGGCCAGATCTCGATATCGAACATGTAGAACCGGCGGTTGGCGAGATCGACCAACACCGCCTGATCGGGCGCATACGGTCCGCGATCCCAGCGAATCCAAGGAGTCACGTAGTAGATCGCCAGCGTGACGACCATGATCGCCCACTTGAATCGCCGAAATGGCCCGTCGATCCGTTTGTTGTGGACCGACTTGCGCTTCTCGTAGAGGTCCTGATGGCGGGGTGGGCCGCCCGAACCGCCACCGCCCGGCTTGGGCTTGGCGGCGGGCACGGCGCTGCCCCAATCGCGCGGCTCTGCTACCGTGGAGGGGGCGTCAGCGCTGTTCATCGCTCCGTTCTGCCATGGCGAGTTCTTCGGGTTCGTCTTCCATGATCGGCGGGGCGTCGCCCGGAGTTTCCTCCGGCACTTCGCTTGCTTCACCGCCGCCGCGTGAGTGGACGTAGGCCGCGAGCATCTTGATCGTAACCGGATCGAGCTTGTCGCTCCAGCCCGGCATAACGCCGTGACGCGGGTTGAGGATCTGCGTGCGCACATCGTCGAGATCGCCGCCATAGAGCCAAATCGCGTCGTTGAGCGCAGGCGCACCTTGCGCCTGGTCGCCTTCGCCTGCGGGTTGGTGGCAGGCTGCGCAATTCTGTGCGTAGAGCTCTGCGCTCGCAGCGTCGGACTCGGCCTTGCCGCTCAACGACAGCACGTGGCGCGCCAGTCCGTCGATCTGCGCATCTTCGAAGACGCCATCATATGCCGGCATGAAGTTGAGCCGGGTTTGGTCCGAACCTTCCCAACGGATCCCGTGGATCAGGGTGTATTCGATTTCGCTGATGTCACCGCCCCAGATCCAGTCGTCGTCGTTGAGGTTGGGGTAGCCGAATTCCTCATAGCCTGCGGCGCCCGCGCCGTGGCATTGGACACAATTGACCTTGAACGCCGCTGCGCCGCCCGCGACGGCCCGTTGCATCAACTCGGGATTCTCAAGCAACTCGGCGGTCGACATGCCTGCGAGTTGCGCCTTGAATTCGGACTGTGCGGCTTCCGCGCGCTGCAGGTCCTCCGCCAGCTCGCCGCGGCTTGACCAGCCGAGCGTTCCGGCGGTCGCCCGTTCGACCAGGGGCCAGGCCGGATAGAGCACGACATAGACCAGGCTCCATGCGACGGTGGCGTAGAAGGTCCACAGCCACCAGCGCGGCAGCGGGGTGTTGAGTTCCTCGATACCGTCCCATTCGTGGCCGACAAATTCGGTGCCGGTGGGTTCGTCGATCCTGCTTTCTTGGCGGTCTTGATCATTCGCCATCATCGTCATCCTTGAAAATCGAGTGTTTGGCATCTTCGACATGGGCGCTGGCGCGCGGCAGGAAGTGCCAACCGCACAGCAGCAAATAGAGTCCGAAAATCACCACCAGCCCGTAGCTGTCGGCGAAGTGGCGCAAGATCTCGTAGAAGCTCATCGACCCGTCTCCTCAGCCAGTTCCTGCTGGGCGGCGGCGCTGTTCACGTCGACCAGCGTGCCGAGCATTTGCATGTAGGCGATCAACGCATCCATCTCGGTCACCCGGCTCGGGTCGCCGTCGAAATCGCGGATCTGCGTCTTGGGATAGCGTTCAGCGAGATCGCCTTGGTCGGCTTCCGGATCGGCTTGCGCGATCAGGTCGTTTCCGGCGTTTTCGATGTCGGCATCGGTGTAAGGTACGCCGATCATTCGCAGCGCCGCCAGATTGGCCGCCGGGTCGGCGATGTCGAGCTCCGTGTCCGCGAGGAAGCTGTAGGAAGGCATGATGCTTTCCGGCACCACGCTTTGCGGATCCTTGAGGTGCTGGACGTGCCATTCGTCGGAATAGCGCCCGCCGACCCGCGCCAGGTCCGGCCCGGTCCGTTTCGATCCCCACTGGAACGGATGGTCATACATGCTCTCGGCCGCCAGCGAGTAGTGGCCGTAGCGCTCGACTTCGTCGCGGAACGGGCGGATCATCTGGCTGTGACAGGTGTAGCACCCTTCGCGGATGTAGATGTCGCGTCCCGCCAGCTCGAGCGGGGAGTAGGGGCGCATGCCTTCGACTTCCTCGATCGTGTTGTCGATCCAGAACAAGGGCGCGATTTCCACAATCCCGCCGATTGCGACCGTCACGAAGGTAGCCGCGCCGAGCAGGGTGACGTTCTTTTCCAGCTTCTTGTGGCTGGCAAAGGCTTCTTTCTTTTCCTTGGTCATCGTCCCTGTTCCTTACTCTGCAGGTTCGGGCTGGGCTGCACGTGGCGGCAGCGGGCGATCCGCCTCATCGTCGTGGGCGGTGTCTCCCAGCGGCGCTTCGCTGCGCTGGTGACCGGCGATGGTCATCCAGATGTTGTAGACCATGATCAGCGCACCGGTGAGGTACATCGCCCCGCCGAAGGCGCGCATCAGGTACATCGGATGCAGCGCGGTGACAGTGTCGACGAAGCTGTTCACGAGGTAGCCGTCGGAGCCGTATTCGCGCCACATCAGGCCCTGCGTGATCCCGGCGACCCACATGCTGGCGGCGTAGAAAACGATACCCAGCGTCGCGAGCCAGAAGTGCCAGTTGATCATCCGCAGCGAATACAGTCGCTCGCGCTTCCACAGCTTTGGCACGAGGAAGTAAACGCAGGCGAAGGTAATCATGCCGTTCCATCCGAGTGCGCCGGAATGGACATGGCCGATGGTCCAGTCGGTGTAGTGCGACAGGCTGTTGACCGCCTTGATGGACAGCATCGGCCCTTCAAATGTGCTCATCCCGTAAAAGGCGAGCGCGAGCACCATCATGCGGATGATCGGATCGGTGCGAACCTTGTCCCATGCGCCGTTGAGCGTCATCAGCCCGTTGATCACCCCGCCCCAGCTGGGCATCCACAGCATCACCGAGAACACCATGCCGAGCGTCTGCGCCCAGTCGGGCAGCGCGGTGTAGTGGAGGTGGTGCGGACCCGCCCAGATGTCGAGGAAGATCAGCGACCAGAAGTGGATGATCGACAGACGATAGGAATAGACCGGCCGGTTCGCCTGCTTCGGGACGAAGTAATACATCATCGCGAGGAAGCCCGCGGTGAGGAAGAAG
>JAAUYH010032248.1_pt1 | contig 22280 bp, 13 predicted proteins | sample 7278061 | NCBI WGS metagenome assembly JAAUYH01 (sample SAMN14350203, study PRJNA611818) | marine sediment metagenome | isolation source: surface marine sediment (0.6m) | place: French Polynesia: Moorea | collected 2018-08 | reverse complement strand
GGTTAATAACTTTGGCAAGAAATAGATCGGAAGATTATTCACAATTGTTGGAAAAAAACTGGTCTAATTAGTTCGATCACAATTGAGAACACGGTCGATATTGAAGAGAAAAGCAATGATTCTGTTAATTTAGAAGGCGAGGATGACTGTGAGGGATTTATATCTGATCGAAAAATAGTAGAAATAGGTTTAGAAAATTGTTGATCGGCGAAGTAAAATGATATATTGTAAGATACAATGGAGTATTTCTGAGATCGCTCACATTATTTTTTTTATCGTCTGGCTGATTTCTGAAAATTTCTGAGTCATATTTTGTATTTACAGGATGTTTCTTATCGCAATCGACTAGTATTCGATTACTTCAATAGAAAGAACAGTAAGTACAAATTTTCATTCAGCTCTGTAATTTATTTTTTCAAATAGAAGTTGTCTAGTGTCTATTCTACCTTAGGCATCAATTGATTCCTTCGGAATCAATTGATGCTCGACTTTGTCTAGCAGTTGCAAAAATACTTGCAACATCTAAAGTTTGTTATACCTATCTCATTATAGAGCAAGCATAGATTCATGGAAGAGCAGTTAGGTTGAGAATTTTGGAAGTTGGAGATAGCGCAAAGAGTCTTTCATCATTTCTTCCCATTTTAATTCAGTAAATTTCCAGTCTGTGACGAGCAATTGAAACAAGAGCCCTAAACAAAAGCTAGCTATCAGGCATCATTATTTTGATGACAAACATAGTACACATTGACTACAGGGATCATTTTTTAATCAGACACGGTTCAAAAAATTAGCACAAATACAGTAGATTGTATATTGCTCACAAACCTAGAAGTTCACATGGGAGTTTCAATCGGAACGAATATCGAACTTTGAATGCTCAAAAGTTACGATCAGGCATTTCGATTACTACTAAATGACGCCGAAACTGAACAAACACACTAAATCCGACAATTACAAATGGAAACCATACTGCGATTTATGCATCAATGGGCATAAATTGATGATGTTTTAAGGTAGAATAGACACTAGGAACCCGGTCCGCGCAAAATTTTTAACTCATCAATTGTAGTGGCTCATCGGTTTAGAGATGGGAGGCTCGGTGATATTACTTACAAGGCTTCTCGAGCGACCGAAAATTTTCGCTCTCGACTACAGTGATTGTGAACAACAAAATTATCTAATAGCGATCCAACTTGTTCCATTCAGGTCAGTAAGCGCCAGATTTCACACTCTAGTTTTGCAAAAGGCGAAGAACCCTTCTTTGCTGTGCACAAAACCCTCATGCACATTGTAGAGAGGGAAGACTGTACTTATTCACCATGATCATGCGTCAACGAGTTATACAGACAGCGGACCCATTAAAAATCAAATCAAACGTATGGAAACCTTACTTCCTAAGAACATTGCTGCTCAGTCTACCTATCGAACACTATGAATCCAATTAAGTCGTAATTTCTCAAGAAAATATTTTAGACAGCGCTAGGATTAAATAAATCTTTTAAATGATCAAAAATTTAACTTGTAGAAAAGGAAAATTGAGGATCAATGTTTTGCAATTATTCTATTACTTTCAAATACATAACAGCAATAAAGTAAAATGCGAAGTATGTGTGAAAACTTGCAAGCCATCAGGTCAACACAAATTTTCTAGTGTATTATTTGAGCTGATTCCTTTGAGTAATGCTTGATAGATAAGAGATTTTACTCTTCGTCGGCTATGTACCTGGATCCTATCCAGAAATTGTATTTCTTTCTCAAGAATGAAGATGGATTAGTAAAGTTGTTAGTTATACAAATTTTAGAGGCATATTCACCAATGACATAATTGGTAACGTCCCCTTCAAATGAATTCCCGCGAATAACGATATTTCTGCAACCATCCCCAGGGAAAAATAATTTGGGATCAATTCCAAAGGTCAATTTCCTAGTATCTAAGTAGTCCCGAAAAGTTAGAATCGATATATGGCTCTGTCTGAAATCCGGTGGCATTTGTCGCAAAATGTTATTCCCTAGAAAGGTATTGTTCTCAATGAGAATTTCGTTTGCTTCATGCTCGATGTTGATAGACTCGCCATATTTTTCTTCAGCTCCTTCGAATGTATTGTTGAAAACATGGACGTTCGATACTTTTGCGAGGGCCAGATTATATTTCTTGGCCACGCTGAATGAACAATTGCTTACTTCCATACCATCCATATTAGTTACTGTATCCATGCCCAATACGCTTCTTAGGTCTCCCAAATTAGGATGGCCATCCAGTCCATCATTCCCACAATCGATAGAAATTCCTGCATCTTGCTGCCCCATGAACGAACAGTCAGAGATTTTCATTTGCTTCACGGATCTAGCGGGGTTGACGGACATAACTCGATTGAAAAAAATTCCATGTTTACAATTCTTAAATACGACTCCTCGGCAAATAAGTCCATGTGGTATTCTTCCGCGACGATTATCAGGTGTTCCAACTCCGATGCCAGAATTCAATATTTCACAATTACGTACTTCTACATCAGAGTAACCGCCTGTATTGATAGCACAGGAACCTTCGAAAAATTTCATCGCATTTGAAGTATCGACACGAAGATTCTCGAATACAGATCCATTCGCTCCAACATTGATGAGACCTGGTTGCCCTATTTTCATTGGTTTTGACTTCGGTTGGAGCCTAATTGTTGTCTTCCCTTCATCCGATCCTCTAATTGTTACTTGAATTTTTGGTAAATAAATCGCGAAAGAAGTAGCGAATACAGCATTAGGCAGCTGCACTACTCCGTTACGACCTGCTTTCCTGACCGCTTCAGCGAGACGGTATGAAAAAGTGTCCCTATTTGTCTCTCCGATCTCTATAACTTCGATTCGACCAGTCATCTTTACTTGATGGGAATATGTAGTTGTTCACAGTTAGAGACTCGTTTATCTAAGCTCAGTAGGTGCTGCTCCAAATAACGTGACTAACTAAACAAATTTTTTAATTGGGCACTCTTCAGGGAATCAAAATGATGGGCCGACAAGTTTCCTAACAGATTTATGGAATTTACTATAACGTTATACTAATTTCCTTTAAAATTTGAGGACATTCTACGCGACACTGAAATTTACACCAGTTTTTTCTGAATAATTTTAATAATAAGTATCGGTAAACAACTCAATTCAGTACATGTGATTATTTCTTGCATCGGAGTTTTCAATAAGCAAAAAGTATGGAATGTCAGATAACCATTATAGAATCCAATTTCTGGACGACTATTCTCTAAGAAGTAGCTAGCTGCAGATGAAAATCGACAGAGCTCATGTATGGTGCGGTGTGGTCTTCAAGGTAGTTCGCATACAGATGTTGCCGCTCTTCCTTGGTTGATCTACGAACTTCTGTAGAAATGATTAATTCCTAGAGCTTTGCTATACTGAGCTAGCTATTATCCGCGAGGGATAATTTCAGAACGTAGCGTTTCAAAATAGCTCGCCAAGGGTCCGTCCTAACTATTATCAAGCCAAAAGACTAGTGGAGAGTGGAATTTGGAACTTGAGATTGTAAATGAAGTCTCGCAGAAGTAAGTCAAGAAAGTATGTCAAAGCTTCTGCCTGCTTTGAGTGATATCGCGTTTTGTGAAAGTATGCGACAATGTGCTCACGAAACACCAGACGGCAAAAAGAATATTAATGGTATTACAGTAAGCTACCCCGAGTCAAGTACCTGCCTTCAATTCGTAGAAACAGGTTACTGTATAACATCAGAGACAAAATCCAAGATCAGCGGATTTCGGCTCGTTGACCATGCAACTTTATCGCTACGGGTCTGTACAACGCTGACGATAACAGTCACGTACGTAATCGAAAACTGGCGGCAATCACACAGCCATAAGTACAAAAACGATTAGCTGCATCAATCTTTGTATTTGATTCCTTACGAAATTTATAGACGATTTGGGCGCAAATATAGAGTTACAGATGATTTTGGAGCGATGAAGATCGCTTTTTTAATTCTATGAACTTTATTCTAAGCTGTAAACGATTTCAACTACGAAAACGTTAGTAACGCCTACGCAATTTTGAAACCAGCGTCTGTAATCTGAAAGGCATCACAGCAATGCCGGTCCAAATTTTTACAAATACCCTTGTGTCATAATTAGAATTTTATTAGAATTTTTATTGTTACAGTATGTAGATTTTTATTGGTTAGTATCTTCCTTATGCTGACTCAGCAACTACTCGCTCACTGTGCAGGAAAAAGTCTATATAAATGCAAATGGCTTCGACTCTTTGGTCAGCCAGCTACCACCAGACCACACACCACCAACCACTCCCGTGCCATCCAGGTCTACGACTTACTGCACCTTCGGTAAATGTCGGGGCGGGGTGCGCCAGCGAGCTTCCTCACCTACCTTCCCCATCAACTCGAAGAAGAAGAAGAAGACCGAAGGAGCCCCCTCTCGCCAAGGCCACGGACGCGAGCCCTAACCGCAGTAGAAGAAAGGGCAGTGTCACGTAGGCTGTACAGGCTTAACACTGATCAAGCTGCGCTCAACGATGTCGACAAGAAACAAGTCCACGCTACTCCTCCCGCTGAAGCGAATCTACCTCGCCGAAGCAGTACTACAATCTCGCCAATCGACCGCCGGTTTCGTGATACAACACGCAACCGCCTCTTAGTCCCCGAGAAAAACAATTGGTCTGGGACCTGGATAGAGCACCAGTGCACTTTACTCGAAGTGAAGCTGCTTACCCGAAAATACCTTTTTTGGAGGGCCTATCTTCGCTTGCATTTGCAGTGCTTGCTCCGTGATCGACAGTAGTTCAAAATATCACTCGAACCTGGTCTTCCGTTCGGAAGTTGCTCGCCAGATGCTGGGTCAATACTGTGCAAATACATAATCTGAAATTTTGGAAGCTGATTTGTCGAATTTGGATAACTACCAACTGATAAGTATATGTGCGCATATATATTATCAACCTTTTAGAAAGTCATCGACAATTTCGCTAGCTTGCTTGCTTCGGGAACAGCTTCGAATTTCGATGCCTCTCTATGCAAAGAATCAAGAAAATACGAATCAGCTCTTGTATGAAGCGAATCAACGACTGATCATTTGGATACACACCAGCCATTTACCGTACTGCCCTATGCAGTTGCATATTGAACTAATAATGGACTTCTAGGATGACATCGAAATGACTCTGAATCGCTGTTCCACATGTTCCAGATTCGAATGCGATAAGTAAGCTATGCGTTGGAACTAGGCGGTATGCTGCCAAGTGTCTAAACATCAGAAGCCTATCTTCAGATTATCGTAGCATAAAACTGGTCTTTGAAAATGGTCTACCGTATGATAACGAAAAACTCGTGGACTTCTTGTACGTTACGTACACAGTTCCTTGAAGCTAAAACAATAAATATTGGGATATTATTACTATCATCGAATGATATAGTGTTCTTTTGCGGGTCGCAAATTCGTTTTCGAGGCAGAAGCACAAACGCTCTCTACGCCCAAAAGTATTCGTTAAATAGTAAGAAGAATTCGGAGAGGTTGTTTTGAACTTGGAAAATGAAATTCCTGAACCATGGCCAAATTAGTCTGCACTGATGATGTAAAACAACGAGAACCTTCGGTTCCCGTTTTCTCTTTTCAAGCAGGCCCGCTTGATCTGTCCTAAGCCCCCCTGGATAAGGGACCTATTTGCACTGACCAGGTACTAGACTGGTCCACATTTTTCGGTAACTACCTGTCGGTTTCCGGTACTATACGGGAGTTGTCCACGTCATCGTAGCTAGGATAGTATAAAGGTTAAAAATAGGTGATTGATTAAATAAGCAAAGTCCCACACCCCAAAATTCGTCTGAATTGTACATTCGCGCCTAAGGCGACGACCCACGTCGTAGGCATCTGGAGCCACGTCCGATCTACCCACTGAATCGTCTAATGGGTGCACCGTGCTTTCTACCTGTTCCGGTCTACGAACTCGTTTGCCAGGCGACCTTCGACGCAGTCGGTACAGTACCGCTGTTCGTCACACTACGCCCATCGTCGTCGGTTAACACCTCCTGTGGAGTTCCTTGCCTAGTGATCCGGGAACAGCAGACCTCGGATTGCGCCTCGTGATCGTGGATCAATCCAGTAAGCGCGGCAGCATTTGTTGGTGTAGTGTCTTCGGTACCACGCCTTAACATACCTGCTCCCTGCGTATGTGCTCCTGGAGTGAGGTACGAGCGCCAAACCCCGTGTTTTTGGAGCCCTCCTGAAGTGCGATAACAAGTCACGTTCCAGTGTCTTAGAGACTACGGCCGTGACACCTGTTTCTTTATTCAAATCTCCTGGAGCGCGACAAGAACACCAACCCAGTTTTCCTTTCTCCCCGCGTTGGGTAGTCACTTTTGTGTCACTGACAGCTATCGTTGAGAAAGACACAACCCAGGGAGTGTTTACAGTCCACTCCCTGAAAGTTGTTTCTTTAACGCATTCGAAGCTCTAGCACTACACCGTCAGCCACCCGTAGCAAGCATCGGCTCCCACTGTCGTTCGGGCAACACCGCCCTGAGCTTCTTGTTAACCCTTTGGCGTTGTCGCGTTTCGTTACAGATGAATGCTAGTACTAATGAAAAAAATTAGTACGAGTTTTCCACCTAAGTGAATTCAAGCGTGATCTGCAGAGACAGCACTCGAAAATCATGGATTGAACAGACTAATTTTATAGTCGTTCTTCTAGGGTTGAGGCAGACAGAGTGCAAAATGTCTCAAGCCCTTGTACGTGTGTACAAGAGTTAGTAGAAAAATGTAGTGTCGCAGAGACTATTAGTAGGAATAGAAACACATTAGAGTCGTACACATAACAATCATGTGAATATCGCGAGCTTCAACTACCGTCGTCGAGTCTCTTTGTTAGTCTGGCGTAGGAATGTGAGTATTTGCAGATAATTCGGATTGTTTCATTCTGAATAGACGACAACGCCATTTAGTTATGGACAAGCGCAGTACTAAATAAATAAGCGACAGTGTACTTAATCTGTCAAAATTAGTTCTTCAAATTTTGTAGGCTAATTAATCATTTTTAGTCCAATGTATCTGATGAACAATTACATTGGCTAATTGCCATACAACTAATCCTCGTCCCGATCAAAGTAAAGAAGGAAACGAACACGTTACACAGGCTCAAATTGTTACACCTTTTGGACGCGGAGGCACGAGGGCGATTGCAGGAGCATGCAGCATTCGCACCGCTATGCAGTCTAAATATCTAATCCACTCGTCTATCGAATCGACCTGAACTAACTTATTACTTCTAGCCTATTTCTTACCAGCAACCAAGCAAAGGTATGGCTTGTATTAATTTACTTAGTTGATTTTAATACAGAGTTGGTTCTTGTTGGGCATGAAATTTAATAGGATCCACTAATATTGAATCTGATTCGCTACAAAGCTAATACGAATCAAGTCGTACTCAAACAAAATTTACAATCCCGGGCTGGATTCGATAAAGAGAGTTGGAGATTCAATTTTATGTTTTCGCTTTGGCAGTATGCGGAATTAGATTCGTGCTTATGATACATGTTTGAATTCCACGCATGGATATTACATGGGCTATTTTAGATCTTTGGAAAGTCATGACGAGTGTTCCAAACCAAAAGGTACAGTAATCAGACTCCAATACAACTGATAGCAGATTTAAGTTCAGAAAGACCTGTGCTATTCTGGACGAAATATTGCGAATAACTTTTCATTTTAAACGACGAATTTTTCTTGTACTTGTCAGTTTGGCTATGGAAAGCTTGTTTTTATTTGAATCATTTGATAGGTTGATATTATCAGCAATAGGGTCTTCCAATAGCATCGAACAAGTTTTTTCTCAGCATTCATTAGTGCACAAGCTTCACCACGCTGCATTTACACTACACCGGATTCGAAGTGAGAGTCTCGATCAATCAGAGCATTGCCAGCAATCTAGTTTATTTCGAGTTTACAACATTACCATATAAATTATTCATCGTTTCGTTTGTCAGCAACCGCCTTAATCAGCGCATCTAGTGCCTTTCAGGACAGCGATGAATTGCTGTATGTGAAGAAAATCTTTCGTAAGAGATCTGATTGGGATGAAATAGATTGGGATAATTGAGTCAAGCTCTATTACAAATATTCAAGAAGAAGAAGACGAAGAAATTGAGACAGTAAATTACGAAGGAGATGACGATTGTGCAGGTCTATTTTAGTGTCGCAAGTAGTACAGATAAGGTTCGGACAATAATTATAGAAACAGAAAAGATGTCAAATCCGACAAATCGTAATAGAAAAACATTTCAATTGCGATCGTACTTTTGAGACTACTAAAACTGCGATGCTTTCTCATATGGAATCAAGCTGCTAGCAATAATTCAACTATAGCTTCTATGCGCAATCATCAATATTATCTTTTAATCGTCTAGTAGTATTGGATCTATTTTAGTTCAAGTTGTTTGTTTCTGAAATTTTCTTCGTCACGATGTAGTAGATATAGCTTGCTGCACTTTGAAGAACAGTATATTCTTGTATCACTCAAATCCAGAAAGTAACCTTGAAAACCGAATCTGTCCTGATGACCCATTTCGTACCATGCCAGAGTACTAGAGAATAACGAGAAAGTGCTCTACACCAGCTGTTTTGATGCATATCACGATCGATATTACGAAAGGGAATAGAGATGTGCCTTTAGCTCGAAAAATCCAAGAACAGGTTAATATCCTACGATGGATTCAGGGCAATATAGAACCGAATAAGGACTGGTGAACGATGGATTATCACGGAATATATGTGCTCTCGGGGAGAAATGGAATGTGAAGTATAAAATTTTAAAGACTCAACTATAGTAGCAAAGTTGGTGAAGATATGTTTAAATGAAATCCGATCGTGTTTTTCCGCTACAGTCTAATTGATTATTGAGTATTCAGGTGAAGTCCAAACTTCTGCAATTATTGTTTCCTAACTTAAGCTATCGCATAACTATCTACTTAAGTACGCTAGTACGATCAGTAGCTATCACTTATAGAAAAAAGGCTCTACATGAGCCTTTTTATGCACTCAGATATTGCAAGAATTTGAAACCCTGCCTTGCTGTGCAGTAAACCCTGGTGCACATTATCGAGAGGGAGGACTGTATCGGAATGCAAATTGTTCTAATTCTCAACTGCGCGTGTTGATAATTGAAATAGAGAAGATATAAAACTTAATGTGCTACCTATTTCGTATACAAGATAGCAGTATCGGGTTTTTGTTCTCATAGAACGAACCCAGAATAAAATTTGTTGAAACAAAAAATTTGAAATAAATCTAGATTTGCACTCGTAATAACTTTAACTTAAAGAAACATATCCTATGAGAACAGATGCTTTATGTAAAGGCTTTTTCTCATCATGAATTGATAAACTTCATACTTCACTGCTTACTGCAATACTGATCCTTGTGTCTCTCTTTATATCTCTATTTCGTCAAGATTTTTCTCGCTTTCTGGTGGTAGCGATTTTGCCATATTTCTGAATTAGCTAAAAGATTCTCTTCATATACTTTAGAAGAAAAAATTGGATCTGCATTCTCTCATACTCTTCGAAGATCAATACGACACATGGTGCTCTCCCTACATCGATATTTCCACTTTTTACAACTTTGCCTTATTCGAACAGTACTGTAGTAAAAAAATCCTGCATCAAGCAACTTGAACCTTTAGGTACGTTTTCCACTGATTTTTCTAACTACGCTCCAATTTTCACGAAATATAAAAGATAAAGCAAATAGTTATCTATGACTTTCCATTTACAATATATTGAAATATTTTCGAAAAAAACATTTCTTGTAAAGTCCATATAAGACGCAAATCAAATAACGATGCTGAAAAAATTTTAATGGTTGCATGCAATAAAGTCTTCGCTTTATGATGCAAGAGAAAAGAATCCTTGATAGTGTGTCAGAAAGAAATTGCAATCCATTGAAAATTTGTGGACATCTTTTGAGCACCTTTTACATGTACGTATATATGTACATATTCATACTTCAGCGAAGATTCAATTCCATTTTCGAAAAAAGCGCAACATTTATTCGTTCAATCTCATTTATCCATATCTTGATCGCGAAAGGAATGGGCGTCATCTGAATAAATTTTGAAGCTTTGTACGAAATTATTCCTTTAAAGTATCGAATCATCAACAGTTATAGCCGCAATTTTCTTGATCTTATTGCGCTAGGGAGATCATGTTAGGCTGAAAATTCGAGTTGTTTGTGATTCATCTTGCAACACTGTACTGTGTTCTCGAAGGATGCAGAGACAAAAAATGGGATAAAAACATGACCTTGAGTGTTGAATATGGGGAATTGGACAACTTATACTTCATGGTAATCACTATGGCAAATACAAGAAGGGGTAGTCCGGCTTCTGAATAGTTAAAGTTATTTGACCCGTCCAATCTGGACACATAGATAACGACTATTATGGTATAAGTTATATGCTTACATTTATTGATTCTATCGTTCTCGAAAATCAAAACAGTCTACTGAATTGGTGCAGAATATTTCGACAAACTATACACGCAGAAGCATTCTGAAGGACTAAAAAAGATGTTCTGTAACCTTCATTTACAAATACAATTTGATTCGTAGTGCCAATCGAACAATGCAAATTTCATCACGTCGCTATAATTAAAAAAATAGTTGGCAATATATCATTAGTGAGTAGCACTATGCTTCGTTGATACCGTAAATAAATTTAAGAATTTTAATTTCAGGGCGGGTAATCAGTATTGAAAAATACATCAAGAGTCAAGGTTTAAAGTTATGATATGGCCATGAAAATAGACCACACGGATTTTATATACTGTGAACTAAGTGAGAGTTGATACAACATTTCTCAGTAAATATTTCAGCTAAATTTCTAGAAATAATATCTAGACAAAAGAAGCTCTACTACTCTATCGTAATTTGGCTGCATCCTGTCCAAAAGCTGTACTTCTTTTTGGGATCGACAAATGGTTTCGTGTAGTTGCCGTATATGCTAATCTTGCAAGCATATTCAGCGATGACATAGTTGGCCACATCTCCTTTAAACGAATTACGCCGAATGGTAATGTTGCTGCAGCCATCAGCAGCATAAAATTTGCTCGGATCGACTCCGAAGTACGCTTTCCTTGAATCTTGATAGTCTCGAAAAGTTAAAATCGATATATGGCTTTGACTAACTCCGTGAGATCTTCCTGTAAAAAGATTATTCTCAATGAGAATGTCATATGCTTCATGTTCAATATTTATGGATTCACCGTGAAGTTCCCTGGCTCCTTTAAATTTGTTGTTGAAAACATTGACGTTCCACACTTTTGCCAAAGCGAGATTATATTTCTCCGCCACGCCGAATTCACAGTTGCTTATTTCCATATCATCCATATTAGTCACAGTATTCATGCCCCACTCACTCCTTAGATTGCCCAAGTTCGGTTGGCCATCTAGTCCATCATTTCCACAATCGATAGAAATCCCTGCTTCTTGCTTCCCGAGGAATGAGCAGTGTGTTATTCTCATTCGCTTCACGTATGTAGCATCATTTTTCGACATTACTCGGTTGAAAAAAATTCCATGTTTACAATTTCTAAACAGAACCCTGTGGCAAATAAGCCCGTGCGGTATCTTCCCTTCTTGATTATCAGCTGTTCCGACTCCAATTCCAGAATTCAATATTTCGCAATTAAGTACTTGTACATCGGAACAATTATTAGTATTGATGGCACAGCTACCTTCGCGAAATCTCATCGCATTCGAAGTATTGACTCGAAGATGCTCGAAAATAGTTCCATTCGCTCCAACATTGATAAGACCTGGCCGTCCTTCCTTCGACGCTCTCGAGTTTGGTACGAGTCTGATTGTAGTCTTTCCTCTTCCTGATCCTCTAATAGTTACTTGTATTTTCGGTAAATAAACTGCAAAAAGGGTATTGAAAACACCACCAGATAAATGCACCACTCCTTTATGACCTGCTTCTTTGACCGCTTCAATGAGACGATGTGAAAAGGTAGCAGGGTTTGTTTCTCTGATTCGTATGTACACAATTCGACCTGTCATGTTGATTTGATGAGTATAGATAATCTGTTCATACTGAATTAAATAAACTTATCAATGCTTCAAATAACGTGAAAAAGGTAAACGAATTTAACCAGTCGCGTTTCTTTCATGCAATTAAACGACGGGCCAACAACTTTGGCATAGATATTTGTACATGCGTGTCAGTTATTTAAATAATGGGAAAATTCCTGCCGGCGTGGACATATCCTTCTATTTAATCTGTACAATCTTTAACGTGTGGACCGATAATTAATTCATTCTAATAGAAGTAATTTGTACGGACCGGAGTTCTTGCCGAACGGAAATTATGGAAACAAAAGAGTCCACTGCAGAGAGCCATAATATCGATCACTATTGTCATAGAAGTTGCCTGATGGCGCAATATAAGTAAAAGAAAACATATTCAATTTATGCACTTAACTATTACGTCAAACCTGAAGACCAATTTTGAGACGAACCACACCATTCGGGGATGGTATTTCTTTCGTAAAGCTTTGTCATTAACTTGTCACGTATTTGTTTCTGTAATCAAAGCCAGGAAAAATGACTACCAGTTCTTCTAACTTAAGCGGGCATCTTTTTATGTTGGACTTGTTTGATTTGTCGAGATAAGCTTACAGCTGTCGTAGAATCACACTCAAAGTATCTAGGTTTGCTTGTGAAAAACATTGAACAACCTTTTATTGGGCCTATTAAAATAGTCAATGAGTCAGATATTAAACTAACAACTGAACAGAAGGCACCCGCTTGTACTCCCAAGCGTACTACTGCCCGTTGAGTTTAAGTTACTTAATGGAGGTAAATGACAACACAAACAATCAAATACTAATTGGCAGTTTTATTATTTTTCGCATTGTATTTCGTCGAATTGCACATAGTTTACATACCCCTGGTTCAGTCCAACCCGAAACCTGACCGGACACCAAAGTGGTGTTAAATCGAGTTTACCCTATTGGAGAAGTTTTGATGGCGCATTGATGTTTTTATATCTTGTTCTACGAATCAGCCAATTAGGCTCTCAGCATTATATCCATGTAGGAAAAGCACTGTGCATAAAAGGGCAAGTGTATTGTCCTTCATTCCTACTTCAAACAAACGCCATCGCTCATTTTCATTCCAAGACAACTTCAGTACTACGATCAACCCAAAGCCGAACCTGTTTCCTGTAACTGTTGCAAAGCAAGATTCTAACATCCTTCTTCGCTTTTAAATTATTGAAGCATTCTCAACTAAGTTCTTTTTGAAGCGCAATTTTTCTATGGATGAAATCAAAACTGCGGGAAAGGGAGCAGTGTTTACGCCGCCAGAAAAGGACGAAGCAAGTGAATCCGTTGGGGGCCGTCGACTTGCGAAATTTTTTGAACAGGTGAATGATGCCTTCGAAGCAAATGTGGCCGAACACAAAAAAGCGTTGTTTTCCATTATTCCAGATGGTGCGACCGTGGTAGAGCTGGGCATTGGCGCAGGGTCGAATCTACGATACATGCCAAATCGTGTAACCGTTATTGGCATAGAACCCAATCTGTACAGTTGGCCCACATGCCAAAAGAAGGCGGAGGAACTTGGCGTTCAACTTACTTTACGCCAAGGTTTCGCGGAGAACATTCCGGTTCAAACTGCCTCCGCTGATGTAGTGTTGTTCACCCACGTTTTATGCTCTGTGAAGGAACAAAAAGAAGCACTCTGCGAGGCCGCTCGCGTTCTGAAGCCAAACGGTCTCCTTCTATTCTTTGAGCATGTGCTAGCACCCAGTGGTTATTACTTTACCCGTGCTGTACAGTACATGATGAATCCATTTCAGTACTACTTCTGTGGCAACTGCAGTAGTATTCAAGAGACTGGCACTAACATACGTGATATTGCAAACAAAACAGAGCTCTTTGACTCGGTTTCAGTTGAACGATTTAGCCCCAAGTTTGGTTGCTTCGTTGACCGACTTGGTTTCACAAGCCCACATGTGTCTGGGTCCGCAAGACGCACTGCCACACCGCATGAGTAACTTACTCTCCAACTTCACTCTTTTATGTAACTTTTATCCATTATATCCTGTTAGTCTTAGCTCTTCTTTGCTACTATACTTCGCTTGTAACGACCTCTTAAAAGATGATCCTCCGAAGCCAGTGTCCCTTAACCAACCGTCACTTTCTATAAAGTTCTTCCGCCTCTTAAATCAACTCGCCGTGCATCGCACACATCAATGCTGTAGTATGCTCTCCCTAGTGTTCTTTACAGTACAAAACGACACATACCACAACACCCGTCGCTTCTCCATATACCACATTGTGCCTGCACCTCATCCTCGAGGTATCGATATTCGAAGAGAAACTCACTCTTGATTCGTTGACTCCATCATTAACGATCTTCAGTTCATCATGCCTCTGGAACCATGTCACATACTTTTTATGGAACCTCCATCCTTGCCGTTTCAATTCGTTCAAAGCAAGATACTGTCGTGATGTTCCGAGTTGATAGTAAAAGATGAAGAACAATGCGTCAGGGTCGAATTTCAATAATATGTTTGGTTTGCCGATCACCGACGATGGAACGTTAGGAAAGCTGGGCGATACTGCGACCGGATTGTGTGGTGATGGTGCGGATGGTGTGGATGTCGCACCAGACAGCTGTTTTAAAATCACACTCAAAATATCCAGGTTCGCTTTTGTGAGAACATGGAACTCCCTTCTATTGGTCCTATTAAAATAGTCAAAGAGTCGGGGTATTGCCCTAGTAGGGAAGCCACGAATTGGATCAGAGACTATTGATCTAATTTGATAGACAGCTGCTTACTATCACACAAACGGCTGGTAAGGATGCAAAGCTTTGAAAGTCATGGTTTTCTTAACAAGGTGAGATTGATGGCCGGAACTAAGTCGATCCTACCATTGGTCCCCATACCCAAAAGTGTTGGAGCGTTCATCAGCGGAACTCAGAGCTTGATGGCGCGGTCATGGGGTAATCGACCATTAATACTGTCGCATCTTGACACCATTGCTAGGCGTCGTCTACAATGTTCGAAACAGGAAATGAGTGCACGAACGGATGAATTCTCTTCGGCGGTGAAGCCTGTGCATTGTTTGTCATTCTAACTTTCGGCTCGTTCACTTCTCTTACTTGTACACCACTGTACTGTACCAATAGAAGTAGATGCAATTTGTGCTGGCATTGATCACTTATTGTAAATGCAGCTGTATATCGAATTGGATCAGTAATTAAAGCAGTACAGTACCAAAGTCAGATATTCAACTAAACAGCTGAATAGAAACGCACCCCTTGTACCGCTAGGCGCGAAACCAATGTTATCGCTGTCACAATTCAGAATTGAAAAAAAACAATACTTGTCCCTAATAACCCTCGAGCAGTTGAAGAACACACGTGACGTAATTTGGTTCCTCTTGTCCAAACCGCCTACTAAAAATAGAGTCAGAAAGGCAATTTAGTACGGTACTTTGAGTAATGATAAATGTGTGAGGCATACTGCCCAAATGAACAGCGCTGTAGCACAAGTAATTACGAAAATGATGAATCCAGTCATAAGTTGTGGCAGTTGTAGGTCGCATAGTGGCACTTACTAGCGTACTAGGCCCTTTGAGTCCAAGTTAATGGAGGTGAATGATGATACAAAAACAAAATCTTAATAAGTAATTCTACTACTACAATATCAATTAGCCTCCCTTCGAGCCATACCGCATAAAATGTCCAATCCCACAAGATGGCACAGGCACCGAATGGTTATCATACGTCGATTTCTTATTTTTCGCATTGTATTTCGTCGAATTGCACATTATTACGCATCCCGGAACCTGTCCAACCCCGAAAACTGACCGGACACCACGATAGGGTGAGAGCGGGCTCTAAATTTACTGTATTGGTCAAGTTTTGATGGCGCATTGATGTTTCATTTCTTCTTCTAGGAATCACCCAATTAGGTTCAACGCATTACTGTATTTCTAAATCAATGTAGGAAAAGAAATGTGTATAAAAGGGCAGGTGCATTGTTCTTCTCCCTATTTCAAACAAACACCATCATTCAATTTCACTCCAAGGCAACGTCAGCACTACGATCAACACAAACCCGAGTTTGTTTGCATTAACTGTTTAAAACCAAGATCCGAACGGTGTTCTTCGTTTTGAATTATTTAAGCATTCTCAACAAAGTTCTATTCTTTCAACGGTTTTAAAGTGCATTATGTCTATGGAGGCAATCAAAAGTGCGGGAAAGGGAACAGTGTTTACGCCACCAGAAAAGGATGAAGCAAGTGAGTCTGTTGGGGGACGTCAAGTGGCGAAGGTGATGGAACGCGGTATGGTGGCGTTCGAAGCCAACGTGGCCGAACGCAAAAAAGCGTTGTTTTCCATTATTCCAGATGGTGCGACCGTGGTAGAGGTGGGCATTGGCACAGGGCCGAATCTACGATACATGCCCCATGGTGTAAAAGTCATTGGCATAGAACCCAATCTGTACATGTGGCCCGAATGTCAAAAGAAGTCAGAGGAACTCGGCATTCAACTTACCTTGCACCAGGGCTTCGCGGAGAACATTCCAGTTCAAACTGCCTCCGCAGACGTCGTGCTGTTCACCCATGTTTTATGCTCTGTGAAGGAACAAAGAGATGCACTTTGCGAGGCCGCTCGCATCCTCAAGCCAAACGGTCTTCTTCTATTCCTTGAGCATGTGCTAGCACCCAGTGGTTATTACTTTACCCGTGCTTTGCAGTACCTGTTCAATCCACTGCAGCGCTACATCTGTGGAAATTGCAATATTATTCGTGAGACTGGCACTAACATACGTGATATTGCAAACAAAACAGAGCTCTTTGACTCGATTTCATGTGAACGGTTTGACGCCAAGTTTGGTTGTTGCGCCGACCGGCTTGGTTTGTTGAACCCGCATGTTTCCGGCTCCGCAAGACGCACCGCCACACCGCATGAGTAACTTACTCATCAATTTCACTGTTTTATGTGACTGGTAACCGTTATCTTCTGTTAGTCTTAGTTCTTTCATGGTACTGCACTGTACTTCATTCTTCTGTCACGATGTCTTAAAATACGATCCACTGATGCCAGTGTTCCTAAACCAACCAGCTCTCTAAGTCTACTCGCCAGAAATCACACACATCAACGTTGTAGAATGCTCTCCCTAGTGTTCTTTACAGTACAAAACGACGCATACCACAACACTCGCCGATTCTCCATACATCACATTATACCTGCAACTCGTCTTCGAGGTATCGATATTCGAAGACAAACTCACTCTTGATTCGTTGGCACCATCCGCTGCCTTGTCCACGGAAGACGACGTTCGCGTAATCGAAGTAAATGAAAGTTCCAGTTTCGTACTCATCGTTCACAATCTTTGGTTCATCGTGCCTCTGGAACCATGTCAGATATTTTTTATGGAACCTCCATCCTTGCCGTTTCAATTCTTTCGCCGCAAGATATTGTTGCAATGTTCCTTGTTGATAGTAAAAGATGAAGAACAATGTGTCTGGGTCGAATTTCAAGAATATGTTTGGTTTGTCGAACACCGACGATGGGACGTTAGGAAAGCTGGGTGGTACTGCGACCGGATTGCGCGGTGATAATGCAGACGGTGTGGAAGTCGCACCAGTGGAGGCAGGAGGTATATCGAAAGAAGACGAGCCAAACCAATCTTCCGGTACCATTTTCGACGCTCTTTCAAGGGCGGCTCGTTGTCGTTCCAGTTCCTCTATGCTCGGATTATAGTTGTAATATGCATGTTTTCTCGGTACATTTGTGGCGTCCGAACTTGCTGCCGGCCCACTTGAACCACTTCCTTTTCTGCACGCCTCTTTCGAACTTAACATTTCCGAAACCGAACCTTGCGTAGACCCAGCTGCGCTAGAACCACGCATCAGCCGATCCGAGCCTAACCCAGATAATGGCGGGACTCCTGGTCCAGGTTTTTGAGTAGCCGCAGTTGCAAGATTCGTTGGTGTACTAGTGGAAGCGTCACGTCCAGAAGTCCCGGCAACCACACCGTTCCATCTCATTCCGCCCACACTTGGTTGTGCAACCGGTGACGGTTTAAGAGTTTCTGAAAATGAAGACGGTCCAGTCGGTGTTGTTGTTTTTTGCGGGAATATTTGCCTGGCAACGTTGTCCGATGGTACAGGAAATTTGGAATGCGATTGCTTTGCGGCGGCGGCAGCAGACCCACTTTTCACTACCGAACTCAGCAGGGGTCCACCCGGACGCACACGCGGAGATTGTACGGTTGCGGCACCATTGAGCCCTGGTGACTGCGCAGGTACGGTGTTAGTAGTCTTCCGTGCTGGCGAGTTATTCTGCCTCGAACTTCTACTATTCCCACCACGACTTTTAGAAGCTGAAGGATGTTTCGGTGACTGACCCTTCTTCGCCGAACCGCCACCACCTGACCGCTCTGCATTCGTAGGAGTAGTCGAATCAGAATGGTCCTCCGATTTGATGTCTCGGCTTTTGCGAGTTGCAGATGCCGGCGCGGGAGCAGGAATAGAATCCAGATCTAGGGAATCGTACATTTCGTCATCTTCATAAAAGTCTGGGTCTTGATTGGACTCAATGTAATAATCAACCGACTCTCGGAGCTCACCCACTTCTGCCGGTGATACTGCGTCATTATCCACTGCACGAAGAACACGTTCAAGCATCGAAATATGCTTCTCGTTCCGCGAAGTGAACTCTTTCAGTTCCGCAACACGAGGATTTTCATCGTTCCGTTTTCGACGTTTCCCAGAGTTGAGGAGCTCGATTTCGGATTCCATCTCTTCGTTCTGCTCTTGGATTTTCCGAATCGCATCTCCAATCCAATCGTTAATCTCAGACTTCGCTTTTTGTTTGGGGTCTGTTCGGTCCTGCGCCAATCCTTCTTTCGAGAACGCTTTCGTCTTAGTCTCCTTCTCGCAAACCTTGAACTTCTCCATCTTCTCCTCGATTAATTTTCGATTCGCGTCAAGTTTTGTCTTGTCCTTAATCGAGCTGTCGCCTTGCCATGTCTTAATCTGGTCGCGTAATCGTTGCAGCTTCTTGATTTCCTGCGTTACGCCATTCATCAATAACGAATCTCGCACAGTTAGCGAAAGTTTCATCGCGAGCAACGCATAGTGCAAGTGGTCACCTTCAGCGCACCTTTTTCAAATCGCCTTCGTATTTCTCCTTCTGTGCCGTCGTAGCCGCACTGTACACCTTGTCCCATATTTGCTCGAAGATTTGCACCCCTTCATCCACCTTCTTCAGCACCCGTTCGATTTCGCCTTGCAATTTTCGGTTCGACATGTTCCAACACGATTGAACACGCGCACGCGCACGCACAAGCGCAGTCCACCAGCGCAATCGCAATCAAGAGAAATGCCAGGCACAAGAGAGTACACCGCGAGTCGTGACGGAAACCAGTTCGCTGAAATGGTGGGGGCAACACTTTCTTCCCAGCGAGCGAATTTGCCTCCCTTCGACCCTTATCGAACGCAAGAAATTTGGTTATAGGGATTTTCCATTTCGTATCTCTGATAAATCTCGTTTCGATCATCGGTTACGAATCATCGTTTCACACCTGAATCATTGAGGGGAGCACAATTCATCTGCAATCCCGTTCGAAAACCTGCACCTCAGCCCATTGCAGACCCTTAGAAAGCGAGAGTCGATTGGGAATAGGATCGTCTGCGAGTCGATATGGCACCTGCGTTCACGATAACAATAGCACCATCACGAGCAACACCATGGCTTTCAACTAGTTCGGACACAAGCGTTTGTGTACCAGTTCGACATAATGCAACTGTGTCGATGAAACGACATGCTTATCACTTCGATTTCGATATCGCTCATCAACCTGCCATACCGCGTCCGCTCGGTGCCGCTGGTGGCACTGCTTTGCTCTGGCTGCGAGGCGTGGATCTGCGTATTCATGACGCAACTGCGCTAGTTGCTGCCTGCACTCAACACGCTAGTGTGGCCCCCGTTTTTGTCTTGCGCGGCGTCGAAGACACTGCAACTTTACATTCTCTTCGTGCCCTACGTTCACAGTTTCGTACACTCGGTGGTGATTTGTATATTCGACGAGGTTCATCAGAACTCGTTCTAGCTTCGTTGGCATCTCGCGTGCGTGCTCGTGTTATTCATACAACACGCGGCATCAAGTGTGATGAGAGCGCTTCAGTACGGCGAGTTGAAGCATCTCTGCGAGAACGTGATATTGCATTAGTACAACATTGGGATGGATTCGTTCGTTCGCCTGACACACTTCCATTCGCTTCAGTGAAAGCACCGAAAACTGCAGACGAATTCAATCGAAAGGTGGAACATCTTCAGGTTGAAAGTCCGCTTGCAGCCCCAGACAGTCTGTCCGTTCCTGCTGCAATTGGCGAACCCGGTGAACTTCCTCTTCCAAAAGAATCCAAAGAGGAGCATGGTGAACATGCAGCGTGGCGAGAGTTAAATTCGTTCATCAAAGGCAGATTAGCCGTCGTGAATAACAAGATTGGTACCTCTTACGAGAAGTTGGACAAGTACATGCGGTTGGGTTGCATTTCACCACGATGTGTTTATCTAGAGGTGCAGAAGAGGTTGAAGCGTAATTCACTCAGACTGCACTGTGCCGTTATGCAGCTTATGTTGTACGACTATTGCAATGTACGACATCTCGGCACCTCAGTGAATACAAAAGAACCAATGGCTTGCGTACCTTGTAATTGAGAACGGTAAGCCTTTTCGCCGCACAGCTACAAGAACGTTAGAGCTAGTAATAATTGCACTCAAAATTGAGATGTTCTCGAAAAGCTTAGTCCCAACGGCTAGGCATAGGAAGGAAACCTGTACTTGAATATGGACGATACGATACGACTAGGTTCGAATAGTTTAGGACTGAAGAAAGGACAATGCGCTTTGAAGATACTCCGTACGGTTGCATGCAATGTCATTTGCCTGCGGTTTATAAGATTGTATGCGAGAGAAAGGAGAACATGCGCTAGTGATTAACTAATAGTTGACAGTACTGCACTCTACTGCACCTACTACGAGCCTAATTCACATTGGTGTACGGCCTCTACTTCAAAATCATTCGTTAATTACTAGGCCTGATCCCGCACAATATCGGCCAAATGAGTCAAAAAGGGGCCACAGTGGGGCTTGGCACCCAAACGGGCGGGAGCGCGCTCCCCTACACATTTCATGTCGAAAATTTTCATGTCCATCCGTTCAGCCTCCCCTTTGTTCGTAGCACCTCCGCACGCATATAACTTTGCTGAGTCGACCCTACGTACTGAAGTCCAGTATCTCCCCGCCTTACACGCTTTACAAGCCCCATGGCGCGGGAACAATGGCATCGCGCCGCCAAATTTGACTTCGCCGTCGGGCTTCTCATCACGGTCGTTATTTTAGCAAGTGCCGGATTTAGACGCAACAAAAAACAACGTTTGAGGGATGACGAGGAGCAGGAGTTCGAGGAGGAAGATAAGTTCGAGAGGGAGATGTCGGAGTCCAAATGCGAATTTATTCCACAGGAACCACGGTCAGTATCTTCGAGTGCTGCAGGATTTGATGATAGCCTCCAATCCCTTGACCATGACACCGTCGAATTCGAACTGACATTTAAGGAGAGTCCAGAAACAAGCCCTCAAAATGGAGCGTCATCCTTAATTTCGCCAATGGAGTATACATCTACTCTGCAAGTTGCTGATGAGGTTGTTACGTCACCTAAATCGCCCTCCGATATCGCCGAATCTGCAGAGACGAATCCGAATGACGAGATTATTTCGAAGGATTCTACCATAGAGATTCCCGAAGATCCGAGCGCAAACGATGAAGAAGGTGACACGACTCCGGCTGTTCTTATAGACAACAGTGATACAGCAGAGACACAGACAGGAAACGATGTGGTTGAAGCTGATGTCGAACCAAGTATTGGTATTGTAGGTGAAGATTCATCCACAGACTCCGAGAATATCGATAACCCAGCACCCGTTGTTGATGGAAGTGAGAATTCTGACAATCATCTCACAACTACGAAAGCACCGATTTCTGAGTATCTGGAAGAAAAGAGGATTCAGTTTGAGGTGGCAACACCGTCTGAAGATTCTACAAATAGTTTAGATGTTACACTCTCGAAAGCGGAAAAAGAAACCTCCATTGATGGCCAGTCCTTCGCCTCGAAAGTCGTCGAAGGAAAAATCAACGATTCAAAAGATGGCAATATTCGCGGAGTACTCAATTCGACTGACTCAATCACTCCCG
>JAAUYH010089122.1_pt1 | contig 22287 bp, 17 predicted proteins | sample 7278061 | NCBI WGS metagenome assembly JAAUYH01 (sample SAMN14350203, study PRJNA611818) | marine sediment metagenome | isolation source: surface marine sediment (0.6m) | place: French Polynesia: Moorea | collected 2018-08 | reverse complement strand
ACGCCTCCCGCAAGAAAAAAGAGCGCATCGATACCCGAATCGAGTTTTCAAAGGTTACTGTTTTCTTGTCTTGAGTCTCATCAGTCTTAGAGTTTTCTGCACCACTAAGCATGCAGACTTAGAATCTGCGGATTTAACAGGAGCAATCATTGAGAATTGGGGGATTTCTACAGACACGTCATTCAAGGAGGTAAAGTGCCATTACATATACACGCGGTTGCCTACCGATGACGATCTGGATCCCTGTCGTAAACCTGACAATAAAAATGTTTTTTTTGAACCAGGAGATTTTATTGACTTTATCACCCCGTTTATTAAAACCCTTGATCTTTACAAGTCACAGGGAGTCGATCTTTTAGAGATTGGGCGCAAATTCAAAACACTTGATATTGTTCACCATCAGGAAGTCGATCCGGCTGCGTTAGCTGAAGCATTTCACATTGTTGCTGATAAGTATCCTGAAGCTGAGTTAGATATTTTAGCGTTAGAAGGTAAAAGAGATGAAAAGGTTAGAGTACAGGCAAGAGTTACAAGTACTGCCAATCGCTCAGCCATCTATCGAGATTATTTTGAAATATATAATCAGCTCAGGCTCCGCTCTAGTGATGAAAGTGAATCGCTTCTAGCGAGAATAGAAGAGAAAGATCAAAGAATCATCAATTTAGAAAAATTGCTGGATAATGCGCTGAAACAATCTAAGTTTTATGTGGAAACTTACTCTCAAGGAGATTATGTCATGTCTCAAAGTAAGGGTAACGTCAATATCAGCGGAGTTGCTGGAAGCGTCAGCAGTGTGGCTGCTGCTGGAGAAGATCAGGTCATGACTGGAATCACCTTGGGGCAAGTTAGCGGTGTCGTCACTAACACCATCAACCAATTACCTGATACTCAGGATGAAAATGAGTCCAATCTCAAAGATCTCTTGAATCAGCTCAAAACTGCGATAGAAGATGAGAATGATCTTGCAGATGAAGATAAGATTGAGGCGTTAGAGCAGGTAAAAGTCTTAGCAGAAGCGAGCCAAAATCCTGAAGATTCAGGCCTTAGAAAGGCCGCGAAAACTGCTTTGAAGATATTAAAAGGGACAGCAGCTAGTTTGTCGGATGCTGCAAAATTGGTTTCTGTTTTCAAGCAAATTATTCCAACCTTGAGTAGTTTTCTACCCTTTGTGTAGTTTTTGGAGATCTCCGGCCCCCAAAAGTCAAATCGAACCTGATATCAGGTGGGTAGAACCGTTAAATCGGCTACAAGATTTGAGGCTGAAAATTTGTCTTGCCTAGAAGGTAGATCCATGCATAAGTCAGTTTCTCTTGCAGGTTGGGTGGAGCAACGCAAAACCCAACGCTAGCAACTATCCAGAAACTGCTTTTCCTCCCCAATTCCGCAAATAATCGCTGAAGTCTGATTCTGGCGGTATCGCGATCTCCCCAAAAAAATTGCGACAATAAGACCACGACAATTCTTTCCCACCCAAAGTCGTTTCAAGAGCTGCTGGAATATAGAAATGGCAGCGAGTTTTCGTATGAGTTGACAGCGGGAGAACTGAAGATCGCGGCGTCGGAATCGGGGGTAAATTCGTATATTGCCGATTGTTTGAGAGAGAGACTGGTTCCATTTTTCACTCGCCGTCTGGTGAAGATCTAGGAAATCATGGTTAAGTCAACTTCGTCACTTCCAATCCACGAGCAGCGGCAGGCCGCTGTCTACAGCGTTCATACCAGTTCACAACATTAGGAAAGTTCTGTAGTAGCTCAACCGCGTTGTACCCCCAATCGAGCGCGCCTACCCAAGGGAAAGTCGCCATATCAGCAATGGTATAGCCTTCTTGAACAAGATAATCTTGCCCCTGCAACCGCGTTTCTAAAACGCCCAATAAACGCTTAACTTCAGTTTGGTAGCGCTTAATGCTATAGGGAATCTTTTCCTTAGCGTAAGTAAAAAAATGACCAAACTGACCAAACATCGGCCCCACGCCTCCCACTTGAAAAAACAACCATTGTAAACACTCACTACGAGCTGCCGGATCATTGGGCAAATATTGTCCTGACTTTTCTGCCAGATAAATCAAAATTGCGCCCGACTCAAACACCGATAGTGGTTCACCCTTAGGCCCATTGGGATCAACAATGGCCGGAATCTTCGAGTTGGGATTAATCGCCATAAATTCATCGGTAAACTGATCGCCTGCCATGATATCGACCCGATGGGCCTCATAGGGCAGGGCCATTTCCTCCAGAGCAATGGCCACTTTTTGTCCATTGGGGGTTCCCAGTGAATAAAGTTGAATTCGATCTGGGTATTGGGCTGGCCACTTTAAAGTCATCACAAGTCTCCTGGTTTATTTCAGTTCAGAAAAAGTGCCGATTCTGTTCGTTGTGAGTACTCATAACAGGTACTCACTCACAACGAGAAAAATCGTCGCTCACGATTTTTCTCGCATTCAGGACATTGCCTTAATCTCCTGATTGATTGATCCGGCGATACCAATCAGAGATCGCACGCCCAATGGCATAAGGTTGGTCTTCTTGAACGTAGTGCAATCCAGCTCCGATGTAGACGGTCTCAATATTTTGAGCACGCGCCGACCAATACTCTGCGGTTTCAGGTGGATTGAGCGCACCAGGGGTGGCGTATAGAAACAGCCAAGGGATTTCGGTTTCTTCTAGCCAGGCGTTGTAGGCCGTCACGATGTCATGGGTTTCCTGCGGCTGGCGGCCAATGGGCATTTCATTTGGCCACTGGTTCACCTGGATGCGCGAGGCTTCTGTGGGAAAGGGGGCGCGGTAAATATCATGGGCTTCTTCTGCCAGTGGACGAACGATGAAGCCGGGCAAGGCGCCTTCCACAAAGAAATTGTCTTCGATCAGGAGTTTGCGGCCATTCTCTGGGTCACGCACCGTGCGGAAAAAGTTACCTAACTCAGTCGGGAGCGCCTCGAAGCTTTCGGCTGGAATCAGCGGCGCAATAATGGCTTCCATCGTGACAATAGCTTTAACGTTATCTGGGTTTAGACGCGCATAATGTAGGCCCAGACCAGATCCCCAGTCATGTACGACCAGCGTGACGTTTTTCAAATCGAGTTGCTTGATGAAGGCATCTAAATAGCGATAGTGATCGCCGAATGTATAGTCCAGTTCCGGCTGATCGGACTGGCCAAAGCCAATATTGTCCGGAGCAATGACACGACCTTGGTCTTCCAGGTGGGGCATGATGTTGCGCCACAGGTAGGAAGAGGTGGGTTGACCGTGCAAGAACAGAATCGGAGCACCTTCTCCGGCTTCAACATAGGCCATTTGAGACCCTAACACCTCAACAAATTTATACTCATAGGGTGTTTCGGAAGAAATCTCCAGCGGCGGCACTTTAAAGCCTTCGTAAGGGTTGACCTCTTGCGCCCTACTAGATGGAAAGAGCGAAACTAGCGCTGTCATTGAGAGAGCGATCGCCGATGCTTTGTAGAACAGAGAGCGGTTAGCGCGTCGAGTGAGAGCATTCATTTCTGGTTCTCCTAATTTTTTGGGTATCTTGTCAAAGGCAGAGCATTAGTTCCACTTAATAGAACAGCCCATGCTAGGATGCTGCACCGTTGGGCCAGCGCCAGTCGCCGCAACTAATTGCATCGCTTCGAGCAGCTCAGGCTTGCGGTTAGTCGGATCACCCATGCGAGCATCGTCTAACCGACCGCGATATTGCAGGGCGCCTTCGGCATTAAAGCCAAAGAAATCAGGCGTACAAACTGCACCGTAGGCTCTACCCACAGACTGGTCTTCATCTACCAAGTAAGGAAAAGTAAACCCGTGTTGTTGGGCAAATTTTTTCATATTGGCAGGGCTATCGGCAGACACATAACGGTAGTCGTTCGACATCACCGCGACCACGTTAACCCCATCCGCCTGGAGTAATTTGGCATCTGCAACAAATCGGTCAATTACCGCCTGCACATACGGACAGTGATTACAAATAAAGGCGACCAATAAGCCTTTTTCTCCCATCAGACTTTCGAGAGAATAGGCGTTCCCATCTGGATCTGAGAGGGTAAAGGCTGGAGCCTGCTGGCCTACTTGATAAGCGGGTGTGTTGAGTAACATTAGTAATGTCCTGTTTAAGGATTATTTTTGAGTGCTGTTTCTGGAAAATGCGTTATGCCGAATAGGGGTTAGTGCAGATAGGCTAAGCTTCGGCGGGCCATCGCCTATCTTTTAGACATTGCATTAACCCAACAGCTCCTGCGATGCTGATTAAGGCAACATGTCAGCAAACTGCTTTTCGATTGCTTTGAGTCCCTCAGTAACTCCTGAGAGGACTTGCACAGCAGTGTTATCTGGGTAAATATCTTCTACGCCGTTCTCTAGCCCTTGCAATAGAGCATCAGCGACTTGGCTAGTGGGCGCTTTATCCAAAGGCAGCTCTTCTGCCATTCTGGTATCGATAGGGCCAGGGTAGAGACCGACAACAAAAGTGCCTTGCGCCGCTAGCTGAGCGCGAGTCGCTTGAGTCAACGAATGAAGCGCGGCTTTCGCAGCGCTATAGGTGGCTACAGAAGGAACATTCACATAGGAAGCGAGCGAGCAGAGATTGACCAGTGCGCCCCCTCCATTTCGTTTCAAAATGGGTGCAAAGGCCCGTGTCATTGCCAATGTCCCGAAGTAAGTCACATTCATTTCCCACTGAGCTGTTTCAATGCTGCTATCGATGAACAGGTCACCACCCCCAAGCGCACCCGCATTATTAATCAGCAAATTAACATCTTGAGCCTGTTGCGCGATCTCAGCTATCTGCTCGGAATTCGTCACATCTAGAGTCATGGGCACAATCCGAGCTGGGTTTATGGCAACGACCTCAGCAAGGGAGTCAACATTACGCGCTGTTGCATAAATCTTTTGCGCCCCAGCAGCGTGTAGAGCTTCAACAAAAGCTCGGCCAATCCCTCTATTAGCACCTGTAACCAAAGCGATCGCATTTTGAATTTGCATGGGTTGATTCTCCAATGAATGGGTTGTTTAGATATAGTATTTGGACCACTTGGTACAAACTATCACAAAAAAATAGTTTGTACCACCCATTCCAAAAAAAACTTTTATCGAGTTGCCGCGGAGTCTAGGCAATGAGGCGCAGGGCCTGGGCTGCAATCGATCTCAAAGCGCTTTCTTCAAAGGCTCCTCGGCCCAAGACTCTAATCCCGGTTATCAGGGCGACTAAGGCTCTAGCAGTTTCCTGTGGATCAATGGATTCAGGCAGCTCAGATCGGGCCTGTCCCAGTTCAATTTGGCGTTGCAAAAAAGCTTCAACCTCCCGTAGGCCAGTCTTTACAATGGTTTGAATCTCTTTGTCATGGGTCGGCAACTCTAGAGAAGTATTAGTCAGCAAGCACCCTTTTTGGTCAGGATCGCTCAGTGCTTCTTGGACCACTCCTTCAAATAAGGTTTGGATCACTTGATGGGGATCTTCGATTTCTTCAAGCTTACTTAAGGTGGCTCTGCTGTTCTCACGGTCGTATTTACGCAGTGCTTTAACGAATAGATCACGCTTACCGCCAAAAGCATTATAAAGACTGCTACGCTTGAGTCCTGTCGCTTCAAGCAAGTCTGCAATTGAGGTGTTTACATACCCTTTAGCCCAAAACACATGCATGGCTTTGTCAACGGCATCTTGAATTTCAAATGTTTTTTCCCACGGCATGAGCTAACACGATTAAAGACTGCTACAATCTTAGCATTTATAGACTGATCGGTTCAAACAGCATAGAAGTCTAGCCCTGTTGTTTCACATGGGCAACTAAAAATTATGCGGAATCTTGAGGCTCCGGCACACACTCCGACATCAGGCCCATGATCAGCATTCGGAATACGGCTTACTCTCGGCTCAAGCATCAGCACCCCAGGCCGAGAGATCACCCTTTACTCAATTCAAGTCAGGCGTTCCTCTGTTCTAAATCATGTCTTCAGTATGAGTTTTAAGCAGCTTTTCAATAGCCGCTACCCTGCAAACCTTAAAATCGTCGCCCTGAGAACCCGCCATTTTATAAAGATGTTGTGATCATCTTTAATACTTACGTATAACACCGACGCTCAAACTGAACCCTAAGTAATGCGTTTGAGGCGATTACAAGTAGAGACTCTAAATCTGGCTGAGTAGGTTCCGATAGGCTCGTTTGTTTAGTTGATTGTTTTGTTTGCTCCCGTCCCCCTTAGGTTTCCACGGCTTTCAATGTTTTCAAGAAAGTTTTCTCTGCGGACTCTTTTGATCGTTCCATTTATGCTGCAAATGTTTGCTGCCGTGGGACTAGTTGGGTATCTTTCCTTCCGAAATGGACATCGAGCGATCGATGATCTGATCAACCAGCTGAGCACCGAAACCACCGCTCGGGTTCAACAACGTCTGGCCACTTTCCTAGCAAACCCTCACACAATTAACAAAATCACTGCGGATGCAGTTCGTAGAAAACAAATCCAGGCCTTCGAGCGCCAAGACATGCGGTTTTTTGCTGAACACATGTCATTTTATGAATCCTTAAGCGGAATTTATTACGGCGACCAAAAAGATGAATTCATTGGCGCCTTTGTCGTTCATCCCAACAGTCCATTAAGTTTGCAATACAGCGGAAAATCGAGCGACTATCTGCGAGTTTACTACCAGGATAATCCTGATACTCAGAAGCTCCAGGTCATGGAAAAAGGGAGCGAGCCTTTCAGACCCACTGACCGAGGTTGGTATAAAGCAGCGATTCGAGCAAATGGCCCGACTTGGAGCAACATCTATCTCGATTTTGACACCAATTCCCCTGTCATTACGGCGAGTCTACCCGTCTTTAACACTGACAAACTACGAGTGGGCGTAGCCGGGGTGGATGTCTTCCTAGAAGACGTCAATCACTTCTTAAGTGAACTCAAAATTGGTCAGTCGGGCCAAACGTTCATTATAGAGCGATCATCACACCTATTGGTGGCGAGTTCCACCCTAGAACTCGCCTTTGCCCATACCTCAAAAAGCAGCCGTCCCAAACGGGTCGCTGCAGTCGACAGCTCGGATCCGGTGACTCAGGCGGCGGCGCAGCAATTAGCCCAGTACTATGAAAATTCCAACAATTTCGACAATTCCAACCACAATTTAGCAACCGCTTCAGTTCAACTCCAATTCCCCTTTGAGGGAAAACCGTATTTTCTCCAAATAACCCCCTTTTCCGATGAGTTCGGCATTGACTGGATCATTGGGGTCGTCGTACCTGAATCCGATTTCACGGGTCAAATTGACGCCAATACACGCACAACCATCCTCTTGATCTTAGGCGCCTCGATATTGGCGGCAGGCGTCATTTTGATCATCTGCCATTGGATTAGTCAACCCATCGTGCAATTGAATCAGGTGTCTAAAGCGATCGCAAACGGCGAGTTAAATCAAGCCGTCCAAGTCCGAAGCATTCGGGAGGTGGGCGAATTGGCGGAATCGTTTAATCACATGGCTCGCCAGCTCAAAATCTCCTTCGAAACTTTGGAGCAACGGGTAGAAGAACGCACGGCTGAATTGGCGGCGGCGAAGGAAAAAGCCGAGGTAGCCAACGAAGCCAAAAGCGACTTTCTCGCCAATATGAGTCATGAATTACGCACCCCGCTCAATGGAATTCTCGGCTATGCCAAGGTACTGCGTCGCGATTATCCCAAATCTGACACCCCGGTTACCCCCCAACAGCGGGACCAACAAATCTTGGGCTTGCGCATCATTCAACAAAGCGGAGCCTATCTGCTGACTCTGATTAATGATGTTTTGGACTTTACCAAAATCGAAGCCCGCAAAATGGAACTCTATCCCCGCGAGTTCAGCTTCAGCAAGTTCCTTGATGAAATTATTGGTGTTATCCGCCTCCGCTCAGAGGAAAAGGGCTTAAGCCTCCAACTCTTGCGGCAGGGCGCTTTACCGAGTCGTGTTTATACGGATGAAAAACGATTGCGGCAAGTCTTGCTCAATCTGCTGGGGAATGCGGTCAAATTCACGGAACGCGGTCACGTCACGTTGCGGGTCAGCCGGGTGGGGGAAGAAGGCCCAAGTACAGCCAACACGAGCTTACAGCAGGCGATCCAATTTGAGGTGATTGATACGGGGGGCGGTATCAGCGACGAGCATCTCAAAACGATCTTTCGCCCATTTGAACAGGTGGGAAAGATCGAATCTCGCTCAGAGGGAACTGGCCTAGGCTTACCCATTAGTCGACGCATCGTGGAATTATTGGGGGGAGAATTAGAGGTTAAAAGCCAGGTGGGCCAGGGGTCAACGTTTGGGTTTACGATTGTTATCCCGGGCTCAAACTTTTCAGAAGAGGACGCTGAAGAGAAGCCTGAAATGTTGATGCAGATAATAGGCTATCGAGGAGAGCGGCGGAAGATTTTAGTGGTCGATGACAATGAAACCAACCGATTGGTTTTGCAAGATATGCTGCGGCCCATCGGCTTTGAAGTGACTTTGGCGGAGAACGGAATGCGGGGGCTAGAACTCGCGACCCAGACCCAGCCCGACGCCGTGGTTACTGATTTTTTCATGCCGGTGAAATCGGCCGCAACGCTGGTGGGAGAATTGCGTCGCATGCCGCAGTTCAAAGACACCCCAATTGTAATGACGTCCGCCAATCATAGTGAGACGGTGCAAGAGGCCAGCTTATCTTTCGGCTGTTCTGCCTTTTTACCCAAACCGATTGATCCGGAGCAGCTCTTAGTCGTGTTGCAGGAGCAGTTGAAGCTGGAGTGGAATTATGAAGTAGGACAAATCTTGGACTGATGAATGACTTTCTTCCTAACTGACTCATTGCTCAAGGGGCATGACATCTTAACAATTTCCGATAAAGCCACAACAATATTGTTGTAAAGTCTCGATTTTTTGTCTCCACAATATCTCATCCAAATTAGTCTATGAGTAGCTCCTGAAAAGATGTTCCTTAAGAATATTGCCACCATTATGGTAAAACAATCTCGAGCCTTGTCCGCTGGGTCTCACTTACTGACGCCTGCGATAAAGCCTGCCGTGCTCATGGGGATGGTATTGGGTTTGAGTGTGATTGCCCCTGAAGCCAAAGCTATCTCTTTCGTTACCAACCGTGACGCCTTAAATGCGGTCGACCACGTCAACTGGTCCCCCCTTGCCCCCCTCGTCGGTCCTTTGAGTCCACCCGCTCATGCTGGCTTTTTACCAAATTCATTTACAACCGCCCCTCAAGCTGGAAATTCTTACAGTGAAGATAATCTACTCAGGAGCTTTTCAGCAGTCGGGACATCCTCCCTCACCCTGGAGAATTCGGCTCTTTTTTCCGGTGTTATCGACAAGCAGCCAAGAATTTCCGAACTAGGGTTTAATTCTTCTAAGTCGAATTACTCAACGCTATTTAAAGAAATCTCTATTCCCGCATGGAAGCATCATCCATCAAGTGGAAAAGATAATTGCCCGACGGTGAATACTTGGCCTCAATCTTCTGGCCACTTTAATTCGTTGGTAACAACAGATAGTTACCGGAGTGGCTTCCCTAAGAACAATCCCGATAGTGCTTACATGGGGGATTCTCGGTATACAATACCTAATTCCTCTGGATTTTTTCAGGTAACGGAACACGAGGGCAAATTTACTTTTGTTGATCCATCTGGGCATCCATTCTATTCGCTGGGGGTTAACTCAGTTCGACCGACCCAAGATGGCGCCGCCACAATTAACGCGTTTAATAACAAATACGCAGGTCAGTCCGAGGAAGAAAAGATTCTGAATTGGGGGGCTCATACCACCCATTTCCTGAAAAATCATGGTTTCAACACGATGGGAAGTTGGTCTCATGAGGACCTCGATCCTACAGGTGCGACCTCACAAAGCGGCACCCGTGGGGAAAGCCCCTTAGTCAGAACACCTAATCTGCAACTGCTAAAAAACTATTGGCAATTCAAACGAACCAATAGAGATTACTTAACCCGTCTGGTCGATGGGATAAATACTCGGCGACAGACTGGTGAGGAGCTGGTAACCGAAAAAGATATCCAGATCGCCTTGCTCTATAGAGACTTGGAAAACGGCGCAGTAGAATCTTTTGAGGACTTTGTCTCACGGCGATTGGATTCGAAACTGACAGATGATGTTATCAATGACAGCCGTATTCTTGGCTTTTTCCTCGATAATGAAATACCCTTTTCGCGGGATTTGATCGATGTCTTCTTGCGGATGGATCCCGAGGAAGCGCCGTATAAAGTCGCAGATGACTGGCTAAAAAATCATGTGAGTGACCCGAACGTGCGTAGTGGTATCAGGAGTAACCTTCTGGCTCACAGAGAAGGGGGGAAGAAAACCGAACGCGTGAGACAAGATTTTTTAATGAAAGTCGTTGATGACTATTTCTCTCTCACATCTACAGCGTTTCGATCACGGGACCCCAATCATTTGCTGCTGGGCTCGCGGTTTTTCAAGCACAACTGTCTGTTGTCGAGCGATGATTTTTGTAAACAGGATTTAGCGCGATCGGATCTTTTTGAGGCTGCAGCGCCCCATGTCGATGTCATATCGATTAATCTATACCACTCTTGGACGCCTAGCCAGGATCTGATGAACTCGTGGGTGACATTCAGTGGATTGAGCGGTCAAAGAAGGCCTTTTCTGATTTCTGAATTCTATGTGAAAGCCAAAGATGCGGTTTTACCCAATGGGGATCTTATGCCGAATTGTGGAGGGGCGGGGTGGATTGTTCCCCATCAGTGGCAGCGAGGTCGATTTTACCAGAACTTCTCTTTTAGTGTTTTGAGAAATTCTGGCTCGGTTGGCATACATTGGTTTAATTATATGGATGGCGATCCTGAGGCAGTTGGGCGGAATAGCGCGTCCAATAAAGGCATTGTTGATATTGAGTTCAAGCCGCACAGGAGTGTTGTCCGTCACATGAGAACAGTGAATGATACGCATTATCGCATTCGTGAGGAGCTGCCGACTTTGTGTGACAGTGGCAAGATAAATTGTGTAGATTAGGCGAAACTGACTTTCATGGGTAGCGTAGGCTGAGGCTTCGTCGGTTAAAAAGGTAATCCGGCTAACGACTTCATTCCCAAAACAAGGGTGCGTTACTGCCTCATTTTAGCTGTGTCAGACCACTACTGCACTGAGATGATGTAGGAAAGTCCTGGATTGGTTGCTCTGCTTAGAAGGTGGGCGTATCCTCTTCGTCCATTGTTGCTTGCGCGTTCTGCCGGATTGCTTCTTGGGCGAAACCCATAATCAAGCCGATTGCAGCGCCCGCAATTGAGTAATGAAGATGGGATTGTGGGTTGCGATCGCCGCTATTTATTTCCGCTACAGCCAATCCCAGCATTGAACCGAGAACGCAAGTAACCAGACCGCAAAATAAAACGCTTCGCATATTCATAGGTTCTTTTCGACATAGATAAGTGCAAAAAAAATTTAAATAGCAGGCTGACTAACCTCGTCACCTACCCAGTGATCAATACGTTGGTTGCTTAAGAGATATGCATTGGGGAAGCGCCAAGCAATCATTAGTGAGAGCGTTAACAGCGTAAGCAACCCTGTGATATCTTGCCGCCTCCTCAGTCCGACAGTTGCATGGTATCGATCTGAGGGGTGAGTCCACATCGGATAAATGTCATGTTTGGATCATGACGGCTGTAATCATCAGCTTACACCGCAAGCACTATTGTCTATCGTTCATTTGCCCCAAAAATTTTAAAGAATGCGGAAGTATAGTACTGCTCTGTCAAGGAACTTCTGATGGGCCGTCATACCTTCTCTATTCAAGGGTTTTAAAGGATTTTCACCCGACAAACGTCGATTGACAGAGTAGTACGCTATTCTACCCCTGGTGCTAGGGAGAGAACGATGAAAATCTTTGTGCCGGGTCGCTTGTGTTTGTTCGGGGAGCATAGTGATTGGGCGGGAAAATATCGATCGGTCAATCCTGACCTTGCAAAGGGCTACGCCCTAATTGTGGGAACCAATCAAGGGATTCACGCTGTAATTAAAGCCCATCCCCAGGCATTAGTGTTTCAGGCTGCCCTGAACAAGAGCGATCGCCCTGACCCGATCCAGTTGCCTATGCATCCCCCGACGTTGTTAGCTGAGGCGAAAAACGGAGGATTCGCCAGTTATATAGCGGGCACAGCCTATCAGATGTTGACCCGCTATGAAATCGCAGGGCTGCAGGTGGATAACTATCTGACTGACTTGCCGATCCAAAAGGGGTTATCCTCCAGTGCGGCGATCTGTGTGTTGATTGCGAGGGCGTTCAATCAGCTTTATCAGTTGCAGTTGACTGTGCGGGAAGAAATGGAGCTGGCCTATTTAGGGGAGCGGACCACGCCCAGTCAGTGCGGCCGGATGGACCAGGCATGTGCTTATGGCGGGCGCCCGATTATGATGACCTTTGACGGAGATCGCGTCGATCTCGAAGCAGTCGCCGTCAAACAGCCGTTATATTTAGTGATTGTCGATTTAGGGGGCCGTAAAGATACGCAAAAAATCCTCAGTGACCTGCATCGAGCCTATCCGTTTGCCGACGCGCCAATTTATCAACAGGTGCAACAGTATCTTGGGGCTATTAACGCCCAGATAATCCCGTCCGCGATCGCAGCTCTTGAACAAGGCTCAGCGGAAAGGCTCGGCGCCTTGATGACGTGGGCCCAAACTGAATTTGATCGCCATATGATCCCGGCTTGCCCCGACCAATTGACCGCGCCTAAGCTCCACCGGTTACTGTCCCATCCAACCCTGCAGCCATTGATTTATGGCGGTAAGGGGGTGGGGTCTCAAGGGGATGGGTCCGCCCAATTAGTGGCGAAGAATCTCGAGAGTCAGGCGCAGACGATCGCAATCATTCACCGAGATTTTCCAGAAATGCAGGCATTGAGTCTGACGATTACGCCTTGATGGTGAGCAGGGGGGTAGGGGAAGAGGGTCATCACAATTGTCGAATGCCGTTAACCAATCCCTGGCAAATTCTCGTGAGGAAATCGAGATCTAGGGTGTCCAAGCTGTCGCTGTGTTGATGGTAATGGGGATTGCGTAGATTGGCGGTGTCAGTGGCCATAAGGGAGCGATAGCCTTGATCCCAGAAGGGAGCGTGATCGCTGCGGCGGGTATCAGGAATAAGCTCACCGGCTTGGGGGACAGGCAACCACTCGCAAGCAACCCCAGCCTTGCGAATAGTCCGACAGAGCCGAATTAAGTCAGGGATAGCGCGCCAATTGCCAATTAGGCCCAGGAAATCTCCGCGATTGGGATAAAAGTATTTCAAGCCGGGGGGGTACTGTTGAGAATCAGGGGTGGGGTCTCGATAGCCCAGCATTTCCAGTGAGATCATCAAGCGGAGGGGTTGCTTCTGCTGTTTGAGCTGGTCGGCGTAGTGGCGGCTGCCCAGGAGACCATATTCCTCTAAATCGAAGGCGACAAGGTGGACGGGCGATCGCGGCGGCTGTTCGGTCAGCAGCCTGGCCATTTCCAACAGCGCCGCCACGCCAGTTGCGTTGTCATCCGCCCCCGGCGACCCGACAACTGCATCGTAATGAGCGCCTACCAGAATGGGTGGTTTCAAGCGACGCTCCGGCTGAGCGGGGGGTAGGCGGAGAATGAGATTGCAGTGGGAGCGAGATTGGACAGAGAACGTCTGTTGTTCCACCGCGCCCCACTGCTGCAGTTGCCGTTGGATATATTGCTGAACAAAAAAATGACCTACAGAGGCCAGGTAAGGGTCGCGATCGCGAGCCACTTGGGTTAGATGATGCGTTAGACGGTCGGTAAGGGAAGACATACTCAAATACCTAACATCGGCTTTAACTTAAAGCGGGATAATCCAGTAGAGAAGGAATACAGAAGGCAGAAGGCAGGCAGGAATTGGATTCTGTATTCTGTCTCCTGTATTCTTGCCCCATTAGAACGTCCCGGCTCAAGTTGATACCCCTCTCTTATACTCAAGCGAAGGCTGCATTTTTGCAACACAACTCCGATCTGTCCTCATAACTTCCTCAAACTCTTGTCATACCTTTGCAGTTAAGAGAGGAATCAGCTCACCGCTTGTCGATTAAGGGGGAGGGAGAATGTTATGAAAATTTTGTTCTATGGCGCCGGGGTGATCGGCAGTCTGTATGCCGCGCAATTGAAAAATGCAGGTCAGGATGTCTCCATTCTGGCCAGAGGACAGCGCCTTAACGATATCAGAGAGTACGGCATTGTATTAGAACAGGCATTGACCGGCGAACAAACCACTACACATGTCAACGTGGTAGAGCAATTAACCCCGGAAAATGCTTACGACCTGATTGTGGTTGTGATGCGTAAGAATCAGGTTTCGGCAGTCTTGCCGACATTGGCGGCCAATAAACGGACGCCTACTGTGATGTTTATGGTCAACAATCCCGCTGGCTACGATGAATGGATAGAGGCGGTGGGGCGCGATCGCCTCTTGCTGGGCTTCCCCAGCGCAGCGGGGTCGTTAGCGGGACATATCGTCCGCTACACAGTGGGGTCGGGGATGCAATTGGGTGAGCTGGATGGACGCATGACCCCGAGGCTGCGAGACACCGCTCGTCTGTTCAAGCAAGCCGGTTTCCCAGTGGCGATCAGCCGTAACATAGACGCCTGGCAGAAAACCCACGTGGCGCTGATCAGCCCAATCGCCAACGGGTTATATATGGCGGGGGGCGACGCTTACCGATTAGCGCAAACGCCGGAAGCGCTGCACCTCATGGTGCAGGCGATGCGGGAAGGATTCCAGGTATTGCGGGCGCTTGGCGTTCCCATTACCCCAGCTAAACTCAGGCTTTGGGCGTGGCTGCCGGAACCCATTGTCGTCACACTCTTACGACGTTGGGTAAACACTCCGCATTTTGAAATGGTCATCGTCCGTCATGCCAATGCCGCCCGGGATGAGATGCAACGACTCACCAGTGAATTCCAAGCATTGGCTCGTCAAACGTCGGTCGCCACGCCCGCAATCGATCAGCTCGAGACCTATATCGACTTACTGCGACCCGGCAGCTTTGAGGCTGCTCACACTTGACGCATCCTTCTCGCGTTCCCTCGCTGCGCCAACGAAATCCTCCTGCCGCTGACTCTTGGGTTCCTTGCGCAAAGGATGCATCTCGAGTTTCACCTTCAGAGGAAACTCGAACCTCATGGTTGCGTTTGTCAGCCCCTTCATCCTCATACCCTGAAAGACTTTGCAATCAGTATCTTTGAGGGCGTCTTCCACGGTGTATGCGGCGGAGTGACATCCCAACACGAGTACCGCCTCATAGTCTTTGGCGCGCTTCAAAAAACGACTACGCTGCCCCTCCGTCCAAAGGCACATCAATGGAGAAGGCGCGAACGTAGTGTACACACCGGTTCGAATACCACGTTGCTCAAGCGGCTCTCGAATTGATTTGATGTAGTCCTCGAATGCCTCCGTCTTAAGGCCATGTTTGAAGAACTCAAGGAAGGGCCTCTTCTGCTGCATTGCCAGGCTCATCTGTGGGCAGATGGGACATGAAACAATCAAGACCGAATTGAAGTTCTCAAGGTCAGCAATAACCTCTTGCGGCTCTAGAAAGATAGGCATGACCTCTCTCCTTGCTGATGCGTCATTATCCACCGCTCAACACCAGCCATCATGATACTGTCGTATGGGCGCGCGGGATATGAACGCGCTGCAGCCATGGCGTACAGTCGCCGATCCCTGTAGGGCAAGGTGAAAGCAACTAAGAAAACGCTGGTGTCTTCGTAGGGAATAGTATCTACTCAATATCAGTGTAGCAATTTCATCATCTGACCGGTCGCTAGTTAAATGACTTCCACCAAGCCATCAATAGGGCTTCGGCTTTCCACCAGGAAGGAACGTGGGGGCGATCGCCAAAAACCTGATAATGATTTCGTTCAATCGCCCTCAAGTCTTGACGATACAGTATTAAAGCCACCCACATAGGCCAGAGAACATTTCGTTGTAAACTAGCAATCCCTTGTTCTGCTTGGACGTAGAGATATCGTCCCCGCTGAATTTCATAGTCCATCAACGCAATCCACCGCTGGTCAATGACGGATTTGAATAAATCCTGCTCTGAGTAATTGAAGTGTTTCAAATCCTCAAGTGGGAGATAAATTCGGCCACGTCGCGCATCCCCCCCGATATCCTGCAATATATTAGTCAACTGCATGGCAATCCCTAGCGTCACTAAGGCTTCTGTTGCATCTTCACCGGTAACAGAGCCTATGATTGGGGCAGATGCAAGCCCGACAGCGCCAGCGACGCGATAACAATACAGACGTAAATCCTCCCAGGTCTGATAGCGATGGCTCTCTAAATCCATTCGCTGACCCATGAGCATATCTCGAAAGGGCTCCATCGGTAGGTGATAGCGTTGAATGGTTTCGATTAGGGCAATATCAGTGGGTGTGGCGGGGCTCCCCGAGGAAAACAGGGCTTCCATCTGATCAAACCATCTATTCAACATCATTTGTTTAATCGTCTGAGCCTCTATGCCATCTATGAATTCATCCTTTTGCCGGAACCAGGCATAAATTGCCCACATTGCTTGCCGTTTGGGTAGTGGCATCAGCAGAGACCCCAGGTAAAAGGTTCGATCATATTTGGCCACAATCTGCCGACATAGAGCGATAGATTGAGTCAGAGAGAAGCTTTGACAGTCCATGGTGCTATATTTGCTTTGCACTTGGATTTACCGCAATATTTGGTTCATATAGGGTAAATTTAAGCCTGATTTAACCTTCAATCCTTCACAAGTTTTTCAAAATTCCCTACTAACGTGTAACTATGGCTCCCCTGACGGTCAACAAGGGGGTGGGGCAAAAGATTTAGAAAACGAAGCGTAGGATAACTAAATTTTGGACCGGCGGGAGCATTGTTTTCTCTCATGAGAACAGGAGGTAATGATGAGTAAGCTGCGAACGACTTACGATGGGACTCAGCATTGCACGACGTTGCAAGCAACCCATGGAAAAACGGTAGCTTCTGACTGTTCCGCCACGGGGGGCAAGGGTGAAGAATTGTCGGCTACGGAACTGGTAGGCGCAGGCTTAGTCAGCTGTATGCTTTTTTCGATGGGAGTCGTGGCTCTGCGAGATAAATTGGACATCTCAGACACCCAAGTGGACACAGAAATCTCGATGACGGATAAACCAGATAAGCATATCGGGGCGATCGATTTAACGTTTACCATGCCAAGAAAATTTTCTGAGGCGGATCGCGTCAAGTTGGAAAGGGCTTCAGGAATGTGCCCGATCAAACATAGTTTTCGTCCTGATACCCAGATCTCTGTCCACTTTAACTATCCAGACTAATCAGACAGAGAAGTTCTCGACGCGTGAATGTCGCCTACAAAGAATTTCAACAGGGATAGGATGAAATACAAGCGTGTGCTTATTGACAGGCTAGGCGGGCCAGAGGTTTTGCAGATTGTTGAGGATGAACTTCCGGAACCGAAGCGGGGCGAGGTGCGGGTGAGGATACTGTCCGCGGGGGTTTCTTATGCAGATATGCTGATGCGCGAGGGCGTTCACCCTGAGACACCGCACCAACCATTCACACCGGGATGGGATTTGGTCGGCGTGGTGGACAAATTGGGGGATGATGCATTTGGGTTCAAAGTGGACCAGAGGGTCGCCGCGCTCCCCGTGACAGGGGGGTATGCCGAGTTCATTTGTTTACCCCAAACGGAACTGATTGCTGTCCCTCCAGAGGTAGATCCGGCGGAAGCGATCTGCTTGGTTATGAACTATGTCACTGCCTACCAAATGATGCATCGCTCTGTTCAAGCGGCGTCGGGTCAGCGAGTGTTAATTCACGCCGCCACTGGCGGGGTCGGCACGGCTCTGCTCCAATTAGGGAGACTGGCGGAACTCGAGATGTATGGCACCGCTTCCAGCCGCAACCATGAGCTGGTATCCAGTTTGGGCGCAACTCCCATAGATTACAGACAAGTCGATTTCGTAGAAGAAATCCTGCGCCTCACAGGGAACGGGGTAGACGTTGTTTTTGATGGCATCGGCGGGACTCACCTTTGGCGTTCCTACAAAGCGCTGCGAACTGACGGCAGGGTGGTCGCCTATGGGTTTACCTCTACATTGCGCGGCGGCATGTTAACCAGGCGACGGAGTCGACTCCGGGGCTTTGCAATTCCTGCCCTCTGCATGGCGGGCGCTGCTCTAATTCCTGACAAGAAGCGAATCACCGTATATAGCATTCAGACGCTGAAAAGGCTCAAACCAGCGTGGTATAGAGAAGATTTACGCATTTTGATAGAACTGCTTAGCCAGGAGCAGATCAAACCCATCATTGCAGAGCGAATCCCCCTCGTTGAAGTCCGACACGCTCACGAGTTGCTGGGACACGGAGCCGTGAAGGGGAAGATTGTCTTGCGCTGTTACGGCTGAACTGGATGGGAGTTAGAGTCAGACGAGTCAGACGAGTCAAACGGCAAAAAACATTTAGCCTTGGTCAGTTCCATTGCCAACGCTTGTATAGGACAGGAAAGGAATCTAACGTCATGCCTAATTCATCCACCCAAACCATTCGCTCCGCTTGTCGAATGTGCCATGGCGTCCATCAGGTTTTGGTGCAGCTTGAGGGCGATCGCGTCGTGAAAGTCTGCAGAGATCCAGACAGCCTTTTGGGGGGCATCTGTCCCAAGGGGGCGGCGTCCCCTGAGCTGCTCTATCACCCAGACCGCCTGCGCTATCCGCTGCGTCGTGTGGGTGAGCGAGGAGAAAACCGGTGGGAACGTATCTCCTGGGATGACGCCCTAGATGAGATGGCGGCGCGCCTCAGCGCCATCAAGCAGGAAAGCGGGGCGGAATACTTTGCTCTGACCCAGGGGACGGGAAGACCTTACACAGATTTCACCAATCGCTTCGCCAACGCCTTTGGAACGCCCAATTTTACCGGTGTCGCCCACAACTGTATGACGCCCCGGGCGCTGGCGAGTCTGTTTACAACGGGGAGTCTGATGCCGCCGATGTCGGACTACTACGGCTTTGGCGGCCAGACGCCAGCGTGCTTGATGCTTTGGGGTTGCAATGTGACGGAAATTGGTTCTGTTCAAGGCATTGGCGGGGATGTGGTCAATCGGATCCTGGGCCAAGTCCAGCAGGTGATTGTGATTGATCCTAGGCGGACGGCCACGGCTCGTCGGGCGACCCAATGGCTACAAATCCGTCCGGGGACGGATGGCGCTTTGGCATTGGCGATGATTCATGAAATCATCACCGAAAACCTGATTGATCACGACTTTGTTCAGCGCCACACCACTGGCTTTGCCGAGCTAACCGCTTACATCCAGCCCTACACGCCCGAATGGGCGGCCGACATCACTCGGATTCCGGCGGAACAAATCCGCAGGGCTGCGGGCGCCTACGCCACCACAAAACCTGGGGCGATCCAGTGGGGCAGCGCTATTGATATGAGCGCCTGTAGTTTTCAAACGGCGCGATCGCTGATGATTCTGCGAGCGATCACAGGCAATTTGGACAAACCGGGGAGTGATGTTTTCTGGATGCCGCCGCCAGGCGTGAAGCTGAAGAGTTTGTTCATGAATTTAGAGAGGGCGGGCAGGCTTTTCCTGCCGCTGGGGAAAGTCGGTCGAGCGGTGGACTCTATCCATGCGAATCAGCAGACCTCATGGCTACGGCGGCTGGTGTTTGCGGGCTTGGATGTCTTGAAAGATCGCTTTTACACCCAGATTATGGAGCGAAGCGCCCGCAAACCTCCCGCCGCCCAGTTCATGATGTTTCAAAAGCTCAAACAGGGACGCTATCCGCTTTGTCCGATTGTTCATCCGCCCACCTTCTGGCGCTCGATTGTGACGGGCGATCCCTACCGGATTCGGGCCCTTTGGATTATGGGATCGAATCCCTTGCTGAATACAACGAATTCTCGCGAGGTAGAGACGGCGCTGAAGTCCTTGGAGTATCTGGTTGTTTCCGATCTGTTTTTGACCCCGACCGCTCAACTGGCGGATCTCGTGCTTCCGGCGTCGATGTGGTTGGAGCAAGACGATGTGGTGAATTACATGAAGCAGTGGTGTGTATTGGCGCGGCGTAAGGTGGCTCAGGTGGGCGAGACCAGGGACGATCGCGAAGTGATGATCCAGCTTGCCCATCGGCTGGGACTGCACAAGGCGTTTCCTTGGGCGAACTACGCTGAGTTTCTGGAAGAGATACTGGCGGGGACGGGACTCAGTTTTGAGCAGTTTTGTGAACGGGGCATGCTCATGGGTGAGATGCGGTATGAAAAATATAAAGAACAGGGGTTTCAAACGCCGGATGGGAAAGTGCAATTGATCTGCCGGGAATTGGAGTCGTTGGAGGTGAGCCCCCTGCCGGTTTACCGGGAACCACCGCTGACGCCGATTTCAGCCCCCGATGTAGCCGCCGACTATCCGCTGATTTTAACCAGTGGCGCCAAAACCGTATTCTTCTTCCACAGTGAGGGCAGGCAGATTCCGTCCTTGCGACGTCGTCAACCCAATCCGTTAGTCGATATTCATCCCGAAACGGCAAGCTCCCTCGGCATTGCTGAGGATGACTGGGTTTGGATTGAAACGCCGCGCGATGGCCAAAGGCCGGTCGGAGACCATCGCGTCCGCATGAAAGTCCGGTTTTCAGAAGGACTCGCCAAGGATGTGGTGAGCGCCCAGCATTGCTGGTGGTATCCAGAAGCGCCGCCGCCGGAGCATGGCTGGAAGGAATCGAGCATTAACCTGCTGTTTGATGCGATTGAATGCGATCCCGATATCGGATCGGAATCACTCCGCAGCGTCCTGTGTCGGATTTATCGAGCAGAACCGCCTGCGTGGGCAGTGGATGAGGCGTCCCGAGAAGTTGCGACACAGCACATTGACCACAAGGAGGATTTATGATTGGCATGATTCCTGCTAAATGGTGGCCCTGGCTAGTTCTCGCCTCACCAATTCTGGCGCCTTATCTCCTACTGGAGAATGTTCGATTTCAGCGCAATCGAAACCGGGCGGTGGAACTGAATCAAAAACGGATCGAGACGGCTGAGGCGATCGCCCTGCCTGAATTAGACCACTTGAAAATTACGGTGCTGGTGGAATGGATGCACGAAGCAGGCTTTCTGGGCGCCCCGGGTGTATCTTATCTGTTTCGCACAGAGCAGGGCTCTCTACTTTTCGATATTGGATTTGGCGTGGCGTCTCCAACCCTGACTCACAATGTAACTCAGGTGGGGCTTGATCTCGGGCAGGTAAATGCGCTGGCGATCTCCCACCTGCATGGCGATCACATGGGCGGATTTCGATCTCAACGCACTCGACGGCTACCGTCCCCTGTCGCACTGAACATCCCAACGGATTTACCTTGCTATTTGCCTACTCCCGCAGAGGCTGAGGGATGGCGGAGTCAGGTGGTCGCTCAGCCTGGTTTGTTGACCGCCGGACTCGGCTCAACAGGTCCCTTAGTTCGTAATCTGTTTTTCTTTGGGTTGACCGAGGAGCAAGCGATCTTGGCCAAGCTCAAAGATCGAGGTTTAGCAATATTCACGGGCTGTGGCCATCCAACCGTCAAAACTGCCTTTGAAATGGCGCATCGCTTGTGTCCAGAACCAATCTATGCATTTGGGGGTGGGTTACATTTCCCAATCACCAGCGGACGAGGCTTGGGCGGCTCCAATTTGCAGATGATGGTTGGCACAGGTAAACCTCCCTGGCAACGCATCACCGATGCAGATCTGACGGAAACTGTTCAGGTCTTAAACGACTCGGGTGTGCAAAAAGTCTTCCTCTCTGCCCACGACACCTGCGATTACGCCCTGGAGCGACTATCCCACGAGTTGAACGCCGAAGTGTCTATTTTGAAAGCAGGCGCCACCTATGAGGTATAGGAGGAGATGAGTAGTCATGAAAGGAACTTCACTAACGCTGAAATCTATATGTTGGCGATTACTGCGACTTTAGATACTACGACACTGCCTGTAGATCTAAGATTGGCGCCTAATCAGGTTAATTGGGGGATTAAGCAAATGATTTTCCACTTAAGGTAACAAGGAGATAACTATGCAAAACATCTTCAGTTCCATTGCAGACAATTTGGACGTATTTATCCCGATTCTACTCGTGTTGATCACATTAGTGGTTGTCTACTTGGTGTTCATGGTGCGTGTGGTGATCGATATGTTGCGATACGATGTGCATGGCGTGCTTCTCACATTCGCTTTCATTGCGCTGATCCCCATACCCCCAATTTTAGTCAGACACCCCCGGCAAAGCCGGTGGCTTAATGAATGTGACCGCCTCAAAGGCGGATGTCCTTGCCGGGGGT
>JAAUYH010061388.1_pt1 | contig 22290 bp, 14 predicted proteins | sample 7278061 | NCBI WGS metagenome assembly JAAUYH01 (sample SAMN14350203, study PRJNA611818) | marine sediment metagenome | isolation source: surface marine sediment (0.6m) | place: French Polynesia: Moorea | collected 2018-08 | reverse complement strand
TCTCCCTTGTTTTTCCTTCTTTAGCACTACCGTATACTGGCTTCAGTCCTTTTAATGTTCCTTTATCTTAAGGATTGCTGGAAAATTCTGGAGCATCGCGACTCAGAAGATCGATATACTACAATCAGCGAGTAACAATTTACTGTTATTGTACTCGTACGGAGCAAAATTTCGGACTCCAAATTTCCTGAAGGAAGGACGTAAAAATGGTCCAGCAGTCATGCACAGATTTTGAGAGTTCTGATTTTGATGCCTAAGATACATGCTTTTTTATGCTGTACCAGTTTCTTTTATTCGAAAGTATCAATATTGGGCACTGTTCTCCAAACAAGGATTCAAAATTTTTCTCAAGGTTGAGCCATAATTTGGAAGTAGCCGCTCGGCATACTATTTCTGCGCTTGCGAAATTTACAAACGCAAACCGCTTCGGCGTGCAGTCCGTGTGCCGTGGGACGAACGCCGACGTGATTGAACCATACGCCTCAAATAATGCGCGAAGTGCGCCTTCCGAGTCTGCTCATCGTTCAAATGTTTCACGTACACGTTCGTGAACCCCTTAGGATACTGTATCGCCACTTCGCGTTCCTGTCGACGATTAAACGCGCTGACTGTTTCGTGCACCCACGAGAACGACAGTTGAGGTAGAATTCAATAAAGAGCCAACCGCACTGGCGTTAGTAACATGCGTCACCGACACCAAGATGCCGATAGTCTTTCGCAGAGGTAGAGGTAGATGAACCAAGCACACTGGGTCAGTAGCTTGAGCCAGCGACACCAGGATGCGGCCATATGTGTTGTCATGGCATTCTCTTGTGCGCTGCGCTCTCCTAAAGTTACCGGTGCTCTACGATCTACTGAGAAAAAAGCAGTAGAAACGGGAAGAGTCCGGGACGGGTTCGATTTAGCAAAGATACATAAATGATGTTTCACAGAACACGCAACATACTTACAAGCGTTACAAAACAATAAGTGCACTATTACGTGTCAATAAAATGTCTCACTAATGAGAATCCCAGGACCACCCGTGATACATAGTGCTATGTTATAGGCTTTTAGCGAAGACTGTCAACACAGACTCTAATTTTTTTTGAAATTCTACATGTTATAAGGCATTTTGAAATTCAATCAATTTTGAGAGACGATACGTGGGTAGCAAAAATTTGAGAGCCTGGAAAATAATCGCAGCTAACCTAAATAATAGTAAGATTAGTTTAAATTATAATCCTGTTTAAGAGAGTTTTAACCCAAATAGTGATTAATTCACACAGCATTCTAATATCATTTTTTCGTTAGGTTATGTAAGACAATTTTCCCTTAGTGAAGAATATAGAATAGTGGTTCCGAGAGAAATACAAGAAAGATATGATAGTCAGGAAGCAGTCGCAGAGGGAAAAATAAGATTGACTGGTCGGCATAGAGACCCTAAAAATGGAACACGCAGCAATTCGTTACCAAGCCCTACCAACTTCATTCGATACATGTAATTACTTACATTCAAGAACGAAAGACAATGGAATGCCACTTGCAGTAATTTATCGCCGTGACGAGTGCTTATGACTAAGACTGGGATCGTTCTGTTGCTCTTGAAATGTTTTTCTGATGTTTTTCTGATTGAGTGGCGATGGCCTAGGAAACATAAAAGCCATAAATTATTCAATTTATTAGGATGCTCAATATTCAACGCATCGAAACAAACATTTTAAGGTCAAAACAAACTTAGGAAGCGTATCTCTTACGATAGACTACGGTAATTATCATATAATACTCATCTTCTCAGCTAAGTGAATGAAATTAGGCGCATCAGCGTGTGAAACTTGATTTTATGAATGATTCAATATTTTTTAATATAATACTAGATATCAACCACATAAACTTTTATATCGCCGTTATTATTAGTGTCTCTAGGCTAGGAATTGTCTGTAACATCATTTAGATTAGCGCGATGATAATCAATTAGAAGTTTCAGCTTTGAAAGTAATGCCTGGTAGGTTCAATTAAGTATTATAGCAACCGCTGTTGCCAATGATTGGAAGCCAAGGATCATTTGATTGTTTCTTGAAGTCATTGAGTTAGCAAATTAGCTAATGATTGAAGCGGATTGAATTGATCTATCGATTTAGTTGCTACATGTATAGACTTAATTGAGTCTGATACTTTACTGTTCTAGAACATCCTGGTCTGATAGAATAGCCGATTTAGAAAATCGGATGTGCGATAGAACCATTCGCATTGCAAGGAATTGCGATAACAACATGATCCTTCTGCTTACCTCATTCGGTTCGTCTTAATGACGACCACTTTTCACAAGCTGATAGTTAAGGAAGATGCGATATTTTTTGATAGAGCAAAACAGAGTCGCCCATCTTCCAAATACTTCGAATTTTAAATCTGACTTCTTCTTGACGTAGGTCTTCAATAATTTGAGCATGTGTTGTTGGTAGCTGAGACTCAGGTTTCCCAGGGAGATTCAAAGATAGTTGGATTTCATCTTGACCAAGGAATTTCTCTAGCTAACCACAACTGATAGGTCGATGCTGAAGTTAAGCCGAATATCGACCAATGGCAATCCATTCTTGTGGACGAGCAGTGTAGAAAATTGATTGCCGAGAGTGACCAGAGCTCATTGAGCTTCATGTTGCAGTACACGTTCGTTTCGATATCAAATTGATTACTGAGCCTAGTTTATTTTAGCGATTTTCGTATTGTAATAGTGAACGTTCTGTTCATACACGTATACTTTCCACTACTTCTATTATAGTACTGATGATTCGTGCTCTGATACATGATTTTTTACCTTGTTTCCATGGATCTTTATCATAACCGACCTAGGGGCTTGTTTAGAGGTATGGCAACAAGTGAAGAAGGTTTATAACTAGGACACCCTGTAGACCACGAACCATCAAGACTGCAATAAAACAAGTAGAAAATGTGCTTATGCGAACAGTACGCTCGGTTTAATAATTAGACAAGCGGCAAAATAAGATCAGAATTCTTAATTAAGTTGAAATATATATGAATTTATAAATCGGAAAGGGAAACAATTGCGTACTACAATATGCAGGCTAAGAGAGGTCTGATAAACCTTGGAAACTAATTGTTTACACTGCTCGACCACGAAAGTTGATTGTTATTGGTCTGTACCATGCATATGTGCAGCATCGACGAAACAGCTGTGCGGAATGTATTGAATCGATCGAATCAGAACTCACATGACCTAACACTTTTGTAATACGTTTCTGTACTTTACTTTGTTTCCAGTGGATCCTATACAACAAATTTGGTATTCGCAAGCCGTGTTTCTATCGTTATAAGAAATCGAGAGCTGACATTCTGAAAATGGACCAGAACGAAGTTAAGCCCACAGCTCGAATAGATTAGAAATAGCAATATTCAGCTCTCGAATAGAGTAAATGAATTTGTTTAGTTTATCCATGATCGGAGACTGCCTGCTACGAATTCAGAATTCAGGAGAAAAGAAAGGTAATCCTGAAAAGATGAACTGGAATTCATTGTCAACATTCAATGGCTGGTTAAAAACTATCTTGATTAGAATAGCGTCCGACGAACTCAAAAACACCATGAGATCAATGGATTTCCGCTTCCAATCGAACATGATGAAATTATTCAAGGAAATTTTCAAGAGCAGTCATTATTTATTTGTTTTTTAGTTAATTATATTTTTGTTAGTGATATAGTAGTTATAACTAGATTATCCTTGGCTTTGTATACAACATCCGATGGCGGAAATAAAACTAATTAAGTCGAATCGACTAACTCAAACTGCTTCACCTGACGGACGTCGAGAAGATGGGTTCGGTAGCATCTGCAATTAATTCGGCATAACCTACCAACATGCAGCCTGAGACTCTCACCAAGGAAGATTCTCCCACCATTTCGGATAAATAACAAAAGTGAAACAGCACAATTGATGGAGTATACAAAAGAAAGCGAGTTGAGAATTTAAGAAAGGTGATCTACTCATATGCGAGGCCGTTGAACTACATTATACTTCTAAAGGATAAATCTAAAGATTTTAGCTCCCGAAAATTATTAGTTGTGGAACTAGGAATAGACACAAGTTGCACTGACTTTCGTTTGCTTGAAGCCAATTTAAAATTCAAGATTTAATCGAATCCCCAGTTCAAGAAATAAGGATGCCTCAGTAGGAAGCCCACAATGTTGAGCGGCGTATTTTCGAGCAGATATATGTTCCAAGGCTACTAGACGTCAGACAGATAGCAGCTATAGATGTTTCTTAAGTTGGATGACTGTCTTTCGCGGAATTCACATGAGGTGCCTAACCAATTGAAAAAAATAAATTGTACATTTTGCGTGAATTTCAAGATGAAATAAGAATTTTGGTACTCTGATTTAAGACCAGACTCTTGAAAAGTTGAATATTCTATATTTTGTAGACATTAGCTGTCCGGAACTGGTAAAGTTTTTCTACTTTAGAGTGTATTTTTTATTCTAATGTTACTTCCTCCATGAACTTGTAAACACAAAGAGCAGCACAGAATTATTTCCAATTCTTCAGTGATCCATTCAGCTTCGAACGCCCTTGTTCATGTCGATCGAATTATTTCGGTACAAACAATAAATGCTGTTGCTACCCTATGAAAGGCTTGCACAAAATGATGAAAGTATCGTCGCATGCACGGAATTGAGTTTTAAGGTCATGTGGACGCGATCTCGTAGCTTTGTGCGGGTTTTGCTACCCCTGAATTTTCTCGTGGATGGAGCCTTTCCGTGTGCGCGCTTACGCAGAGTTTATGTGACGAAACATGGCTCAACGCTTGCCCCAACATCGTTCCTCCGATCCCTATGGAAGCTCTCTTAAACACAGGATCTAAATTGATTCGATGTTGATGCCTGACTAACTAACTTGTCCCCTATTGGGATTGGTTTTCTCGAACCTGCGTTTCTGATCCACAAACCGAAGCATGAGTCGACGCACATTGAGCCAAAGTTGCCACATTTCACTCTTTTAATGATAAAGATACTATCCAGTACGCAAATGCCATCCACGATACCCTTCCTAAAATGCTGAAAAACGTCCTCAAAGCATAATACTTCTAGTCCGGTGGGAGTAATCATCGTATGGAGCAGTAGTACTGCGCTGAATGCCTATGCATCAAGCCAACTGAGAGAAGATCGTTCTCGAGAAGTTCTGGGCGCCCACGCGACAGCTCACGACGGCTGTTTCATTACGACCGTGCAAATGGCGGTAGGGCACGCAGAAGAAGAGTGCAGATTAATCTACAAGTCACTCAACAAGACTACAACAGCCAGTACGTGTATTTATAGAAGTAGAGAAACGACGGATGAATGAAGAAAGTAAGGAGAGACATTAACAGTTACAGATCGATTCGCCGCCAAACTACATAAGTAAGACCATTTACAACCTTCGCTTTAGGAATGTACGAAAGGTTATGCGTCGCTTGGATCTCGAAATTTTCAGGCATTACCCCGTAGCTCTTACAGATTGCAATTCAAGAATTCAGATCCGCGCAAATGCAGCGCATGGGATGCTTCGTGTTTGTCATTCGTAAGGGCCTCGGGCATATGTAAGGCGCAACAGTAATGAACATGATGCACTGGTGGGCGGTGATGCGCCCTACATCCTTATCGTGCATCAGAAGGCGAGCTGAAGTCCCCGTGCGAACGAAGACGAGCTCAAGAATAGTCAGCAGCTTAATACCGTCGCCAGCATGGAGCTTGCAATTGTTTTCGTCAGCACAGAGAGCACGACAACTGTATTAGTAGACTGTAGTACTACAGAAACTATACTAGGCACTCCCCACTCCACAAACAACCCTAAATCACTATTCTGGCCATGCACGGGAATATCGAATATGAAAAATTTTGGGATTTTTGTTTACAGTGAAATAGCATTACTATTATCAGATCCATGGTAGTTTCTCGTGGATTCTTCTTTTTCGTCTCTTTCTATTTCTCATTTTTGCTCTCTTGGTTATGCCTGCTCTCTTCCTTTTGGATCTAACAGTAAGAAACTCCACCATACACGCCTCTGGGCTCAAGTCGCACCCAGTCCACTGTTTCGATTACTGAAAAAACTATAGGACCTCGGGGGCTCCAGCGGATTTCAGTACTCCTAAATTATGCGCACGACGATATACCTGTAGAGAGGAGGAGCGCTGCATGTGACATACTTTCACTCACAGAAAAGTACCAGCCGCGTTAGCTGGGACTGATAGAGCATGTTCCGTGCGTCTTGACGACAGCTCATGCATTTGACAAATATTTCGAAAGACAGGCAACTTTTAATAGCTAGCTACGCGCAAGACGACTCCTTCGTACCTATGAAAGGCTCTCGACACTTTCCTTCGGGTTTAAAATTCTCAGTTTGTGACAAATACGAAGTGATGGCATAATACCAATTCATTTTAGCGCGCCCAGATAGAAAAATGTTTACTGAACGTGTGGGAACTCGAGACAGGCTACATCCTTGGCGATGACAATCGGACTAACCTTGTTTGAGATGAAAACACGGATCGGCCTTTCTAGCTGTTGTGGTATTATTTATTACCATAGCGGCGGTGCCAGAAAGTGACTCTGCATGCAATCGTGCGATCTACCTGCTACTGTACCAGGAGGCGGGTCTAATTTAGTTCAATCGACTCATGCTAGATAGAGTGAACGGTTAAGACAGCTCGATTGATCAACTTAATGCGAGGCTCAATTTTGAACCGTTTTTGCGTCAGTTGTACCGTTGCCGAGGCTGCCACATAAAATGTGCAATACTAAATTTACGAAATACTCACGCGAAATTTTACTCTTTTGCGGTTTAAAAACACTCCACTTCACTGTCATTTAAGTTTAACATCGACAATTTAAAGTTTTATTTTTTAGTTTCAAATAGAAGGAATGCAGTTTTTTCGAGAAATTATATTACTACTTGTCCGAAATAGAAGTGGGTATCGGAAAATAGTATATAACGAAAAATATAGCTGGCATTCTAAAAAGTAGTGTATCGAATTGTCAACGTACTAAGCGATAAAAGAGAGTAATTTATAACACCTACAGAGATTATATAGTAAAGCAGGTATGTAGTTACGTGTTTGCTTTACAATGCGTATACTTCACGGAATTAGAAAATTGCGGCTATGAGATGCAGAAATAATTTGTCTTGTGTTGATGTTGTAATTTCTATGGCTTTAATCCATCAACGAGTTCTATAGCGGCTTCTGTGGCATTAATTGGAACGCTTTGAAGCTGTCAATGATACTGCACGTGAATTATGTTTGTTCTTTAACAAATTTTGCAAGTTTTGAAGTCTGCTCGATTGGATCATAGGAACAATTTGATACTAAAGAGCTCATTCTTGTGCGAAGGCGGATAAACAAGTTCATAGAGCTTCAACATGTGAAATTTTTATCTCGCAAAAATGGCTCTGTATCATTGTTGTTTGTTTGGGTATTGAAAGATATATTTACCATGCTTCGATGCTGCACTCGATCTTTGGGTTAAATATTATATCGAAGTGGACAGAAAAATATTTGAACCATATTTCATGTGAATTAATGCGTAAAAATTTATCTTCACGCATTTCTTCAACATCTCGACGATATGCTTCGGACTCAAATGGTAACCTAATTATCACAGATATTCTGAATTTAATATATATCATTCCAGGTCATAATTAGGAGTCCATGTTGCCCCACCTTTGTTTAAGGGAACTAATGAATGTTCTTTTTCGTTTTTACAAACGTTAGCATTGTGCACTGCCCAGGTATCTATTTTGGATAGTTTTTTGCAGAAACAGCTACTCGTGTCACTTTTAAAGATAAACAATGTTGACTATGTTAATTTTTCTGGTTCAAAGTATTGAAAAAGTTTATTTACGCTTCTGCGTCTATCAACCCGGTGATTTCATCTTCAACAGTGATGTTGCAATGATCAGATTGGGATGCTGGTAAGTTAAAAAACACGAAGTTTCTAGTGTTTTCAAAAACTATTTCAGCATTAGTTGGCGATGTACCAATCTCTGCCCTACATCACTCTTCGATCTCAAAATAATGAGTTCGGTTTTAAAACAAACAATAACTCCACTGAATGTACAATTACTGGTTGTTCGTAATGCTATCACAACGGATGAGTATATCGAGCAGACCTCGTTAAAAAGTTTCTTCATAGAAAACGAAGTTGCCCTCTTTATCTACTTGTTGTAGTTATGGGCGACTTCCATAATCTCAATAGCTGTCATAACTGTCTGCGAAGATGTATAAAACCTTTCATTTATGATCGAATTCAAGACATAGACACTTTTGTACTTACAGTAGGTCCTGATTTACGGTCCACAGGTTTTCACTGTTTGCGTATGACCAGGCTCGTATAAGCCCGATAATTCTTTACGGTATTCCGAGTATTGTCAAAGAGATCATTTGTGAATGCCCAGTATATCGCCGCAATGCTTATAACTAAGCTATCTTGAACATATGTGGGAATTGGATTGATCCTTATTACCCTCATAGCCTTGGCTATGAACGTGGTTAGACTGGCATTGCGGATGGATGATATTGTTGAACGAGTCGATTACCAGCTAAATATTGCTTTTCATGGGTGTCTTTGTCACTTGTATATGTTTTGGCATAAATAGACTCTTTACTCTGTTACTGAAATGTCGTATCAGCTTTTCCGACCTCTATAGTTGATCATTGTCAACTGTACGATTCAGAAGGGTTTCTACATCGAGAAACACAGTTCATGGCATCAAAGGGGTCGACCAGGACAGTGAGACTACTTACAAGCCTGTGCATGTGAAGGAAGTGAGAAAATACAGAACGAATTAAAAAAATCAGCGAGATTCGATATGACGTCCAATGGAGTTTAGATCCCAGCTGCTGGATCGGCCTTGAGTCGGTCTGCTCTCAAATCAGTGTAATAGAACATCAAATGTGGTAGCATTTTCCCGTAGCATGAACATGAAGGGCATGGCATCTCAAGAGCCCAATATTGCTTGAGTTTCTCGTTCATAAAGTGTAAATTGCGAACAACATGTCGTTCCTTCTTGCGTTGAAGCCTCTCCCAAGCCCAAAATTTGAGTGTTAATCCAATACATGCAAATGACACGGATAACACACAGAGTATGGACACAGTACATCGAACATTCAGATTCGTTGTACAAGAAGCGCTCCAACTCTCAATCACTACCGTTGCATCTATCGGTTGGGTGTCGCCATAAACCCATGCTACAGTCGCGGTATGTAGCTTAGCGCTATGCAAAAGTTCCCAACCTTTGATCACCAGCGGCACGCAGCTCATTACATCAGTGAAGAACGCGTACATCAAAGCGGCAAAGACTGAGGTATCTGCAAATGTAGCAAGCGGTATGAGGGTGAGTAGGCAAGACAGAACCAAAATAGCAAGATTGGAAACCGTTCTTGCGTCGCGGACCTGTTAGCGCCACTCTTGTTTCCGACGTAGCGCTGCTTTAAGAGCTGGATTATGTTGCAAAGTCCTTTTTCGCGAAATGTAGACCATAATGGAACACCATCCCCTTTCTCCCTCGCCATGATCTGTTCAGTTTTAGGAATCGTAGCATTCGGATGAAGAGATATCTTGAAAGGAAGGTTTAAAACTTGGTTGCTTCGTCCCAATTTCACGAACTCAAACAAATACTCACGCCCATACTTTTTCTTCGTCAATGTTGATGGAAATTGAGTAACAGCCACGGGACCCGCCCAAACACGGTCAACACGGATTCCAACATTATGCAAGACTTCACATCGGTCTATTGTATCGACAAACGTGAAATTTCCATACGTATATGCATCATTCCATGTTTTGATCCTTAGCTTTCGTATTGTTTCCCTCCTGGCGTTTAGCACCGCATTCATAAATTTTTTCTTCCAAGTCCAGTCATTTCCTCGTGATGAAGGATCAAATACTCCCATATTCACCTCCGTTACGCAGAAAGACGTAGGTCGTGGGAAGTGGAGTTTTTCAGAACTCGAAAGAATTTCATTCTGTTTTGATATCTGTTGCACATGACATCGTCTGCTGAATATCCGTAAAGTCTGTGCTGTGCACGAAGTTGAGTGACTCGACGTTCAATCTCCGAGAAATGGGAAGTCAGTGCAACTAGCGCATTAGTGGCGCGAAGATGTCTGTCGAAAAATTGTGCCATTGGACCTTTGCGTATGCTTGACGATAGTGGGATTCAATGGCAGCGATTAGAGCGGAAGAACAAAGTGAAAAAAATCAGGTAGAAGTTTGGGAATAGTATCATCACTGACGTTGTCAACTTGACGCTAGTAGGTAGCTGGTCTTAAATCACCAGCACTGTTCCTTAATAAGTTGAAATACAATTGAACACCCTAGACGCCAAGCTTCATGCGAACATGATTAACCGTTGCTGCCATCTGTTACCCAACTACAGGAATGCAGACGAACATAACAAGTGCCAAGGGAGAAAATAGAGTTGCTCTTTTCGAAGGTTAGTATGAAATGTAGCATGGAGAAGAGGACAATGGCTGGTATGCTGTGTTCAGAAGAGGGCGCAACAGTACCGTACAATATTATTACGGCAGATCGCGATCGCAAATTAGACGACACGAGTAACAGAATCAAACTGTTACAACCACAGCGTTTCCAAAAGGAAGATTCTACAGTACTCATAATCAGTTGGTTGTAGATTACTCTCGTTGTTGACGCTGATGACCGAAGATTCTCACCAGCTGTAACTTTAAAATTTCAACACTCATCCTAAATGCAACAACCCGCAGAAATCTGTTCTCATCCTGCTAGACCCAGTCTAAAAGTACTGCCCCAAACTGATCAAAGAAGGCATTTCATTCAGTGCCCAGTACAACCCGGAGAAAACAATCCCACAAAACATTACTACCAGGAGATAATCCGAGTAGTTGACTTCTGCACTTACCGCTTTCTTTGCCACTAGGTTCTTCTCAATCCCCTTTTCCGCAGTGTTACTGATTTGAATCGGCGTAGGTTCATTCTCAAACTCGCCCGCAACCACGAACTCGCCGTTCACCAATGAGAACACTATCCATGGATTGTCGTGGGCGGTGCGTAACAATGCGCCTTTTTCAATTGGTATCAGTTTCGGTCTCGAAATCTCGAACAAATTGCGAAAGAAAAACGCATCCACAAATTGTTTCAGAAATTCATCGCGTTTTGTTTGGTCTCGCATGCCCAACGCGGAGCGGTCCGCTGAAAAATCCGGATTGAATAGAATCCACGTCGCCTCAGGCGCACGTCCCAAAGCACGCTCGATTTCCGCTAGTACCGGATTCCCTCTGGCCGCAACTGGATTAATGATGATATTCACGTCACCCTCTGTATCGTTTGGGTCATCATACACTGCGAGATGTATATTCGCCGGTAATGGTTCACCTTCTCCGTAGGTTTTCAGAGCAGATGCCGCTGTGCCCGCAGACTTGAAGCGTAAGTTTACACGTTCTGCTTTAGATGTCAACGACGCGGTACGTGCCAGCGACAACACGAGCATCAATAGCAACTTCTCGTTGTACGGAAAATTGTTTTCCAGCCCTGGATTCAGTCCTGGAACGAGTGCACGAACACGCATCCGTTTATAGCCTGCCGCCGAAGCACGGTCCAGCCCAGACGCGCATGTTTGCACGACCTCGTTGATGTTTGCGGGCACCGTTACTGGCGGCGTTGCGGTACATCGGTAGCGTGGCCGTTTACATGTCGCATACGAACGCAAACGATGTGTCAGAATTGGGGTTGACTTGCAGAACGTGAATGTGTTCATTGAGATCCTCAATCGGATTCACAGCGAGATTCAATGCGGTGTGTCGACCCAAATTGTACGTGATACTTTTGTGTCTGTTTCAAACGTTACAAATTACGTCATTTGTGACGACAAAAGAAATGTTCCCTTGCTTCCAGCATTTGTGCGCCGACACAAACTCTTTTTGGGTATGTCCCAATGATTGTGCTCTTTCAATGAAGGGGAGCATTGAGCATATGTCGCTTGCATCCCAGCACTGCTCGGAGTAATCGGTCATGGAGGATGCCAACGAGACCGTGAAGGGCGTCAATTCTTCCCAAAGCGATGACTCCGCGCAGAAAAGCGCAGAAGCAGTGGATAGCCAAACCAGCGGAGGAACTACTGAGACGTCGCCATGGACACGGCTTGATTGCACCAAGCTCACACCATCCGAGTCTGTCAAACTAGAAGAGACGCGTATTCAAGCGATGCGCGATTCCGACTTCATCAAGGACCACGGCCGACTTTTACATGATATTTCGCATTCAGCATTTGATCCATTTCGACGCGCCGTCACACCGGAACCGCCGTATCCAATGGCACGTACATTCCTCGCATGCATTTTGGTTCCATTGCGAATCATTGTAGCCTTTCTCGCCTCGTTATTTTCTTACATCCTCGTGCTAACGTTTGGACCCCGAGTAACGAAACAAGCTCTTCACTCCTATTCCACGGCATCCCTACCACGATGGCGACGGTCTATTTGCGAGTTTGCGACACATGTCACTGCACGCGCTCTTCTTTTCGCGCTCGGTTTCTGGCGTGTGCATGGCACTGATGCGGAAGGCTACGACCCGAACGTGAAGGGCGCTACCGGTGCGACTATTGTTTGCAATCACATCGGTATTGGAGATCCATGCTTACTAGCCTATTTATACGCGCCCGCGTTCGTCGCGAAAATGTTAATCGCGAAGATTCCACTGGTCGGACGAGTGGGCGCTGCGCAACATAGCTTTTACATCGACCGGCTCGACGGAGGGGCCCGAAAAACTACCGAGGCGATAATCGAGCGACAGCAACAAGCGGCGGATCCAGAGGCGCACATCCCACCGGTGGCGATTTTCCCAGAAGGCACAACGACGAACGGACGATATCTGCTGCGCTTCCGCACGGGTGCATTCGTCGCGGGGTTGCCTGTGGCGCCGGTGCTGTTGAAGTATCCGTACAAGTACTTTCCGCCGTCACTCGAAGCTATCAAGGCAAGCAAGTACGTGTGGGGACTCATGACCCAGCCGTGGAACGAAGTTCATTACCATCGTTTGCCCGTCTATTTCCCGACGGCGGAGGAACGCAACGACCCGCGCTTGTACGCGGATAACGTGAGGATGAAAATGCTGGAATACTCCGACTTCTTGGATGGCAAGAAATTGGAACCGTCCGACTCGAATTTCATCGATAAGAAGGAATACATGGCGGTTCTGCGCGGTGAGAAGCTGCAAAGTAAAATCAAGTTGCGCTGAGTGAATCGTGTTCGCTCTTAATCCTCTAGTTGTTACGCAAGGAAATGTAAAGTGCAACGATCATGCGATGAACGAGGTCTGTCGCCGTTGTTAAACAGAACATCTAGAGCCGCTGACGACCATAACGATCTCCCAAGTTGCGCTTATCTCTGTTAATGTCGATTAGAATTTCACATTTCCAACATGAAAGTAAACAAAGCAAATGTCAACATAAGTTTAGATATGAATTAATTGGCTCTGTGTGCTTGAGATGCCCCTACGGGTTACCGGGGTACTTGGCTTTCACTGGCACCAACTGTACCGAATCTGGAATTGCAAGTAATGCGACGCTCCTCAGCCACTGGTAAATTATTAGTGGATTGTCTGCGACAATCGCTGGCAATTGGAGAGAAAGCGCAGAAATGGTGGCAAGGTCGATGAATTAACAGTTGAGGGTTTTATTGATCGGTTCATTTGTGCTCATTGCGGACAGAAATTTGGACCAATGAGGTCTAGTAGGGCCACAATCAACGACGTGTACCTACATATGTAATTCCTCATATCGGTCATCGGTGGGTCATGTCACACGCAATGGAGGACAGCTACTTTGACTTGCTCCCCGATGATGCACTGATTGGTGTGGCACGGATGACCCATGGGACATCCGTGCCGCCCAAAACGCTGCTCGAGGCAGTTTCTCCATTCCGTCGGGTAGCACCGCTGATCGTGAACAAGATTCGACTGCACAACGAGCATAAAGTGCGATTGGATTTGCATCGTCATACACTTGAATTTGGTCGCGATGACCAGCGCGAAGAAATACTGGTCGCACTGCGTGCATGTGGCAACGGAATACGTTGCGTCGAGTTGATCAGCTGTGGACATGACCAATTATTTAAGCTCGATTCCATGGCGTACGCGAGGCTGATAGCCGAGAACCGTCCCAACATCTGCAAGCTTGTGTTGCGTGGCGAAGATGATTATGATGACATACGTGAAACAGTGGAATCCTTTGCGGCAGTGTTCGCACCACGTGTACAAGAACTAGAGTTTCAAGCTCGACGGTACTCCACTGCCTTACTCGCAATCGTTGGCAGCACCGCAATCGAAAACTTCAAAAATGCTCCCATGTTACGCAAGTTCGCGTACTCCGGTGACTCCCTTGGTCACCTCACTGAATTCTGGGGACACGTTGGAAAACAACTCGAATCGATCCATCTTCGACTCAGACATCGTGCAGATTGGCCTGCGACAATAGCGTCAATTCAAGAACACTGTCGTAACTTGCAAATATGCATGCTTCACAATCCACTGAACAGAGAGGGCGTGTCGGAGGAAGTGTTCACAGACCTAATCTGTTCGTTCGGTGCTTCGTTGAAGTACGCGCAACTTCATTCACTTGATGTCAAACATTGTGCTCGAATCACTAAGAATTGTCCGAACTTGCGTTGCGAAGTTGCGGAGAAACGTAATCAGCTCGAACGTCTGGCCGTGTTGGCAGAGAGCATCGACACCCTACAGCTGCGTGTGCGCGCAGATGGCGAGTGGGAGAAACTTGCGCTTGTATTGTCTCGCTGCACATCGCTTACTACACTCAAGATCCATCGGAAGCCTTCGCCGCCGTTGAACATTTTCAGCACGATCTCTCCCGAATGTGTGGAAGCCCTGTTCCGTGCACCGCGCCCTCAATTGCAACATCTCGCGATGAAAAGCGTGGTCGGCGACCTCACCCTGGCTTTGTTAGCGGAAAAAACGGGAAATTTGCGCAGCCTTGTGCTTCACTTCTCGTCGTCCTACTTGAGGACGGCCGAAGACTTCTTGCCTCGCCTTGTGCTCGCGAACGAGCGGTTGGAATGCGTGGAGCTGGCTGACGAAAATGAGCGCGACGAACTTGATTCTTCGACGTACCTGCAAATTGTAGTAGAAATCTTCCTGTACTGCCCGATGCTGCGTGAATTGAAGGTTTGCAGCCCCCTGAGCATGCGCCCGGAACCGGGACTGGTTCGTGCGATGGAGTTGAAGCTGAAGAATCGCGGTGTGCAATTCAAGTTTACGTTTCGCCCTACCTCATTGGAGCGCATGTTCTATTTCTGGTGATTTCATTCAACCCGCAGATTACTGAAGCTTGATTGGGAACAGTGCTGCTGATGTCGAGGATACCTTAAGAAAGGAGTTCGAATAGGCCTTTAAAATGAACTTTTCATTCATCACTTTGTGGCTCGATTAGTTCTGATTCTAAGTTTCCTACTTGAAACCTGAGTAACTCTATCGAGGGACGTAGGTCGGACTGCTACTTATTTTTCAACAATATACTCGTCCACGGCAATGCCGATATGCCTCGCTGTGTTGTCGGTGCGGATCATTATTTCGTCTCCGACAGCCAACTGTGCTACGCTCTTCGCCCCATCACTCGTCGGCAACCGAACAGTCTCTGCATTTTGTACGAACATAGTTCCTCGCTCTACCGCGATGAGCACGAGTGGACGTGTTTCAACTTTCGCTCTTCCTACCACGACTGTGCGCACCGTGCGTTTGCGAGCGTCGTATGTCAGCACCTCGTCGCCAGCGGATAATTCGCAAAGGTAACGCGTACGCCCGCCTGGTGCCGCGACGTATTGGTGCACCGCACCCGCGTTGACGCGGAACGGTCGACTAGGCACGTACGCACAGGACGCCGCCTCACTGAGCACCAGCGCGAGACATTGCGATGAAGAACCAACCAACAGTCCTTCGTCTTCGGTCAACAGGCTGCACGTGTCCACGCAAACACGCTCGCCGACGCCAGCGGGCGATATGCGTGTGATTCGAGTGGCGGCCAAATCGTCAGCTGTGTTTGTACTAGTAGTTTGACGAAGTGTGGCAAACGAACGCACGATGTCGTTGTCAGATGTACGCAGTACGACCCCATCGACCCCTTTCTCCAACATACTCAACATCGCGTTCGCCTCATCCACATCGTGCACCACCGCGAATAGGCGGGTGGGCGTCCCCGTGAAGGCGGCGATGAGATTCTCCGCGGGTATGGCGCGCCAGTCAGTCGCGTCCATGACGACGATTTCATTCGTGCCCGCGAGCGCACCAGCGGCGTCCACGTCGGAGGCGCTCGTGATGGGCGCCATGCGACCGCCGTCGAAATGGCCGCGCGAGTCGACGATGCGGCTATCGAAGCGGCCCAACGTGGACCACTCGTTGGCGGCTGCTTCGTCGTGGAAGAGAAATTCGCCGAACCCCGCCTCTAACGCGGTGGTCAGGACGGATTGCGTCTCGGGCGCGATCCAGAACGTACGAGGACGTGTGCGGGACGGGGCGGCCTGCGCGCATGCTCGGACCCCTGCTCTGCTTTGAAGCGGAGACATGCTGCAAACGTGGATGAATGTGGGCGGTATCATCGTGCGATGGAGCAATAACCTCGGAGATATTTCTTTTTTGTGTGGGTCCTGTGTTCCTCACATTTGCTCGTCCAAATTATGCTCGCATTCGCTCCGGTGTGCGCCGTCCCAGTCACAGGTGCCCGACATCGGGCGACATCGCGGAGACCGACGGTTTCTGCGAGTTTGGTGTCGCCTGCGGCGGCGGCACGTGAGCGGTTGCTGGAGCTGATACGGCCATCGTCGAAGGGTGGCGATGTTGGGAAGGCGTTACAGGAATTGATGAATGTGGCGCCAGAGCCGGGCGTGGCACCTGGTTGGGAAAGTGTGATGTCAGGTCGATGGGGTCTACGGCATACTACGGAGCCACCGCTGGCTCGCTTGCTTGAGTTGGGGGAAACAAAAAGTTACCAACTGTTTCGTGTGGGTGATGTGGTGGAAGTACGTGTTTGTGAAACGCTGATGTGAGTGATGCTAACCTACGAGTAGAACGTGATAGAGTTCTCGACGCCGGCGGTGCTGTGCGTGGGCTGCGAGTATGTGGCGCGTGAGAAAGAGCGTGGTTTCGATTTCGATTTTCAGACAACTCGTTTGCTGGTCGGTGGCCCAGCGAAACAGTTCATGGGTGAGGAGGGCGGATTCGGAATAGATCTGAAAGTGCCGTTTGCGGTGGGGAAGGGATTTGTGCAGTTGGTTTGGTTGGATCATGTTCTGAGGATTGACAAAAGTCGGCTAGGCGGGAAAGATGTTGTCAATGTGTATGTATATGAGGGGCCCGTGGACAAGTGCAAAGTCCGCAAGTGATACGATACGACGTATGGTCATTGCCTTGACAGTGCGTTCGCCGAGGAGAGCAAAGGGCGAATGATTCGTCCCCATGATTTGTTGAACTAAATTTAATGCTTTCGAAATATGAGGAGGTGCTGCAGTAAATATACTGTAGAGACGAATCACATCTACCGGTAGCTACTGTGCAGCCGGGTGCAGTACCTACGCAGTAGTATCAATTGCCACCAAATTATTGAATGTCTCCGTTTGAATGAGAAATCAGTGGTTAGTCGATCCCTTCTGATCGAAGTTCAGTAGCTGAGAAGAGAGTGGTTTGTGTGGGAAGTTGCAACGATGAAATAGAACTTGTGGTTTAAGTGGGACGGACTGTATCTCCGGCAGAGATGCCGTATCTAACTGCAGTTTCTTCAGAGCTTCCGACCATACATGCAGTGTTGTTGTCCCACAGCTGTGTATTCAAAGCCATATGGATAATATGATCAACAATGGAATGTTTAGAACGAGGCCTTGCAGCTATGACACTTATCCTCGCTGCTTGTTTTTTTCATGTCCTAACATGCTACAGTCAACAATGTATCCGACATTCTTTATGCCCACCTGCACAAATGCTGTGCTGGGTTAGAGAAGAGAAACATCGTGGTGAGAAGTTGTTTTTGTGTGCTCGCACACACAGATGTTTCATGTGGTATCGTTGTGGGGGCAAAACACGCCGTGAATTAGGATTGGGCATAAATTTACACAGGTTGCAAGGATTTAGTGAAGGGAAGGTTGAACTTTTATGTACACTATACAAGTGAGGTACGGTACGGTACAATAGCGTGGGAGTGGAGATTCCGGAGATATGGTGGGTACGGCCCGACGTCGGTTGCTAATTTGTGGCGAATTCGAAGCCGAACTATGTTTGCGTGAATTGAGTGTGTTCTGGAACAGCTCTGTATCGATATAGGAGAGCGGCACGGGGTTTTACAATAAATTACATTGCTGACGTGAGTGGCGATTATGTCGGCGACGGTGGGGGGCGATGCGTTTGCTAGCGGACCACGAGAGACGAGCGCGAAAAACAATGAACACCGACGTGTGAGGAGAAAATGGTCAGGCACCAAGACGGGGCAGGGAGTATAAGCAAACACGCGCGGTTTTTGGGGTGTACTTACCATGAATTCCACCGTATATATTATGCAATCATTGCTGTAATCCAGGTATAGAAAAAGCGGTTTCTACCCCGCTTTTTTCAATTGTTTTTGTAGTAGCATGCCTTTCTTCTGACGTCACGGCCACCCGGTCCAACATCCGGGGGGAAAATACGCCTCCGTTACACCCCGCTTTCTTGTTCCATAGCTCCGCTTCTTATGTGTACTTGTGTCCACACCGCACCCTCCGACCATCACACAACTCACTAACTTCTCCCTTCAACCCCTCGATCCTCTCACCGCACCATGGCCGTGGCACACGTCGTGGCCTTCGCGGCACTACTATTCGCCGCTACGGCTCAACAGAACGGCGTGTCGCTTGGTGAGTTCAGTAGCCTTGCTCATGACCTCGGTGGAAACGTGTTCGCCATTGACAGTCGCACCTTCGAGGTTCGCAACTTCAACTACGACGGCACGGGCCCCGCCGCGTTCTTCTGGGTCGGCACCGGCAACACCCCCTCAAGAAATGGCTTCGCTATTCCCTTCGCGCCGACTTGTGACGCGGGCGTGAAGCTTGGACCGTACACCGCTGCGACCTCGCAACCAATCCGAGTCGAGATGCCGGAAGGTATGACCATCAATGATGTCGATTACCTCAGTGTTTGGTGTGAGGTGGCAACCCAAAACTTTGGGCACGTCCTCATCTCCGATGCCGCCAAAGCTCGCATTCCCAATGCGAGTGGTGCACGCTTATGTGCTGCGGAGCCTACCTTTCCTGTGCAACAAGGCTGGAATTGTGAAAACCTGGTAACCGGGTATCAGGTCAGATGGAAGCGGGATGGGGCAAACCTTGACTTCGAGCTGGTAGCAAAAATCACCCCTCAGCAGTGGGTGAGCTTCGGTGTGAGTGGTTCTCAAACCTCGACGTCGATGGACAATGCCGATGTGGTGATTGCAACTGAAGTGAATGGGGAGCCCACCGTGGTGGATTACTTCTTGGACTCTCGAGGACAATGTTCCGGTGGTGTGGGCGTTTGTCCGGATACTGTCTCGACTTCTGGGCGTGGCGAGAATGACATCACCAAGGTCTCGGGAAAACGCACCTTGGACACACTGGTGGTGAGGTACACGAGACCAATTGCGGCGAATGAACCTACGGATCGACCGTTCTTTGTAGAGCAGGGCAGGGAGACGTATGTGATATGGGCGACTGGACCGTACAACGCGCAGTTGAACTTGCCCCAAGTCCATCTTCGTGACGAGATGTCGATAGCGAGGGGTAATGTCTTGTTTGACTTCGGGAGAGCACCTGCTGATAATTGCAAGATGCCGATTGTGGCGAGTAAACCCGAGGAGAAAAAAGTGTTGGTGCCGTGGGACCGACCAACGATGAGCGGGGTCACTGACTTCACCGCTCGCATTGGACCGAGTGGCGGAAACAAGGGTGTGGAGGCTATCACGCAAGCAGACTCCTGGGGCATCGCTTGGTACATGAGCGAAACTGGAACCACAGGAAAGGATGTCCTGATCCCAGCGATTGCGGTGGAGAGGGGAAAGACGTACACCTTCAGAATATTCGGTGGTAACGACCGCAGCAAGAAGGCCGCATTCCATCCCATGTATATCACCAGTGATTCGGAAGGTGGGTTCGCGGACAAAGGACCGCGTGGACGAATGGAGGAGAAGGTACATGCTGGAATACAGGTCACGGAACAAAATTCGACGGGTATTTACAATTTCACCTTCGATGCAGTTGGTCCGTTGTGTGAATACAAACAACCACAGAGTGTGGTACCCACTGAAATCGGCACTTATGACGCGTATTTCAAGAGCTTGGATCGCTCATGTGCGCAGAGCGTTCCAGCGGAAGAGGCTGGAGTGCTCACCTGGACTGTTCCGCAGAACTTTAGCGAGAATCTCGTCTATTACCACTGTGCGACCCACAGAGACCTTGGATTCAGGCTGGTGGTGTTCGATGAAGGAAAGGTCGATCAGGCTGTACTCAAGGCGAATTCGGTGGTGGCTGCGCCGCAAGAGGGCGGTAAGCAGGTCTGCAAGGACACATTCAACGGCATGGAAGTGACATACTCGGGATGCCGCACGACCGGAGGTGGAAAGATGCGTGTGTTGTGGCGAATCAACGGCGATAGCATTGAAACCATGTTTGTGGGCAAGACGGAGGGATACGCGGGACTGGGCTGGGGTCACTCTAAGATGGTTCCCGGTAATGCGGTGATTGCTTATGCGGACGCGCAAGGGGCAGTTCAAGTGGGCGACTTTGCGCTTTCGTCGCGGAGTTCAGCAGGTGTGACCGCGTCTACTAATCAAAGCATCACCAACACGGCGGGAGAGTTGAGGAATGGAGAAATCGCGGCGATGTTCACGAGACCACTGGCTGGTTCTGGTTCCGTACAAACCTTGGACCCGACCGGAGATGCGAGCTTCATCTACGCGATTGGTGGTGCACCTCAGGCGGGACCCGTCTTCTCAATACATACTGAACGAGGGTCAGAAACTGTCAACTTGGCTGCATCGGGCGCCAGTGCTGGTGCGGCCGGATTTAACCGATCGGCCTACTTCGTTGCGCATGCGGTTATGATGGGGTTGGCGTGGGCGCTACTCACACCCATGGCCATTGTCATCATGAGATTCTTCAAGAAACTGAACCCGACCACGTTCCAACTGCATCGCGGAATGAACTCCTTGAGCGTGCTTTTGACCGTCGTGGCATTCATCATGGGTGTGATTCGTGGGTCGCACACGTCGAAGGCGCATTTGTCGATTGGTGTGATTGTGACGGCATTCGCGCTGTCGCAAGGAATCAATGGAGCCTTGAGACCGGGTAAGGGAACACCAAATCGGTCCAAATGGTTCTGGGCGCACATGGGAAGTGGATATGCAGCGTACGTACTGGCGGTTGCAAACTTGGCCATTGGCTGGAAACTGTTGGGATCTACCGTCAATATTCGTGGATTGTGGTGGCTGCTGTTCACAGTGCCGCTCGTTTTGATCGCACTCGCCGCTGTGGGACTGTCGTTCTTCCCGAGCATGTTCCCCATCACGGAGAAGGAAGATGGCTCCGCTGGCAACATGCTGGCCGAGAATGAAGTCATGTAATGTAAGAGCGCCCTTACTTTCGTTGTGTGCGCTGCTTCACTTGTGTAAAGAGTTTTTATTTAACAATCAGTTCTCTACGTTCTTTGGCTCCGTGATCGTTGGTAGGTAATCGATTGTACAGTTCACCGCCCGGTGTGCTGGGGTTGTACCAAGGGCATGTGGAGCATTGGATACCCACGTGGCGACATCAAAGCAAATTTACTTATTGCATTGTTGGATTTGACTCAAGCTTGGCGAAGTAAGGATTGAAGAGAACTTTACACAGAGTGGAATCCCGTTACAGTCACTCACCATTTTAGTAACTGGTGACGTGAGTACCATACAGTACTTTACCGCCGAAAGATGTACAGTAGTAAGCTGTCGGAATGAGACTATCTCATCGTGAGAGTCTTCCTCATGTCTCTTAAACTTATTTTCGGGATTGGCCTTCCTTTTAGTGTAGCGACCCACGGCCACCGTGGGGACGCAGTTACTTAGAATCTACTACCTATAAGCAACCCTACAAGCTTCTGACTAAAACGTATAGCTCAGTTCAAAAGAAAAACTTGTCTGGTATCCAACAAGAATATCAGAGCCCATTTATCTGAGATCAAGAGTCTCGCATTTGAATCCTATTCCACCAAATATCATTGAAATTTTGTAAAAGGAGAATTGTTCAGTACTGTGTCCTT
>JAAUYH010084916.1_pt1 | contig 22301 bp, 23 predicted proteins | sample 7278061 | NCBI WGS metagenome assembly JAAUYH01 (sample SAMN14350203, study PRJNA611818) | marine sediment metagenome | isolation source: surface marine sediment (0.6m) | place: French Polynesia: Moorea | collected 2018-08 | reverse complement strand
CCCGGTGCCGCCCAGGACAAACGGGTTCTTCACCGCGTCCATGATCTTCGCCATGATGCCGTCGTCCGGGGCAGTGGGCGTGGTGGTTGTCGTGTTGGCGGTCGTGGTGGCCGCCGCCGCATCGGTTGCGTCCGTGGACTCGTCAAGGACGTCTTCCACCACGGCCGCGTCGTCTTCCATACCTGACTCCAGCATGTCTCCACCGGAGGGTTCGGCCAGGGGATCGCCCGTTGGCTCGGCCAGGGGATCGGCGGCCGGAGTCGCGTCCAGTTGGGCAAGTTCGTCACCCAGTGCGGCTTCCAGCTCGGCATCGGTGGGCTCGGTCTGTCCCATGAGCGGGTCATCCATGGGCTGGACGTCGTCGGTCAGCTCCAGCTGATTCTGCAGATCGGCCAGGTCAGCGTCTTTCAGAGTGATGGCCCGCTCGAGATTTCCAACCAGGCTTTCCAGTTCTTCGACGCGGGACTGGAGCTCGTCATTCTCCTGGTCCGCGCTCACCAGCTCTTCCCGGGCCCGTGTCAGCTCGCCGCGAAGCTCGGTCAGTCGCGCCTGGTCTTCACCGGTGCCGCGGTCCATGCCGGTATCGGTGTCCCCGGCCGGGGGCACGATCTCCAGGCGCGAGTCGCGGGTGTCGGTGGTTGACGGCGCGGTGCTGACGTAGTCGGCGTCCGAAGTCGTCTCGGACACCGTGGGGGCTGCGTCCGACACCCGGCGGCGATAGCCTTCCCAGGCTTCGTTCTGGGTACGCACCTGGCTGATGGAATCCTGAATCGATACACCACGAAGGTCATCCAGGTCGGGCAGGCGCAGAATGGCGCCGGCCTTCAGCGCGTTGATGTTGTCCTGATAAAACGCATCCGGATTCATCCGGTACATTTCCATCATCATCTGGTTGATGGTGATGTCATCCCCCGGACGGAAATCCCGGGCGATTCCCCAAAGGGTATCGCCCCGGGAAACTGTGTAATCCCCGCCACCGGCGGCAAGGGTCTGCCCACTGGTCGACGGCGCCGGGCTGGGCCGCCGCGCGGTGCTGGTCGGCTGGTCCGGGGCAGCCGTCACGGTGGGCCCGCCACTGGGGGCCGTCACCGGCGGATCCAGCAGAACCACGTATTCACGCAGCAGGCGTCCGTTGGGCCAGTTGACCTCGATCAGAAAATCGACAAACGGATCACCCACCGGCTGAGTCGAACGGACCCGAACCACGTAGCGTCCGGCATCGTTGGTTTCCACTGCGAAGCGCAGGGACACCGACAGGGACCCTACGTCCAGGCCAACCCGGGCAAAATCCTCGGGTGACGCCAGCTTCACTTCCGTGGCCTCGGGCTCCGAGGCGTCGTCGTACAGCAGCTCGATCTCGGCGTCCAAGGGTTCATTCAACTTGGAATTGACCTGGATTTCGCCCAGCCCCAAAGCCAATACCGCGCCGGGCAGAGTCATCAACAATGCCGCTGCGGCTATTTTGAGCCTGTTCATCACCGCGTCCCCCAAAAACATATCCTGCATCAAATAACGCTCAACTTTTAAGACCTTACGGCTAAAATGTCATATTAAACCTTATGAGCCGCGGTCAACTATAGATTATAAATGAAATTTTACCAAGAGTTCCGCAATCTGAACGGTATTCAGCGCAGCGCCCTTGCGTAGGTTGTCAGACACCACCCACAGGTCCAGCCCGCGGGGATGGCTGATATCCCGGCGGATTCTACCCACGAAAACGGGGTCATTTCCGGCAGCATGTCTCACTTGTGTGGGATAACCGCCGTTTTCCATGGCATCAACCACCTCAACACCCTCCGCCTGGCGCAGCAGTTCGCGCACCGCATCGGGCTCGATGGGGTCCCGGGTTTCCAGGTGCACCGCCTCGGCATGCCCGTAGAATACCGGCACCCGCACGGCCGTGGCGTTTACCCCGATTTCGGGATCTTCCAGGATTTTCCGGGTTTCCCACACCAGTTTCATCTCCTCCTTGGTGTAGCCGTTGTCCAGGAACACATCGATATGCGGGATCGCGTTGAACGCAATCTGATCCTGGAACACCTCCGGCTTTGCCGTTTTGAAATTGAGCAACTGTGTGGTCTGGTGGGCCAGCTCTTCCATGCCCTTGCGCCCGGCACCCGATACGCTCTGGTAGGTCGCGATGTTAATGCGTTCAATTCCCGCCGCCCGGTGAATGGGCGCCAGTGCCACCATCAGCTGCATGGTGGAACAGTTCGGGTTGGCCACAATATTGTGGTTGCCGTAGTCCGCCAGAGCGTGGGGATTGACCTCGCTCACCACCAGCGGGATGTCGTCCTGGTAACGGAACTCAGAAGTGTTGTCCACTACGACGCAGCCAGCGGCGGCCGCCTTGGGGGCAAACTCACGGGACACCGATCCGCCGGCCGAAAACAGCCCGATATCGACCCCGCTGAAGTCGAAGTCCTGCAGCAGGCCAACGGTGAGCTCCTTCTTGCGGAAAGTCACGCTGCTGCCGGCCGACCGTTCCCCCGCCAGGGGGATCAGCTCGCTGACCGGGAAAGCCCTTTCCTCGAGTATGGACATCATGGCCTCGCCAACGGCGCCGGTGGCGCCGACCACCGCGACGCGATATTGCTTTTGCTCTGTCATTGCGTGTCCTGGTCTGGAGTAGCAGGAAGTGGCTCCATGGGTGGAGTTACGTCAGCATTCTGTGCGCGATGCCGCAGGTAGTGGTCCATCAGCACCAGCAGCATCATGGCCTCCGCGATGGGCGTGGCACGAATGCCCACGCAGGGGTCATGCCGTCCCTTGGTCACGACCTCGGCGGGCTGACCGCTGCTGTCCACGCTGCGGCCGGGGATTCTAAGGCTGGAGGTCGGCTTGAGCACGATGCTGGCGAGGACATCCTGGCCGCTGGAGATGCCACCAAGGATGCCACCTGCATGGTTGGACAGGAATCCCTGGGGGGTCATTTCGTCACGGTGCTCCGTCCCGCGCTGGGTCACCGCCTCGAAGCCGGCGCCGATCTCCACACCCTTGACGGCGTTGATGCTCATCATGGCGTGAGCCAGGTCGGCGTCCAGCTTGCCATACATGGGCTCACCCCAGCCCGCCGGCACGCCGGTGGCCACGACGTTGACGCGGGCTCCCACGGAGTCGCCGGACTTGCGCAGGGCGTCCATGTAGTTTTCCAACTCCGGCACCAGGTCCGGATCGGGACAGAAGAAAGGATTTTGATTCACCTGGTCCCACTCGAACCGCTTCGGCGTCAGCGGCCCCAGCTGCGCCACGTACCCGCGCACTTCGATGCCCAGGTGCTGCCGCAGGTACTTGCGGGCGATACCGGCGGCAGCCACCCGCATGGTGGTCTCCCGGGCCGACGAGCGCCCTCCCCCGCGATAGTCACGCAGACCGTACTTCATTAAATAGGTGTAGTCGGCATGGCCCGGCCGCATCAGATCCTTGATCGCGGAATAATCCCGGGAGCGGGCATCCTGGTTTTCGATCAGCAGGGCAATGGGTGTGCCGGTGGTGCGCCCCTCGAAAACCCCGGAGAGAATCTGCACGTCATCCGGCTCCCGGCGCTGGGAGGTGTGACGACTTTTGCCGGTGGCCCGCCGCTGCAGGTCGGGCGTCAGATCCTCCGGTGACAATTCGAGCCCGGGCGGACAGCCATCCACCACGCAGCCGATGGCCGGACCGTGGCTCTCACCGAAGGTGGTGAGCGTAAACACCTTGCCGAATGAATTACTGGACATCCTTTAGCCTCTTGGCGGACTCGCGACGAAACTCCGGCGTCCAGCAAACCAGGTCGCTGTATTCCATTTCCAATACCCCGTGCCCCCCGTGTTCGAACGAGAGCCACAAAAACGATATGGATGGAAACAGATGCTCCAGCGCCCGGGCCGAGTTGCCGACTTCCAATACGAGCCTGCCATTCTCATTGAGGTAGTCTACGGCGCTGGCCAGAATCCGCAATGGAATATCCAACCCGTCGGCACCCGATGCCAACCCGGCGGCCGGCTCATGGCGATATTCAGCCGGCAGCTGATCCATCTCGACCCGGCCCACGTAAGGCGGATTGGTCAGGATCAGGTCGAAGGTTCCCTGGATGCGGTCGAACAGGTCACTCTCGACCAGGGTGACCCGGTCGGCCACCTGGTGCTGCGCCACGTTTCGCCGGGCCAGTGCCAGAGCATCCGCACTGAGGTCGGAAGCCACCACCCGGGCGTCATCGCAATACACGGCGGCGGCGATGCCAATCGATCCGCCACCGGTGCACAGATCCAGGATCCGCGGTTGCGGCGGCAGGCGCTCCGCGACCCAGCCGGACACAATTAACTCCGCAATGGGCGAGCGCGGCACCAGGGCCTGGGGACCCGCCTCGAAACAGAGACCGGCAAACCAGGCGGTCCGGGTCAGGTAGGCTGCCGGCTGGCGGCACCCGATTCGCTGTTCAATCAGGTGCCCGATGGCCTGGGCCTCGGCTTCGGTGACCCGGTGGGCCAGGTGTCCATGATCCAGCATGGGCGGCCAGCCCAGGGCATGACACACCAGCCAGACGGCTTCGTCCCGGGGATTGTCAGTGCCATGTCCATAATGCAGCCCGGCCTGATCCAGGCGGCGCTCTCCCCAGGCCAGGTAATCGGCTACAGTTTCTAAAGACTCGCTCACGGCGTTGAGGATTCAGGGCTCCGCAAAAAGCGCGCAAGTATAGCGGGCCTGAGGTCAGGTTACACGGGTCACCGTGGCGTCGTTGATAAGGCATCATTCCGCCCCAAGATCCCGACCTTCGGATCGGTATAATGCGCGGATGAGTTCGTCGGATCAGAAAAGGGTTTTCATCAATCCCGTGACCATCGTTTTCGCGGCGGCATTTGCCGCTGCCGGAGCTGCCGCCGGCGCGTGGTTGCTGAAAAAACCTGAAGCAGACGCCCCGGCCCTGCAGGCCGCGCTGCTGTATCCCGAACCCCGCGTGCTGGCCGACTTTGCCCTGCAGGATGCCGAGGGCGCAAACTTTGATCTGCAGCGCTTCACCCAACAGTGGGACCTGGTGTTTTTTGGCTTCACCCACTGCCCCGACATCTGTCCCAACACCATGAATGAGCTGAAGGCCGTCCAGCAGCTGCTCCAGGAGTCTGAGTCAGCGCCCCGGGTCAATGTCACCTTCATCTCCGTGGATCCGGAACGAGACAGCCCCCGGCACCTGGCCACCTACGTCAACTACTTCGACCCGGGGTTCCAGGCCGCCACCGGCCCCGAGGCCCAGCTGCGGGCACTGACCTACCAGATGGGCGTGCTCTATGACATTGAAGAACACGAGCCCGGAGACATGAGTTACCAGGTCGATCACAGCGCCTCTATCCTGGTCATCGACCCTGCGGGCCGCCTGGCCGGCCAGTTTCCGGCGCCCCATGATCCCGTGGCCATCGCCGCCGATCTCATCCAGCTGATCGACCAGCGTTCATGAGCCTGGCCCAGCGGTGCTACGTGGCGCTGCAATACCTGCTGCCCCATCACCTGCTGTCCTGGCTGGTGTATCACGCCACCCGCTGGACCTGGAGGCCTTGGAAACAGCTGCTGATTCGGCTGGCCGTCCGTGTCTTCCGCATTGATCTTTCCCAGGCTGATCCTCCCGACACCACCTGCTACCGATCGTTCAACGAATTCTTTACCCGCCCGCTGAAACCCGGCGCCCGGCCCATGGCGGAGGACCCGGACTGCATCCTGTGTCCGGCCGATGGCGTGATCAGCCAGATCGGCGCCATTGACGGTGACCAGATCCTCCAGGCCAAGGGGCATCATTTCACCCTGGCACAACTGCTGGCCGACGACGCGGTCAGCGCAGAATTTGCGGGGGGCAGCTACGCCACCGTATACCTGTCGCCCCGGGACTATCATCGGGTGCACATGCCGCTGTCCGGGGAACTGCGTCAGACCACCTATGTACCCGGCCGGCTGTACAGCGTCGCGCCGGTTACTGTTGACGCCATCCCCGGGCTGTTTGCCCGAAACGAGCGCTTCGTATCCCGCTTCGACTCACCGGCCGGCCCCATGGCGGTCATCCTGGTCGGAGCGGTCATGGTGTCTTCCATGGACTGTGTGTGGTGCGGAACGGTCCGGCCCGGGCGTAAGGTGCGCCGCCAGCAGGAGTCCGGCGTAACCCTGGACCGCGGCGAGGAAATGGGGCGCTTCAACATGGGATCAACGGTGATCCTGCTGTTCGGTCCCGACGCGGTGAGCTGGGACGAGGCACTGCAGTCCGGCACAGCAGTGCGGATGGGTCAGACCCTGGGCCGCCGGCTCGTTGATAGCCCCGATCGAACCCGCGAGGCTCCGGCCGGTCCAACCCCGGAATCAGAGGCCAATGGAGACGCGCCCGGGCCTGCAGAAGGAGAGGCATCCAGCTGAATCAGCTCAGTTGAAATACTATGGACCAGCGAGCCAAATTTTCTCACCCGGAGTTCACCGCCGACGGCACCCAGCGCGCCTGGGTAGACCCGGTCGGCCTCGACACCCTGTGGTTCAACACCGGCACCCTTTGCAACCTGACCTGCGCCAACTGCTACATCGAGTCCAGCCCCAGCAACGATCGACTGGTGTACCTGACCCTGGCCGAGGTCGAGGGCTACCTGGACGAGCTGTCGGCCAGTGAACCCCGCTGCCGCCTGATCGGCTTCACCGGCGGCGAGCCATTCATGAACCCCGACCTGCCAGCCATGCTGGCTGAATCGCTCTCCCGGGGCTGGGAAGCCATCGTGCTGACCAACGCCATGCGACCGATGATGAAGCGGCAGCGCGAACTGCTGGCCCTGCATCATCAGCATGGATCCCGGCTCGAGGTTCGGGTTTCCCTGGATCACTTTTCCGCCGCCGGCCACGAATTCGAGCGCGGAGCTAAAAGCTGGGACCCCACAATTACCGGACTGAAGTGGCTCGCCGGGCATGGATTCAATCTCACCGTCGCCGGACGCACCTACTGGGAGGGAGAGGATGAGTCGTCGCTGCGGGCAGGCTATGCCGAACTGTTCCGTTCGCTGAACATCCGTCTCGACACGGACGACCCCGCCCGGCTGGTGCTGTTCCCGGAAATGGACCCTCACGCGGAGGTGCCGGAAATCACCACGGATTGCTGGCAGATCCTGGGAAAATCCCCGGACCAGGTCATGTGCGCCAGCTCCCGGATGGTGGTAAAGCGCAAGGGTGCCCGAAAGCCGGCCGTGGTGGCGTGCACACTGCTGCCCTATGAAAATGAGTTTGAACTGGGGGAAACTCTGGCCGAGGCCAGGGTGTCTGTATCTTTGAATCATCCCCACTGTGCGCGCTTCTGCGTGTTGGGGGGCGGCTCCTGTTCGATAGGATAGCGTTTTGTACAAACTCAAGCTGGCCATCACCCCCGTCATCATCGCGGCCTTTTGCCTGCTGACCGCCTCAGGGCCCGGTGCTGCGGCGGCCGACGCCACCCTGGCCCAGCTGGCCGCCCGGGCAGACGTGATCGCGCTGGTCCGGGTGATGGAAACCGATTACGAGAAAATCCGGTCATTCCCTTCCAGCGGCTGGGCCCTGCTCAAAGTACTGATACCTTATAAAGGGGTGGCCCGGGATGACATTCTCGAAGTCACGGAAAAGGGTCTGCGTGACAGTGCCTGCTACTATCCGGAGCTCGGTGTATGGCAGTTTGAGGGGGATCGGTTTCTGGTGTTTCTACGGGCCGGAGACAAAGACACCTACCGAGGCAACGCACCGGGCTGCCGGATCCCGGTACTGGTGACCCAGGACAACAGCTACGCCATTCGCGCGCCCTTGCCTGGCCTGACGCTGGACCCGGATCGCGTCATCGACGTGGAATACGCCGACCCGGCGGCTTACGTGGACGCGGGAGATTTCACCCGGGCCCAGATACGGGAACTGGAACAGGTCTACCTGGCCAGGCCGGTGGAAGATCGGGACCCCTTTGCGCCGCCCCAGAAGAAGTACGTTTACACCCAGGGAATTCCGCTGAGCCAGCTGCGGGACATGCTGCAGCTGGACGCGACGTCACCAGAATGATCGTCACTGCGTCCTTCCGGGATTGGAGGGTGATCAGTGAACGCAAGCTCCGCTTGCTGGTGAACGGGCGCTCTGCGCCCTGGTGAACGCGCTGACGGGCTGGTGAACGGCGGCCGACGCCGCCTCGTGAATGCGCGCTACGCGAATAATTGTCTTTTCTCGCTGGCAAAGCCAGCGAACCGCCACTGGCGCGAAGCGCGTTTACCAGGCCGCGGTAGCGGCCGTTCACCAGCTCGCGCAGCGAGCGTTCACCAGCGCCCAAGGGGCGCGTTGAGAGAAGCGAGCCTGCACCAGCGCCCGCAGGGCGCATTCACCAGCTTACGAAGCAAGCGTTCACTCAGAAAAAAGGCCGGCGATTGCCGGCCTTTCACGTCAGTCAATGTCAACGCCGTCAGCCGTCCAGGTCCAGGGCCGAACGATTGCTCTCGCGCCGACGCTCTTCACGGTCGTCGAACTTCTTCATGCAGCGGCTGGTCTGTTTGACCATGGCGCATTCCAGGTAGTCGGAAATCTCCACCAGTGCACCACGAATGGCTTTACCGGCCGGGGTTTTCTTCTGGTCGGCCAGGTTGCCGCCAAAACCGCCCCGATAGGCGCTGATGCGGAAACCACCGCCCTTGCTGCGGCCTTCAACGGTGCGTACAAAGTCAATTTCACCGGTGGTGGAGTTGACCACCCGCAGGTCCACGGCGATATACGCTTCCGACTTGTTGCCACCCACGGATATGCCTTTGAAGCTCAGGCCGCCACCGGAATCCGCCGTGTTTTCCTCGTAAGCCGTGACCGTTCCCAGCACGAGGTATTGCGCTCCGGTCAGTTTGCCAATCTTGGCGCCCGTACCCGAGGCAACCCGTCCGGAAGCCGCCAGATTCTGCTCTTCCATGACCGACTGCAGCTTGGAGCGCTCAACCACGCGGAATGCCTTGGTGGCCGCCAGCTCATTGGCCAGCATGCCAGACAGTTCCCAGCCGACACCGGCGCGCCACCAGCTCGCATACGTCTCATTCTTGAACTCAGCAACGCCGACCACCGGCTTCTCGCCCTTGGCCCAGGCCGCTCCGGCCAGGAACATCGACATCACTACCAATAACAATACCCGCTTCATAACATCACCCTCGTTCTCGCCCATTTTCAATTGCGTACAAGAATTCCCTGCCGCTTCGCGTCTTGCCGTTCCGGATCTGTGTTGGGTCCGTTGGCCGAATTCTGGCAAGCTGTCAGAAATCGGCCCGCGACTCCCCCAAGTCCGGCCAAAATTTGCTCAATCATTCTAGCCCCGCCGCTGTGAACCATCCAGTTCTGGGTGTCAGCGGCTGGCCAGAGGCATTGTAGGAGAACATCGACAAAATGCTCGAAGAATTGAGGGCGCGACTCTCCAAAGTCGATCAGCAGATCCTGGAACTGATTGCCCAGCGCCAGTCCCTGGTGCAGGAAATCGGCGCCACCAAACAGAGCGCAGGCATTCCGACCCGGGACTTTGCGCGGGAAAAACGGGTCATCGACAACGCCCGGGCCCATGCGGAAAAACTGGGGCTGCCCCTGGCCATGGCCGAGGACATCATGCACCGCCTGATCGAGGTATCGCTGCAGCGCCAGGAGCAGGACCGCATCGCCCGGAGCACCCTGGGGACCGATCAGAAAGCGCTGGTATTCGGTGGCGCCGGCAAGATGGGCGTCTGGCTCAGCGATTTCCTGGCGTCCCAGGGTTTTGCCGTCGAGATCGTCGACCTATCAGACCAGCCTTCCCCCTTCGTACGCTGTGATGACTGGCAATCCCGCGTGGACGAGTTCGACCTGCTGGCGGTGTGCGCGCCGATCACCGCGTCGGCCAGCATCCTGGGCGAAATGGTGCGGCTCAAGCCGCGCGGGCTGATTTTCGACATTGCCTCCATCAAGAGCCCGCTGCGGCAGTCTCTGCGGGCTCTGAGTGATGCGGGCTGCCGGGTCACCTCCATCCACCCGATGTTCGGCCCCGACACCCAGCTGCTGTCGGGACGTCACGTGATCTTCTGCGACGTGGACAACCCCGCCGCCATGGCCGCCGCCAAGGCCCTGTTCGACGGCACCATGGCGGAGCAGGTGGAGATGGGGCTGGAAGACCATGATCGCATGGTGGCTTACGTGCTGGGGCTGTCCCACGCCCTCAATATCGCCTTTTTTACCGCCCTGCGTGAATCGGGCGAGGCCGCCGGTCACCTGGCTGAACTGTCCAGTACCACCTTCGACGCCCAGCTGGCGGTGGCCCGGGCCGTTTCCCGGGACAATCCCTACATGTACTTCGAGATCCAGAGCCTGAACGACTACCGCCAGGCACCGCTGCATTCGCTGCAGGATGCCCTGGGGCGGATCCACGAGTTGATCCAGCGGGATGATCGCGAAGGTTTTGCCCGGCTGATGCAGCTGGGTGAGCAGTATCTGGCCAATCGTTAGCGGATTTGACCAGCCTGGAGATGGCTGCAGGCCACGCAAACCAGGCTAAACCATTGAATTTGATGACCCTGGCACGAGAATTGCTTCGTTTCGTGCAAAGGAGAAGAGAATGAGCAAGAACATGGGTCAAGGCACTGCGGGCAATGTCATCGCCGCGCTGGCCAGTTTTTTTATTCCCGGCCTGGGGCAGCTGCTGCAGGGCCGCTTCCTGCTGGCGCTGGTGCAGTTCGTGCTGGCCGCCGTGCTGTGGGTGTTCCTGCTGGGCTGGATCATTCACCTGTGGTCGATTTTGAGCGCAGCGCTGTACCAACCGCCTTACACTCGACGCGGCTAGCCTGAGTCGGCCGGCGGCCGGCTCGCCCCCCACCTGTTTTGCCGGGCTCCAGTCGGGGCAAACCACCCCTGGGCCCGGCTGAGACCAAACGCAAAACAATGTTTCATTTCAATTCAAAGACTTAAACCGGGAAGCCCCTGGACCCTATACTGACTGGCAGCAGCGGTTGGGCAGCAGGCATTGCGTGTCCAACCGCGGGGAAAAATGATGAGAACAGCCGGCTCAACAAAAACACAACTGCGGCAGTGCGGGGTAACCCTGCTGGAACTCATGGTGGTTCTGGTGATTGCGGCCGTGCTCGCCAGCATCGCTATTCCCAGCTACTCCAGCTACGTCGACCGCGCCAACATCGATATCGCCAAGGCGGACATCCAGGATATCAGCCTGGCCATTGAACGGTTCTACGTTCGCCGATCGGGCTTCCCCGAATCCCTGGAAGACATCGGCATGCACACCCGGGAGGATCCCTGGGGCAATACCTACCGGTACCTGAACATCCAGGGGACCACCGAAAAAGAAAGGAAAAAAGGTTTCACCGGCAAGGGAAAAGACAAGGAAAACATGCGCCGCGACCGAAACCTCAAACCCATCAACTCTGACTATGACCTGTACAGCGTTGGCAAGGACGGGGTGTCCAAGCCCCAGCTCAACGCCAAACCCAGCCGGGATGACATTGTCCGGGCGGCTGATGGGAAATTTGTCGGTGTCGCCGAGGATTACTAACATTTTCCAACACTTTCCGAGGGGTGGGGGGTCGTGAGCAGTCCGACCGGCATCGGCACCCGGGTCGGCCGCCGCCTGCTGACCGCGTTCCTCATTGTTGCCGCTGTCCCGGTGGTAGCCATCGGAACCTACACACTGGGACATTTCACCCAGGTACTCCGACTTCAGCACGAATCCAACCTGGCCAGCGCCGTCCGCACCCAGGGGCACCTGTTGCTGGAGAACCTGTACCGCGCCCAGGACCTGCTGGCGGTCAATTCCCTGGTGGCAACGGTTTTCGACCAGGACTCCACGACCGGCGACCACAAGGGCCCACATACCATCGAGCTTGCCGACGCCGAGGGCCACTCCCGGGTGGGCCTGCGTTCACCAGGCGGCGCAATCGCGTGGTTGTCGCCGGAATACCTGTGGGCGAACCTGGCCACGCTGCCCTATCAGATCAATATCTGCGTTTTCTCTTCCGCCGGCGCCATGCTGTTCTGCTCAACCCAGGACCATGAGCTGGCCGCAAACGTGAAGCGCGAGGTGGACGCGCAAACCTTCGGAAACCTGAGTACCGACATCGGCGATCAGGCCTACCAGATTGCCTCCTGGGAGCTGTTCCTGGCTTCGGGATTTCGATCCGATTCCTGGAAAATCGTGGCCTTCCAGAGCGAACAAGACACCATTGGCCCTTTTCAGTTCGGCCGGCTGGTGGCCGCGCTGATCGTGCTGGCCATGGCGACGGCCGTGCTGTTCAGCCTGGTTCACCTGCGCCGTCGCCTTACGCCGCTGGAGGCATTGACCAAGGCCACCCGCAGCATGGCACTGCAGGATTTTGACGTGGAACTGGAAATCTCCACCGGTGATGAATTCCAAAGCCTGGCGGACTCCTTCAAGGAAATGGCACGCCGCCTGAAACTCCAGTTCACCCGCCTCTCCACCGAGGCGGAGCTTGACCAGCTGATCCTGACCGCACCGTCAGTGGATCCCGTGATTGAGCGTTTCCTGGAGTCGGTTGAGGTCTTTACCAGCTGTGACAGCTTCTGTGTTGGCGTGGTGGACTTCAACAACCCCAAGGCCATGGGTGTGTGGGCTTCGAAATCCCTGGACGAGAGAATCCTGCCGGTACTGCGGCACGAATTTTCCGAGCAGGAGCGCCAGCAGCTGCAGGATGCCACCAGCCTGCTTCCTGTCCAGCTGAATGCCAACGAACCCGGTCTGCTCGCACCGCTGGCCCAGCTGGGCGCCCAGCACGCCCTGATGATGAGCATCTCGCGCCAGGGAGAACTGCTGGGTTTCCTGGCCAGCGGCTACAACGGCATTCCGCCGAGTCCCCATGAAGTGAGTGACGCTCTGAAAGACGTCAGGGACCGGCTGGCGGTGGCGCTGTCGTCCGCCGAGAAGGACGAATCGCTTTTTGTACAGGCGCACTACGACGCGCTGACCGGACTGCCCAACCGGTTTCTGTTGATGGACCGCCTGCACCAGGAGTTCAGCCGGGCCCAGCGCAACCTGTCGCTGATGGGCGTGCTGTTCATCGACCTGGATCGATTCAAGAATGTGAACGACTCCCTCGGCCATGCCCAGGGCGATATCCTGCTCAAGGAGGTCGCGCGCCGCCTGAAAAAACTGTTTCGGGACACCGACACCGTCGCGCGGCTGGGCGGCGACGAGTACGTCATTTTGCTGCCGGACGCCGACAACGAAGAGCATATCGGCGAAATGGCCGACCGGGTCCTGGGATCGCTGAACGCACCGGTCAATCTGGACGGTAGCTCGGTATACGTCAACGCCAGCATCGGCATCTCGGTGTTCCCGGGGGATGGAAATTCGCCGGACGAGTTGCTCACCAATGCCGACACGGCCATGTACCGGTCCAAGGAGAAAGGCCGGGCCCAGAAATCCTTCTTCACGGAAGAACTCAACGTGGCGGTTCGCAAGCGTCTGGATATCGAATCGAAGCTGCGGGACGCGCTGGCTGACCAGCAATTCGCCATGGTTTACCAGCCCCAGCTGTGCCTGCGCGAGGGCACGCTGACCGGCGTTGAGGCGTTGATCCGCTGGCCGGATTCCGATTATGGCCCCAATGACTTCATTCCCGTGGCGGAGGATTCCGGCCTGATCAACGAGATCGGCCAGTGGGCGCTGGACACAGCGTGCGCGGAATTTGCCTCGATCCCGCCCTCCATCCGGCCCCAGCGGATTTCCATCAATGTATCCGCCAGGCAGCTGAAGACCCTGGACTACTCCGACCGTGTCCTGGATACCCTGCGACGCCACGGCATCAGCCCCAGACAGCTGGATATTGAAATCACCGAAAGCGTTCTGCTGGATGACCTCCAGGACGCGCGCCGGGCCATCAGAGACCTCGGCAAGGCCGGTGTGAGCCTGGCGTTGGACGATTTTGGCACCGGCTATTCCTCACTGCGCTACCTGCAGCAGCTGCCCATTGAGTCCATTAAGGTGGACAAGGGGTTTACCAAGGGCATTGGTGTTATTGCCGAAGACGAGGTACTGGTCAGGTCCGTCATCCATCTCTCACGGGTCCTGGGCAAGCGCTCCATCGTCGAGGGTGTGGAAACCGCCGAGCAGCTGGAGTTCCTGCGCCTCAACGATTGTGACGCCGCACAGGGATTCCTGATCAGCCGACCCCTCAAGCTGGCCGACTACCAGGCCTTCCTGGTGGACTGGAATCAGCAGCAGGTTTTCAGCCCCACCCGGGAACAGCCGGCGTAGCCGGGGCGTCTTCAGGCGCAGTCCTGCTGGCACTGTTCGAAACGTTTTTCGCAACCGGCGGCCGGCGGGCCGGGGTGCGGGACCTCCAGCTGGTCCCCCATCTGACCCAGGGCTTCCACGGAACGACGTTGGAAACAGCGCTGAGCGTCCAGCTGAGAGTTGGGCGTCCGCGCGGTGCACTCCCTGAAGATCCTGGCCAGGGCGCCGTAGCAGTCCTGGCGTTCCTCCAGGCAGTAGACGGCACAGGCCTCCGCCACGGTTTTCGGCTCGGGCACCGCCGAGCAGCCGCAGGCCACCAGGGCGATGAGTCCCATCAGTCGGATCAAACGAAAACGATCCAGGGCAGAACCCAACGGGTCATATCGATCAGGGCTCGGAAAATGGGCACACCCATGATGCTCAGGGCGATCAGCACCAGAAACAGGTAGCTGCCGTACTGGCTGTTGAGCTCGTGGTAGCGTTGGCTGAGGTTGCGCGGCAACAGCCATTCCATGACGTAGTGGCCGTCCAGCGGCCCCAGCGGAATCAGGTTAAACAGCATCAGCAGCACGTTGATCTGAGCCAGGTAGATCAACAGGGTGCTCTGGGCCTCACCCTGCAGCGCCGGGATTCCGTAGCGGACGCCGGCCGCCGCCAGGTTTGCCGCCACGATGGCAATCAGCAGATTCATGGCCGGGCCGGCCGCGGCTACCGCGGCGTCGGCCCAGGGGTAGCGCAGATTGCGCGGATTGACCGGCACCGGTCTGGCATAGCCGAACCCCACCATCACCACCAGCAGCAGCCCCATGGGATCGATATGCCGCACCGGGTTGAGTGTCAGTCTGCCCATCTGCTCCGCCGTGTCGTCACCCAGCTTCTTGGCGGTAAACGCATGCCCGAACTCATGAAAAGTCAGCGAAAAAACGATGGCGAACAGGATGATGAGGAACAGGCCGATATGACCCTGGTTCAGCAGTGAAAGCATGTTGGATGCCTGGGGCTCGGGACAGGCCCATGGTGCGATATTCCCCCGGCCGCCACAACCGGCTAAAGTCATCCCGACATGGGCAATTCACCGGTCAGACTCTACTGGGTGCCGGCAGCACTGGCGCTGGTGCCGCTCCTCGTCATGCCGCTGTGCCACTGGCTGAATACCCAGGCCGGTCACCTGCCCGGCTGCGTGTCCTATCTGCAGGGCTGTGTATCCATTAGCGCGGCCGGCCGCTACGCCCCCGGCAACCACCTGTTCGATGCTGTGATGACGCCCATGGGCGCCGTGCTGGCGGGCTACTGGCTGCTGGCCGCACGCTGGATGGGTATGCAGGGCAGCTTCGCCGTGGCCACCGGGGTCCTGCGCTACTGTGGGGTTTCCGCCGGGATCTTCATGGTGCTGTACGCCGTGTTCCTGGGGATCGAGAGCGACTACGGACGGTCGCTGAGGCGGCTGGGCATTAACGCCTATTTCTTTTTCAACGTGGTGTGTCAGATCACCATGGCCCTGTGGCTGCGCCGGAACCGGTCCGGATCACCGGTATGCCGGCAGGTTACAGCGTTGCTGCTGGCCTCTCTGTTCATGGCGTTTCTGTCGGCGGCGGAAAACCTCCTTCCCGACAACAACCGGATCGACAACATCATCGAATGGAATTTTGCCCTGTTCATGTCGCTGCATTTTCTGGCCATGGCAGCGGAATGGCGGCGTTGCGGGTTTTCACTTCAGGCCCAACAGCGCATGATGGGCTGATGGACACGACCCATTTCAAGAGGCTGCTGGAGTCCCGCCAGGCCGAGCTGTTGGCCATCGGCGACAGCGGTGAGCAGGCCGCCGCCGTAGTGGAACTGGACCAGGCCCGGGTGGGGCGCCTGTCCCGCATGGACGCCATGCAGCAGCAGGCCATGGCCCAGGCAGCCCGGGGGCGGCGGGATGCTGAACTCCGGGCCATTACCCAGGCCCTGGCACGGATCGAATCAGGCGAGTACGGCTGGTGCCTGGCCTGCGACGAAGAAATCGCCGCGGGCCGGCTGCAGGTGGATCCGGCGGCAACCCTGTGCATCCAGTGCGCCGAAAGGGCCGGACGATAAGGCCTGTGGCGCCAGTTCGAAACGCTACTTGATCAAACCACGGCGATTGCCGTTGCCCACCAGGACTTCCGGAAACGACTCGGCGAGCCGGGCACGGACCTGGTCGACCTGGGCCGGAGGAATATGCACGGCCCACACGGAATCGGCCTGCAGGAACTGGCGATAGACCTCCACACCCGAGGGGTTCAGAAAATACCAGTACGGCACAAACGCCACGTCCAGGTCCCGCTGCGCCAGCCCGAAGCGCTGAAAATTTTCCCGGGACATCTCAGCGTCGCCGATATGCAGAACCTTGAAACCGTTCACATGAACCAGGTGACCGAGATTCTGGATGTCCTCGAATTCGCCGCCATGGTCCAGCCGCAGGAATTCAACGCGGATTCCCGCGTGGGCCGAAATGGAAAAATCAATGCCGCCGGTTTCGACGGCCTCGACCCGCCCGGCCACAGCCGCCGCCCCTTCCACGCTGGCAAGGGCCTCTACTACCTGGGCCGTGCTGACGAACTCCGTTTCCGGGTGCGCCCGCAGAAAAGCCACGGCGGCGTCGGGTTGAAAGTGATCGACGTGGACGTGGCTGGCCAGGGCAAGGCGCACGCTGCTGAACGCGCCACGCCGGTCCAGCATGGACTGCCAGGTCTCCGGCGCCAGCCCTGCATAGCGGCCATAGGTTTCCTCGGGAATAAACGCGTCGATCAGAACCGTGGTTTCGCCCGAGTGCAGCAACACCCCCTCGTTGCCCAGGTGCTGGACCTCCAGCACCGGATTAGCGCTGGTCAGGGTACTCCAGCAGAGAATTACCCACAGCCAAAAACCTCGGTTCGCGTAGCTGGACATCATTTCCGGTTCCCTGGAGCCAATGAAGCATTGATGCGGCCTGTTGTCGGCTATGACCCCAGGCCGCGGGTTTCATCGTGGCTGCAACGCCGGACCATCCGTATCTTTACGAATGGTTACCCGGGGCACGCACGACCAGACTCCAAGCAGCATAACCGGCACAGGCCCTTTCATGAAACAGATACGGCGCTCGCTTGGCATCCTGGTACTCACCCTGTCCACTACCCTGGCTGTCACGCTGGGTATCAGCGCTTTGGCACAGCAGGCTGACCCGCCAGCCGTTGAATCCCACATGCGCGAACACTTCGCCCGCGCCACGCTGCTGCAGACCGCCATCATCGAAGCCGACCTGGAGCGGGCCCGCGAACAGGCCGCCTGGCTGGCGGACCACGGGTCACCCCAGGGCCTGCCGGACGGCTGGCAACCCTTTGTTGAGGACCTGCGCGGCCTGGCGGCAGAAATCAGCGCAGCCCGTGGCCTGGTCGTGGCTGCCGGGGCCACCGCGGACCTGGCGCTGGCCTGCGGCCGCTGCCACCAGAAGTTCCAGGTCAATACCTGGCTGGAGTCCACCAGCATGCCACCCCAGGGCAACGACATAGCCGACCGCATGGCGCGTCACCAGTGGGCGGCGGACCGCCTGTGGGAGGGTCTCATCGGCGGTTCCGACAGTGCCTGGCTGCGGGGCGCAGAAATCCTGGCCGAAGTACCGCTGACGGCCACCCAGGTGCTGGGTGAACCTTCCACCACCGCAGATTTCCTGGCCGACCGGGTGCATCGCCTGGGTCGGGAAGCCCGGGAGACGGCCCGGCAGGAATCTCGCGCCCGGCTTTACGGCAACCTGCTGACCACCTGCGCTGAGTGCCACAACCAGTACCGTAACCGGTAAAGGAGGGCGCTGCGCGCCGGTCTACAGGACCCGGACCTCGTCTCCCAGGGCGATCACACCCGGCTCGATCACCCGGGCACAAATGCCGCCGTGGCCGCGCATGGCGTTATATCCTCCCGGCCCGAGATTCTGTTCCATGCGCGAACAGGGATGGCAGGGAACGGTGTACTCCAGCACCACGCCACCGACGCGGAACCGCTGTTCCTTCAGCGCCAGGAGGTTGAGGCCGGACACCACCAGGTTACGGCGGACCAGCTCCGGTGCAACGGGTGCGTCCAGCCCCAGGTATGCGGCGGCCGCTGCCAGGTGGGCACCATCGATCAGGGTGACCTGGCGCTTGCCTGACCTGCCCGAGTAATGGTCGCCTTCCAGGCCGGACTCACAGGACGCGGCAACCGACTCGACCGGCTCGAGTGCCTGTCTGCGCCCGGCCCGGAGGCCGATCCATTCTACCCGGCCCGCCCGGGGAAATACGCCGGTGAGCTGGCTGATCAGCAGTGGTGAATCGCTCATGGCCACAGTTTGATTCGAGCCACGGGTTCTTGTAAACACCCAAGCATGTACAAGTTGGCCGCAATCCTTGGAGGAGTCCTGCTGCTGGTGCTGCTGGCCGGCTGGCTTGTAACGTGGCAGCGTACCGGCCGGGTTGAAGCCCTGTACCCACCTGTCGGGGAAGTCCGCAGGATCGGGTCGGTCGAGCTCCATTTCACCGACCAGGGCCAGGGCCCCGCGCTGATCCTGCTGCACGGGGCCAGCACCAACCTGAGGGACTTCTCGCTGTTGAAGTCGGACCTGCTGCAGGCCGGATACCGGGTCATGGCCGTCGACCGGCCCGGATCGGGCTACAGCACCCAGGATGACGATCAGTGGATCGATCCTGCCGGTCAGGCAGGGCTGGTGGCGGAGCTGGCGCGACAGCAGGGCGTGGACCGGTCAATCTGGGTCGGACACTCCCTGGCCGGGTCGGTGGTCATGGCGGGGCTGCTGCATCACCCGGACCAGGTCAGCGCCGGGGTGATGCTGGCCGGAGCTGCCTACGATTGGCCGGGGGGCGTGGACCTGATGGATCACCTGCCCGGGATTCCGTTGCTGGGCCCGATCTTTTCCCATTCGCTGGTGGCGCCGCTGGGCAGCCTGATGTTTGATCGCGGCCTGCAGTCGGCATTCGATCCGGAACCGCCAACCCCGGAATACCGCCAGACCACCGGCATCGACCTGTACCTGCGCCCCGGCCAATTTGCCGCCACCGCCAGGGATATCCGCCTGCTCAGTCCGTATCTTGCCGGCCAAAGCCTGCGGTATGGGGAGATCCACCAACCGGTGCTGCTGATTCATGGTGACAAAGACGACATCGTGCCGGCATGGAACCACGCGGACCGGCTGGTCAAGATCCTGCCGGATGCACGCTACCTGACAGTGGCTGGAGCCGGCCACCTTCCCCACCATACCCGGCGGGGAGACGTGGCACGCTGGATCAGCGAGTTTGGCCGTCTGGTCGACAGCCCGTGACAACAGGCGAGCCTCGCGCCCGGATCAGGCAGCGGAGTTTTTCTCCTGCTCGATGAGCTCGTGAGAGATGCGCCGCCAGGGGGTGTTGGCCGTATCGCACTGGCCCAGCAGCAGCTTGCTTTCGGCACCGACCACCAGCAGTTCATCCCCGGGTCCGACGCCCATTTCAAGCAGCAGATCCGCGGGCAGTTGCAGGGTCCCTTCCTGGCCGAGTCGAAGTTTGACGGTTGACATGGCCTTCCTCCTCAATCAGGCACAAGACCAGCATACCCGCCGCCAGTCTCCCCTGCCTGTGCCAATGGTTTTGTGCCATTAGTTGGGCCCGCTCACCACCGGCAGGCGAATGGCAAACTCCGCACCCGGGTCGCGGTTGCGCACCTCGATGGATCCGGCCATGCCGCTCACCAGTTCACGCACCAGGGCCAGTCCAATTCCCGTTCCCACGGTTTCACGGGTCAATTCCGTTTCTGACCGATAGAACAGGCTGAAAATTCGGCGCATCTGGTCGCGGGGCACGCCAGGACCGTAATCCCGAACCCGGAATTCGACCTGGGAGTCCCTGGCTTGCTGCACGGTCAGCTCGACTCGCTGCTGTTCCGCCCGGGCGGAGAACTTCACCGCGTTGTCCACCAGGTTGATGAATACCTGGACCACCGCGTCGTCGTCGACCCGGACAAATTGCCGGCCCGCCTGATCCTTCAGTTCCAGCGCAAACTCAAACCCCGAAGACTCCAGCTGGCTGTCAATCTTGGACTCAATCAGGCTCACCACCTCAGTCACGGATCTGGCCTGCAGGTCCAGCTCCAGCTCCCGCCGGGTCAGGCGCGCCAGCTGCAGCACGTTGGCGATGAGCCGAGACAGCCGTTCGCTTTCGGCAAAAATGTAGTCGTAGTAGGCCTTCTTCTTCTCCTCCGGCGCCCATCCTTCCCGCAGCATTTCGCCGTACATCCGGATCGAGGTCAGGGGGGTCTTCAACTCGTGACTGACGGCGGACACAAAATCCTGCTGCTGCCGCGCCAGTTCAATCTGGCGACGGCCGAGACGGTAGATGAAGAAAGAACCCAGGCACAGCACCGCCGCCAGCACCGCCGCCGCCCAGGTCACCAGGCTGGCCCCCGGGCCCGAGGGCAGCCGCGTGATTCGATAGCTCACTTCAAGCCCGCCGAATGGCGGTGACAGCCGGGCATTGAACAGGGCCTCCCCGGCAAGCTGGGCGTCATTCGCCGGGTACCCGCTCCCCGGGTCACCCGAGAACCGACGCAATCCCACACCCTCATAGCTGACGATCAGGTCGGCGCGTTCTGACACTACGGTTCCGCTGAAGGCCGAGCCGAAAACGCCTTCCAGGAATCGGTCCCGATCCAGCAGCAGACCCTGCACCAGCCGCTCACCGTTTCGCCAGACGTTGCGGAACAGCACGAAGTGCCCGCTGCCCAGCAGGCTGAAGTCGTAGGGTTCCACGTCACTGTCAAACGTCGACACCGCCCGGCTGGTCGACACGCCCTCGGATCTCACGGCGTCCGCCAGCACGTCCTCCATCACCGGCATAGACTCGAAATCAGCGGCATCGTCTTCCTTTTGGCTGGCAGGCGACGGCGGCTCGATCAGGCGCTGGGAAGACACCTTCTTCTCCAGCGGCGCGGGCCGGTCCGCCGCAGACTCCAGGGCCTGGTTCTTCTGCCGCAGAAGATCAAATCCGGCCTGGTCCACGCGGCCCCGCTCTTGCTCCCGGGAAGATACGGAATAGACCGATTCCGCAGCATCGTCCAGCGACGTCGTCGTCGCGAGAGGCGCTGCCGCCGCCGGCTCGGAAGACGCCACGCTGCCGACCATAATCCCGCGCCGGCGTTCTACCGGCGCCGCCTCGGCGGCCACCTGCTGCTCTTCCTCCAGCGCTGCCTCGCGCATACCGCTGCCGCTGGCCAGACGGTTCTGCTGCAGGGTCGCCAGCAGGCGCGACTGCAGCTGCTGGCGGCGCTGGACCTCTTCCCCTGCGATGCCCACCTGTGCCGGCGATTGCGCAACGGGCAGCAGCGGCGTGCTGAATGTGCCGCCGGCGTCAATCTGGAAGTACCCCAGCAGGCCCGCACCACCGCCGTCCACGGGAAAGCCGGACAGCGGCGAGCGCTGGATCAGGCTGCCGCTGTCATTGTCGGTGGTAACAGCAAAGGCAAAATCATCGGCAGCCCGCTCATTCTGCTGTCGCAGGAATTCCTGGGCACCGTCGTTGATCCGCAGTGACAGCTCCTCGGCCAGCAGCCGGGACTGGTGGAATACCTCCCATTTGATCTGACTGTAGGCCTGGCGGACCAGGATGACCGTGGGAATAGCCAGGGCCAGAAAGAAAACCAGCAGGACCCGTCCCAGCCGGCGTTCGCCCGCCGCGGCTTCCCGCAGCTCAGCCATCGGCCAGCAGCCTGTAGCCGGCGCCACGCACGGTAATCAGCGTCACCGGATGGGCCGGATCGGGTTCAATCTTGCGCCGCAGCTTGGCCACGTGAATGTCCACGGTGCGGGTTTCGATCTGCGCCTCCCGGGAGTATCCCCACACCTTGTTCAACAGCTCTTCCCGGGAAACCGGCCGCTCGCGGTTGGCCCACAGGTACTGAACCAGCTCCAGCTCCCGTCGGGTCAGCGCCAGCACCTGGTCGTCGCGGGTGGCGGTCAGGTTGAGCACGTCCACCGTCACGCCACCCAGGTCCAGGGTATTCTCCTGCTCCAGCCCGCCGCGGGTGCGACGCAGTACTGCTTCCACCCGCAGCACCAGCTGGGCCACGGAAAATGGTTTGGCCACGTAAT
>JAAUYH010255431.1_pt1 | contig 22312 bp, 15 predicted proteins | sample 7278061 | NCBI WGS metagenome assembly JAAUYH01 (sample SAMN14350203, study PRJNA611818) | marine sediment metagenome | isolation source: surface marine sediment (0.6m) | place: French Polynesia: Moorea | collected 2018-08 | reverse complement strand
TCTGTCGACGCTGGACAATCCTTGTTATCAGCCGGCTCGTCGATGGATGCAGGACGTTCAATGAGATTCACCAGGGCATTCCGAAGATCTCACCGAGCCTGCTATCGACGCGACTGTCTGAGCTTGAACACGCCGGTCTCGTGGAGCGACGCAAGATTCGCAACGAGAATCGCTACCGCTACGAGCCGACCGAGGCCGCAATGGATCTGGCCGGCCTGATAGACCAGATGGCGGTCTGGGGGCAACACTGGTCGCGTGACATGGATATGGATGACCTGGATCCCGCGTTCCTGGCGTGGAGCATGTCCCTGAGGATGAACACCGAGGCAATGCCCAAGGGACGAACCGTCGTTGAGTTCGAATTCTCGGGGACGCCCACCGAGTTTCGACGATTCTGGCTGGTCAACAACGACGGCAAGGTCGACATGTGCCTGAAGGATCCGGGCTACGAGACCGATCTGCACGTTCGATCGGATATGCGGTGTTTCGTGGAAGCGTGGCGCGGATTTCGTGATCTCCGCCAGGAGATACGCAGCGGGAAGATACACCTCGCTGGCCCGAGGCAACTGGTTTCGTCGTTTCCCGACTGGTTGTTGCTCAGCGCGCTGGCACCCTACCGTCGCCGCGTCAACGGACGAGAGAGCAGGCTTTACGCGTCGGAGCAATGACATACCCCTCACCTGCGAACAACGCAGCCATCAGTCTTAAAGATGCGCCAGCCAGCTCGTCGCCTTGCCATGATCGTTGATACCAGAATAGTCTGTGGAATGAATTGGCGAATCTTCATCCCCTGACTAACAGAAGGGACTCTCGTTACATGATTTAAAACGGCACACAGACTGGACGTAGCGAGAGTGATCGGCGAGTCATATTCAGACTGAATTATATTTATATAAAACAATACCTTTTGTGGAATAACTCGAAGTTACAGGAAGTAATGTCCTACGCCGACGTGCGGTCAAAACCAGGAGGCCAGAGACGTGCGCTTTCAAATCGATAGCCTGATAACAATTGGATTTGCCTTTTTCGCGATCGACAGTGCTTTCGCGATTGAACCCGAGTCGCTTGATGAACCGATTGGCCTGGCGATCGTAGACGGCACATACGTAGCGCCGCCCTACCGCCTGTCTGTCGTCGAAAGGGACGATAACTTGATGCTCGAGCTCAATGGTTTGCCGGTTAAGACTGTGCCGTTGAGTCGAGCCGCTCCCCCGGGAAGTGCCGGAGATTCTGAACCTATCGACCTCGCAATCGATCGTTTGCGCCAAGTTGGACTGGAGCGCGACGCCATCGGCACACCGACATTCTCGGAAGAGGCGATCGACGAGATCCTGGATGAACTACGCGACAACCGAGACGAGTTCACTTACGAGTTGCAGGACTCCCTCATCACGATAACCGACAAGCACGGACAACGGCGGAGCATAGGCGTGCTCGAACCGCCGAGGGTGTCGGATCGAGAGGTCTTGAAGCGATTGGAGCAGGTCGCAGAAAGCGATCAGGAATTGTTGAAGTCCGGCGGTACGTTTATCCACGCTGATGGAGTGAGCTTGAGGGTTCCGGGGACGCAATCGCCTCAGATGGCTCGCGACCTGTTGTTGGCGGCAGAGATGTCCGGCATAACACAGGAGCTGTATCTGGATGCTGTTTTAGGCTCAAGAGAACTCGCCCGTTCACTTGTAGCCGGTGGGGTATTCGGGGATCGCATGCTGGACCACGTCATGGCCCTTCACGCCAGCTCCGCAATCGAACCGGAGCAAAAGGCGCCACCACCGCCAACCATTACCAGTGCTTGCGCGGATCACAATGCATCCCCCGGCCATCATAAGCGGTCACGTACGCCGTCACAGCACAAGGCGTACGTCTTTTCGCCGATTACCGTTGAGCCCGGCATGACGTGCGCTACTCCGGCACTCTCTGAAGCCGTCAAGCTGCATGACTATTCCGTGATTGAGTATGACGGGAAGGCTGCCACCTTCACCGCGTTGAAAAATGCTTCCGGCAAGGCGGGAATACTCTACATATGCGCACATGGAAGCATGCGATTTGATCCATCCCCATATGCATGGGTCGCAGCACTGAAGGGGGATGCCTACGCAAGTTCAACGGGAGACTCGGGGTTTCATGCCAGCGTGACGAGCAGAGGCTACCACTACGTCGCTGTTCCTTCTTCCGTCTTCGCAACCCTGCCGTGGAAGGATCGGAATACGATCGCAATCTACGAGGGCTGTGTCACCAGCCTTTATGTCCAGAGATTTGGTGCAAGGGAAGCGCTTGGCTATCAAGGCACATGCCCCGGGATTTCTCCGGCGCCGTGGAGAGACTTTTGGGCACGTCTTTCCGGTGTGAAGGATGCTGGCACCAAGCGTAATGTTGGCGACGCTTATCAGGCCACGTTCGTTCCGTCGTCGGGAGCAGCTCCAGCCGTTGTGCTGACGTCGAGAGAGGAAGGGAAAACGGTTCTATCACCCGGCGTATCGTCCTGCGCTCCGGATCATCCGTTATCCATCGGCAAGACGGAAACATTCAAAATTACGTTTGATGCGCCGCTACAGAAGCGCTTCGCGAATAGAATTCCTCAAGTTTCCGGCTGCAATGCGAGAGTCACGAATGCCCGCTTCGTCGACGACTACACGCTGACATTCGACGTGACACCGAGAGCGGTAGGCCCTTTGGCAATTGCCGCGAGAAGCCAGTGGGCACTTTCGAAGGATTGGTGGAGTATACGACTCGACGGCAACCGGAAGCCTGGCGGAACCAGTCACGTTGGACCCAACGGCGATGACTTTACCTGGCAACTTACCTGCAACTAGGGAAAAACCGAACCAATCCAGCCTCCTCCAGGCAAGCTTTCTGAGGCAATCCAGCCGAGGGAACATGTGACCCGTCGAAAGGTCGTGCCGCCAGGCGGGCTCGACGGATGTACCGGTTTACCTTTACTCTTCTGGCCGAGCAGTTGACCGAGAAACATGAATTCAAAGGAATGATCCGATGTTGCGAGTACTGATCTTGGCATTGTGCGCCGTTCTTATGACGGGTTGCGGCGCGTTCAAGAAAGTTGCGGTACCCGAGTCCGCTGTCTATGTCGATCAAGCGCCGCTCGTTTGGGAGCGCCAGGCGCTTGATGTGGAGAGTTACGACCTGGGAATCGCGCTCTCCGGTGGCGGGCTACGTTCGTCGCTTTACGTGTTCGGGGCGCTCAAGGCTTTGTACGACGAAGGCGTCCTGCAGGAAGCGGATCTGCTCTCCTCAGTGTCGGGCGGCGGCTATATCTCCTACGCGCTGTACACAGATCACGCGGCAAATATGGACCGCGGAGACTTTGGTGAGGGCCTGTTTTCTGACGCCGAGTTTCCCGTCCAGGCCTGTCGGCTGGCGACGACTGGTAATTTCGTCACCAATGGCCAATACATCCGGACATTGTTCGCCGGTTTCGCAGGCTTCAACTGGGACACAAGGGCCCACAATCTGTACAAGGATTCGATCTTTAGGACGTATGCACGTGATGAAAAGTCGCGGGACGGTTTGAATGTCAGGGAAGTCCCGCACAATGTGACTGGCAACAATGGCGCGAAGATACCGTTTCCCATTTTCAATGCCACGTTGCAAGGGTGCGAACCCAATAACGAATCTTGCCCCCTCGATGGTTTTGCACGGGCCGGCATAGAATTCACCCCGCTTTGGTTTGGCTCGGAGAAGCTGCGCTACCAGCCATGGGACCAGCGAAACCACCAGGAGACGCTGTTAACGGCTATTTCTGTTTCCGGCGCCGCGTTTGCCCGGCTCGGCCCCCTGCGTTTGCAGGAACAGACTTTGAGGTGGTCGGATTGCAACAATAAGAACGATGCATCATGCATGTCGCACTTGCATGTGTCAGACGGCGGGCACATTGAGAATCTCGGCGCGTTGGCGCTGGTCCGGCGCAATACCAGGAACATCATAGTCATCGATGCCGAGTTCAATAAGAACTACAGCTTCGATGGGTTCAATATACTGAACAAACGCCTCGGCGCTATGGACCATGAGATGACCATCGACAGCGGGGACGATTGGCGCAACCTGCAGCCCGGCGGACACATCGCTAAAGCTGTGCACAAGGGAAGAATCAGAGATAAGCGCGCTGAGGACACAACGGCCAGGAAAACGGACATCTATTACTTGAAGATGTCGCTGCCGGCCTCACTCCCAAGAGAAGAGCCGGTCATTGACTGGCAATCCGGAAAGCGGGCCTACGGAGAATTCTGGAACACCGTTAGGTCACCTGCTGACGAAAGCAAGGAGGAAACTCTTGATTGCGATAGTGCGAGAGACTACTGGCGTACGCCAAACAGGAACGCAGCCGGGATGGAAGAGTTCCTAAAATACATCGTCTTGTCGTACTCAGAGTGTCTAAACTCGGGTGATCTGAGCGAGTGTGGTTTAAAGTTCCTGCCTTCCCGTGTGCTGCCGAGCAGGTACCAGTTCCCCCATTTCGGAACCGAAGATCAGAGCTTCTATTTGGATCAGTCGCTCGCTTACATCGGGTTAGGCTACTTGCAGGGTAAGCAATTAGGCAAGATTTACCAGAACCGGTAGATCGCAGCCAATGACCTGATCGATCTTCGTCGGAATCGTCAGTGAACAAGCGAATAATCATTGCACCCATCTTCCTGCTCGTCGTTGGAGCCGGCTGGTGGATGCTGAACGACGGCACCGAGACACTGGATCGGCGCGACGACCCGGAAGCATCGACGAGCACTCCTGGGGAACGGCTTCTCGACCCAGGTGCCAATCCCGGCACCCGCGAAGCGAGCGAACTCACGGCAGCCAGGCGCCGCATTGCCGACGCAACGCTCGCGCTCGAGGAAGCCGTGGCTCAAAAGAAGGCGGCGGAAGCAGAAATGCAAGCCGCGGAAAAAGAGCTCGAGGCGCTTGAAAAATGGGTCGCCGACATCGAGGCGCGCGGCGAGGACCCTGTGGACTATGCAGACGAGGGACTTGCCAGGCTACAACCGGCATTCTGGGCCTATGAGGACGCACTCACCCGCTTTGAACTGGCGGAAGCAATGGAGGTCGAGGCCTCCAGGGAACTCGAAGCGGCAAGGTCCGAGCTACCCGGGACACCGGACTCGGACAACCCGAAATGACGGCGTCGGCGCTCGTATACAACGAGCGCCGACGCTTGTTCCGAGCTGTTACATCCGACTATTGCGACAGTTCACAAATTCCGCTGCGTAGCGCTTCGGGTGTAGCGAACTCTCCCGGTAGCGTGCCCTTGGTGAATTGGCAGCCGTAGAACGTGTCAGACACTTTCTCGGGGTCGAGGATATCGTCGCCCGCCGGCCTCACGCCGTTGTTCACCCAGTTCACCAGGTCATCGAAGGTCTGGATCAGCTCTTCAGACGAGAACTCGCAGTGCCCGATGGCCCGTGTTGCCCGGGACACCAGCAGTTCCGAGCGGCCGTGCGACTGAACTTCACGCGCGTAAATCTGTTCCGACGCGAACGGCACGAACAGGTCGCCCAGCGTGTGTACCGACAAGACCGGGATAGCGATGCGTCCTCTGATCTCCGGAATCCGCTGCAACCTCAGGAAGCGCTTCCGGTTGACCCTGGGATTCCCCTTAACACGGATGATCGACTCGTTGAGCGACTCCTCGGCCGGCGTCAGCACCGGGTCGGCGTCGAACTGATAGACACGGTTGCGGTTGTCGTAAAGAATGCCTGGCAGGACACCGTCCAGTGTCGGGTCGGCGCCGGAGAAGCCGTACAACAGCTCCTGGAACAGCGGGAAGGCCTCGTTGAACAGCGGTCGATCGCCGCCCGTGATCTCGCGGGTCAGGCCCTTGAGCTTTTCGCCCTGCTCTGTCAGGACGAACGGATAGCCGGCGCCATCGCCGGCGAACAGCGTGCCGATGATAAGCGGCAGCTTGTTGATGTAGTAGTCGGGCGGTGGCGGAAACTCCTGCTGCACCAGCGGATTTACCTCGGCGGCCAGCGCGGCTGCAGCCAGCGCAAAATCGCTGAGGTAATTGAACTGCTCAACGTCACCCATGACACCGCAGCGCGGCGCGGCGCCATCGTAAGCGACACCCCCGGACAGCTTGCCCAGGATGTGGGCGAAGCGGCGGCAGATGTAACCGCGCCTGCCGTCCGGGCAGCGCACGTTCGGGAACATCTCGATTGCGGCGCCCGTTACGTGCCCGCCCATCGAGAAACCGGTGATCAGCGTCCGGTTGGGCTTTCCAACCTCCTTCGAGAAAATGCGCACAAGCCGGTTGGTGCTCTCGACACCGTCCTTCACGTCGTAGCAGTTCTTCGAATAACTCGACGCAGCCCAGGCGTAACCGTTGGCCAGGTAATAAGCCCGAAGCGGCGGGTTCTCAACGGTCAGCGGCACCAGTGTCCCGTCCGAACGGAAGCAACCGCGGAAGCCGTGCGCGTACATCACGAGGTCACCATTCCAGTTGTGCGGTACCTCGTAGCGATAAATCGCGCCTTTGCTGTCGACACCCTCTCGCAGGGTCTCAGTCAGCGGCGTCGGCTCGAACACCCCGGAATCACCCAACGGAAACACGCGGGAATCCTGTGGCGCGGAGTCGCCGCGCGCGAAAGCGCTCGACGCAATGGCAAGGAATACCAACACGGAAGTTAGTCTTAGAAGCATGATCATCCCCCCAGATGATTGCGCGACCGTCGTCCCGGTGCGGATCGGAGGATCGAGGGCCGGTCGCGCGTCGGCTCTAATTGGCCGTTGCGAGCAGTATACGCCGGTCGGTCGGTACTTGCATCGATCAGCTTGAGCGCAACCAGGTCTGGATGGATACGCTACGACGAAGCGAACATCGCGAATATTTCGGCGCCGGTGTAGTTCTTCGTCTTGTTGGCGAACTCGTAATAGCCCGGCCTCTCATCGATAAAGACCTGCCCCTTGAATTCGAGGCTTGGACTATCCTCGAACAGGCCGACCGGCACCATGTGTTGCCCGGTTTGCTTCAGGCGGTAGAACAGGTGTGTGCCGCAGTTCTTGCAGAAACCGCGCTCGGCCCAATCCGATGAATCGAATACCGAGACACTGTCCTCACCGTCAATGACGACTTCCGCGCCACAGTCAATTTCCATGAAAGGTCCCCCACCCCACCGGCGACACATCCTGCAATGGCACGCTCCAACGTCGTTACTGGCGTGCTTTGCGGTGATTGTCACTTTGCCGCAAAGGCAGCGACCCTGCTTCTCAACCGTATTCTCTGCTTCACCACTCATTGTTGCCCCTCCGTCCGTCGTTGTGCGAGCAATGTCATTACCAGCGCAACAAAGGCTGGAGCGGCTTGCACATAGAGAATTGATGGCTTCGCCGTTATCGCACCAAAGACCCCGGCGATAATAACGCAGCTCAGAAAAAACACTCGCAGCGGGAAACCGTCGTCTTTTCGAACGAGGGCCCAGATCAGTCCGGCTGCAAGAAATCCGTTGTACAGGCCCTGGTTCGCCGCGAGCACGGCAGTCTGCTCGGCAAACTCCGGTGTCAGCCCGAATGCCCTGAGACCTGCCGGTTTTGTCCAGAGAAACATCTCCAGAACAAGGATGTAGAGGTGCTCAATAGCGACGAGAGCAACCAGCGCGGTGGCGATCTTTTTCATTGGCGAGATCCTCGTAGAGCCCCAGCGGTTCATCGGGCGAGCGGTCAGCATACAGGACGGCGATCGAAATTGATGAAGTTGAGCATTCGCCATCGACCGGCATACTCGTTTGCGGATTTCTCACTGCTCCATCGATTTAACACGCAGCTTATGTGAGCTGCGTCTCATAAAGCCCCGCGGCACCAGTCAACTTGCCACCTCCGTCGATTTGTCATCGGTGCTCTAATGAGGCAAGTCTCATATTCCCTCGGTGCCGTATGGACTCGAAACCAGGAAAATCTCATACGTTACGCCTTTTGGCAGGCGGTCGCCCCGTGGTGCCTCTGACGATACCGGACCGGCGCATCAGCGACGCTCGAGTGTCTTGATGCTCGGGCTTGGCAGAAAACGTCGCAGGAAGCTCGGTATCACCTACTTCGGCCTGCTGGCGCACGAAGTCGCTTCACTCAGAAGCATGATGAGCAGCGCCGGAAATCTCGACGCCGAGTTCGAACTGCGGGAACCCAAGCAAGCCGGCGACTGCGGCATCGTCGTGGTAAACAAGGACAACCGACTCGCCGAATCGTGGTGGAAGAGCTACAAGAAACAGCATCCATCGGCACAGCCGCTATTTGTCACCGATTCCAAGGAAGACGACGAGCAGGCCTACTGCAAGCGACCGTTCTCGCCGTCCGTCATCCAGGCTGCGTTTCGCGATCTGGTCCGAGTAAGCCTGCCCTGATCGCTCGTCGGAGCGACGCTTCCTCGCTAGGGCTAGACGTCGCCCGCGACATGACGAGGGATTTCCCCCAGCGTCCACAAAGCCGGCCTCAAAAGGCTGCTTCGGAAGCCCCGCGGGCCGTCAGGGTCTCGAAATCCGCATGAAACCCTGAAATTCGGCAAAAAACCCGTCCGCAAAGCACCATTTTGTGGATTAAGTCATATGCCAGATATCGAGCGACACTCATACTCCCCGTGATATTTGCTATCCGGATCGCGAATACGGGGTCAAATGCTCGCTGAATTTTCGACAGAAACGCTAGCGGTACTGCTAGGCACCGGCGCCGTCGCCGGCCTGCTTGCGTGGATAGGTCGGGGCACAGTCGCCAATCGCCAGACGGGGCAGCTCGTCGACGAATGGCAGACGCGAGTTGACGATCTATGCCGAAAACGTGACGGCCTCGTTGCCGAAGCCAACAAGTACCGAGCGACCATCGATTCACAGCACGCCGAGATTCAGAAGCACGCAGCAGCGGCCAAGCGCAGTAACACATCGCTGAGCTCCGCCGAAGAGAAAATCAAATCCCTGTCCAAAGACCTGTTCACGCTTCGCAGCGAACGCGAGGACTCGAAACAAAAGCTGATCACGTTTCAACACGCACTCATTTCTGTGAAGCACCAGTCGCAGGAGCTGCAGCAGGAGTTCATGAAGTCCCGAGAGTTCTACAAGGGCGAACTGCGCAAAGCCTTCGAGAAACGCAAGGCGCTCCAGACGAGTATCGAGAATGCCAACGCTGAACAGGATTCGCTAAGGAACCTCTTGAACGGCTCTCGCTCCGAGCAGGAATCCATCAACAGGATGCTCGAGTCGGCGCAAAACAGGCTGGCCGAGATTGATAAGCTCGAACAGGATGTCATTCGCCTCGAGGCCGACAATGCCCAACTCAATCACGACTACGCACTCGCAAAGCAGGAGATCCAGGTACTCAAGCGCGACCTCAGCGAGCTGGAGCAGCTGAAAGTTCAGAACACCGAGATGTCCGAAGTCCTGAAGTCCATGGAGGCGAGCCGCAAGCAGTACGAAGAGGACGCCAAACGCTACAAAACCATTGCGAGCGAGTCTGAGAAGCAGTCGGACACGCTACGTTTTCGACTGGATGAGGTCGAGAAGAACTTCCTCGAACTCGAGGCCCAGCAGCAAGACGCAATCCAGCAAGCGCGCGAGGAAGCCCTGTCGGCAAATGAACCCAGCGCCAACGACGACGAGTCGATCCACGAGGTCGACGACCTCAAGCAGATCGTAGGCATTGGCAAGGTCTTTGAAAGCGCGCTCAACGATCTCGGCATCTACTCCTTCAGGCAACTGGCGAACTTTGGCGTCCACGACATTGCCCGCGTGAACGCGAAGCTCAAGGAGTTCAGGGGCCGTATGGAACAGGACGACTGGATCGGTCAGGCCAAAGAGCTGCTGTTCAAAAAGCACGGCGGTGCTGACGCCGGCGAAGACGTGCAGAAAATCATTATGTAACAAGCGCGCTGAAGTCGTGACTGTCCAGCCACCAAACCTGCAAGCAACGAGCCCTACTGACAGTCGCGATACGAGCGGCAAAATCTGATTGTAGACGCCTCCTCACGTGGCATACTCTGGCCAGATAAGAAAAAAGGTTTGGGGTGGACCATGCAAGGACGCGCTACAGGCTTAGGCCGCGCAAGAACGCTATTTCTTACTTTTCTGACCATCACTCTCAGCGCCTGCGGCGGCGGCGGGGGTGGCTCAAGCGGTCCATCGACGCCCGCACCTGCCCCGCCGAAGTCCATCAGCGGCATTGTGATGCTGGGACCGGTATCGGGTGCCGACGTTAGCATCATCGGTACCGGGGGCGTGCTGGCCACGGGTGTGACCGCTGCAGACGGCAGCTTCGGCCCCATTAATTACAGCGGGGACTACAACGGCCCGCTACGTATCCGCGTAAACGGTAACGCCAGTTCAACCTGGATTTGCGATTTTCGAGTAGGCTGCCCTGCGAATGGCGACTTCCTGCCCTGGGGCTCAAGCATCGATTTCGACGGCACACTCGAAGCGGTCTTGCCGTCCGCCAGCAACGGCCAGTTTGTATCTGTCAGCTTGGTGTCGAACTTTGCCGCGGTTCGATTGGATACGATCGGGACCCTGACGACGACCAACGTCAACGCAGCCAACGCTGACATCGCGGCGTTGCTCGAGTCCGCTTATGGGGCTCTTCTCGATGAGCTAACAGTAACGTTGCCGGACAACTTCGCAGCGATAGAGTTGTTCGACCTGCAAAATCTCCCGGCTCCTGGCGGAACCAATGACGCGCTGAGCCTGCTTCTCTCTCTGATCAACAGCAGCATGGTGGGCCTGTCGACTCCCACCGTCTCCACAGGCGGCTTTATCAGTCGAGTCAGTAGCCAGGTCGCTGCTCTGTCGGAATTGCCGGTCTCCGGTCAGGAGTTCAGCGAGCCGAGCCTGGAGTCTTTCACTATTGTCCTGCTGGCCCAGATGTTCGAGATTCGCAACACGAATGAACCGTCGGTTGCGGCCATAGATGCCTTGTTCTCGCCCCTTAATCTGGACACCTTAAATGACGCCATATTCGACGTGTTTCTGCTGCTGCCTTCGATTACGCCTTCGGGCAACGTATTCGAGTTCATAAACGATGCCGCGCTGCTGTCACCTATTGTCCGGGACATACCGATATTCACGAGCACTGGCCAGCAGCTGACCGAAAGCGAAGTCAGTGTCCAGATATTCAGCACCGGTCTGCCGAACACGACGCCCTGGTTTACAGCGACGCCGGTGCTTATCAACAACCAGCTCAACGTGCGTGTCGAGTTTGATAATGCGTTGATAGCAACGTTTGCGAATGGCGGCTACTCACTCAGTGTCCAGGTAAACAGCTTATCCGGCGAATTCCGACGGGGTGTCTTCGATGTATCGATCGACCTGTTCCGAGTTGGGACACTGGCCTCGGCCGGCAACGACATCAACGCCGACGAGCGTTCAACGGTAACGCTGAACGGATCGACAACCAGCCCGAACGACGTGGACACCATCAGCTGGAGTCAGATTGACGGCCCGTCTGTTGTCATTACCGGCGGCGACACGCTGCAACCGTCGATTGAGCTGCCGAGCCTGGATGCGGACGCCGTCGTCACGATGCAGCTGGACGTCAGCTTCACCGGCGGCGAACAGCGCGTCGACACGATGAATATCTTTGTTGTTGCGTTCCCGAACATCGCCGACGTGAGCCTTCCGGATGCTGCCCTCCGGCAATGCGTCGATGACGCAGCGACCGCGGGTGGATTAGTCGAAGTTGTCGAGCTGACGAGCCTGACCTGCACCGGTGTCTCGGACGTCAGCGGCCTCGACGTGTTCAGCGCACTCACTACGCTGGATCTCTCCGGAAACAACCTCACATCCCTGCAGGCGATTCTCGGTCTCGCCGATCTGCAATTCGTCGATCTGCGCGGCAACCCGACACTGCCTTGCGGAGAGATCGATCAGCTGGCTGAGCGCCTGACGGAGGGCACGGACCTGCTTGTCGACGATGCCTGTCGCGGCGCGTTTGCGCTCGATCTTGGCGCCAACGGTTTCGATGCAATTCTCGATGACGTCAGAGGCCAGATTTACGTCAGCGTGCCGACGCGCAGCGAGATCGTCGTCATTTCCACAGCGGACCTGCGTATCGTGGACCGCCTGCTGATGCCGGGTGCGCCTTTCGGCATCGACCTCAGTATCGACGGCACTCGCATCTTTGCGGCACTGAATAACAGCAATTCGGTAGCTGTCATCGATATCGAACAGCGTTCTGTCAGCACGATCGAACTCGGTGACACCACGGGTGATCCGAGAACATGGGATGTGGTCGAGGGAGAGCCCGACCGTCTGTTTGTCTCCGCCAATCCGAGCTCAAGCGGCATCGCTTACATCGTCCAGGTGCGACTCGACCAGGGCAATATCGCGACCCGAGTGGCCAGCCAGAACATCATTCGCGCGCGGCCCACGCTCGCGCGCTCGCCCGACCAGGCATTCGTCTATGTGGGCTCCGGCTTCTCGCCGAATTCGTTGTACAAGCTCAGCCTGCTCGACCCCGAGGCACCTATCGTGCTTGAAGATGATCACGGTAGCGTCGGCGGTACAGACAACCTCGCGCTAAACAAGTCGGGAACACGCATCGCATTAAGCAGTGGCCAGGTGTTGCGCACCGGGTCCTTTATCGAAGAAGGACGCGTGTCCAGCGGCCGATCGATTGGCAGTTCGGTGACCGATACGCTGTTCGTCGCCGGTCCGGCAGGACAGATCGAGTCGTTCGATTTCACGACGCTTGCGCAGACCGGCACGTTAGAGACCGGCTGTGACAATAGCGCCAGCACACGCATTCTTGCCTACGACAGCGATGACTCCTTCATGTTGCTGCAGGCGGACGAGGCCTGCCTGTACGCATCGGTATCGCGATCGACGCCGCCGGATCCGTTCGCGTCGCTGCGATTCCCGGATCTCGCGCTCGAGGAGTGTGTCATCGATACAGCGGTGGCGATGGGATACACCGAGCCTGAAGAGTTCGTTACGCTGGACTGCAGCACGACACCCCGAACGATACTAAGCCTCGAAGATATCGATCGCCTGACAAACCTCGAGAACCTGGATATCTCGAACAGCGGTGTCATCGACTTGTCCCCTCTTGCTGCCATGGCGTCACTGCAGACGCTTGTCGCTGTGGATGCCAGTATTTCGGACGTATCGCCTCTGCTGAGCGTCTCGAGCCTGGTGTCCGCAAACCTCACCGGTAACGCCGGCGTACCGTGCACCGAGCTCGATCAGCTCGCCTCGGGAGGCGTTTCTGTCACTGCGGATTCCTGTACCGACACAGTGCGTATCGAACTCGGCGGCATCGGCCAGGACATGGCGTTTGATCTCGCCGGGAATCGCATCTTCGTCTCGATTCCGAGCCTCAACAGGGTTTCGGAAATCGACCTGGGCGCCGGATCGATCGCCGATAACTTCACGCTGGCCGGTCAACCATACGGTATCGACCTGAGCATGGACGGCCAGACGGTTTACGCGGCATTGAACGGCCTCGGTGACGTGGCCGTCCTCGACACCGCTACCGGTAACTCAGAGAACATCGATATCTCCGTCGAACTCGACGACGACAGGACCTGGGACGTCGCGGAAGTGTCGATGAACCGGATTGTTGTATCCACCAACCCCGGCAGCAACGGCTTTGGCTATATCGTCGAGGTACGTCGCGACCTCGGCAATTCTGCAACGCGCGTCGCCAACCAGACCATCATCCGGGCGTCACCCGTGTTCAGAGTGAGCCCAGATCGATCCTCTGTTTACGTAGGCTCGGGCTTCTCACCGAATTCGTTGTACAAACTGGATGCGACTCAGGCGGCGCTTCCGATCGTGCTTGAGGACGACCACGGGCAGGTATCCGGCACCTTCAGTCTCGCGTTGAACCCCGATGGCAGCCGGATCTACCTGGGCTCCGGCCAGGTGCTCTCGACAGAGACATTCTCACAAGTCACGCAGTTCCCGGCCGGGCGATCGACGGTCAGTGCAGACGGTACGAAGCTGCTGGTCGGCGATACGCAGACAGATTCTGCACGCGTCTACGATACGAGCACGACGGGACAATTAGGCAGCCGGCAGTGGGGTTGCGATATACAGAATCTTGCGGCCATCGAGGAATTCGGTGACGGCATTCTCGTGCTCGGGGATGACCTCGTCTGCTTCAGTCAGACGGTTCCTTATCCGTAGCACGGAGCGCTAACAGGAAACGGGGGGACTTGCGGACTCAGAGCATTCACTACGCTGGGTCCGCAGTACCCGGATTTCTGTCTGGTGTCGGTGGCCCTGCGGCAGGCGGCCGTCTATTCTGATGACACACCCATTGCGAAGCCTCTCGTGAGATGACAACTCAGAAATGACTGCTCCCCTGCGAATCCGCAACCGAGACGCCAGACGATTGTTCTTGAGCGCGCAAGGGCTCGCGGAAACACCGACCGGCCCGCTGGACCTCGAGCAGCTTATCCATGACCTCGGTTTCGTGCAGCTCGATACGATACAGGTCGTAGCAAGAGCGCATCACCATATCCTGTGGAGTCGCAACCAGCATTATCGCGAGCCGATGCTGGACCGGCACATGGTTGAACACCGACGCGTGTTCGAGCACTTCACGCACGACGCATCGTTGATTCCGATGGATTTCTATCCGATGTGGCAGCGACAGTTCCGTCGCCTGGAAGCCAGCCTTCGGCGTCGGGGCTGGCACGTTGACGATGCGGGGGAATCCAGCCACGAGACTGTGCGACGACGCATCGAGATCGACGGTCCATTGAGCACCAGGGACTTCAACGCAGAAGATCGCGGCAATAGAGACATGTGGTCGCTGCCGTCACACAAGCGGGCGCTCGAATACCTCTGGTATGCGGGCGAATTGTCCACGTCGCATCGAGTAAATTTCACCAAGTACTACGACCTGACGGAACGCGTCATTCCGGGCGACGTCCTGGACCGAGCGATGCCTGAACAGGATCAAGTCCATTGGCTCTGCACAGCCGCGCTTGATCGATTGAGTTTCGGAGCAGAGGGCGACATCCAGCGCTTCTGGGACGCCGTGGACTCAGCCGAGGCCAGGTCCTGGGCAAACGAAAACCGGAAGAACCTCGTATCCGTGGAAGTCGAAGGTGCGGATCGAGTCTGGCGCAAGGCTCTTGCTCCTGCAGATATCGAGGGCAGGCTTAAGGAGGCACCCTCTCCTACCAGTCGCCTGCGAATCATCAACCCGTTCGACCCCGTGATTCGCGATCGGACGAGACTCGAGCGGCTTTTTGGCTTCGACTACCGTGTCGAGATGTTTGTGCCGGCAAAGCAACGGCGTTGGGGCTACTACGTTTACCCGTTGCTCGAAGGGGATCGCTTCGTTGGGCGCATCGAAGTCAAGGCCAATCGCAAGGCGGGCACGTTGACGGTGTTGAATCTCTGGCCAGAAGCCAAAGTCGCCTGGACACCCTCCCGTGAGGCACGCCTGCAGTCCGAGCTGGGAAGGCTGGCTCGCTTTGTCGGCGTTGACTGGCCGGGCACGGCTGTCAGTACGACTTCCGACGGCTAGGTCCGTCCCTGTACGAGCCTTTGCGGATCAAGGCTGCCTGCGTCAGCGACAGCTAGGAACCGTAGTAGTCAGGATCTTTGGGGGGGACCTTCTGCGCCGGGCGCTGGTCTACAGGAAGGTAATCCGCGGACAAACGAATGGCTGCCAACATAAGCGAACCAGACTTTCGTCTCTTATTGTCGATGGCCCCCGCCGTCGTCCTGGTTGGCCTGTTGTTTCAGTCCCTTGCGCTGATCCTATATTCACAGGGCGCGCTAACAAACATCCAACGAGAGAGCGTTCGTCCGCTGAACGTCTTGCTGTCCTATGTCGAGCGACAACGGGCGACGAGCCCTGACGCCGATGGTTCGGCGATCGCTGAAGACCAGCCGCAGGTCCGGCGCCCGGAACCCGCGTCACCGGTTCCCGGCCTTGTCGAATCGGCCCGGACTCGAATCGCCGGCACCGAAGCTTTGGACGATGAGGTGCCTGCAGTGAAAGCTCCCTCGCAGAGCAAGGGCGTCGACTGGCGGGCGATTGCAAACACGGCGGCGGCTGAATACCTGCAGCACCGCTCAGAGGCAGAAATGCGGAAATCGGACAAATGGCGGACGACAGGTTCCGTGCTGTTCAAACCCGGGGAGAAAGAAGCCCTCGAACTGAATGCCCAGATACTGCCGAGCTATCAATTCAGGAATCCTGCCGGCGTCCTGGGTCTGGGACTGAGCTTCGGGCAATGCTTTGTGGGCATTCCTGTTGCCGGGATTCCAGTGGAAGACAGGACGGCAGCGATAACTATCTTCTATTGTCGGGACTAGCATGCGATGCCTGGCTGCAACGACAGTTTCTGCGAATTGAACATATTCCAACCGACCTTCTACCGGGCAGATACACACGGCCGACGAATAAATTGCTCGATCGATCAACGATTGCGTCGCCAGATTCCCAGTAGACGGGCTAGTTTCGATCTGGACGTGTCCGTTTTGTGCGTTCCGTCGTCGCAAAATTCCGGCAAAGGAACCACACTGTTCGCTCAGGCAATGAGGCCATCTACGCATCAGGGACACGCATGGACGCCGGATTTCTTCAGACAGCACTCTACGCGCTCGGTGGTTGCGCGCTCGGAGGCGTTGTCGGCTGGACGGTCCAGACCATTCGCGCGAATCGCAAGATGGGGTACCTGGCCAGCAATTTCCAGGGCCGCCTGGACGAGGCCGTTGCCCAGAGAAACGATTTCGATGCCCAGTTCAGGCGCGCGCTGTCCGAACTGGAACAGGCCGAACTCCAGGGCGTTAAGCAACGCGCCAAGTATGACGACGTCAAGAAGAAAGCCAGACTGTTAGCCAAAAACGTTCGCATCCTCCAGACAGAGCGCGAGAACACCAAGCTGAAGCTAGGCTCGCTGCAGACTGCTCTGACCACTCTGAAACAACAAACCAGTAACCTGCAGAATGAATTCAACAAGACTCGTGAGTTCTACAAGCGTGAGCTTCTGAAGTCGCTGAACAAGCGAAAAGAGCTGGAAAAAGACGTCGTGGACGCGCGAGCGGAACAGGAAAGTTTCGCCAAGGCGGTTGAAACGGCCAGCCTCGAACACGGGTCCGAGGAGAACATGGTCATTGCGGCACAACTCCGACTGGGTCAGCTCGACGTCCTCGAGCGAAATATCAACAAGCTCGAGACTGAAAACGAAGAGCTTCGCCAGGACGCCGTGCGGCTCAAGCGGGAGATCGCATCAATCGAACGCGACCGTACCGAGCTGGAGCAACTCCGGCTCAACAACAAGCAGCTGGTGCAATGCGTTGAAGCCCTGGAAAACAGCCGCAAAGCGCACGAGGAAGACGCCAACCGATATCGCGACAAGGCCGACGAGTCCGAAAAACTGTCCGATACGCTGCGCCTGAAGCTGGACGATCTGCAGAAGAACTTCGAAGACATCGAGAAGCAGCAGTCAGAAGCCATAGAGGACGTCCGCAATGCAGCGGTTGTGCCGATGGTCAGGAAGCACGGCTAGCCGACTCAAAGCGAACGGCACTCTCTAAGGATCGTCACCTTCCGTTTTCTGCCTTGCCCGTACTTCAGTTCCGGTTAGCGGCCAGAGCACCTCAGCTCCGGCTGAGTCCATCTTCTCAAGCGTCACTTTCGTAGCTGACCCGTAATTGGTCGAATCATGGACTCTATCCCGTCAGTCGCTAGAATGAGCGTGGCGCTGAGCCATGTTTATTGCGTGGCCCGGCAACCGGAAGAACGCGCGTAGGGCCCTCAATGACCAGGCACATGAGCAGCGATAGAACGGCCAGCAAGTCAACGCCGGCGTCCTCGCCTGATGGCCATGGCCATGGCCATGTGCCAGAGCCCGCCCCACCGGTACGTTGGCTACGCATCACCGCCGCTGCAGCAGCCGGTCTGGCGCTCGTACTTTGGTACTTCGATGTTGGGCACAGTCCAGGGCAGGACGACATACGGAAAGAGGCGGAATCGGACAGGCCTTCGATCGCTGTCCTGCCGTTCGCCAACATGAACTCGGACGAGAGCCAGTCGTACTTCTCCGACGGCCTATCGGAAGAGATCATCAACTCCCTTTCGACGCAGCGGGGGTTGAAGGTCATCGCTCGTACCTCCTCGTTCTCGTATCGCGGCCAGAGTGAAGGCGTATCCGGCATCGCCGAGCAGCTTGATGTCAGCCATATACTCGAAGGCAGCGTGCGCAGAGAGGACGACGCACTCAGAGTCGACGTTCAGCTTGTCGACGCGGATACCGGCGATCAAGTCTGGCATGAGCAGTTCGATGAGGCATTAAGTGCAACCAACGTCTTCGCGATACGCAGCGAGATCGCCGCGGCGGTTCTTCGCTCATTGAGGATCACACTGTCATCCGAAGATCGTGCCAGGCTAGTTCGGACGCCGACAGAAAGCCTGGCGGCCCTCGATGCCTATTTCGAAGCCCGTCAGCTAATGGAGTCCCGCAGGCCCGAGGAGCTAAGCCGAGCATCCGAACTGCTCGGTTCGGCGATTGAGAACGATCCTGAGTTCGCCTTGGCATACGTCGCTCTCGCCGACACGCTCCGGCTGCGATCAAGCGATGGAACCCTGCCCTGGAGCGTTGCCGATCAGCAGGGGATAGCGGCTATTCGAAACGCGCTCAGTATTGATGACCGTCTGGGTGAAGCCTACGCCTCGCTCGGTCATCTGCTCGGCCCCCGCGGTAATTACTGGGAAGCCGAAGAAGCATTCAAACGCGGTATCGAACTTAGCCCAAATTACGCGCCGTTGTACCAGTGGTACGCCGAGTTCCTCTGGGTCTACGTAGCGAGACCGCGAGAAGCGGTCTCCTACGCCCGGATTTCCGTTGCCCTCGACCCGAGATCGGCAATTATCAACCGCGACTACGCCTATACGCTGATTGCCGCCGGCCGTTTCGATGAGGCGGTCGAGCAGTACAAAGCCGTCATTGAAATCGATCCGGAGTTTGCGCCGGTCTACAACGACCTTGGCGTTCTTTACCACGGCGTATTCGGGCGGGTCGCCGAGGCAATACCGCTGATCGAGAAGACGCAGTCGATGAGTCCTTCATCGCCCTCCCCGTTGCTGTCGCTGGCCGCCGCATACGCCGATCTGGATGATTTTGATAAGGCCGCCTCGCTGCTGGACCGGGCCGAACAGATAGCGCCGGGCGACCCTCGCTCGGCAGCCGCGAGAGTGGTTCTGGCCGCGATAACTGGAGACTTCGGTGTTGCGCGGGCGGATGCGGAGACGGTTCTCAAGAACTGGCCGTGGCATGTCCCGACGCTGCGCTATCTCAGGGACCAGGAACTGGCGAACGGCGGCGTACCGATGGCATTCGAAGCGTACGAATTTTCTTTTTCCAATTTACTTGGTGACGATCCGCCGCTGATCGGACCCAGCAATTTCGCGGCTGCGATCGACATTGCCTACTTGCTTGTTCTTGAAGGTCGGCCGGAGCGCGCAGAGAAGATTCTGCAGCTGGCCAAGCCGTTCATCGAATCCCGGCCCAGGATGAGCTGGTTCGGTTCGATGCTCGCCGATGTTCGTATTCAGGCGATTCTGGGTAACGATGAGCAAGCGTTAGCCCTGCTGCGGGAAGCCGTCGATGCGGGTTGGCGCGTCTCGTGGAGATTCGAACTGGAGCACGACATGGCGCTCTCGAGTCTACGAGAGACACCCGAGTATGCGGCGATCATCGAGACCATTAATGCCGACATGAAACGCCAGAGAGACAGCCTGCACGAGTCTGAACGTCAATAGCGGGCGCTGGCTAAGTCTCGTTGAGCCTGAAAGGCTTCGAGAAGTCATGGAGACGATTGTCGTTGCGATCGTACTCAGCAAACAGTATCGCGTCTCTGTAGTCTCGCTTAGCTAACGCGATGTTATCCAGGACCGCCGATGCCGAACCGGCTGAAAGGTGCAGAATGCATCGTGCGACGCGTTCTGCTTCGGGGATCTCGAGTGACTCCAGCAGTCCGCGAACAGCAGCCGCTTCATCAGGGTCTGTAAAATCGGAAACAACGCGCTGCACTATGTCGACCGGCAGGATCAATGGGCGATCAAATGGCTCATGATCTGCGATCTCAAGCCGGGTCCATCCACCCGGGTGATTGTCTGGCCAGCAGGTTTTCAGAGCGGCGATGATCCGTTCTCGCTTGCCTGCATCCTGGATTAGCACCCAGCGGCTGTCGGGAGCTCGCTCATAGACCATCAAGGGAAAGACCTCCCAGGTGCCGTCGCCTTTCCCTTCACCATTGACGTTGAACACCTCGCCGTCGATATCCACGAAAGCCTGACCGGGACTCAGAAAGACCAGACGTGCACTCATCGTGGAATCTCTGCGTGGTTACCGCACGCTGACGCGATCGATCACCTCAACGGACTGCCCCGGCGAAAGGCGTTCTGCGCCTCGAACAATGACGAGATCGCCGGCTTCTATGCCCTCCGCAACGCCTACCCAAAGGCCAACGATGGCATTGATGTTCACGGTCACCTGTTCCGCGGTGTTGTTCTCGCCGACTTTGTAAACGAAGTTCTGGCCGCTTCGTTCCACCAGGGCGTCGCGGGGCACCGCGACGGTCGACTTGGTCGCATCGCTGGGCAAGCTTATCTGGACCGGCGTACCCACAAGCCAGCCGCTGTCATCAGCGCTGAGGCGAACCTCGACCATGCGCGAGACGGCGTCGCCGACCGGAACGACGGTACGAACGGGATGTTCCCGAACGGTGCCATTGCTCCGCACCGGTACCACAAGGCCGGGCTTGATATGGCGTGACAACGCGATCGACGCGGGCAGCGCGATCTCAACCCGGTGCGTGTCGACGAGCCGCACGACGTCCTCGCCAATGCTGACGAATTCGCCTACCGACGCCAGGCGTTGCGTCACATGGCCTGCGAATCGGGCACGGATGTTCGATCGTTCGAGGTCCGCCTTGGCGCGATCGAGCGCAGCGCGCGCATCGCGCAACGAGTACTGCGCCTGGTCCCGCTGTGCGACCGCCTCGTCGAGCAGTGTCTTCGACGCACTGTTCCTCGCGGCGAGGTCCTCGGTGCGTTCGAGCTGCTTTTGCCGATACCGGAAATCCGACTCCAGGCGTGCGACGTCAGCCTCGGCTCGAGTGACCTCAATGCGCAACAGGCGCGGGTCAATGCGCGCGATGGTATCGCCCTCGTCCACATGGGACCCGACCTCAGCCAGCCAGGTCAGCACACCTTCGACTTCGCTGGCTATTCGGGAATCGTTCAGACTGACGACGGTTCCAGACACATCGACTGACGGCGCCATGTCCCGGCGTTCGGCGCTCGCAACCTCGACTCGTGCCGGCGGCATCTCGAAGCCACCGTCCTGTGCATACGACGGTCGAGTGAGCGCACACAGGGATACCCCGACCAGGGCGATCATTGCCAGGTTTTGTCTCACTGTCACTGCGCCGCCTCCCCTGCTGCCTCGAGACGAGCTTCGCGCATCTGCGGCGTCAGTTGCAACAGGCTGGGCAACAACAACAACGTAAACAGCGTCGAAACCGCCATGCCACCGACGATCGCGGCGGCCATGCCTCGATAGATCTCGCTGCCGGCGCCCGGAACGACCAGCAACGGTAACATGCCAAACAGGCTGGTTAACGTGCTCATGAAGATTGGTCGCAGACGGTAGCGCAACGCCTGCTGGACCGCCTCGCTGCGGCTGAAGCCATCGGCTTCCGCCGACCGCGTCTGAGCCACGAGCAGGATTGCGTTATTAACGACCAGGCCGAGCAGGATGATGAAGCCGATCATGCCGAGCAGATCGAGCGGCTGAAACTCGATCGCGTTGACGATGTTCAACGCGAACACGCCGCCTACCGCAGCGAGCGGAATCGAGATGACGACAAGCAGCGCGTCCTTCAGTGAACGAAACAGTCCCGCCATGATCAGAACGAGGAGTCCGATCGCCATCAGGAAGTTGGTGCCGAGAGTTCCAACCGCTCGTTCGAGGTCCTCGACACTGCCCGCATACTGGATGGTCCCGTCCGACGGCATCATCGCCTGAAGCTGAGGTTCGATATTCGTCTGCAATTCCTCGATGAGCGCCTCGAGCGACATCCCCTCAGGCGGGTTGACGACGACGCTGTAGACACGCGCGCGATTGATGCGCGTTATCTGGCTTGGCGATGGCGTGACAGATATCGAGGCGAGCTCACCGAGCGGCACGACCCCGCCTGCAGGCGTCTCCACAGGCAGCGCGGCCATCTGCTCCGGCGTCTCGAATCGCTCGGTCTTTAAGTAAATGTCGACACGCTCGCGCCCGGTGAAATACTCGCCGAGCCACACGCCCTGGCCAAGTTGCAGGATGATTCGGGTCAGGTCGGTTCGGTTCCAGCCGACCTCGGCC
>JAAUYH010012733.1_pt1 | contig 22316 bp, 25 predicted proteins | sample 7278061 | NCBI WGS metagenome assembly JAAUYH01 (sample SAMN14350203, study PRJNA611818) | marine sediment metagenome | isolation source: surface marine sediment (0.6m) | place: French Polynesia: Moorea | collected 2018-08 | reverse complement strand
TTTAATCGAAGCAGTGCGGGAAGGAAACAACAATCCTGAATCGGATCTACATAGATGTATATTGGGAACTACGTACATTTCACTGCATTCGAGCATATCATTAAATTCTAGATAGGAGTCCGGAGTTATTAAGATAAAGCGTAACGCTAGTAGTGATATGAGTGAAGAAGAAATCAAAGCACGTAGTAACTTAAGGATCGTGTCAAATTTGCCTACTAACTCTTCTGTCTCCTCATCGACTTGCTCATTTACTGTCAGAGAACGTATTGATAACCCTAAACGTCAAAAAAGAGAAAAATACGAGAAATTTATGGACTGCTCTTTCGTACTAGGATCAATAGCTGAAGTGGAAAGATGCTGGTCAGCAGCAAGAGTAAAAATGCAAGAAACTAGGAAAAGAATATCTCCCGCTTTGATGGAGACTTTGCTTTTTCTCAAAACAAACTCAAGTAACTGGAACCAGGCTTTAGTTTAAAGAGCAATGAATTCAAACAGAAGCAAGAAAATCATTGATTTTCTTGAACTTGATATTGCTCAGAGTGATAATAAATTGTAAAAAAGAGTGATATTGTATAAGAAGTTGCGAGGACTGAGGATATTTGAATTGCTATTTGAATTGCAGAATTTGAAAAACGCGTTAGCAATAACATTGGTCCGAACTCTGGATGATACCCTTTTATTCCGTAATTCTATTAATGATTTAGTTTATTCTGATTTAAAAGTAGAACGATACTTTGTCCGTCATGATACAGGTGAACTTTTGTACTTTTAGCACCACATACACATATGCAGTATGTTGTACTATAGTAAGCTTCCCTCTTCTTTTATACAAAGTGATGGCACTTAATAATTTTTCAAACTGGTGATGTGCAAAATCATTGCGAATTTTAAAGAGGATAGAAGCAAACAATGATTATACTAATGAATACATCATTTTTCGGTACTGTCACTATGGCAGATGGATAAAACTGAAAACTCATCACGTAATTATAGAGAAAATGAAAATAAGCTACAATTCATGTGGCATATATCAAATGTTCTGTTAGCCCAACGCTTTCCTTTTATGTGAATAAGTTTTAGTCCGGCTTTCTTACGTCCTATTCCGTTCATCATTTTCAATAACTTGCTTAATCGAAAAGCACGATTGAATTAAATAGGACGTCTCTAACTAAACTGTTGTCCGTCTAGCTCTCTGATTCATGTGTCTGCAGCAACATCTGAAAGCCTTTTACTGTCTCAGATTATCAATAATAGCTCCTAAACTTTCAACATGTAAAATAAAGGTTTTGTTTAGCCATGAACATCCACTTCACTATTTACAGCTGTTTATTGCCCTAAAGAATGTGGATACCTGACTTGAAAAAAATTAGACCGTCGAAAATTGTTCTGCTGGCTTCACATTTTTCCATGCTGATACAGAGATTAAATGATTTTAATTAATAAGATCCTAAGTGATTCTGATTCAACAAGACTTGACTTTCAATTTACAGTGCTTCACGAACTTGTAAAAATTACTGATATTCTTGCTTCTTTTCGTTTCTTGTTACGAAAATGGACTTGGTCAGAAGCTGGAAACTTACAGAAAGATTACCTTAATTCATTTTGATTTTCGGCTCAATGACATGTTTGTTATCTTGATTCACTAGTGCGCTTGATGCATGACGTTGTATGGATTGACCATCAATTCGTGTGGTTTAAAGAATTTATAGAGCTCACTTACTTGAAATTCAGCTTAAAGAAAATTGAATGAGAATGAATAATGTCACCTGCTTTGAAAGAGCCTTGCGACTACACGTTACATGGAATGCTGATTGCTACAAGTTTCGTAGTCAATCACATTTCGAAATAAACACAATACATGTATCTTACTGCTTTGGGCTGAAACTTTCCTGTGTAGCATCAATTAATTGTAGGTTCGACTCTCTCCGGGACGGTCGGCTTGCGTAAATGGTTCGATCACTATCTTTCTAACCCTAGTGTATTTATATTCCTTTACGCAATCCGACCGATTCCAGAATAGATACCTCATTTATTTATTTCAGTTGTATTACACTGAGAATTATTATGGTAGAAATCAGAACTTGCTACTGAATACGTTTGTTGCATTCTGAAAGGATGCTGTAGAATGCGTGTATGCACCGTCACGGAAATAAGATGTGAAGGGAGAATTCGATAACGATTCGATTGCTCAAATCTGCTACGCAGGTGTTAGTTCAGGAGGGAGATCAACTAGCGATGGTCCGACCGAGGAGCTAAGAATTAAGCGGATTATTGGAATTAGAAGAATCGGTAAGGTGGTGAAAACGATAGATAGAAAGTATGTGTGATTGTATGCGTGGAAAAACCGAAAATGGGGACAAACCAGTACTGCACATGAAGAAGACATCGAACTATCGATGACTTCCTGTATGAGCACCGGGGATGAGGACGAGGGCGTGTGTATAGAAGAGAAGATCAACGTGAATAGTATGGTGGATGAAAACAAGCTGATTGGGAGAGAGGTTATTGTGTTACCGTCGTTGAAGAAAATGTGGGATGTGTTGAAGAAAGGGTCGCTCTCGCCAGAATGGTGACTTCAGACAAATCGAATACTGTTGAATGCGGTGTGGTGGAGTGATGCGTATCTGTTAGGAATGGGTGGAGGTTCATGGAAATTTATTCTCGATGTGATTACTACGAAGTGGCTTTGTCTCGAAACTACAAATTCTCTACTTAACTTGAGCTCAACTTGCTGTTGACCTACATTTTATAGATGTTTTTTCCGACCTACTTTTATATACATGCGATTCGTTGCTCTAAAGCTTTTCGTTTTGAAGTAATACTTGCCTCATATTACTATTACGCGGCAGTGAATCATTTTGATTGAATTTGTTCTTCTTTTGGTGTCTCCATTATTCGATTGTCTGATCATAGAACGATGTCTGCAACCGGGAAATAGCATGTTTCGCATAATTTCAGCCATTTCCGGAGCGAAAACATGTTGAGTTTCATTCCTGATAGGAGTAACGACCTTAACCGCATTTATAGTTGCCAAGTAGATCGATTAATAAAGGATCATTTCAGTTCACAAGAATTTATAGAGGATTTACAGTGGTGGCGGAATTATATTCCTGTTTAGCTTTCACGTTTCAGCCTCTCCAGGATTCATTCCTTTTAGATGTTCGTAAACATTTTCAATGATAGGAGCATGTTTCATTTGAATCTCTAAATGGTTGTGAGGAATAGATAATATTTGTTCGGCAGGATGGATGGATCTGAGCCTATCAAAAAGAGGACACTACATCGGTGCTACTTAAAAAGAACAGATTGCTCTGTCAATCAAACATGCATTTTGATCTGGTTTCGTTGCAAATTTTTCTCATCTTTCTATTCTAATTGTCATCTGTTACATAACGAAACTTCATGTAGAATACAACCAATGGATCCAGGAGTAATAGATATATTGGAGAAAAGATAAATGATGCGATAATACTCGCGGGCTTTGGATTTAGTCGATGAAGATAGCACCGCTACTATATGCAAAATAAATATACTAGCTGATATGGAATGGATACCCAAAATCCGAAAAGATAAATGCTCGAGGGAATTACACAACTGCCAGAGATTCTGCTCGTCACTAAGTCGGTCTAGCAGTCTATTCTGTATGTTCGTTTCTTGGAAACCAATTACACTGCGGAAAGCGTAGAGTGTACGTACAACTGCAGCAGCCAGCGTTGATTTCTCTGTATTCCCAATCCTCATTCCTGTCTAGAAGCAGGATTTTCAGCAGACCATTAGAAGAATAAATTCATATTTTGGATTCTTCCAATAAATTGTATTTGTAATTGTTTTCTTCGCTTTTTCTCGCCAATTTTTTTAGTTGTTTGATTTATCGCTTTTAGATTTCTACAATTTTTATTTGATAGCAAGGAATAATTTGAATTATTTATTTCATACGTTCACATACAAATGAGGAGATATTGAATGAGAATCAGAAAAATTTTGATTCAGATTCGGAGACATAAAAATTGCAGTTGTATGCGTGTACTACAAATCCATTTGGGATAAAGGTGATGTAAAAGCGATTCTTGATCGGAGTGTAAAGGGTTCTGAATAAATTAGTGAAAATCGGTGAAGCACACAGTTTGAATAATTTGGAATACGAGTTATTTCTCTTCCATGGGACTCTACTTATTCCATTCTCTGAACAGGCTCGAGATAGTGCCATATTTACTTTTCAGAAAAAGGCTGATGGAATAAGAAATTAATTATATTTTTCAATGCTGTGTTTCTGAGTAACTAAAATCGTAACAGTTGAAATTCAACAATTCAATCAGCAGACTGAATTCCTGGTTTGCAGTAGTGCATTGCTTGGAGGATTCTCTTACGCACCAAGGCGTGCTGTGCTCTATTTGTACCAGTGTGTTACATGCCTTGGTAAAACATTGTATTAAATTGGTAGGCCCATGTTTACTGGACTATCATAATTATTCCAGATACTTTGTGCACTTAACTCTTGAGATCTCATTTGATGAGTGCCGGATTCCGACTAAAATCTAGAGTTCATCGTGTTTCTTTGGAAATATCACCACAGCAACCATGCCTTGCACCGAATAGCTAGAGATTTGTTGCATCGTGTCACGTCGACTTGTCGCCTTATAAATCCCGTTTTTACTCTATTCGATTAACCTGGCAGGTGACAAGAGACCCAATTCACTATCCTAACAACCGATCCCACCGCACTCAGTCGTCAACGTCCCATCTCCACTTCGCCTCAATTATGAGAGTCTCCGCGCTGATCAATGTCGTCTCGCTTCTCGTGCTTGTGCATTCCGTTGTTGTGACTTGTTCGATTATTGATCGTGATTTCTTCGGCAGTTTCACTCTTGAGCGAGGGTCCCTCCCGTTTTGTCTCAAGGAACTAACTACCTTTGCTAGCTTTCGGAACTATTCGAGCTTACACAGCGTTCTTTTCACTGATGGAAGAGAGCTTCTTCATAGCCGCAAATCCGCAAGTTGCACATCATCTTCTGGCTATGGACCGCCTAGGTTCGGTGCTTCGAAACTAGTTCGGGCACCGGCTTCAAAGCAGTTTTTCGGCGATGCAGCTTCTGCTCTTGGCGACGTTTATTCTCAAGACGAAGGGTATAAGTGCACTATTGAGAACTTGCCACCTGAAATCACGATGGAGCCTTCACCTGAAATCACAATGGAGCCTTCACCTGGAATCACCATGGAGCCTTCTCCTGAACCATCCGTTCCTGAGAATCACTCTGACGTCAAGTTTACTGCAGCATTGCCTACCCGTCCTACTGTTGTCAAAGGATTGCGTTTATCACCTGAGAAGAGGTACATATTTGTTGAAAACCCTTTTGGTTACTGTATTTATTCTGCACAGTCTCTCAAACGTCTCCAAGTCCAAGCAACCTATTCTCTTGTACGCAGTCCCCTTCTAAAGTCCCCTCCCTCTTACTGCAAGTCGAGTCTCACTGTCACTGGCAAGCCAGGAGTGTTAGACGCCTCTCAAATGTTGTTTGACGGCCGTCCAGATGCTTGTCTGAAAGGCAAGTTGACATTGGTCGAACCACAAAACATTACGTTTCCGGTCGTCACCAAGTTGGTCCAGCAGTCTATTCCGTACTATGGTTACTCGGAGACACCACTACGCTGTGGAAATCGTACAGTGTACGTGGGCGCGGCAGAGATTTCGAGGGATGCCAGACTTGGGAATGTTTTCACTGTGAAGGGTGCCAAGTATTTCGGAATGGTAGAGCTACCGAGAAATTTTTATTTCACCGCTGAAATGTTGAGCCAAATTCGGGTTTGCTTGTACACCACGGCTACTTAGAAACCCAGTGGTGGTTTCTGGAGTGATGTGAGGTCGTTCTTGGTTAGGTTGAATAGCACTCATTGAATTCATGAATGTGAAAATGAATAGTTCACTATTATGTCATTCTATCCATAGACACCAATAGCATTGGTTCACACCGTTTTTAAAATGATTCTTTTTCACTGTAGCTAGACATTGGTCCAAGTTACTGGACGAAGATAAGTTTTATGTAACTTAGTCTCGACCGTTTATGTTAGCCCTGCTTGTGAAAAGCAACACTACTTCAGGTAAATCCTGCAACCAAGCAGATCTTTGAAATCCGAATAATTAAGTAACCCGAACTAAAGCTTCTGGAATACGATATTTGACAAACACACTAGTTTGAAAAATCGAATAGAGTTCGTGGGCTGGCACGTTGATTTGAATAACAAACGTTCTAAGGAAATGACACATGTTTTTGAGCTGCAGAGAAGCGTCAAACACATACAGAAATGCTTCCAGTATTGCTAGAGAAACCCAAAGAGAAATTAAGGTACTGATTTCGTCGGCGGGCCATGCTTAAAAGTGCACTATTCGACCATTATTTAGTTGCACTCCCTTTTAGTTTTTTCCATCCATTTGTCTCATATTTCTCTATTCCTCCCTTTTCCCAACCCCTCGCAACACCGATGTTGTGTCTTTCTCTATGAACAACATTTGAACATCCGGTCATAAAATATTTTCCTCGGTGATTCAAGGCACATATTGGTATTTCTCAAGATGGGAATAGGGAGAGGTTACATTTTCTTGTATTTCCTATCAACAAATTCTTATCATGGAATCGATAATAATCACGCTATAGCGAAAGCTATTTTGGAAGTTATTCTAATTCTCAGCAGTTTTCATAGCGATGTCACATCAACACACCTAAATATCATTATGTTTGACCCGAACATTGATTTAGAGTTTGTGAGCAGGTCTACGTGAAAATTAAGAAATAGCATACTTGTGCATTGACGTGCTTCAATAAATTTAGATTAAAAACTGAAGGTGTATATTCTAAGAATAAGTCGTTGATTAGTATCTCTACTTGGTCTGCCAAAAATAGTAGTAATTCCGTAACACCGCTTTCAGACGAACTGTAATTCACACAAATTGTATTTGAAAACTCGAAGAAACGAAAACGGCGCTTTATTTTCCGTTCCGATATTTTAACAAGTCAAATTCGAAACTGTATATTTCGAGCATTCTGCAATGAAATCGAAGTCTTTCACCTAGACAAGGAATTTTGTGGAAATAGCTTATTTGGACGAACATTACAGTACAGGCCAATTAGTGTGTGATATTCCTACCACACCCCGCAGTTCATTCAGCGGTAACAGTGGATCCAAGTTCTCGTTTGCGAGAGGCAGCCATCAGGATGGCATTCCGTGGGAGGCTGAGCAGCCTGCTGTCGCGATCCAGAAATGTTATTTCGACACCGATGATGAGCGCTGGTCATAATTTCAAGCCATCCTTGTCGAGTTGTCTTCCGAATACCGTTGCGCCGCTTCGTGTGCTTTCGACGTCTCCGACCTCGCTTGCGGATGCGGGCGCTTCCACCGAAATGTCTACTATTTCCAAGAGCCCCGGTTCGCTGCCGGTGACCTACATCGATGACTATCACAATCATCCTCATCGGTACATGAAGGGCGATCCCACGAAGCGCGCTTTCACTTACATGGTGCTGGGCACGACCAAGTTCATTGCGGCGTCAGCGGCGCGTGTCTTGATTCTCAAATTGATTTACACCATGTCGGCGTCTGCTGATGTTCTTGCGGCGGGGTCTGTTGAAGTAGAATTGGATGCGATTCCGCTGGGTGAATGCGCCACTATTAAGTGGCGTGGGAAGCCAGTGTTCATTAAGCATCGAAGCGACGATGAAATCAAGAAAGCCGAAAAGGATGACATGGAAGCTCTGAGGGACCCAGAAATCGACGCTGACCGATGTGAAAAGAAGGAATGGTTGGTCGTTCTCGGTGTCTGCACCCATCTCGGGTGCGTGCCCATTTCTAACGCTGGTGACTATAATGGTTGGTTCTGCCCATGTCACGGTTCTCACTACGACCTGTCTGGAAGAATCAGGAAGGGACCTGCTCCGCTGAATCTCGAAGTCCCGAGTTACCGATTTGTCGAAAACGATACGAAACTTATCCTCGGTTAAGGCATTTGCCTTGCGAAGAACAGCAATTGCATTGACTTTTTTGATTCGACTTTTGGTCAACTTTTCCCGAAGTAGTTCAGGAAGTAAAACCATCTCTGATTTTCCATCAACTTTGTTTATTACCGAAGAACTTCGAGTGCCGCGCCTGCAAATCTGACACTTACCTTATCCATCCAACCAAAAACTAAACCACTCTGGCAAAGATTAAAATGCGCGAGCGAACAGAGCCATATGCGTCGCAGGTTCGCCTGAGTAGATACAAGTCGCGCCAATCGCCTCGTCCTGCTTATCTAATGGGTAACATCTAATCGTTGCCTTGGTTTCTTCCTTCACTGCTATCTCATTTGGCGTACTGTCTTTCCATGGAACAAGAAACATACCCAATTTGTCACCACCTTGTTCGAGCGCACCCTTCATTTCAGCGTAAGTCTCAGGTCGATATGTTCTATCTACCAACCGTTGTTGAGCCGCAGAGAAAAGGTCATCATGAATGGTCTCCAACGTCGAATTGGCGACATCTTCAAAATTATCATCAATAGGGATCGATACCTTCTTTCCCCCAATACGGCGTGCGGCAAACACCGCACGTTTAGCTGCGTCTTTCGGTCCAATTTCAAATCGAAGGGGTACTCCCTTTCTTTCCCATTCATAGTATTTCGCACCAGGGCGCATATTCGGTCGGTCATCAACAGTAACACGAATTCCTCTCGCTTTCAGGCGCGATTCCACCTCATCCGCAAGTTCGACCACCGCAGCTCGTTGCTCTTCATTCTTGAAAATTAGTACAATGGCAATTTGAATCGGAGCAACACGAGGTGGTAACACAAGACCAGTATCGTCGGAATGGGTCATGATGAGTGCGCCAAGCATTCGAGTAGTCATTCCCCAACTAGTGGCCCATACCAGTTTTTCTTCACCATCGGCATCTTTAAATGTCACATCAAATGCTTTCGCGAATGTCTGACCAAGAAAATGGCTCGTCCCCGCTTGTAATGCCCAACCATTCTGCATCAGCGCTTCAATTGTATACGTAGTGAGACCACCTGGAAACCGCTCATATTCGGTTTTTTCCCCAACCACAACTGGAATCGCTAACATGTCAGCCGCTACATCACGATATACTTGAATCATCAATTTGGCACGTTCGATAGCTTCATCCTCTTTGGCATGAGCGGTGTGCCCTTCTTGCCATAAAAACTCAGCTGTGCGCAAAAACGGCCTCGTTCGCAATTCCCATCTCACTACGTTAGCCCACTGATTGATTGCGAGCGGCAACGATCGATAACTTTGAATCCACTTGGCAAACATGTGCCAAATAATTGTTTCAGAAGTGGGACGAATAATCAACGGTTCTTCCAGTTCAGCATCGGGGTCTGGTCGAAGATTAGTAGGATTATTTTCATCCGGACATAACCGGTGATGCGTGACCACAGCACATTCCTTGCTGAAACCTTCAACTTGTTCCGCTTCACGTGATAGAAAACTCTGAGGTATCAACAACGGAAAGTACGCATTTTTCACACCAGTCTCTTTGATGCGACGGTCAAGGTCATCCCTAAGCCGTTCCCAGATTTCAAAACCGTGTGGACGAATAACTAAACATCCCTTGACGGGTGATGAATCGGCCAATTCACTACTGAATATCACATCTTGATACCATTGTGAATAATCTTCAGCACGAGGCGTTATTTCGAGGTTGGCCACAACATTACTTGTAGCGGTTTTCACGTTCTTAGCAGCTTTTGTGGTGTTCGATACAGCAGCCATCGATACCACACGCCGTTGCGCAGTGCGACTTAAATTTACCGCATGGCGTGCACGAAAAATGCCGACAGGTGCGGCGAATGCATGAAGCTTAGCCATAATACATAGATGTGGTTGCAGTGACGGGAGAATGACGGCGAGGTTTTCGATTTGGTGCGGAGATCGGTATTCAAGTGAAACACTGTTGACAGAATGGGACTTTCACACGCACACGTGTAATGTTGAATGTGGTCAACTGGTTCTTTCAGCGACACACGGAGAAGTGAATGTTGGTTTAATGAGTTCTCAACATACGGACAAGAAAACGGATAAACAAAAATAATTAGTGGATAATTTAGTGTAACAAGCTCATGGTAATAAACTCAACGCAGCATCGATGACCGGATCGTTCTCCGGGTCAACGATTCGTTCCGTTCGAACTGTCACAAACTCTTCATCTTTCGGAACATAATTCGGAGGCCATAGTCCTGAATTGTCCAACTCTTCCACATTTTCGGAATCACAACCCAGCGAACCTTTAGCTAGTTCATCATCATCACCAGCGATTTCATTCTCGTCTTCTTCTCTCTCCTTTTCCGGAACGGTAGCTGTATGGTGGACTGTTTTCACATTAACAACCGCCACTTCCTTGTCATCTTCCACCTCTTCGCTGGTACGTTCAACAGTACAAGGCGATATTTCACCGACCTTCTCTCCGATCCTACGAGCAATCTTCTTTTCGTCTTCTCCCACGTCTTCAGCACCCACCTTAATCACTGGGACAGGTATATTGAGTCTAGAAACCGGCTCAACGTTCACCTTAGAATCACTAATTACTTGAGTTTGTGGCGATGGTCGAATCGAATCTTCATTGACAATGGCAATATTCACCGCATCTTCCTTGTCATCTTTGATAGCTTTCTTCGACTTCGGTGGAACAATGTTGCGCAAAGAACGTCTCATTGCGGAATCTTCAGTTTTCGATAGGCCTGATGGCTTGACAGGGCCTTCAGCAGTAGACGCGGTTTCGTTCTTCAAGAGTTCCTTTACCGGATTGGTGAGCTTGACGCGCTTGCGCGGTTTCGAGTCATCGAGTTTCTGGCGCTTGACCGACGGTTTACGGGCACGAAACATGTTCCCAAGCACCCAAATGCACAAACGAATTTCCGAATGAGTGCAGGAGCCAAAGAAGTAGGCGACGGAAGGTGGGTGAGCTAAGTTCACAGTAAACGCGGAATCTTGCCTGCGCTTGGAGAAGTTGATGAGAGGATGAGTACAAGTTGTACGATAGTTGCCGCCTGATAGGTAGGGGTTTCGGAGGCGGTAGCGAGGCAGGAGGAATCGTACTGATAAACAAAAAGGTAGGTGATTGGAGGAAATTAATTTATCATACAGGTACTAACCCAAACGGTCCCAAAATCGCGCATTCGCGCGCCCGACCCCCACATTCTCAACGTCCATATTCCGCCACTGATTACGACCCCGCACCGCACGTGAGCCACTCACCGGCACCGCCATGATACACCTCACACTACTGCTGAACAGTCGCCAATTCTTCGTTCTCCTCGACCTTTGGGGGCTTCTGCTTCGGTTGTCGCAATTCTCGATTAGTGATGTTGCGCACTTCGGTTTTAGTTTTCGGGTCGTATCGAGTGAGCGGCCGCTTCCCGGTTCCCTCGCACCGGCCACATATTTCAATACAAGTACCATGGCACTGCGGACATGGGATGGTGTCGCGCTCAGCTTGCGCACCAATCACTATACTTCCCTCGCCGAAACAGAACAAACACCGCGAATGACCCCTCCCTTGGCACACCACACAGGCCTCGTCATTGTAGTACACCGTCCATGATGGATGCAATTCGCTGACAGAGGAAGACGGTCGCGGTGGCGGTGGGGTGCCGTTAGCTGCGACTGGTGGCGCAGCTTCGTTCGACGCGGCGTTGTTCGCAGGTGCACATCCAATAATTTGAAGTCGACGTCGCGAAACTCGGAGGTCTTGACGCGTAGATGAAATGCATGTGGATGTGAATTGGCTGGGTAATTGTAGTGTGAGAGGTGGCGTGAAACAAGGCAGTAACGTGATTACCTCAGATTTCCAACTCATCGCGCCCAGGTAGTGCAATTTTTTTCAACTTCTCACCGAACTTGTTCTTAATTTCAGTATTGAGGCGTTGTGGCGGGTGAAGGCCGTGATGATGAAGTCCCTAGAATGGGGAAAGCAAAAAATGGAAGCCTCGGCAAACGGGGGCCTGATCGCGTCAACTTAAAATGTGAGGTTGGTCGCGCAGATTGCGGTGAGGTTCCAAAAACCAATTGGACGGAGGTCAATGGCCCTTGCATTACAGTAAAGATACTGTCAACCCCACATGTTCTCATTGGTACACTACCCACGTTGTTTGCGCATCGCATGTAAAAGCGATGGCTGCATTCTGTGTTACGGTCGCGCGTAAGTCGGGGCCGAGACAAGGAGTAAACGTACGAAGATGTGTTTCTACTCGTGAGTTGACAGCTAGGCCGTTGCTTCTGCGTGTTGTGCGTCGACCGCCCCCTGCGAAACCGCGCATCACTACCGATCCGAAGCATAATGGGCGTTCAGTTTATGTGAGCCGAAGTGTAGAGGCGGTACAAGAAGCGCGACGAAGACGAAAACTCAGTGCCTCTCTACGTGCGGATGTGCCGCCGATATTGTATGACCAGCTTGAGCGTGAAGCACTTGCATGCGAAACAAGCGCTACATCTCTTGGTGCCGCGGATGCGTTTGCACGTGCACAACCACTAGCGCCAGTAGACGAAGTGGTTGAAGGCGTGTGGCAACATGACAGCGTATGGGAATAGTCAATGTTTGGCTGCATTACGCTATTCCACAACACATGACGCAGCAAAAACAAAGACGACATAATTTTTGTTGTTGATTAGATGAAAAGGACCAACAATGCCATCGGTTTGCGTGAACACTACAATGAAATCTTGATACCACAAGTCCACTGCGCGAGTACTGTACCATGCCAAGTCGGACAGTCTGTCGTAAACGAACAAGATTTGGTTGCTCTGCAGCAGTTGCATTTTTGTACTGTTAGGCACACACGCCTAACCGAGAAATCGAGCGAGCTTTTACTACAAATTAGACAGTAGCTACCTACTCGGTAATGAAGGCATCATTCCAAGCTTGTCACGAAGATAACCGTTCACAAACTCAGTCTCGCATATTCTTCCATCCTTGTCCACATCCAACTTAGAAAAGCGATCCAGCGCGTCATGATACGGCATTTCGATGTTCAAATTACGCAGCGATTCCAAGAATTCTCGAAATGTGATGTATCCCGTCTTGTCTCGATCCGCATTGTCGAACGCTTTGCGTGCTGCTTCATCTGGCGAAAACATCGCATCTTCGCTCTTGAACATTGCTGGCGGATGCGCTACGCCTGGGACACCTGGTGCCGCGCCTGAACCAGAGCTTAGTGTTGAACCAGGGCCATAGTATTGGCCTGGTCGATTTGGTGCAGGCAACGGCACATCCATGCTTCTCACCGTACTATTGTACGAATTTGTAGCGCTCGAGTGTTGAACTGGGCCTCGATTTCCTGAGTACGGCGGAGGTGCACCATATCCGTAATGCGGCGCTCCGTACGGCGGTGGTGCACCACCGGGTGGCGCGGCATACGCACCAAACGGTGGAGGCTGCCCTTGTCCAGGAGCAGGAGGATAAGGATATGGCGCCATAGGTGCATTTCGATATTGTTGCTGGTATTGTTGTGTGTATCCTTGCGGAGGATAACCGGCTTGGGGCGCTCCGGTGGGTGCTTGCTGCGGTGGTGCGCCTTGTGGCGCTTGCGGCGGGGCATGTTGCCATTGGCCTCCTCGAGGGTAAGACATGTTGTTTGTGTAGGTGAAGAGTGAGAGCGTGTGTGTCTTTCTCGGTTTTTGAGGATGTTTCGTAGTTGTGTTGTTGTCAGTAATGTGTCGTTCTGTGCGCAATTTACTGGAAGCCGATTGACAACAGCTCTCAAAACCCTTGGTGTGTCAAAGCTTTGACGTGGGCAACACCGTGCCTATTTAGTCACCATTTTTGACATGTAGTCATTTGTGTTGCTTCTTTTCAATTCTTTTTCTTACATCGTGTTTTTTATTTTTTATTTTCTGTTTTTAGAAAGTTTCCATTTCCATACACGCATCTTCATCGCTGCTCTTTTCCCCTCGGTACCCATGTTACCGCCAACCCCGCCGCCGCTGCTAGGTACTGTTGCGCTACCTGCTTCATTCTACCGTGCCTCTGCAGCTGGCGGTCAATTTCCTCGACACTACGTACTTCAACCTCACCAACTCTCGCCCTTATTCGTGTTGAATTTGTTATTTGTGACCTGTCCGAATACGCAACCGACAGAAGATGGATGAAATTCTCGCTGCGCAACCCAAAAATCACGCGATGATGGAAGAGTCTGACGACGAAATTCCGCTGACATTTGCACAACCTGAAAAAGATGAGCCTTTTCTTCCTCAGGATGATGATAGTGAATTCGATGATATCCCTATAACAACACGAAAGGCCGCAAAGCGAGAGGCGGATGAAGCGGATTACGTTCCGATGAAAGAAGAATCTGAAGAAGAACCCGTGCTACCGGATGATGACGATGATGACGACGACGAAGACGATATTCCTCTGTCGAAACGAATGAAGCGAGAGCCGGCCCCGGCGGTGCAGAATGACGATTCTGACGACGATGACGACATTCCGTTGTCGATGCGAAAACCCGCGAAAATGAAACGCAAACGTGTGAAAGAGGAGGACGAAGAGGAGGTGAAGGTGAAACGTTCGAAATCGAAGAAAAAGAAGACCAAGGAAACGCCAAAGAAGAAATCAAGATCCAGGGCGAAGAAAGAGGATACAGAGGAGAAGCCGAAAAAGAGAAGGTCGACCACGAAGAAGGAGGATGTGAAACCAAACAAAAAGTACGAGAAACTTGGTCAGAGGAGGGATACACCGAAGGACAACGACCCGATGCGTATGTTCTACGAAAGCATGTACAATGAGAAGAAGAAACTTGGCCTAGAATCGGAAATTGCGGAAACATGGATGGTTCGTAACGGTTTGTTGGAGGACGAGGTATCGAAAAAGGTCCTGTCTCGCTTTGGCCTCAAGCCGTAAGACATGACAGTGAATTTTGTGAATGCGAGTTGAAACCCTTTACGAATTTGATCCTTAGTAAGTGATGGAGTGGTGGCGGCGGCGGCGGCGAATATGCTGTTGCAAAGAAGTAGTGTACAACAAATATTTAGGAATCATCCACATCAATGTCGTCATTTCGTGCTTGGAATTGCCTTTCTAACTGCGATTAAACAAATATGAGGGAGCGCGTTAGTCAACGAAATCCATCGCAAATGTGATGCGAGCGTTGAGAAGAATTAGCGAGCGGATTGTGCAATTCATGAAAAGCGTACCTCTTCGTAGTTGTTGCCAATTACTAAACCAGCTACCAGCACGCCAACAAGTCCCGCGCAAATAATTCCGACGCCACCTATCGCAATTTGTGTGTATATGTCGTCGCCGACGACTGCTTTCGGAACAACCACATTCAGTCGACTTCTGCGTGGTTTGGTTGTGCGAACGGCGGTGGGGTGGCGGGCTGACACGAATGAAGTCGTGCGCAATGTGCTCTGCGACTGGCATCCGATGCCGATTGAGGGTGATACAAACGCGGTGGCTTTCATGGCGAAACGAACAGAAGAATCAAAGAGGGTTCGCGGACTGCCGGGTAGCATCAGAGGTTTGAAGTATGCAGGCACAGAAAGTGGATGAGCTCAAGATTTAATAATTTCACAATTTACCTCGCACAAATAATCGTCTCTACAACTGTACGGCACATTTCCAGTACAGTGCGGTACAAGCCTCCTATGCACAGCTGCTCTGTTTGTTGTAGTTTAGTGTATTGTACAATGCGTTTCCGTTTTCGCCCAGTGTTTTCGTCGTCTAGTGCCAAGCCATTTCTGTAATTCACAAGTGATGTCCGTGTCCTCAGCCAAAGATTCTTGCAACTGAGTTTCTTGCCCAACTTCTTCAAGTTACTGCTGCGTTGCTCCAACACTTGCTTGAGACCGGTCAGGGAGCTCTACTTCTGCAGCCACAGCCAATGAGATTTGACTCGCTTCAATGTCGGTTGCGACAGCTGGCGGTGGAGTGGGCGTCAGATGGGCCTCATCCCCGCTTCTTGGGTTCCTTGCGCTGCCAACCGCAGAAGAGATGTGCTCGCGGAGGAACTCGATGCTGTTCCGCATGGAGGAACGCCTCCGATGGTTTGATGATTCCTTTGAATAGCGTTTGGCCGCGGCACCGTCAGTGTAGCAGAACACTGGCGTAGGCTCGGACGGATGCATGGGACCTGCTTCGACACCGGTACAACAGCAACCCAAGTATTTCACGAAGTGATTCTCTTCCTTTTGCTTCGCAAGTGCACCCATAGTACAGATGCAGAACAAGCAGAAACACAGTAAGATAAGGGCAAATACGATATACAGACCGAATGCCCAGATTGGAAGGTGCAGGATTCGAGTTGGGCGCTTCGATTTCGAAGCCTTGTTCTTGGTTTTCGAGGAGGACCTGGCGGTGGCGCATATATCGGTCGATGGGCGCTTGATGGAAAGATTAGTATATAGCTTTTGCATTTCCAATGCTTTGTCGGGTACGATAAGCGATTGTTCGCCCATAATCGGCCCACGGGAGGTTACGTTCCATCTGTCGTAGAAGCCGGCGTATACCGATTCTGTGAAACTCGCTGCTGAATAATACGAAAGTAGTGGGTACGAACTGTTGATGAAGTTGAGAGTTGAAGAAGTGGTCAGTTCGTGGCCGAGTTGCAATTTGTTCTTCCGATAATGGAGAAGAATTGGACATCCAAAGGCGTTCACAACCAGGGTGTCGAATCGTGAAGGAGTGTCTTTGCGTATCCAGGCTTTCGGTTCTATTCCAGGACCGTGCTCATACCTAAGTTGACCAGAAAACATGAAATGTTTGTAGAGTTCGTGTAACACGACGGTGGCCAAGTCGTAGCGATCTTTGGGTGGAGGAGAGGAACTATTCAAGTGCCATTTCACCGCGGTGTTGATTTCGATTACAATATCGTGCTTGGTCGAATTATTTGGGCGCGAACCAGTGGCGGCGATATATGCAGCGTTCTGAATAAGAACGGAAGGGTCGTCGGGAAGTGGCACGAAATTGACCTTGGAAATCGCATACAATTTCGGTTGCACTAGGTTTTTGTAGCGGATTAAGACGCGCAATCTCAAACTAGACGACCAGTAGTTACTTGCCGCAGTAAGCGCACGTGTGATTGCGTCACGATGAGGGATGCTCTTCGAATAATTGCCAATGGTAAGTACGGAATAAGTGGAATTTGCTTTCGTGTTTTCAAGTGGCCATAGGAAAGAATGTTTTGTCGTGGCGTGGGCGACGTGAATGAAGAAGAGAGTTACAAGTAATATGCGGAAGAAAGACATGATTAGTAATAACGATAAGAGCGTGGCCCGGTCGGGGGCAGCAACATGCGAAGACAGGTCAAACACACAGCACAACAGTCGTGGATTACAACCGACGACGTCGATAGGGGTGTGGGACGCAAGAGTCAGGCGACAAGAGCAATGTAGCTGCTGCTGGCTTGCGAAAATGAGATGACCGGGCGGGCGGGCGTGAGTGAAACAGAGAGCGAGCGATGGTGACGTTTCTTTGTTCTAGTCGTTACGCTTTGAAAGTTGGATAAAACCGAAAGAACGCGCGAGGAATGGCACAACACGCACAAACGAATGAATGTGAACAGTGAGAACAATCGGGTTTAGTTGCCCAAGAACGAAGCAAAGATGGCACGGCACGGCGAGTGGAGCACCTAAATGATAGGCAAGTGTGCGTGTGATCCAGTGGAGAGTTGGTGATGGTTGTAGTCAGTTTGGTTTTGCAGCGATTACCTCGCCACTATCGCTGCCGCTGCTGCAGTAGTTGGTGGGACAGTTGCAGAAGCACCAAGCGTGCCGAAGTGGAAATAGGGAGGCAGGTGATATTGCAATCGTGAAACTCTGATCACGAGTGCTAAGTAAAGTATTGTACAAAAAATATTAAGTGCCAATAGGGGGGCCGTTGACCGACGGCTCAAAGCAACGTGCTGGGCGTCGGTTCTCAGCAACATAATACAGTAGATCGGATCTGAACGAACACGTACAATCCACGTCGATTTCATTGGCTTGTTACGTTCAGGTTAAATGAACAGATCCAATGTTGTGTAATGAATATAGCAATTTATTTCTTTTAATTAGGGCTGATGCATGGCCGTTACAGCAGTACGTTGCGCTCGTAACTACGTACTGCACACATTGCACTGTATACTGAACAACGTTTGGTAAGCTGCAGCAGCAGCTGAATTGTGTTCTGTAAGCATTCTATCCACTGCTGTACCCTGAACTATTCTTAGCCATTATGGATTTGTGTTAGATTTTATCACCTAGTATACTGTAAATGTTGTTGCAGCATACAGTTCAGTTGTCAGCAATGTCGTTATGTAAGAAAAACCCAAACAATACAGCATATGGAAAGGGTCGACTATAATTTACTTACAAAGGCAACGTAACACAATTCATTTTCCATTATGTGAATTTATGCTTGTCTTTTTGTTTGCAACTTTTTCACTACCATCGACAAGAGTATCTTATGAGTAGAAGTCTGATCTATAGACACAAACACAACCAAAAACAACTGGACAGTAACACAGTCCCTGAGTTAATCACCTCTTAACAGCCCTGCACTGTATACCCACTAGCATCAAAATTACAATAGCCATAAAAAGTTAATTTTTCCCTTTCTGAACTATTGAATTGTACGGTACTCCAAACTCTGTAATCACTCATTGATCTTACGCTAGCCAGATTTGCATTGAAATAATATATCTTAGTATTATTCGTGTTTTGTCCTTTTGCCCATTATTTCACTGTGACCTCCAGTAGTTCTAGACATGCTGGTTAGCGAATTCAACATTCTTCAGTCATTAACTGGGTAGAAGTATTAAGTTTATTAGTTTCGCATTCAGAAATAAGAAAAGTTAAGGAAGATAATCCATTGCATCGCTGTATATTAATTTCGCATTGAGTAAATTTATATTCCAAACCCCTATTCTTGATTCACAACAAAAGCATCAATTTATTCCGAGCTTAATCATGGTTTTCCTTGAACCTTATGCAAAAAACATTTAACTGAACAGCGACACTTGTTAAAATGGAATTAAATTTGCCAATTCAGCTAAGGAATGGAAGATTGGACAATGAACTAAGCGAATTACTTATCTAGCAAAGATTTGTGGAAGCATCCTTGCTCTATATAACTACATTGATTTGGGTAGACCTTAAATGCATCAAATTAGAAATTTTAGATTGAATATATCCTAAATCTTTCGAATTCTACATGGACTGGTACTTTCTATTATTGTTGTTTCATCGTAGCTCAAACAATTTCATTAAAACTGGGGCCCGATATTGTTACAATCTAGACGATTTGGTCGGTAATTTGAAAATAAATTTTCATCAATCTCGCTCAGCAAAGTTAACAAATACCCTCTTGTGCTGTGAATTTTATGCTTTTTTTCAGTAAATATTCTTTGACAGCAGAACAAGTCCATCAGTACTGTTTCGGTACTAATGCTGTGTAAAATTTTCAGTACTTCTTAGAAATGATGTTTGCACGCCTCTAAGATTTTCTCTGTTTACTGTTTTCTCCGTGCCTGGAATTTAGTGTAGAGCCAGTGCAAGAATTACATTCAGTAATACCGAAAACGCTATTCGTTTGAACCTTCAAAAATGCAGAAATTCGGAGCAATCGTAGTGTTAAGTATGCTTTCGAGATTACAGACTCAGTGGTAGCAAGTTGATATTGATTCACTAAGTAAAATAATTAAAAGTCCAACTAAGTAGAACTTAGCTTATAGAATATGAGAAATCGTAGCTAGCTGTAGTAGAACAAGCGCCGAACTGACGGTCCAGACCACAACGGGCAGTTTTCGAGCCCTTATTTCCGTGCACACCACTTTTTCGGATAATTTAGAAATCCTGTAAGCCTGTCGCGTCAGTAACTTAAGTTACCGACAACACTGAAAGTAAAAACAACAAAACTTGACGACAAGAACCTACCTGTATGGACGCAGCTGGGCTATACCCCTCGTTGTGGATGGGAAGTGCCAGGGGCACACTCGACCCATACTGCAGACTGGTGTAGAAGGAAGTCCTCCGATCTCTAATCTCCGCGCAGGGACCAGGACACTTGGCATCCTGGTCTACCGCTCGCCACGTCGCACGGTTAGTTCCGACCGGGACTTCCCGTCTCTGGACTCAAGCCAGTGGTCTCACCCCACCTTCCACATTCAGGGTGCTCGCAAGGCGCTCTGTCTTAAGTAGCCGGGAGTATACAGTCCTCCCGACCACTACAGTAGTTCTGCTACACTAGCATATGATACGTCATCTATCTTTGAACTAGGATCAAATCATCAACTATGAATTTTAATTTACAGCAGGATTATATGCGTTCCGATGGATGTGCAGTCATACTGCGTGAATAAGTCACGCTTTTTTCGGTGATTAAGCTGGAAAAGTCCTCTATTACTCTTTATATTCTTGTCAAGTGCATGAAACTAAAGACGACTGAAAATTCGACTTAATTGATTTTTGAAGCCGTAGAAATTTTTGATTGTAGAACAACTAGGGTTGATTTTTAAACTTTATTCTGAACATATCCCTTATTGATCAAAGGAAATCACGAATTGTAAGAGAAAATGCTGGTAGAAAGCATGTGCTGAAATCATTTCTTGGACTATTTTAAATTTCCATTCTCGCCGAGCATCGATAGTGAATGTTGCCTGATCACCAAAACAAAGCTATCAGACTGGAGTTTAGTCAGAAAATTGATCGCTAGAGTATGAATGACCTTTCCTCTTTGAATCAATAAATTACGGTCATGGTATTCTTGGAATAGCTTTCAGTCGTTCAAAATTATTTGATTGAGAAATAGAAGAAAACTCGCATACAAGGTGCTCAAGTTTGAAAAGAGCAGAAGCTGAAGCATCTCAAAAATTCATCAATCTAAGTTGCTCGATGAACTTTTACCACAAATTCAAACTGCAATTTGGAATTCAAGACAAAATAATATGATTAGAAGAAGTAGGGTATAAAGTTTTGGTTCACTGCTGATTATTTATGAAGGAAAAGGTCACCAAAAGTATGACATATTTTGTTTTTTTAAATTGAGTAATCCTTGAGAGAAAACGAATTTGTTCACAACAGTTAAGTTTTGAAAAAGTAAGATTTTGAAATTTCGTAGACCATCGTGCCATGTTGAAAAGATTGAATTTTGAATCAACAATATGTGTCTGCAATTATTATTATGTTAGACGCATCTATTCGAAGAGCAATTTCCTTTCATGTCTTTCACTACAGAATCAGGGACTGATTTCACTAAAATTAACCTCTACTGTTCCTACAAAACTCTGCCGAACAAATCTGTGCCTCTATTTATTAGTTTACTTAATCATCATGGGCATATTATCATAGTGCTATGACAAGAAAAATCAGTCACAAATAAAAACAGTGCACAAGAAGATTAAAAACACACTTCACGCTACCATAAATGCACATGGATATACATCGCAATAATCAAGGTTGAATTTTTACCAAGCATCATGGAACAGGAAAGTTAGTCTTGGTTGTCTTCAAGAAAATTCTGAATCGACGGACCATGTCAAACCCATTTCGACGACAACATTACATGCTTTTTCCTTGACTTTGACCTTTAAAAAATTTTGAGGCCTTGCCATACGGTATTATCCTAATTAAAATAGAGTTTCTAATTAATCAAGCAGATACTTCATGTTATTTTCTGCACGAATAGAAGGAATATAATGTTCAGATATTCTTAGAAGAAAAGAAAAAGCTTATTGATGCTTCCAACATGCCTCTAATAGTCAACAGGCGGGCTTTTGCCCGCAATAGTGTCGATACTAGTGATCATTTTATCGTAGAAAGAACAAAATTACATAACGTTCAAGGATTATTTGAATTTCTAAAACTACATGTTTCCTTCTTGTAGAGAATGTGACACGATACATGAGATAAAATCAGGATCCACTGATTCTGCTGGCTCGTTCCTGCTTCTTTTTGTCAAAATATTAAGTACGGGCACACCTCCAATTTGGATTAGGGTGCTTGCCTTCGGGACTTACAAGTGGTATGTTTCTGAAAAATTATAAACGAAGGAGCCCGGGTACTTAGATAGATGTGGTATGTGTTGCAAACAGCTAAATTCTAGATTTTGTATAGAAAAAAATCTCAGCTACCACAATCACTTCAAGTATCCCACTAACACGACGTCAAAGCTGCTCAGTATTGGCCAAGTTATCTAGTTACCGACTGATTTTCAAACTCAGAGCGCACAAAACCGTCCATTGCAGAGCTTCCCGTGGTCAAAAATCCGTTTGTATCCACAATTTCGAAAATTTGAGAAGAAACTGGCTATACCGAAGAAAATCGCTATGATAAATTTTAATTTCCCGAACTGGAGAAAAC
>JAAUYH010011955.1_pt1 | contig 22322 bp, 18 predicted proteins | sample 7278061 | NCBI WGS metagenome assembly JAAUYH01 (sample SAMN14350203, study PRJNA611818) | marine sediment metagenome | isolation source: surface marine sediment (0.6m) | place: French Polynesia: Moorea | collected 2018-08 | reverse complement strand
TTATGGATGAGAACCAAACTACGAACTTCGTGTTTCCAAAATTTTCACACTTCGGAAGAAACAGAAGAGGAAAGTTGACAGAATATAATCAGTCCACTACATATTTTAGGTCTGTCAATCTTGCAAAATCGTTAGTCCTTCTCTTAGAAGAAGATTTTTATTTGAGATTAGACAAGTTGTAGGTAAAACTTGAGCATTTTTCATTAAAGTGTATGTAAGGTTCTGAAGCAAAGCTATCTGAGAAAATTAACCGCTGATGAAAATATTTCTAATTAAAATTTTCTGGTATTAGCTTCAAGAATCAATTATAGTTCAGCGTAGGATTGAAATAGGCATTATTTTGTTTCCAATCTAACTTAGAAGGAATAACCAGAAATGCCAAGTATCTTCTAATGCCTGTTAATACGCTAATCTTCCGATTTTCCAATTAAATAATCGAATTCCTCTTGAGTTTAAGATACTCTGTCTTCAGTATTTCAGAATGGAAATACAAATAAAAAAGTCAATACGGACTATCATTATTAGAGCAGCGCATCTTTTGCTAAATCAAGCAAAGTTCCAAAAGCCCATTGAAACAGAATTTGACGAACAAAAAAGGACAGTAACCAAATGTTAACCCGTTTGAAAACATAAAGTTTCCTTCTTCTTCCAAGCGAGTAGTCCACGCCTACGTTAGACATCTGGAGACGAAATTTGAATTGAATCACTGTCAGAAGCATCATTGCTCGCGCAATGTTAGACGGAACAGCAATGTGAATGTCCATTTTTCATTATCTGCTATGTAAGAATATATTGTTCATACAATGGTAATTCATGAAGTAATGAAGCAATGCATATTGGAAAGAAAATATTGAAAATAAGGGATTCGAAAGCGCTTTCAGTAGTTCATATGATTGAAGCTTACATTTTTTGGGCTTTACCCACATTATTTCGCATAGAGCACAATCTGTTTGGATTCAGAGTAATTATGCTTGAATGATCTATCAATCGTTATATGTTTGAAAGAAACCACAGAAATATTAAGAAACGAAGTTTATTCAAAAATATTTGGTAAGATAAATTAAACTATTTCTCTTGACTGAAAGCCTCCGCAATTGCGAATGGCTACTGAAAGTGTTTCACAAATTCAATATTTTTATCAATTTAGATAATTATTTGATGTCACATGATGGAGATGAATGCATTACATTATGATCATGTTAAAAAAATTTATATACTTTGGTAAGATATGGTCTTGAAAGCAGAATATTTCCATTTTGATTCCAGCAAATTACGAATCGTAAAACTAAGGCCCAGAACATACTGAAACTTGAACCAGATTTTCTATCCAGAAGGCAGTCAACATCTATCACAAGTCACTGCCCTCTATGGACGACCCAATTCGAAGAAACTGGCCTATTGTGCCTCCAACACTCGAACCAGGTCCGGGACTACGTTGGGAGCCCAACTTTGACGTTTGGGATGATTTTTGGCGTAAAAATGAGCTCCACAAAATGTGGACTACAAATTCAGGCGACTTCACTGGGCGTGCACCTTCTTTTTATAAACCAGAGAACGTAATAAAATCTGGCTTCAGTCTAGTGCTCCGCGCAACGAACGAAAATCCGGACGCCAAAACTCGTGCAGCAGAACGCAATAATAAAATAGAGGATGAAACTCGACATTACAAGAAATATGCGACAGCTTTCGTTCGAACTCAAAAACCGATGCTGTACGGATATATCGAAATATGTGCACGCTTACGGCATTCTCAAATTTCATCTGGATTTTGGTTGACGAACAATGAAGGCGGAGGATGGTGGACGGGAATCGATGTATTTCATTACTCCATTGGTCATGATTCAAATTTGGGGAATAGATTGCATACAAGTACTCATGTTCATAGATTCGGGCATGATCTGAATCTAAATATGAAGCCTTTGTCTAGCCCAAAAGTTGTACGGTTTAACGAAAACCTCTCTGAAAGACCTCATCGATTCGCTATAGATTGGTCACCGCAAAAAATAACATGGTTTGTGGACGGAATACCAATTCGGTCAGAAAGCAATGAGCACCATCATCGACCACTCTACATTACGTTTGATTCGCAAACATTCCCTCAATGGTTTGGTTTGCCTGATCATGAAGGAGTAAACGGTAATGGATTTGGAGACTTCGAAATATTTTATATTCGGACATGGAATAGGTACGTGAGTCAACTCTGATTTCTTTTTTGAATCGATTCTAATTTCATTTCTGAATAGGGTACCAAACTTGGATGATTATGACGGAATAGCTATTGTTCCAGACAAACAAGAACAGAATTTACATAAAAGAAAGGTATCTTTTCGAGATTTTAACGGAGTTTAACCAACCACTCAAGTTCTAAAGAAAAGTAGTTCTGCTACTTCAGAACCAGTATTTTCGTGTTTCATATGTTTAATTCAATAGCTCTATTCATGTGATTAAATTTTACAATTACTATCCTAAGTATTGTGCACATTCAAGCGATAATTCGTCCATGTTACCTCATCGATTCTTTTTCTATTTTTCTTTGCTAAGATGTTCTTGTGTGAATTCTCTATTCCCTGGTCCACGAAAGTCAGTAATTTCATCACGATTCATTGAGATCTCATTCCTACACAATCTCATAAGCTTTCTGGAGCAAATTTGAGGTATCTGACAGAATGAAGAACTTTTCCCGTGATATCGTCTACTACGTTTCTCGCAATGTTTGGCTTCTATAAAAGTTCTGAAGTATCGAGTATTAGTTTCCTTCCCAATTTTCAAATTGGTCACATCCCACACGAACTTCAACACTTGATTATAGACATAATTGAGGATGCTAGGAGCAAGCAAAACGAAAAAATCTAAGTACAGGCCACAATTATCTTCGGGCTTCGCTCAATTTCATGAATTTCCTACGAGGCATTGAATCATGGACCTCAAGATTTAGAGAAATATGGGACTAATTCGTACTGCGTACAACATTAAGTAATAAAAATGACCAATGCAAATTTAATAAATTTTCTTTCTTCAGGGTCAAAATAGTAATGGGCAATGTGAGGTCATCATGATGCTAACACTAAATGCGTGCCCCCAGCCAATATCCTCATTATCACAACAGGGCACGCAACTTCACTGACCGTGGCACATCGCACTATGCTTTCGCGTGCCCACGCCGTGCGCAATCTGTGTCATCGCGCGTTTGCGACGCACTCATCTAGTTATATCGCAGGCGCGGTACCGAATCCATCGGCGAAACGCGGCCTTAGTACCGCCACCACCGCACCACCACCAACTGGTAGCTCAGACCCACCCGCGACCGTTCCTCCACCCCCACCACCACCTGTGGTGGTTCCCGAGCCCGAGCCGTTACGGGCGGACGATATCGATTACAATGGACCCACATTGAACGCCGATCTCACTCCGGCTCGCATCGTCGAAGCATTGGACCGTCACATCATCGGTCAGAAAGAGGCGAAAAAGGCAATGGCGATTGCTTTGCGCAACCGATGGCGTCGGCTCCAACTGTCTGCCGAGCTTCGTGAAGAGGTGCTGCCGAAATGCTGTCTCCTAATCGGCGACACCGGGGTTGGAAAGACTGAAATTGCGCGTCGATTGTCAAAGCTCGTGGATGCGCCCTTCATCAAGGTGGAAGCGACAAAGTACACAGAAGTGGGTTTCCATGGACGTGATGTCGAACAAATCATCCGCGACCTCTTGGAAAATGGAATTCAACTTGCGCGAGCGCGTCAGCGACGATTAATCGCTGCTCGCCTGTCTCGCACTGTCGAAGAGCGCATATTGGACGAGCTGACTGGTAAGATTGCGAGTCAGAATACTGCCAACGCCGCTTCTGCTACGAGCAGTCGGGAACATTTCCGCGCACTGCTACGACAAGGTGCGTTAGACAATGAAACAATTGAAGTGGACGAACCAGCTCGACGAGCGGCGCCGTCCTCTTTGCTACAGGTGGATATGGCACCGGAGCGTATGAACGATGTGTTCTCAAAAATCGACCGACTCTTTACGGTGAGACAAAGCGGTGCGAATTCGAAACGCCGCGTCACGGTGAGCGAAGCGCGAGCACTGCTCGAGGAAGCGGAGAGTGAGAAGTTGTTGTCAGATGAACTAGTAGTGAAGGAAGCAATTGATTCTGTGGAAAACTCCGGTATATGTGTGATTGATGAAATCGACAAAATCGCGACACCTGCGGGACACCGTCACGGCGCCGATGCTTCGAGCGAGGGTGTGCAACGAGACTTGTTGCCATTGATTGAAGGCACCACCGTTTCCACGAAACACGGCAACGTGAGAACCGACCATATCTTGTTCGTGGCGTCTGGCGCGTTCTCGCAAAGCAAGCCCAGCGACCTTATGGCGGAGCTGGTGGGGAGGTTGCCCATCCGCGTGGAATTGAAGCCGCTGACTGTCGAGGACCTGAAAAACATTCTCACAGTACCGGAGCACTCGCTTATCCGGCAACAAATCGAGCTCATGGCCACCGAGGGCGTACGCCTCGAATTCACGGACGCCGCAATCGATAAAATAGCTCAGCTCACAGCGGAAATCAACACCACTGTTGAGAACATCGGCGCTCGGCGGCTCCACACCGTCATTGAACGTATCATGCAAGACATTTCGTTTAGCGCGCCCGACCTCGCAGGCCAAACCGTCACCATCGACGCCGTGCAAGTCCAAGGCGCCCTTGACGAGCTCATGGTGAAGTCCGACCTTTCACGGTTTATTTTGTAAAGTTAACTCGAAGAAAGACTGTACAATGTACTTAAAGCAACATTCCTCAAACACTCTCCAACTTAATGATGCAAGTACCGACGGATTGAACGAGTTAGCTCTAGAGAAGAACCATAGAACAAATAAGCATACATTATACAGTGCAGTAGACTCATATTAACCATAGTAAATGCTTGCATATAGACTAGTGATAAATTAGCATTGTACTGTACGTCCAGCATTTGTGAAGGAAACGCTCCCGATAATTTCCTGCTGGAACATATCCGATGCATGTATCCGTACAGTAGTACTGTGTCGCTTTTCCCCAGTGCCAGGACGCACATTTCCTTGGGAGCACTATCCCCCGCTGCCACACGCTAAGTTTATTGAAGGAGAGTCACTCCCCCCGGAAGAAAGAAAAGTATTTAGGGACATTGTTGCATTTCATTCGCGAAATACGGCGATGAGGACGTCTCATTGTGTCCGTATCACCCATTTTCACTGTCACTTTCAAACCCACAGTTCGCACTCAACTCGGAGCTAAGGCAAGTAGCATACAGAATTCACCGCAAGAGTTAACGGCTTGTTTCGCAGCGATACACACGCGTCCTTAATCAGTTCCGACTTCTCAGAATTCGGCTTGGCATTCTCACCCATTTCATGATCCTTCATGTACGAAATCGTTACAACCTTCAACTCGGTGCAATCGCGTAGACATGGGATGAAATCTACAATCTCATTGTCCAACGATTCTTCAGCGTGATCATAATTCAGCGAGATTCGAGTGAGACGTTTGTTTGCTTGTAACAGTTCGGTGAAATGCGCTCCTACTACCGGTATCCGTTCCTCCTCGCCGAACCTCGTGGAAAACAAGCACTCGAATTCGCGTAGGTAAGATACCGAGCGCGCAACAATCGGCAGTATCTCCGAGTTATCCAAAGCAATCGACAACTTGCATAAATTCGGCATAGGTTCCGCGAAAACCGATTCCATCATGACTCGAAACTCTGTCGGCATGTCACCCGCGAACGGGTGAAGGTGCAACTGTTCGATATTCGCAAATGCAGGCAAGATATCACTCGGCACATGTTTGAACTCACAAGTTAACCGCAACTTTCGAAAACGAACCCCAATCACGCGAATGAAATCCAAAAAATCGACATTGTGTTCAGCCATTGTCTCCGAGTACACATGAATATCTGGCGGACAAACATCCAACAGCATTCGAATGTCTTCTACGGAGAAGTAGGGCATTTCTCCAAAGTCGTACAAATCGAGAAAAAGGACTCGTAGAGCTTTCAGTTTTCGGAGTAAACCAATCAACAAACTATCGCTCGCGAAGCCCAACTCTCGAAGATTGACTAAACACAATTTTTCCAAAAGTGTACAGTGCTCCGTGATGTGTACCAGTTCCTTTTCGAGAATATGACCGCGAAGCTCGATTAGAGTGTTACCCACACCTCTCCATATAGGTTCTAGTGTGGCTCGATACACGGCATACCCAATACAGAATACCTTGAGTGATTTGCAATGCCGGCCAATACTTCGAATAACTTTTCGCCTCAACCAACCAGTACCAACGTCCAACTCTTGCAAAGAAGCGCCACAAGCGGCAATAATTCTTTCCATCACACTCGAACCTACCGTGTGGTTGAACTTGAGGACACGTAACGAAGACAGCCGTTCAAAATTCAATCTTCGATGCTCGGGTTCACGGAGAAGTAGACATTCAATGTGAGGCGCCATGACATTCGCTAATTTCCTGTATTCACGAGATTTCTCGGCACGGAAATCGGATAAGTCGAAGGATTTGAACAATACGCGTGAAGCGGCGCTGAGCGCGCCGCCGGTGAGAAGCACGGTTCGCACGTCGTTGGCATGCACACTTTCCAACCAGCACACATTTTGGGGTTGTTCCGAGAGGAATTTCAACAGCACGAAGAGCGTGTCCACAGGTACGACATCGAAGAATCGAGATTGCAGCGTGTCTTTTTCCGTTGCGTGGGGAGCGGCATCGGCTATTGGTGTAGGCGTTTCAGACCGCCAAACGCAAGCCAGGAAGCGACTACGTAGGGTCATGGGTTAGTGAATGACCCGACGCGGGGAGGTGCCGAACAGTTTGTGGGGAAAAATAGGTGGAGCAGGAGATTCAGGGATGTATACTGTAACAGCGGTGCACCCTGACGAAAAAACACAATGGACAGTACAATTAGGGAAACAGATTGGGTCCGTTTTGCAATGGAAGATAATTAGAACAGTCTACGCAGACTCTGAAGATACATGCACTGACTTGCCCTGCCGCACAGCATTGATTTGCCTGCGAGACCCTTCTCCGCACTGACTTCTATGATTTGTACTTTCTCTGTACAACACTGTTCGCATCTCGCTCATTAAATTCCCTTGACCATGTCATACATCGAAACTGACCACGACTGCCCTCGCCTTCAGCACACCCTCATTCGATTGCAGTCCCGATACTCAGCGTGCATGACGTCATTCAAACACCTGCAACATCGCACTGTGCAATAGCATCGTCGAAATAACCACGACCATATCGACGAAGAATACTTATACTCTATGTGACTGCGCACAAGGGAGATACTCGACAATTGAATCAGAGACATTTCCGACATTCAGCTCGTACAGCTTCAATGCGCAATATTAGAGAAAGCGAATTAGCGATATTGCCATGAATGACTTACCCCATGCGTTTCATGAGGAGCTATAACCATGAAACAGAAAGAAGAGGGACAAAAGTACAGTCCCTTCGCACAGCTCGAGCCGATATATCGACGGTTGAATCACATGGAATGAGCAACTTTGGCGAACTTGTTTGTTTGCTTAGGATGGCAAGTACCACACGCCACTCACAAACAGACTAAACGACTTGGTTCGAAGAGGGACACATGCATTACTTATTTCCTTCACCCTTTTGTTGTAGATCCATTCGTGTGAATTACACTCGTCATTAGCGATATCCACATGTTCCAAACAGCGGCACCCTTTCAAAAGGAGAATGAAATCTAGAATCACCTTGGTCATTTGCTCCTTAGGTATCTCGCAATCCACAGCAATGTATCGCAGATGCACATTTGCACGCAGAAGCTCGGCAAAATCCGAACCAAGCACCGACTCTGACTCCTTTCCAACGTCAGTTTTCAACCCGAAGGAGCATCTAAGCTCACGCAAGTTGCGCACAGAACGAGCAATATTGCGTAAAACCTTCGAGTTTCTCACACGATAGAGGGACAGTCTCTGCAAGTTCGGCAATGGTTCTGCAAAAACTGATTCTATCATCTCGTCGGAATATCCACCGATTGGGTGTAGCGCTAAGCATTCAACATTCCTAAGGGCGGGCCCAATATCGCTCGGCATTCCAACGGCTGAATAATGAAACTTCAACGAACGTAGGTGAGCGCCAACCTCACGTACGAAGTTCGACAAAGGAGTTAAGAAGCTCGCCGTTACGAAACCATGAATCCTGAAATTTGGCGGCCAGGCAGCAACTAACATGCGAAGCTCGTCAATAACCAACAAGTCTTCCAAATCACCGGGGCAACAGTGTAGAAATAGAAATAGAACTCGTAGCGTTTTCACTGCTCGGAGCAAGTCGAAGAATTCCATGCTGCTTGCGAGCATCAATGATTCAACGTTGGCCAACTCCAACTTTTCTAGACGGACACAATGGCGTGTGATGTGCTTCAGTTCTTTTTCGGGAACGTAACCGCGAAATTCAACGAGTGAGTTCCCGGATGCTTCCCAAATAGGTTCGAGACTTGCTGCATAACGCAGGAAATTCGTGCGAAACACTTTCAGTGACTTGCAATTCACGGCGATTGCCCGCACCATATCCGCGTTCAGCCCCTTAACCTCGAAATCGAACTCTCCCCAAAACTTTCTGAACTCCCAATCCTGCCAACTCAAACTGTGATCCTCCAGTACCCTTCCTATGAATGGCTGGTTGACATCAAAATACAACTCCGCCAAAGTCTCGCCATGTGCGTGCAGAATTCTGCTCAAGTCCTCGCAGCGGAAATTACATGAAACCGTCAACACACGCAACGAACGCAGTTGTTCGTGATTAATCTTTTGGTCCGCTTGCGGGTATATAGCCATGCTTTCCAGGTCGGGTGCCATTAGGCTTCCCAGCAAAGCGTACAAACGCTTCTCACTGAGCGAATCAGTCAGAAAGAATTCACGATCCAGTGGTTTGAACATTTCTCGCGAAGCGGCGCGCAAGGTTCCACCCAGTCGAAGCATGGTTTCAACATCATTCATTTCGAACCATTCCATCCAATTCCTACTATATGGTTGCTTTGAGAGATGCCTGAGTACATGACACAAAACTTCAGGAGAAGCGACATTGAAAAAGTGAGTTTGGTGTGCATCCGATTGATGGCTGCAGGGAATGGCTTCAGTTTCCTTAGCAGATGGATTTGATGATGATCGGCCATGCCTGCTCCGAGGTAACAGGCGAGTTGGCCGCTTCATGACTTGCGCACTGGGGAAAAGAACGCAAGCACTTGCCGGTGACGTTGCGAGCGCTGGGCTACGACATTCCGGCTTGTATCAGCATACAGCAGAGCATGTTCACATGACAAAATAATTGGCTTAGAATCAATCAAGGAAATTCGTTCGAGGTTCGTAGTGAGAAAGCTAAAAACAGGCACGGTCCGTTCGCTGGTTTCGGCGAACCCGCACTGATGACACTGAGACAAAATTTAAAAGCCGAAGGCATAGGAATTATCCGGATGCCACAGTACTCTGCTCAATTCTCGTCATCGAATCGATGTCAATTCTTCTTCGATTGGCACACAATACTATCCGCTCTGATACAGTGCAGATAATAGCTCGCCAGGAACAAGTTGGAATGAAGATAATGAAACAAGTTCAAATGTTGGGTGAAATGCTTGTAACTATGGTATGTAGAAAGATTGGTGGATAGTCGGATGCAGAACTTAGTTCGTCCTTAGACAGAGGAGTCGTAAAATTTTAATTCTCAATTTCCAGTTCCAGTTCTTAGAACTGGTCAAATATTCATGGATCAATGGTAAGGGATAATTCACAGTTAATTCCGTAGCATTGCAGATCTCCTGAATTTATATTCGAAGTGTATTAGAACTTCGATTACAACGTACTACAGTAGAATGTTCTAATACATACGAATCCGAATTCAGCAGCAGTGAAAAGAGAGGAAAGAATTTGCGCCGATTTGTTCAAGATCGAGTATACTGTACAGTACTGTTTTTATACAAGCATCACACCGAAGCCATTGCTGGATTGAATTGGTTATGCGTTCAATACGCACATTATCTGAGAATTGTCCAATGACTACCACGCACGGTAGCACCTATACTTTTGACGCGCTCCGAGTGCACACTGTTGTCATGGGGGTAGGGGATTGGTTGGGAAAGCCTGTTAAATGGAGAACAGCCGCGTTGAGGCTGGTCGGAATCAGAGGCGGGTTGCTCGCGACTCACGGCCTTTCTCCAAGGTTGGGGACGGACCTGGTCCCTGCCTTCGGCCTCGGTGGGGCGAGAGGACTCTGATCGTAGATATCTTGAGTCTGCACTGGCCGTACGTCAAATGGGTGTTGAGCGGTTTGGGAAGCGGACAGGTGGCGCTTACCCTACTTAAAAAGCTTATTGAGAAAGGGAGTGCGTACCACGGCCTACAGGCTTCGGCCGAGTAGCCGTCTACAACCAGCATTCCTTTCGATGTTATTTTTTCTTCCACATTCTCGATATCGACAACGAACGTCCTCTGAGCACTTCGTAGATAACATTACTCCCTCGGCAAGCCAGAAGCTCGAACAGTACGCACTCAACTTCCCTTCTACCTTCATTTCGCGTGTCTACTCCAGTCTTCATTTTCACTTCGCACTCAATCGTACATACACTCTATCACACACACACACTATTGTATCTAGTTTACAAGTGACAGGTATCCCGAAGAGGCCCCCAGTATGAAAAAGACGCCAGGGCCAGCACTACTCTTCGCGAGCAGTTCCGCGGATGTGCCACTTTCGATTTCCATTTTCACACCTACCGTTTTCTTCAATGCAAATAGCCCGTACTCCTTTGCAAGCACCCACGAATCCTGTGTCTCATCTTACACAAGACGAAGTAGAACACTACCCGTACCGAACAGAACATGTTCTGTATATCGAGCTGAAGAAAGTAGATAACGTACGCTCTCTTGGTGCTAAAGTAAGAATCGGCTTGTGTATGCTTATTCCGAAAAACAGTGGTACGTTTACATTATTCGCCAACACTGCAATGAAAAGCTGATAACAACCAAAGCACAGGTCCAGGTGACAATCGTATTGTGAAAAGCGTCTGGTCGGAAACGGATACATTTGCACACCCACCACGAACTGCTGGTAGATATGAAGCCACAGCCACAGATGAACGCCAATACGAAGCGGGATACACAACATCTTAATCTCGGCATAAACTGTAGAGCGACGTCATTAATGCAATAGCGCTCATCTGTTGGTTTCGGGACGTCCTGAAACAAATGAAAAAAGAGAACCATCACAACGCGTACATGACACCTCTCGCTGTACTTACTCCTTTTCAAGCGCGATAGCACGGAGTTTTGAACTCGATTTTATGGGGTGTGATACTAAGAACCACTACAATAATTCTTGCTTAAACGTATGATTCTGCTTCGGCTTCAATCCTCAGCTTTGTGCATCGTTACCCTTTAGAAATAACTGTGCCCATTGCAACAGTAAACACTCTTTCAGATGTGTTGTTTGGAATAAGGCCAAAGGCACCTCCCTCTCTTATAGGAATGGTTCTAATCAAGTCCCAGAGCTTCTTCAAGAAGCCATTATCTCGCTCTTATCGGACGAGAAACTGGAGATTACATCTCGACTCGAGGTTCCGAGTTCACTACATATACAGTCAAGGTGTTTACAACATTGAGTGCAATCACCAACGCTCTGAATCATTGTGGTAGCGAACTAAAGCACAATCCTCACTCGTACTGTCGAGGACCGTAATTGATCGATTCATTCCAATAAGTAGACAACCCACATTCCAAATTAGACCCTCTGATAGACAATTCGAATCCAAATTCACATTCTATCGAAATGTGTCGTGGTCGCAAACCATCTCGAGCACTATATTGCCGATTCGTGTCGTGGAACATAATGTAGCCATGGATAGTCAACTTCGCTATGCTGACAGTACTCTTTCACTTAGCCAAAGAACGATATAAAGGTCGAATCGAACGCCCTCTTCTCATACCGCCGTTCTCGGCCCCCTCGCCTGTCCCTCCGGGCCTAACAGCCAGCCTACCACCGAGAACGCCATCACGAACACAGGCATCATGAACTAACACGCAGAACGAACAAACGAACACCGCATCCCTATTCACAGCCGTAAACGCCATACGAAACATGCAGCCGCCCACTGCGCGCCGACACTGAAATTCAGAAACATCAACCACGATATGAACTCAACTGAACGAATGCAACACTTAAACGACGCCAAACCGAATATCCTGGAATGAAAACCGCAGCAACCACACCGAATATGGAGGGATGCAACTGTCATGATTACGAACACGACGACTAACCGACGACAAACGCAGATGAAAACGAATAGCTGGGAAAGTAACAGGAGTGGCAGGCGGGGGGACACCCTACCGTGCTCCGGCGGGTGTACTGTGTTCTCACGCAGTATACCTGCCGAGACGGTAAGGTGTCCGCAACGACCGCGCATGGTGACTCGCACCCAGTGGTAAGGAGAGTATTCACACAGAAAAACAAAAACAAACGTTTATCCTACCTCTGTTCCATTTGACTTTTCATCTATCCGACTACATCCGTCCCATACGTCACAATAGCTCAGATACGGCTTCACGTCAACAATGATGCCGTCAATATTATGGTCATCAGAAACCACGATACGTCCTGCCTTCTCATCAACTTCACGTATTTCATATGGGTCAACACGAACATCAACGCCGCGCACAGTGACGACCCAGATATGCGAGAAGCCAGTCAAACGTTCAATGCCACTCTTGTAGGGCTCCCGGAACTGCAGGCGCGAGCCGCGCAGGTCGGCGATGCAAGTCCAGGGCATGTCACCCGCACGTCGGAGCGCACTTGTGGGGGGTTGGATGTTTCCGCGGGGGATTTTGCCTTTCCAATCGGCGAGGATTCGCTGCCGCACGGATATCTGGCGCGAGAGCGCGGTACGCTGCTTCTTCAGCGCGTTGACTTCCGCCTGCGCCGCGGCGAGTTCCTGGTATGCATCTTCCAAGCACTTGTTCTCCTCGCCATCTGGCACTGTGAGCGAGAGATGAGCTTTAAGTGCCTTGCGTGTGGTGAACTCGGGTCTCATTGCAGCATTGACACGAGGGCGAGACTTGTTGTCTTCTGTTGTCCGATGTGAAATGGAAACGTACGGGTTCCAAATTCTGCTACCTGATGGCCAGCACGAACAATTCCTCGCTGCCATGGCGTTACCCATCGGCTCGCTGGGTTACGACCCGGTGGCGACCTTCCTGGGCAAGCCGGTGACCGCCGACGACCCCAACACGTCGGTGGAAACCTCGCGTGTCGAGCGCAGCGTCGGCGGATTGCGCGAGCTCGCGCGGTCGTACGCATGGGCGTCGGTACTCGAGTTGTCCGCGTCACTGCTCGCGCACGACGATGACGAGCGAACGATGAGTGCGAAAGAAGTGCAGGAATGCGCCGCTTGGCGGTGCATCGCGCTGTTGCAAACACGTCAGGACGACCGCGCCCACGACATGCTGCGTGCGTACGAGGTGGAGGTGAGCGATGAAGAAACACCGTTCCTGCTGAGAATCGCGGCCGCCGACGCCGCGGCGCGTGTGTCGCCCGAGCGAATCGAGGCGCTGTACGAAATCCTCCCGTCATGCGAAGGACAGCCGCAGCGCATCGCACTCGTGCACTCGGCGTTGTCCGTCGCCCACGCCCGGGTGGGGCAGCACGACGCTGCCGTCGATGCGGCGCGCGCCTGCGTCCACGCGCAGGGCGGGACGGCGCGCGCGCTGTACATGTACGCGCGCGTGCTGCTCGGGGTGGGGGACGTCCAGGGTGCGCGGATGGCCATCGCGCGTGCGGGCACACGCGCGGACGACAGCGCTTCGTTGAGGCTGGCGCACGAGGCGTTGCTGCTCGCCGCCGAGGCGCGCTTCGAAGAGGCCGCTATGCGCTTCGACGCCGCCGCGCATCTGGCCGACCACAAAGACGCCACCGCGTACGAGCGCAACATCACAGTGTTCGCCGCGAACAACGCCGCTATCTGCCTCCTTCATCTGGGGCGTTGTGATGAGGCGCTCACGAAACTCGAGTCTTGCTTGCGCTCCAACCCCAAAATGGCCCTTGATGAGGGTGTGGTGGTCAACGTGGCGACGTTGTACGACCTCACTGCGCCCGACTCCGCGCCCGCGAAGAAAGGCGTGCTCAAGGCACTAGCCTCCAAATATGCGCGCCAAGGCTTCGACCTCGACGTCATCAGTTCTTCGTAACTCTGCAAGCAAGCGGCTGTCGCGCTTTGCAGCAGTGTAACTTGATACCTATTTTAACAGTTCATCAACTGAGTTTGGGACCATGGCATAGTTACCTCTTTTCGTTTGCGGGAACAGATTTTCGGGGTTGCCGACGCCCTCTTTCCCCATTGAATGAGAGCATGACATTTTATGGCCGAGTGCTAGAAGATGTGTTATGGAGCAATTGTTCACTGTAGACAGTACCATTGTGGAAGAATCTTCTATCCCGTGTATTAAGATTATGCTGCGATGAGCAGGCCATGAATGGTTAGCAGTAGTATTGCCCTGGCGCTCTTGTAATCTCGTCACTGACAATATCATCTAACTCTATCTACTACCATGAGCTTACCTTATAATGCCTCTGCGCTGGGTGCACCGAGATATCCCGCGAGACGAAGTAGGTCACCAAACACACCAGCAGCAGTCACTTCCGCACCGGCACCCGGGCCCTGCACAACGAGCGGTTGCTCATTGTAGCGCTCAGTACGGAACGCGACGATGTTGTCAGTACCGCTGAGACGTCCGAACGGGTGAGTCTTCGGGTACAACTTCAACTCCACCGAACACCGACCGGTCTCCGCGTCAATCGACCCCACGTATCGCAACAACTCGTTCTTCTCTCTAGCCTCGTTCGCCGTTGCGGTGAGTGCCTCGTCAAAGTCCGGCAGCCGAGACATGAACTCGTCTACACTAACATTCTCAAGTTCCGCCGGCACCAGCGACTTCACAGGAACGTCCTCCAACTCTACCTCCAGCCCTATCTCACGAGCGAGAATCACCACCTTGCGGGCCACGTCCAACCCGGCGAGGTCGTCACGCGGGTCCGGCTCGGTATATCCGTTATTCTTCGCACGCGTGACAATCGTGGAGAACGGCTCAGACCCGTCGAACTCGTTGAAAATGTAGGACAACGTGCCCGAGAATATGCCTTCAATACTCACAAACTGGTCGCCGGTACGGAGCAAGTCGCGCATGGAGGAGATGATAGGAAGTCCCGCCCCCACGTTCGCCTCGTAGAAGAAGTGGCTGTTCAGTCGCTTCTGCGCTTCGCGCATCGCGGCATAGTACGTCTGCGGGCCAGAGTTCGCCTTCTTGTTCGGCGTGATTATGTGGATCCCACGACGAAGCCAGTCCTCGTAGTGAGAAGACACTTCCTCGGATGCCGTGCAGTCACAGATTACCGCATGCGGCAGACTCGTATCTTGAATGTAGTCTGCGAATCTTTCCAGGCTCGCTTGCTGCCCCGACAACTTCAACTCGTCGGACCACGACGACAGCTCGAGTGGTTCTCCGAACACCATCTTCTTCGATGTCGCTATGCCGCGAACCCGAAGATCAACTTTGAACTTTTTCCGCAGTTCCCCCAACTGTGATTCCAACTGCGATAACAGGGCGCTGCCTACAACACCAGTGCCAAGCACACCAATCGAGATGGTTTGGTCGGAAAGATAGAAAGCAGAGTGCGCCGCCCGAAGTGCACGACTTTCGCTCTGCGCATCGACAACAACCGAGATATTATGCTCGGATGAACCCTGCGCCATGGCAATGATATTGACGCCCGCACGTGTTAGTGACGCAAATAGTCGCGAAGAAACACCGGGGCTCTGTTGCATCTGTTCACCCACCATAGCAAGAATGCTGCAGTCTGGCACTTGAGCTACAGACGAAATGAGTCCATCCATAAGCTCAGGGCGGAACGCGTCCTTCAACGCGTCTACTGCTACTGCGCCTTGCGCTCCTGGCACAGCGATACAAATCGAGTACTCCGAGCTTGCTTGGGCTATGAGGATTACAGAGACGTTGCACTGGAACAAGGCTTGGAACGCACGTGAAGCGATACCGGGAACTCCAATCATCCCAGTTCCCTCAATGTTAACAATAGAAATACTGGATACGGTAGTGAATCCTTTCACTCCTCGAGACTTCGATGCAACAGTACGAACTACCGGACTGGCGCCGCTAACGGTCGATGGATCGAGAAGTGAGGTGCGTACGGTGGTGCCTTCTGCGGATGGCTTCATGGTATTCCGAATTCGCATCGGAATCTCACGCTCCATGATGGGTGCCATGGTGTCGGGGTGAAGGACTTCCGCACCAAAATAGGCGAGCTCGGCTGCTTCCTTGTAGCTCATGTCGGGAATAACGACGGCATCTTGAACCACACGAGGGTCGGCTGTGTACACCCCATCAACGTCAGTCCAAATGTTCAGTTCCGACGCATCCAAAAGGTTTGCAAAACATGCGGCTGAATAATCGGACCCATTTCGTCCGAGTGTCGATGCGACGCCGTCAGGGTCGCGGCAAATAAATCCAGTCGCCACAATCACCGGAGTGGGATTGGAACGAACCCAGTCGGCGACAAGATTACGTGAGACGGCAAGATCGGCTACTTTGCGATTGCGACTCGATTCAGAAGCGCGAGCTACAAGCACGTCTCGTGCATCCATCCAACTCGTGGTTATCGTCTCATCTCCGGAGGATCGAAGGAGAGCCCACATAAGTTGTGCACTCCACAATTCACCGTGGCCAACGATGAGTTCACGGATTCGAGAACTCACACTGCGAGCAATCCAAGTGGCGCGCAGAAGATCGGCAATATCCGACATGTTTTTCGTGAGTGTCGCTGCAAATGCGCTTCGTGCCGAGTCGGGTAGCACCTCTGTCGCAAGCTCAATGTGACGCGAGCGCACTTCATACAACATTTCAAGATAATGCGAATCATCGCGACGAGCAACAGCAGCATCTACGATGGCCTCGAGCGCATCGGTGACACCACCCATAGCGCTCACCACCACCATCACGCGCACACCATCACGCGCAGTGCGCGATTCCCGACGCACAATATCGGCGACAGCATTGAATCGTGATGAGTTCGCGAGAGAGCTGCCCCCGAACTTATGTACTTGCCATCCTAACCCCGATTTGGGCGGCGGCGATTCCGATTCAGTGGTGACGGGGGCTGGGGACGCCTGTGTACATCGAATGGCATTCGAGGCGTAAGACCTTCTCGATGATCCAACGAATAGTGGTGCAAACGAGGAATTCTTGATCTCCACAGGCGGACGTGCAACAGTGGAACGCTTGTGCGTCATCGGAACGACGGGTGTGAACGCAGGCTGCATCGCAAGAATCAGATGCACAACTGGGCGTGTTTGTTCTCCGTGGATGCGCAGCTCATCAACGCTTGTCACGTTTCTTGGCAGAACCCTGGCGCACTTCCATTATCGAAGAAGAACACGAGTGCGCTCCGAGATCGACGGATTGCCATTGGTCCTCAACTGCATCGCGGTCAGTTTTTTTCCATTGCTAATTTTTAGGACGCTACTAACTGAATTTATATTTATAAATTTTTAAGCACAAGTCAGTTATCTATTTTTACAATTTATTCCAAAGGACTAGCCCATTTTGACGTGGACATTTTTAGATAATTCGAAAAAGACATAGTTTACTCTTTTTACTAAACATCAGCCTCAGAAGTATTCTCAGTCTCATTCCCCGTTGCACCATACGCTGTTTTTACTTTTCTCTTTGCTTTTCTTGGTACAAGATTGTAAATGACTGCGCCCAGTGCCATTAACGCCACAACAATATCCCCAAGAAATAGTTCCAGAACGCCGTTTTTGAATCTTCTCGCAAAACAAACAAGAATCAGATATCCTAAAACAAAAAATGAGAAGAAGACTGTTAATTTCGCCATCACATGTGGAGGCTCAAATTCTACACCTGGGTCAGTAAAGATGCTTTCCACATTTGAAGTCTTGGATGCCTTGACCAAATTCTCTTTCTCTATCCATCTATCTAACAGCCACTTGTCTATATCTTCCTCACTCTCAGGAATATTATTCATTTCATACACTCTAGTTTGAAAATGCACTGTAGCTGTAGCTTTGCCAACCAAAACATCATAAATACTAGGCATTACTGGATCGAAAATTAAAGTTGTATCAACAATGCAATCTACTTTCTGTCTAATGATTGGAATCATCTCTCTGAATCCCCTAAACCGAGGCAATAGAACATTATCGAATATTGGAAGCCTGTTTTTCCTCGCATAATCTTGAGAAACCAGAATTTTGTCTGATTCAGAAAGTGTTCCTTCTGGGAAAAGTACTATTACCAAAGGAATCCCTGTTTGATCTTTATAATCACATAAAGACGTCAATTCTTTCTTAAATCGATCTTTGTCTACGTCCCATTTCTGTGCAAGAAACACAAATTCTGCTAATTTTAGGCCCCATCCGAAAATGGGAATCGAAGAAATAGATTTCTTCGCTACACATTTCACATTTCCAGGAAAAGGACTTCCTATACTTAAGTAGGCTAATGATATAAGCCTTACAGAAGTTAATTTCAATTGACATATTGTAGAATGAATACGAGATCAACGTACCAATCGGTTCTAGAACTATGATTCATTATCACAAGCGATGATTTATCACGCGGGACTTGGTCAGCATGCAGCTTCATCCGCATTTTGGAAGAATACAATGTTATAAAACTGGTCAATTGATAAGCATAACTCGCAATTTCCGAAACTACTCTCCTGTGAAGAGCTAGTGAAAAAGGTCGAAAAGCCACATAGCTCAATGTAAAACCTACAAGTGCGGTGATACCAATAGATGAAGAAAATAAAACAATAAAAATTCCTTGTGCTATCTCTAGCATATTGCTGTGGAGATAGTTCAAAATTTGAAATATCTACAAGATTATCCAAATTATGTGCAACACGTACAAACGAATTCCCGTTATTACAGAAATTTTTCATATTATTTTCACTAATTATTGTTGTCCCATAGAACAAGACTTACAGATTAATTCCGTTAGATGTTGACTTATTACGTGTTGTTACTTTTTTTATTTAAATCAGTCCTGGCAAACAATGGAAAGATTATGATATTTTGCAGTTTGGTACATAAATTGCTGATTCTATTTTGTAAGGCTATGTTGGTTCATCCAACAAGTATGAATATATACTTTATATACTCATAGATGCATTCGATCCCTATAAAGAGTATTAATGTTGTGGGATGTTCCCATTTAAATTGCTCAATATGATGACATTTACTGAGAAAAATCATGAACAGCTATATACAATTTAGTAGTAGATTCCAAATGCAACGAAACTGAATATTATATTGATAGAGATAGAGATCTGTTCCCACCAATGATATAAAGAATTAAATATGACAGGCAGCTCATTTATTTACTCTCATACTAGTGATGTGCTGATTTCTATAGAAGCCTGACCTAGCGGTAATGCTCTATAAGCACAAGATATTTTACATCGAAAAAAATGTAGATGGAATAGTTCGAGCACATGTCTGTGAAGAAATGAGTAAGTTTTGAGGAATCTCAATAATCGTACATGCGAATTCCATTATTTCTTATAGTTGTGGGTAAAATTCTAAGTTTCGCATGTTTGGCATATTTTCTTCTTGTGTTAGACGAATTACAGTCTATTTCATTCTTCGATTAAGCTGTCCAATATTTTAGTAGGCAATACTATGTGCTTGAACTTCTACATAGCTTCCGAGAAAAGACAGTACGTTTAAAATTAGGGCCAATTTCTGTTGCATATATTAAAAACAATTATGGTCAATATTTCACTTTGAAGATCTCTTGAAGTAAAAGTTGTTTGAGCAGGCGGATTTTGTTTTGTGACGAATAGTTGCGAGGGAGGATGTTAGATTGAGATTAGATATACGAATCTAGTAACTGCAATAGTATTCTTCTTCATGGTCCCATTTCTGATTCAATAAGGAAGAAAGAAGGTTTGAATCCGGACAGTATTTCCAAAATATTCAAAAATAATTTACATGAAACGAAAATCGGAAAAATATATTTTGAGTGATGTTAGATTTTGTTTCAATTGTTCTATAGATCAAGCGAAATAATTTATATCGAATAATTACGATTTGTGAAATAAAAGTATATCGAATAGTGCATGAAAATACTGAATAGCTTTTAGAAAAACTTTTATTTTAGGAATTTGAAAGAAATGCACCCAAATTTGAATCTGCGTTTTTCCCAGAAGATTGTAGTATAATCCGCCTTATCGATAACCATCTGCATCGTATGCTTTGCGATTGCCAAAAATTATTGCATGTTGATACAGAAGAAAAACTCGAGTCATACTACCTAGGATTGCTTGACTACCTGAATGTTGACACATCAAAGTTTACTACGGTCGATGTCAGATTCATAAAAGCCGAGAAAGTTAACACATTCTGCAATGGTGCGTTTATGGCGATCAAAGAATTCCAAGCATCTCAGTAATAGGCAAAAATAAGGTACAGAAAATAAAAGAATTTAAATTATCATAAGAGGTAGATCTTTTGTTCATTAAATACCCGAAAAAGAGATCTTCGCTATTTATACTAAAACAAGAGTAACAAGCCACTCTGGCTGTGAAAGTCAAATCCAAGATAACATACTGAAGTAAAAATACTGTAGAAGCGACCATTGAGCTTTGCTAAAACATAAGGGAATGATGTCGTTCACCAAAAAAATTTGAAGCAGAAGGATAGCTTATTTTTGATAAAGATATCGAAAAAGTCTATTATTCTTTCTAGAACATCTGTAAAATATTTTACAGTCAGATTGGCCGAAACTTTATAAATTCAAAAGAGACAAAACAGGGATTGGTCGACTTCGGTGGACTAGTTTCCATTGGACAAGTAACTTTGGAGATAGAAGCTCATCACTTTTCGACTGTGCAATGCATGTTTTGGTAACGCTATAGTCGGCCCCGTCACTGAATCTAAACTGACTCAGAAAATTCAGTATTGACAAGAAACGATGGAACTAGTGTGTAATATTATCGATAGTCTATTTCAAGATCATCTAAAAAAGAAGGCAACAAATCTGTAGCACTAGATCGATTTCGAAAGCGAATGAACCGACATTCTTGCTTATTCGCATAAATACCGGAGAATTAACACTATAAAGGATCATCAACAGTATCGAATGCATCTGGGGGCATTTCCAAATTCTCATTTCAGAATTTGATTTAAGCTCAGTAGCATGATTGAGCGCCAATAACTCTCGCAGTGTGCTAATCGGTTTATTCATGAACCTCGCCTGGAGTATTCTGCCCCACAGACAGTCCACAAAGCATATTGAATCGTACAAAAAGCATAACGAAGAGCCTTCGCAATATATGAATCTAAATCGCGATATATTCGACCAGCAAGTCAGTTTTTCATATAGATTCCGCTCGGAATCTATGGATGCTAGAACATCGCTGGGGCAATAGCCCGAAAGCTTTGAATAATCTTTCTATGAAATTGCTAAAATCAGGGAGCGAAATTAGAGTTCTATTGACTCCAGCAATCGCTACTAGAGGCCAAACCAAACTTCAGTGTTGTTGTGCAATCCAGCACTAGGAGAAATAGGAAAATTTCGATAGTGCACATGCCGTTGCTACTTGAATCCTGAGAGTTCGCACTCCGCCGTTCTGACAAGATCAAGAAGCTCGTTAGGAGATTATTTAGCTCACCGCGACAATTAATTTCCAATTGCTGGAGGTGATGTACAGGGTGACGCTGACTACTAACTTTTCTCGTGAGAAGAATTCACGTCAAGAAATTCCAAATGGGGATGGCTGTGGCTCGACCGTACAAAAAGAAGAAAGGAGCTTCGAAACTATACTTGTGGCAAGTGACACGAGATGGAATAGAGGAGTGAGGCCCAGCATCAACAGGATTAATTAATCATAACAGCCCGGTACAATTTTTACCTCTAGAAATTACATTGAGTTCTACGCATTGTGAAAATGTATCCACATATCCTAAATTATTAACAGTAAAAAATTGACCCTGTGAATCCTAGGAAGATTATTCTCTGGATTTCATCCGATTCAAAATCCTACTCATGCTAATGAATGTAAATCATTGTTGCTTTCAAATCTTGCTGGAGATATGTACCGTGCTTGTATAGTGTGCAAACAAAAATTTTGGGTTCTGAAATCACCCATGGGAGTCTTTTTCGTGTGACATTCATGACTTGAAGAGAATATAGTTTAGACAGAGGATACGAAATAATCGATTGATAAGTATCAAATATAATGGACCTAC
>JAAUYH010111680.1_pt1 | contig 22324 bp, 14 predicted proteins | sample 7278061 | NCBI WGS metagenome assembly JAAUYH01 (sample SAMN14350203, study PRJNA611818) | marine sediment metagenome | isolation source: surface marine sediment (0.6m) | place: French Polynesia: Moorea | collected 2018-08 | reverse complement strand
ATTTTTTGGCGCAAGTCTAACGAATAAGGCTTCATCTTAAATCAGAATCTATACTATATTGGTTTATTAGTACATTTGATTGTACTTATTCTGTCTGCACACCGCTATAGACAGTGGTATTTTTAGCGAAGTCAAAGATACTGCTACAGGAAACGGAGGCAGTATTGGAATTACTGCTCAGACTTTTAATCTCAATAACCATGCTCGAGTTTCAGCTAATAGTTCTGGTTTAGGTCAAGCGGGCAATATTTTTATTACTGCGGATAAGATTAGCACTAATCAAGGTAAAATTACTGCTGCTTCGACTCAAGCTGGTGGAGGAAATATTAATCTCTATACCAATTTTCTTTCGTTAGACAACAATAGTTCGCTCAGTACCAGTGTTACAGATAGTACTGGTGGTGGTGGGAATATTTTTATTGACAGTAACTATGTTATCACTCAAGAAAACAGCGATATTCTAGCTAGGGCTAAATTTGGTCCTGGAGGCAACATTCAAATTAATACGGAGGTAATCTTGAGCTCTACCGATAGTCAGATTGATGCTAGTTCTGAGCGTGGTCTTGATGGAGTAGTAGAAATTCGCAACCTAGAATCTGACAAACAAATCGAGATAATTACATTACCTACTAAAATTACTAATCCAACGGATATTGTTACTGCTAATTGTGTTTTAGAACAAGATAATTCGATGATAGTAGCTGGTAAAGGAGGATTATCAGAAAATCCGCTTCAATACCTCAGAAGTCAGTCAGTATGGGAAGATTTACGGGATTTTGAAGAGCGAACATCATCAGTTTCTAGCAATGAGATTATCGAAGCTCAAAAATGGGTGATTAACAAACAAGGTAATATCGAATTGTTAGGTCATCTTCCTTTTAATCAGTGTAGAAAATAACCTCTAATCCTTAGTACTAGCGTGTCAAACAACTGCCATTTTTCGAGCTTGAATGGTCGTTAGATCGATCGATCTACTTGAAATCCTTATTTTTTCGTTGAACAAATCATAACTCTCAATTACGAACTCCGAACTCACGTTGCTCATGGCCAACTCAAATCTACACCATAATCATCACCCAGAATATCTTCATCCTTCTCTACCTAGTGATTTTTTACCCCCTGTTAGTCGCATTGTTGGTTTAGTCGATCGAAGCAACGATTTTAGAGATGGAAAAATTCTTGATGTTCTCCAGGAATCTCTTTTAATTCTTCTGGAGTACCTTGTAACTTTAACTTTCCTGCTTCTAAGAGTACTATCCAATCAGACTTAACAATTACTGGAGGACGATGAGAAATCATAATTGTGGTTTTACCCTGCCGATGCTCTAAAATCTGAGTTAGTACTTGAGCTTCTGTCATGGGGTCTAAAGCACTGGTCGATTCATCCAGGATCAAAATGGGTGGATCGTTAACAATAGCTCTAGCTAGAGCTAATCGCTGTTTTTGTCCACCAGAAATATTTGCCCCAAATTCTCCTAAAATAGTGTCGTATTTGTTGGGCATTTGACTAATAAATTCGTCAGCCTTGGCAAGACAACAAGCTCGAACTATCTGCTCAAAACTAACAAAAGGAACACTCCAACGGAAATTATCAACAATGGTTCTACCCCAGAAATAAGCGTCTTGGGGTACTAATATGACTTGTGTTCGTAGACATTCTAGATCGAGGTCTTGCTGATTGTAGTTGCCATAGCGAATATTACCAGAATTAGCAAGATATAATCCTGCCATCAATTTAACTAGAGTACTCTTACCGCAACCCGATCGCCCGATAATAGCAGTAACTTTACCACCAGGAATAGTAAGCGAAAAATCGCTAAATAAATTTTCATTGCCAGGATGATAAAAATTGAGGTTGGTGCAGACAATTTCGCCGTTGCCTGAAAGTTCTGCCCAGTGCTTACGATTATTATCTTCGGTTTCTGGAATAGTATTAATTACTTCTGTCAGACGTTCGGCAGCAGTTCTAACTCTAGTAAATTCTTCTACCCAACTAACTACATAAGCAACTAGCAAAATTAAATTGCGGTTTAAACTATGAAATGCTATCAATTGACCGACACTCAACTGTGACTCGATAACTAAAGTACCGCCATACCAAAGCACTGCAATAGTTCCTAAATTAGAAAACAAGCGAGAAGAAACAAGATTAATAATGCCAATTTGAATAGTGCGAAAGCTAAGACTCGAAAAACGAACAAAACGATTTTGTAGTTCTTCCCAAGCTTGGGGTGCAGCGTTAATAGCCTTGAGAGTCAATGCACCTTTAAAAGATTCTAATAATAGCCCTTGATTTTCTGCATCAGTAACAATTACCGCTCGAGTTTTTTGCCGTAAGATGGGCAGAAAAAAGAGAGTCGAGGTAGACATGCACAAAGCGATCGCGCTAACAACTAGAGTTAGTTTGCCACTGTAAAACAGCATCAAACCTAGAGAAACTACTCCCGTGAAAAACAATACAGGTAGTTGTAATAACACTTGAGAAAGAAGCTGATTGAGTTCTCGAATATCCCGCAAACGGCTAACTACCTCATTGCTGCGATGAGTTTCGTAATAAGCCAGGGGTAAACGCAAAATTTGACGACCAAATTCTAATGCCAGTCCTAATTCGAGGCGTTGACCAAAATGAGCAATCAGATTAGCTTGGACTAATTCTAAACCACTAGCAATTAGATTCATAACTGCCATGGCAAGTGCAACTCTGACTAATAGTTGACTATCTCCCCGCACCAAAACATCATCAGTTAGAATTTGAATCAGGATTGGTGTTGTTAGAAACAGCAGTCCCACTACCAAATTGAGTAACAGTGCTTCTAGTAAGATCGAGCGATAGGGGCGTAACCGCTTGAGAAATTGCCAAAAACCTGCAACTTCGTCGTCAGCTTGCTTAAAAAAGTCCTCTTGTGGTTCTAGTAAAAGCATCACGCCATTACTCCAACCTTCTTGTAATTGAGTCAGAGTCAAATAACGAACACCTACCGCAGGATCGGCTACCACATATTTTTTACCCTTTTGTCCGTGTAAAACTACCCAGTGATTACCTTTCCAATGAATAATAGCTGGTAAAGGTGCTCGGTCTAGTTGTTCTAATAATTCAGAACTAGCACGAACAGGATAGGCATTAAAATTAAGTGCTTCTGCACCCCGACGTAAGCCCAACATTGTCGTACCAAGCTGCCCAGTACCGACAACTTGACGCATATGGTTGAGACTAAAATTAAGACCATAGTGTTTGGCAATAGTCGCAAGACAGGCAGCCCCACAATCTTCTTCATTGTGTTGGCGTACACTTTGATAGGGCATAAATAAATAATTTAGACTTAATATTAGGATTTTGGGTATTTTTAGCTAACAAGACTTTTTAATTGTTCCCAAATATTCGATCGCCATTATTATTAGCAACACAATTAATGCCATTCCTCTAAAAAGTTGGTCGGGATAAAACTGAAACAATAAGGTAATCTATAGCGTTTCTCGCTCTTTGTGAAGTACACCTTGGTTGAGATTAAGTTCGGAGTTCGGAGTTCGGAATATTTCGTATCTCACCTATTTGAGAAAGCCTATAATACTTGGCATATATAGCAATACCAACAAAAGTTAGGACATCTCAAGGCCAAGCAAAAATTAGCCATTAGCTATTAGCTATTAGCTATTAGCTATTAGCCATTAGCAGATCGATTAATTAACGTCATAATATAAATACGTACTGCTATAAACAAAAAAATTGGTATTTCTTCACTCTCAATAGGAAAACTCTCGTTTAAATTTCAAAAAAAAGGAGTCAGTACAATATGTGCTTCTGACTCCCGAACTTAAATTAATTGACAAAAAACTTACTTCCAACCAGCCCGATCCATAATTTTCACTGCCAAAGCATTATTATCACCATAGGCTGATACATTAACAGTATCAGACTCAAACTCGCCAAAACTGGCTACCACAGGATCGATAGGTATACCTTCAACTACTGGATATTCATTATTACCTAAGGCAAAAAATTCTTGAGCTTTAGGACTAACCATGTATTCCAAAAAAGCGATCGCTTCTTCTTTATTCGGTGCATTTTTCATCATGCCACCGCCACTGATATTAACGTGAGCACCTCTACCATCTTGATTGGGGAAAAACACGCCGATTTTCTCAAAAATAGCTTGTTTAGCCGGATCGTCATCTTTAGCATAGCGAGGTAAATAATAAGTGTTGGCAATAGCAATATCGGCTATGCCTGCTGCTGCTGCTTCAATTTGCGCTCGATCGTTACCTTCAGGAGGACGAGCAAAATTAGCAACTAGATCCTTACACCATTGTTCTGTTGCTTCTTCTCCGAGTACTTCGATTAAACCAGAAACTAATGATTGATTATAAATATTACTAGAAGAACGAATCGCAATTTTGCCTTTCCATTTAGGATCGGCTAGATTTTCATAGGTAGATAATTCGGCAGGATCTACTCGATCTTTATTGTACATAATTACTCTTGCCCGTTTACTCATCCCAAACCAGAGATTATCGGGATGGCGTAAGTTAGCAGGAATCTTTTCAGTCAAGATGGAAGACTCGACAGGAGCAAAAAGACCCGCTTGTTCTGCCCGCCATAGACGACCTGCGTCCACTGTAATTAGAATATCGGCAGGACTATTAGCACCTTCACTTTTAATCCGTTCGATCAGTTCATCGTCTTTACCCTCAATTAAATTAACTTTTATTCCTGTTTGACGGGTAAACCCATCATATAATTCTTCATCTGTATTGTAGTGGCGAGATGAGTAAATATTTACTTGTCTAGTTTGAGTTAAACCTTGCTCGATTTGGCTTAATTGACTACAGGCTATTACTGTGGCTGCTGTAGCAACCCCAATAAACATCCGTCGGGAAAGTTTTTTCATTCGTTTTATCGTGCTTCCTTTTAAGAAATTGTATTAATCACCATAGGTATGATTCATAATCGGTTTATTATCTTACTACTTTTGCTAGTTATTCTCAATTAATTAAAGATAAAATAAATGCTAATTATTCTTATTTAATTTAAAGTAGCTGATAAATTATACTCGAGCTACATATAGAAAAACTCCATATACAAAAGCTTTTAAGTATTATAAGTTTTGAAATGACAAAAGTTAATAAAATAGTTGACTAAAATAATTCTCAATGATATGACTAATTAATGTATTTTTACAAACAATATTAGATTTAAGAATTATCAGAAAAATTCTCAATAATCTACAATAACGTGAGTTAGAAATTCAGAATGCGGGGATAAGTTTACCACTCTAAATCTGCGGATGCCACTTTAACTTCATTGTGCTGCACACTTAGGATTTCACCACTACGCATAGTAATCACCCTATCTGCCATCGAAGCAATACCGGCATTGTGGGTAATTACGGCAGTAGTAGTTCCTAATTCCCGATTAATTCGCTCTAAAACTTGCAAGACTAATTTTCCTGTCTGAAAGTCTAAAGCACCTGTAGGTTCGTCACATAACAAAACTTGAGGACGTTTAGCCACAGCACGAGCGATCGCCACTCTTTGTTGTTCTCCACCAGATAACTGAGCGGGAAAATGATCGAGGCGATGATCTAATCCAACCAAACTTAGTGCCTCCCGAGGGCGCATGGGATGACTGGCAATTTCTGTAACTAGAGCCACATTTTCTCTAGCAGTTAAGCTAGGAATTAAATTATAAAATTGAAAGACAAAACCAACGTACTCTCGGCGAAAACGAGTAAGAGTTTGTTCATTAGCATTAGTAAGGACTTGGTTATAAAATTTTACTTGTCCAGTTGTAGGCACATCGAGTCCACCCAAAATATTAAGTAGAGTAGATTTACCACTTCCAGAAGGACCTAGTAGGACTACAAACTCTCCTTGATAAAGATCGAGGCTAACAGATTTTAGTGCCTGAACTTTTACTTCACCCATTCGATAAATCTTACTGACATCTCTAATATGAAAGACAGGTATAGACACTTTAGGGCAATTCAAAGAAGACATATATTTATTCCAATTAATTTCCGCAGCTTTATCGATGATTTTGGTTAGTGGTTAGTAGTTAGTATTTTAAGAAAGTAGATAGAAAAAATTACTGTGATTAAAAATAAACAAATTAGTCAAATTTTAGGAACATACTTACTATTAAGTGCGATCGCGCTAATGATGTTATTCCCGATGTTATGGCTAGTAGGTACTTCCTTTAAATCTCCCACCGAAAATATATTTAGCTTTCCACCCCAACTGATACCCCAAGAGCCTACCTTAAATAACTTTATAACGGTGTGGCAGACTTATCCTTTTGCTACCTATCTTCTCAATAGCGCGATCGTCGCTATCTTTACAGTGAGCTTAAATTTACTATTTTGTTCTTTAGCTGCTTATCCTCTAGCTCGTCTAAATTTTCGGGGGAGAAAGTTGATTTTTGCTTTAATTGTGGCAACTATTGTCATTCCCTTTCAAATTGTGATGATTCCCCTGTATATTCTGGTGGTGAATTTAGGATTACGGAATACTTACTTAGGGGTGATTTTGCCTAATTTAGCTTCTGCTTTTGGTATTTTCCTTTTGCGTCAGGCTTTTGCTGCCGTGCCTACAGAATTAGAAGAAGCAGCCCGTATAGATGGTTGTTCGGAATTGGGTATTTGGTGGCATATTATGTTACCTGCCGTCCGTCCTGCCCTAGTTACCTTAGCTATTTTTGTGTTTATTGCTGCTTGGAGTGATTTTCTTTGGCCTTTAATTGTACTCGATCGACCTGAATATTATACTTTACCTTTGGGAGTAGCTACTCTAGCCGGTACTTTTTCTCTTGACTGGCGATTAATTGCTGCTGGTTCGGTAATTTCGATCGCGCCAATTATACTTTTGTTTATGTTTGTACAAAAATACATTATTCCTACCGATGTTGGTAGCGGTGTTAAAGGGTAATTGTTTTTAAAACACTCAATTTAGGGACGTAAAAACCAAAAATAAAATCTCTGATTTATAATGATTCGATCGATTTTTGCTATAAAATACGTAATTTTGCTGTTGCTTTTTAAAATTTTAATTAATTATATAAATTATTTACTTAATTATTTTTATTTAGATAAATACCCAAGTAAACTATTATTTGTATCGTTTTTGATGTAATTGCAAAATTACAGTATTTATGAATATTAGTATTCTATGCTCGGTATTTTTTCGGGCAAACCCAATAAAGTAATTTATCAATTTATATCGTGTAAATAAAAATGAAAATGCCAGGTAACTCCTGACATAACAACCTAGAGATATTTATACAAAAATTATTAACTAAGTATCAGATCGAAGATGTTTTCTTCGGTCTTTCCTGTTATACTAATAAGCAAGCTCACAACAATTATTACTTAATCTATTAAAACCTGTATAGCCAAGCAAACTTATTGCCTTGTAAGATAAAAATAATAAAAAATTAGGGAACAATATGAGTGTTATCTTACTCATATCTCTGGTTTAAAGATGGGGCAAAAAAAATTGAGTAATAAACTTTTTCTAACGGTTATTCTTGGCGGAGCTTCAACAACATTAATTACTACGATTGGATTAATTATTAAATCTCAGCGATCGGCAATAGAAAGCCACCACACTGTAGTTGAATCAAAAGTAAGCAAAAAGCATCATTTCTTCCCTTTTACTAAAGCATTAGCATCAGCAGAAGATTCGCATCTAAATAACCATCGTCACAGTTACTTACTAGCATCAAATTTAATCGAACAACAGCAAGGAAAACGAGCACTAAAGCAGCTAGAAAATTTAGAACAAGACTATCTCTTACTCGCACCTTATATTCTTCTCAAACAAGGACAAGCCTATGAATTAGAGGGGAATATTGCTAAAGCTACAGAAGTGTGGCAAAACTTAATTATTAAATATCCTGACTCTCCCGCCATAGTAGAAGCACTATATCTATTAGGCAGAGATAATCCTGCCTATTGGGATCGAGCCATTACCCAATTTCCTCATCATCCCCGCACTCACGACATTATTCGTCGAATGCTAGCCCAAAATCCCAATCAACCCAGGCTAATGTTAGTTTTAGTTAAAAATACACCAGAAGCCAAAGATGTAGAGCAAATTAGGGAACGGTTAGTTAAAGAATATAGTAGCCAGTTAAGTGCAGCAGATTGGGAAGCGATCGCCGATGGCTACTGGTTAAAATGGGACTATGGTAAAGCAGGTCAAGCCTACACAAAAGCACCCCGTACACCTCGTAATCTTTATCGTGCAGCCAGGGGTTTACATCTAGGTAATGACAAAACTAAAGCCAAACAATACTACCTTCAGCTATTACGGGCATTTCCCAAGGCAGAAGAAACAGGATTGGGATTACGTCGTTTAGCTACTATAGTTAATAAACGAGAAGCTCTAAACTATCTAGATCTCGTTATTAGTCGATTCCCTCAAGAAACACCTCAAGCTTTAGTTCAGAAAGCAAAAATTCTGGAATCTCTGAAAAGCCCTGTCTCCGCAGCTAATGCCCGTCAAGTCCTTTTGACTAATTATGCTTCATCAGAGGCAGCAGCCCAATATCGTTGGCGTATGGCGCAAAAAAAAGCCCAAGCCAAAGATTTTATGGGTGCTTGGCAATGGGCACAACCAATTGCTGTTAATAACCCTGATAGTTCTCTAGCCCCAAAGGCTGGTTTCTGGGTAGGTAAATGGGCGCAACAATTAGGTCATACTGAAGAAACCCAAACTGCTTTTAAATCTGTTTTGACTAGCTATCCTCAATCTTATTACGCCTGGCGATCGGCTGTAGCTTTAGGTTGGGATGTAGGTGACTTTACCACAGTACGTCAGAAACTTCCTCTAATATCCTCAGCAAATACTCGTTTTTTACCCCCCGCAGGTTCGGCAATTTTTCAAGAACTCTATAAACTGGGTTTAGAAGAAGAAGCATGGACACAATTTCGGGTAGAGGTTAGCAAAAAACAAAATCTTACTGTTGCCGAAGAATTTACCTGGGGTTTAATGCAATTGCACCAAGGTAAAAATTTACGGAGTATAAATCAAATTTGGTCTCTTAAAAAGAGAGATAATCCTGAAGATAGAGAACAATGGCAAGCACTAAGACAAACTTCTCAATATTGGCAAGCGTTATTTCCCATGCCCTTTGAAGAAAGTATTCTCAAATGGTCACAACAGCGACAAATAAACCCTTTATTGGTAACTAGTCTAATTCGTCAAGAATCCCGTTTTGAACCAGAGATAAAATCTTCTGCCGGGGCATTGGGCTTGATGCAGGTTATGCCTGGAACCGGACAATGGATAGCCCAACAAACAAAACAGCCTAACTATTCTCTGACTAATCCAGAAGATAATATCAATTTTGGGACTTTTTATTTGGACTATACTCACCGCAGATACAATAACAATTCTATGTTAGCTGTAGCCAGTTACAATGCTGGCCCTAATAATGTAGCTAAGTGGGTTTCCAGATATGGTTTAAGCGATCCCGACTTCTTTGTCGAACAAATCCCTTTTCGAGAAACTAGGGGCTATGTAGAATCGGTATTTGAAAATTACTGGAACTATATGCTTATCTATAATCCTGACACAGCTAAGTTATTTGAACAGCTTAGTTGAATTTAGCAGACGCGATCGCTCATTTGATACTTTCTAACTTTTCAAGTAGTTTCACCAATCCTGTCAAGACCATCAAATTAACTGTGAGAGCAAGAGGAAAAACCCTTTTGCTATTATTGCTTGAGTGTCTTTTGGCTTAAGTCCCACCGAATCCATAAAGAGCCGTTATTGTTTACCCAAAATAAATTCTCCGACAGAGGACTCAGCATAGTAATCTATACCTGTTGCGGTGGCAAATAAATTAGGATTTCCTGTTCCCAAAGCACAAGGAGCAAGATTCATAGCTGTAGCAACAAGATACATAGTCTGATAGAGAACGCCCACGTGTTTTAAGATGAGACTGTAGGCGATCGATTCATAAGCCCAACTAACTCTAGCAAAACGAGCAGTAATAATAATCAAAACTTGAGGCAAACAATCTTCTCCATTATTTTTTTGAGCATTAATTAAAAGAGCTTTAAGATAATCATTTTGGGGTGAAATTTGTTCTAATAGATGATTTTGGGGACAATAGTGATAAATTCCAGGAAATATACCCTTACAGATATTAATAGCTAAATATAGCTCTAATTCATAAGATGCTCCTCCAGAAGGATAAGGACGAGTACTACATTCCATATACGGTCTAAAAAAAACCTTTCTTAATCTTGCTACTCGATAAAGAAATTCTCCGACCTCTCGCTGAGAAATTGGTCGATCGCCATGAACTCTAAGGGATTTTCTGGATTCTAAAATAAGGGTAAAAGGAAGATCTTCTTGTTTAAGCTTCTCAAGATCTGGTTTGTACAAGGAAATAACGTTACTAGATACTTGAGGTTTGATGGCAGGAAGAGGCTTGATTTTGCCCAAAAAGCGATAAGATTTACCTACAGTATGGGAATGTCTACCACTACGGCTACGACTGTGAAATAGTAAATCATGAAACTCCCATTGTGCCAAGGTATCGGTCTCGGATTCTGCACTATTGTTGTCTATCTCTTCTAGTAATTGAGCAGTTTTGAGCAGACTTAAAAATGCTTGTGCTATTTGCTTAGATACATTGGGGATTTTAGTTAAAGCATTACAAGTCTTGGCTTGTACAAGTTGGTGCATAATTGCTGTACATCGCCAATCTTTTAAGGAAACTATCATCTGAGATAGGGGAGATTCCCAGATCATTTGTCTTCCTTCTCGATGACAATAGGCAAAGCGAGATAACTTATATTTTTTATCTGGTTCTATTTCTGCCCATTCCCAGGGAGAGGAAGTAGTAATGGGAACCAAAGTAGCCAAAGATTCTCGATCGACTCTGATAGTATGACAAATTAGACCATAACGAATAAATTGTTGAAGATAGTAATATAACTGAGGTAAATTAGGGCTACCATCAATTTGGGTGACTAAATTGGCTAATTCTTCATCTGTAGCCCCTTCCCCCTGAAGAGTGGCGATCGCTTTTTTGAGCCCCGCAGAAAGATGGGACAGATCTAACTTAAGATTAGAAGAATGAAGAATAAAACTAGCTTCCAAGTCTTGATGAACAGAGATATTTGCTTGAAAAGAAAGCAATATTGATTGGGACATTTTAAGTTAGCCCATAGAAACGCAGAGGATTATCCCAAAGAATCTTATGGATAGTTTGGGGAGAAATTGACGAAAGACCAATGATTTTTTCGATTATGTCTGCGTCACTATCAATATGAGGATAATCAGAGCCAAAAATAAGGTTATCAGTGCCAATAAAATCAATAATTTGGGCTAAATAAGGTTCAGAAGGTTCGATGGAAATAAAACACTGACGACGGAAGTACTCGGAAGGTTTCATTTTTACGTTGTCTTTTACTTCCCAAGCTAGGTTTTCATATTCTTCGTCCATGCGCCATAACCAATAGGGTAGCCAACCACAGCCAGCTTCTAAAAATCCTACCTTTAAATTAGAATAACGCTCTAATACACCACCCTCAATTAGAGCTAACATAGCCATCATCTGTTCTAGGGGATGGGAACAAGCGTGCATAGCAAAACGGGTGTTAAATCGATCTGTTCCCGTAGTGGGTAATCTTCCATGAGTTCCTTCGTGAATGGCAACGGCGATATTTAATCTTTCACATTCAGCCCAAAAGGGTTCATAAGCAGGATCGCTCAATATACGTCCTTTGAGGGGATTGGGACGGATAAAAACAGCTTTCCAGCCAAAACTAGCAATATGCTGCAATTCTCTTACCATTTCTTTAGGTTCATGTAGGCTAATTGCTCCTACTCCCCTGAGTATTTGTTTATCAAAGTCGCAAAAATCATGTAACCAATTGTTATAAGCACGGGTGAAAGCTACAGCTAATTGGGGATTCATATCCTCGATCGCTAGTAACCATAATCCTATAGTTGGATAGAGAAAGGAGATATCAACCCCCATTTTTTTGATTGCCTTGACTTGTGATTCTGGATCGTTGCCAAAACGTCCTCGTTTGGCATAGTCTCGAATTGTTACTTTTATTCCTTCTGCCCAAATTTCATCAGATATCTTTTGATAAATTTTCTTGCCTTCGACTTTCATGTTTTTGACAGGAGGGGAAAAAACATCAATTACAAATACTCCCTCTTTTGTTGTCGGGGTATCTATATAGGGGGCATAATTTTTGAACTCAGGTTCTAAGTATTCCTCCCACATCTCAATGGGTTCAGTCACATGACTATCAGCATCGATAATTTGGTAGTCTTTTAACATGGTTTGGGATTTAGATAGTAGCTCGAAAGCAAACAAATGCTATTTGCTCAGAAAAAGATAGGATAGGGATTAAGCTCGCTTTCTTGGCGCGATCGAGATAATTGACCTAATTGCACGGGCAGATCGTACAGTCTTCCTTTTGCCCAACGTTTCCAGAAATGCCGTAGCCCAGGAACAACTACCTTGACTACATTTAACCCAATATCGGGGCGAGTTTGATCGAGAACTAATGTTTCTAAACCGCGATCGCGAGCAATATTAACACAAGTGATAACATCGTCTCGTAAATCATCACTTCCTAGTTGGGGATAATCCCTCAAGGTTTTAGGAGCAACGTTATTATCTGGTACGAGGTAGGGTTGATTTTCTATAGTTGCATTTTGCCACCAAGTTTGAGCCAACTGATCGGAACAACTATAATCAGTACTGCCATCGGTCTTAAATGATAAAACTGCGGGCAATACCTGATTTACTTCCGTTAACGCCCTGGTAAACGCTATTATTGGATCGAAATGCGCCCCGAAGCCATAAATGATATCTTCCGTTGCTTGATTTCTCCTGCGGGAAAGAGCAGCAAAAGCAGGGATATTGAAATCGTTGCTAATATCTAAAACCCAAAGTTCGCGATCGAGAGAATGATAGTATTGCTTTAAAGATTGAAAATAGGGTTGCTCAAAACTAGCTAGGTCTACTGCTGGTCGTTTAAGACGGTTATACCACCAAAAAGCTACACAGTCCCGCTCTACCAACTCCATGAACCCTTGTAAAATTGCTTCTTCTTGACTATTGCCAGCAGCAGTACCGTTAGAATCTGCCCAACAATATTGAGCAAAAGGTTCACGATAGCCATAGTAGCAGTATGCAGTAGGTAAATATCTAAATTCTTCGTGAGTTAAAGACCAAATTGGTGTCCATTCAATTTCTCTTTCGGGATCGAAGGGTTCGGGAACTCTTTGAAAATGACTAGGGCATCGATCGTTCCACTCATGGCGAGTTTGATACTGACGGTCACTAAATAACATACATTTATTGGGATGAATAGCAGTATCTCCCATAGTTTCGTAACTGCCTTTACGTCTAATTTCATCTCCTTGAAATACTCCTGAATATCTTTCGATCGCTTCACATAAAGCACTTGCTTTAGCTTGGGCATCGGTTTTTCCTTTTCCTGCACTTCTACCCCGTAGGTTTTCTCTTAAAAAGTAGAGGCTATCAAGCATTGAGGCAAAGTTATGTCCAGCGACATAATTAGGAGTTAATTTACTGGGCGATCGTGTAATCCGACTTAAACCTCTAACTGCACCAGTAATAGGACTAACATGATGTTGGTATTTTTGCAGAGTTTCTTCTGGAGATACACTCCGATGTCCTCCATCGGCAGTAAAAGATTTTTGGCGACTTTGAAGCGAAATAGGTAAGGGTTTTTTCTCAAAAGGATGTTCGGGGTTGCCACAAGCAGAACATTGAGGACGTTTAGTTAAAGTATGTTCTTGAATTTGCCAAGATATACTATCTAAAGTAATAATATTGCCTTCTAAGCGTTGATTTTCACTCTGGACAAGCCATTTAGCAATTTCAGTAGCAGCTAAATTGATTCCTGTTTGCATAGTAGAAGGTAATGCTGCTACAGAAGTAGGGGCATTCCCAGAAATTGTTTGACGCTCGGCTTTGCTGGTTTGCAGAGAGAGACTGCGAATAAAGGTTTCTAACGGACGATTTGCTTGCAATCTTTGGGCTAAACATTGCCAACATCCCGTTTTCCCAGGATAAAAAATAGGTCCAATCCAAATAATTTTACCGACTGGCTTAACTAACATCCAAGGATGACGAGATTCTAAAGCTTTGTGGTTGATTTGTTCTAGCTCAACACGTAAGTAGTCATCAGTCAAAACTATCTCTATTTCTCCCGAAGTCACAACTTGAATATTAAGCTGTTGGAGGGCAGTAGATAATGGTTGACTAGGGATATCACCTAAAGCAGTGATGCTAATTCCTGTAGACTGTAAACGATGCTTGGCTTCAGCAGCATCAACTGAGAGAAAATTCCAGAAAGCTTCTACCTCTGGGGATATTGTCTCCGTATTTTCCACAATGTAGCCTTTTTGCTCCATCAACATTAGAGCATAGTAGATTTCAGTTACAGAAACTCGCTCGGCCGTAGGCTGCCAGCTACGCCGAGCGCTTAAAGTTGCAACTATTTCATCGACAGAGAGGTTGCCATTAATCAGGGGAACTAATTGTTCATAAAGTTCCCCTGTCAAAATATAATAATCAGACTCAGACAGCAAAAATACTCCAACTGAGGGTACAACCTCAACCTGGAAATAACTTTTAAACTTCGGTCGGTTAAGCATTCTTAATTCCCGATTTTTGATAATTGATTAAATAACAATTTTCTTGAGTAGCGATCGAGATAGATTAAGAGTAATCAAATAGTTTTAAAGAAGAGGTTTTAGATTGTCAATAACTTACTTTGTATCTATTACCTAAAACCTCAAACTTTACTTAGTTGAGATGAGTTTATTGATGTTTTTTCAGATCGATTAAACTATCTCTAAAATTAAGACCTAAGAACAGGTCAGCAGGAACAACCAAGGTAAGAAGAACCTGTATCCATCGTGTCTTTAGCCCAAGCACTCATCTGTTCATCAGTGAGATTTTCTGGCTTAGATGGCAGATTAATCTGATAAACAGTAATTCCTCCATCAGCAGTTGTAAGAACTGAAGTATTTGCTTGTCCTTGATTAACGATTACTCTAGCAGTATCATTCAGAGCCATTCCTGCTTCCCGTAAAACCACTGTAGGTTCACTTATAAAACGCTTGCAGAAATCTTCATCAATCCAAGTTTTAGCCACGATTCGAGAAAGTGTTGATTCCCAGTTTTTTGATAATTTCACGGATTTTATCCTCGATTTAATCCAGTTTCAATCAAGATATAAAAATAAAATAGTTTAGTCAATTAGAAATAATACGTAAAAGACAGTAATTGTTCTTAGTTAATATTTCAGTTAATATTGATAAATATACTTAAAAATAAAATCATTAGTCAGTGATTTTTTGTAGCTATTCTCACGGAATACATAGATAGCTCAGTATATATACTTAAATATTTTTATTTAAGTATATATAATAAAATAGTTTTTAGTTAAGAAATACACGCTCATGCGATTGTCTTATTTCCCAAGATTTTGGGGAACTATATAAACGAACGGAACTATAAGCAAATTCACGAACTGTTTATCTGTTTTTACAGTTAATTTCAAAAATTCTGAGAAGAATATAATGCTGAAGCTATCAGGATACAAAATCGGGAAAAAAATTCACATCGGCTCCAGAAAAATTATCTATCGAGGTTATGATAAAAATGAGCAAAAGCCAGTGATTATTAAAATACTCAAGTCTGAGTATCCTACCCTACAAGATATTGCTTACCTGAGACAAGAATATAAAATTGCCAACAATCTTAACTGTGAAGGAATTGTTAAATGCTACAGCTTAGTAAAATCTAATAACTATTGGGCTTTAATTTCAGAAGATTTTAGTGGTCAATCGCTACAACAACTGCTTCTATCTCAACCAATTAAATTATCAGAGTTTCTGCAAATTGCCCTGTTGTTAGTAACAACTATTGACGAATTGCATCAAGCCTCAATTATTCATAAAGATCTTAAACCGTCTAATATCATCATCAATCGAGAAACAGGACAAGTTAAAATTGCCGATTTTGGTATTGCATCTTTCTTGTCTTCAGAACAACCGCTAATTTCCAATCCTAATGTAATTGAGGGAACACTTGCTTATATGTCCCCAGAACAAACAGGAAGAATGAATCGTTCTCTCGACTACCGTACTGATTTTTACTCTTTGGGTATAACTTTCTACGAAATCCTCACAGGTAGGTTGCCCTTTGCTGTTAAAGACGCAATGGAACTAATTCACTCTCATTTAGCAAAACAGCCAGTTCCTCCTCATCAACTTAAGGCAGAAATTCCAGAAGCAGTTTCATCAATTGTCATGAAACTATTAGCTAAAAATGCTGAAGACAGATATCAAAGTGCTACTGGACTAAAAATTGACTTAGAAAATTGCTTATCTCAATGGCGAATCAAGGGAAAAATTGAAAATTTTCCTCTAGCTCAAAAGGACAAAGGTAATCGACTTTTACTGCCACAGAAACTCTATGGGAGAAAAGCAGAAGTAGCTGCTTTGCTAAATGCTTTTGAACGCATCAAAATAGGAAAAGTCGAACTAGTGTTAGTTTCTGGCTACTCCGGTATTGGTAAAACCTCTGTCATTAATGAGATTCATAAACCAATCGTTAAAGAAAAAGGATATTTTATCAGTGGCAAATTCGACCAGTTTAAGCGCAATATTCCCTATTCGGCTTTAATTGAAGCTTTTAAGACATTAATAGAGCAACTTTTAACGGAAAGTTCGCAAAAGTTAGCTATTTGGCGAGAAAAACTATTAAAAGCTTTGGGTATTAATGGCAAAATTATTATTGATGTTATTCCTGAAATTAAGTTAATTATTGGCGAACAGCCTGATGTCCCTCAATTAGGAGCTACAGAGGCAGAAAATAGATTTAATCGAGTATTCCAACAATTTATTCGTGTTTTTTGCGACTCTGCTCATCCCTTAGTTTTATTTATTGATGATTTACAGTGGGCTGATTTAGGGAGTTTAAAACTAGTTCAAAACCTGATAAATGAAGGGAAGTATCTATTAATCTTGGGAGCTTATCGAGATAATGAAGTTAGTTCAACTCATCCCCTCATCCAGACAATTGAAACAATTCAACAAACCCAAGCAGTAGTTACAAATGTTTATCTTAAACCCTTAATTGAAGAACATATTATCCAGTTTGTTGCTGATACTTTCAACGAAGTTCCAGAATCAGAACAGACTTTATCTTTAGCCACACTACTATTTAATAAAACTCAAGGGAATCCATTCTTTTTAACTCAACTACTCAAAACTTTTTATACTGAGAAGTTAATAACTTACGATATTTCCAATGATGGGTGGCAGTGGAAGATTAAAGACATTCAAGGGATTGGAATTACCGATTATAGCGTGGTTGAACTTATCGCCAGTAATATTAGCAAGCTCGACCAAAGTACACAACAAATACTTAAATTAGCTGCCTGTCTTGGCAATCAGTTTAGCTTAGATCTGCTAGCAATTGTAAGTGAACAATCTATTCAAAATACGGCAACTCAATTGTGGTCAGCCTTACAAGCTGGTTTAATCCTACCTCAGAGTAATAACTATAAAATTTCTCTAGTCTTAGAACAAAAATCATTAGAACTTGAACAATTAGAACAAAATTCCCATAAGGTAGATTCTCTCGATTATTCTGATGTAACCAAAATTAAGTATAAGTTTTTACACGATCGAGTGCAACAAGCAGCATATTCTCTAATAGAAGAATATGATAAAAAACTTACTCATCTAAAGATTGGTAAATTATTACTTGACAATACTACTCCCGAAGAAAAACAAGAAAATATATTTGCTCTAGTTAACCAACTAAATTTAGGTATTGAATTTATCATTACCTCAACAGAAAAATGTGAGCTAGCCCAACTAAATTTAATTGCAGGGTCAAAAGCAAAATTATCAGCAGCTTATGAGAGCGCACTTGAATATCTGCGTACAGGAATCATGCTTTTATCTGCGGATAGTTGGACTGATAATTATCAATTAACATTATCTTTGTATCTACAAACAATAGAAGCAGAATACCTTAATAGTAATTTTCCCCAATCTAGTATATTAGCTAAAACTGCTCTCGAGCGAGTTCAAACAAGATTAGAAAAAGTCAAGATATATAAACTTATTATCCAGTCTGATATTGCTCAAAACCAAATGCAAAGAGCTATAGACACTGGACTAAAAGTTTTAGCAAGACTAGATATTTCCTTATCCCAAGAGCCTCCTCAAGATATAGTAATTAACGATTTAGCCAATCTCCCTACAATGGTCGATCCTGAGATAATTGAAGCTTTTGGCGTTTTAAAAAAAATTGGTGATGCTGCCTATATCCTTAATCCAGATTTATACGTCGTAATTGTATTTACACAAATTAATTTATCTATCAAATATGGAAATTGTCCACTCAGTTTGGTTACTTATAGTGACTATGCTTTATTTCTCTGTAGCTTTTTGGAGGATATTCATTCTGGTTATCAATTTGGACAGTTAGCATTGACTTTATTGTCAAAGTTTGACACTAAAGAACTTAAATCCACTGTTTTAGATATAGTTAATGGTCATGTTATCCACTGGAAAAAACCTATTAAATTAACATTATCTCCTTTAATTGAAGCTTTTCAAGCTGGTTTAGAAACTGGAGAATTATTTTATTCTGGTTATGCTGCTATCAACTATTGCACTCATTTGTTTTTCTTGGGAAAATCTTTAGAACTTGTAGAACAAAAGTACAAAGATTTTACCAATCTAATGATCCAATCAAATTTGGAATATCATTTTTCTATCAATCAAATTTTTTATCAATTAATATTAATATTGACAGGCAATACCAATCAAAAAGAAAAACTAGTTGGTGATGTTTTTGATGAAGATAAAATGTTGCCAATTTTTCAAGAAAGTAATAATTTGACTTCGCTATTTTTCAGTTATTTATCTAAAACTATTTTGGCATATCTGTTTAAAAATTATGTTGACGCTGTTCAATATGCCAAGTTAGCTCAAACTTATACTCAAGCAGTCCCTGGATTATTAGTTGTTGCCGAACATAATTTCTATTATTCTCTAGCTCTTTTAGCTCAATATCCTCAAATGGATGAGCCTGAGCAAAGTGAATATCTCGAACAAGTAAACACTAATCAAGAACAGATGAAGCATTGGGCATATTATTCGCCAGACAACTTTCAACATAAATATGAATTAGTAGAAGCTGAAAAAGCAAGAATTTTAGGTCAGAATTGGCAAGCAGGAGAATTGTACGATTTAGCCATTAACAATGCAGCTAAACAAGGATATCTTCAAGAAGAAGCACTCTCGAATGAATTGGCAGCAGAATTTTATTTGAGTTGTAATAAAACAAAAGTAGCTCGTGCTTATTTACTTGATGCTTATTATAATTATTTTCATTGGGGAGCAAGAGCTAAAGTAAAAGATTTAGAAGCAAAATATCCCCAAATTTTAGAACTTATTACTGAAAAAGCAGCTATAGACTCCGAAACAGAAACAGTTTCTATCTTACCAACAAATACCTCCTCACAAATAAGTTTTGCGACACTAGATTTAATTTCTCTTCTTAAAGCATCTCAAGTTATTTCTCAAGAAATACTTCTCGATCGCTTGCTAGATAAATTAATAAAAATTTTGTTAGAGAATGCCGGGGCGCAAATTGGTTTTCTGGTGTTGTCTAAAGGAGATAAACTAATGATCGAGGCTATTGCTTCAGTAGAGCGAAAATATTTAAAGTTACAGTATCCTATTCCTGCTAACTTAAGTCAGCAACTCCCTTTATCTGTCATCGAATATGTACGTAGAACTCAAAAAGATGTGGTTTTAGACTCTGTTGATTCAGAATCAATCTTCTCTGAAGATTCTTACTTTAAAAAGTGTCAAGCGAAATCAGTTTTATGTATGCCAATTGTCAAACAAAATAAGTTTTTAGGTTTAGTTTACTTAGAGAATAAATTGGTTAACAATGCTTTTATTCCCAAACAAGTAGAAATTATTAGATTACTTTGTGTTCAAGCAGCAATTTCCTTGGAAAATGCTTGGCTTTATAATAATCTAGCTCGTTCTCAAGCTATAGAAAGAAGTGCGAAACAGATGCGTATAGCTCTGGAGAAAGAAAGGGAATTAAGTGAACTTAAATCTCGCTTTATTTCTATTACTTCTCATGAATTTAGGACTCCTCTTACTACCATCTTGAGTTCGACAGAAATGCTTAAATATTATAATAACAAATTAAATGATGAAAAAAAGGAATTGCATTTTTTGCGAATTCAATCTTCTGTTAAACACATGAATAATTTATTAGAAGACGTATTATTAATAGGTAAAATAGATGCAGGTAAAATCAATTTAAATCTTTGTAATTTTGATTTGATCTTATTTTGTCAAAATTTAGTAGAAGAAATAAAAATAGGAATTGACAACAAAAAATATCAAATTTTGTTCGTTCATAAAAGTTTAGATTATCAAGCTTGTATGGATAAAAAATTACTAAGGCAGATTCTGAGTAATTTACTTTCCAATGCAATTAAATATTCTCCTCATGGTGGTATTGTTCAGTTTAAATTAAATTGTCAAACAGACAAAGCAATTTTTCAGATTCAAGATCGGGGTATCGGTATTCCAGAACAACATATACCTCAATTATTTGAATTATTTCATCGGGCAAATAACACTAATAATATTCCTGGCACTGGATTAGGACTTAGTATAGTAAAACGAGCGGTAGATATTCACAATGGTGATATAAAAGTAGAGAGTAAAGTTGGTATAGGTACAACTTTTACAGTGACAATTCCGAACGTTGTTCAAAAAGGAGGGATTTTGGGTAACAAACGCAAGTGAAATTTAGAGCTCTTTAGAATGAAATAGCCTTGTCGATCAGTTTACACCCATTTACACTGCCAAAAAAAAGAGCTACAATGGTCAATTGTGAGTTTTTATATTAGTCATGAACGCAGAAGCTATAATCCGTTCTATAGAAGCAGAACATATAAAAAGTGATTTACCTACAATATATGTAGGCGACAGCATAGAAGTTGGCGTCCGCATTAAAGAGGGTAATAAAGAAAGGGTACAGCCCTACAAAGGTACTGTAATTGCTAAGCGCGGTGGCGGTATTACTGAAACTATTACTGTTAGACGCATTTTCCAAGGTGTCGGTGTAGAGAGAGTATTTTTACTTCATTCTCCTATCGTTGCTCGCATTAAAGTAGAGCGTCGTGGTAAAGTTCGCCGTGCTAAATTATACTATCTGCGCGATCGCGTTGGTAAATCTACTCGTGTCAAGCAGCGTTTTGAGCGTTCTATTGATAGCAAAAAAAACAATTAGTTAAAGCTTATTAATCAAAAAAGTACAAGATAAGGTATTATTAAGGTAACAAAGCTTAACAATAAGTTAAGAGAAAAAATGCGTCCTTAGTTCAGTTGGTAGAACGTCGGTCTCCAAAACCGGATGTCGAGGGTTCAAGTCCTTCAGGGCGCGTAAACCTTGTAAATACTAGAGTTCAGGAGTTAAACCCTCTTACATCCTTTAGGAGACCTCGTTGACGCTCAAAATCCGCTCATTTACAATCTCTAAAATAACCCTAAAAGCGCGATCGCCATAGGCAAAATTTCCTATCTTCACTAACTCTTTTTTTATTTATCTTTTCGGTAAAGCTAGCCCAAAAAAAAATAACCAGCTAGTGCTCATCATTAACTGGCAATTCTGTCAAATCACTTATCCACTCTATTTTTTATCTGAAGCAATGCGATCGCAAAGCCAAGCGTAAAATTCCCCACCCAGCCAAATTGCCCTTGCTATAGTTGTAACTCAAAAACTACAATACTTTTTGAAAAATCAATCCTTTGATATCAGTACTTTCAGCGTTTTACTCGGACAGAAGCACGAATTTTGGTTGTTTCAGCTATGTACATATTTTAAAAATGTCTAACAGTAATAGTAATAGTAATAGTAATAGACATTTTTAAAATGCAAGGCACTAAAAACCCTGATAGTAAATAGAGCTATCAGGGTTAACTAACACAATCCTTGTCCCTATGCCCCTATACTTTCTTCCGTAGCGGGATAAGATTGCGATTTATCTAATGTGATTTCACATCTAAGAACGTGTTCAATCATCAGGCAATTAACCCTGTATTCTTCGGCTATATCGTCTATTGAGTCACCAGATAAGAATTGCTCTAATAGTGCGCGGCAGAAGTTCTTCCCCAGGTATAAAGGTACTAAAGAGGCTAAAAACATGGGTCGTCAGCCCCAAGGTCAAACTGCCTTTAACTGATTTGAATAGGTTCGATT
>JAAUYH010070433.1_pt1 | contig 22329 bp, 24 predicted proteins | sample 7278061 | NCBI WGS metagenome assembly JAAUYH01 (sample SAMN14350203, study PRJNA611818) | marine sediment metagenome | isolation source: surface marine sediment (0.6m) | place: French Polynesia: Moorea | collected 2018-08 | reverse complement strand
CGCTCTTTTAATGAATTTAATTCAGAATTAGTTAATTAGTATTATGCTTTAAGTTAATGTGACTGAGTTTTGGTACCGATGACTGATATACTGCAAGCAATTATCAATATTGTCAACAATCCCATACCAGATTTGCTCAGTCACTACAAAAGTAAGAGTAATAATAGAATTAATGCAGTTGGTGATGCCCTAGAAGAGTTTATTAAAGATGCTTTTGCCAATACATTAACTGAAAACAATCTTAGCCTTACGGCTAAAATTCATAGTGAAACTTTTTCTTGGCTAGGTAATAAAAACAATCCACCAGATTTAATTATCAAAAATGGTGATGCGGTGGAAGTAAAAAAAATTGACAAATTAAAGTCTAAACTTGCTCTTAATAGTTCTTATCCCAAATCCAAATTGCTTGCAGACAGTCCTATGATTACAAAGGACTGTCGTAATTGTGAAGACTGGAGCGAAAAAGACATTATCTATACTATTGGAATTTTTAAAGCAAAAAAGCTTCATTTACTCTGGATGATTTACGGAGATTGTTATGCAGCTAAAGCAGAATACTACGAAAGAATTAAAAATCAAATTTCTGCTGGTGTTATTACTATACCTGGAATAGAATTTGCAGAAAGTAAAGAATTAGGTCGGGTTAATAAAGTAGATCCTCTAGGTATAACTTATTTAAGAATTAGAGGTATGTGGGGAATAGATAACCCTTTTGAAGTTTACAATTATTTAAATCTTAATTATGATCCTAATTCTAATTTTCAATTAATTGCTATCTGCTCAGAAACTAAGTATTTATCTTTATCTAGTAAAAGTAGAACTGCTATTGAATCAATGGCTAGTTCTCAACTGAAAATAAACCAAGCTCAGATAAAATCTCCTAACAACCCCGCTAACATGATTAATGTTAGAATTATCAACTATGCGAGATAAAAGAAAAAGTTTAATTAAGTGGATATAGTATCTTTATTTTCTGGTTGCGGTGGTTTAGACTTAGGTTTTAGTCTAGCTGGATTTAATGTGATCTGGGCTAACGAATACGATAAATCCATTTGGGAAACTTATAAATTTAATCATCAAAAAACACATTTAGAGCGGAGAAACATTCAAGATATAAAGTCCAAAGAAATTCCCGACTGTCTAGGAATAATTGGTGGACCCCCATGCCAAAGTTGGAGTGAAGCAGGTGCAGGACGGGGAATCAATGATAGCAGAGGTAAGCTTTTTTATGAATATATTAGAATTGTTGAAGATAAACAACCTCTTTTCTTTTTAGCAGAAAATGTAAGAGGAATATTGGCTTCCAGACATACCAAGGCTTTTACAAATATACTTAATCAATTTAGAAAGATTGGCTATGAAATTTCTTATCAGCTTTTAAACAGTAATGATTTTAATGTTCCTCAAGATAGAAAAAGAGTCATTATTGTTGGCTATCATGAAAAGTTAGGTGGTACATTTCAATTCCCCAAACATAACAATCCAGGATTAACTTTAAAAGATGCAATTTATGATTTGTGGTCAGTTGAACCTAATAAATTTAAAGATAAAGTAACAATTCATCACACAATACCAAATCACGAATACATAGATACAGGCTTTTCCAGTATTTATATGTCAAGAAATAGAGTAAGAAGTTGGCAAGAACCATCATTCACAATTCAAGCAGGGGGAAGACACGCACCAATTCATCCTCAAGCAAATAAAATGATTTTTGTTGAGAAAGATAAACGAATTTTCGATCCTTTGTCGCCTAAGCCTTATCGAAGATTATCTGTGAGAGAATGTGCCAGAATACAAACATTTCCAGATGATTTTATTTTTAAGTATCAATATATAAATCATGGTTATAAAATGGTAGGAAATGCAGTTCCAGTCAATTTAGCTAAAACTATCGCCCAAAAGATTTATCAAGATATTCAAGAATACTTAAACAACGGTTCATGCCATCATTTAAGGTCGCTAGAATACAACAAACAATTAACACTACTACTTCCTAATTAAAATTTAGCTAACATCACAAAAAATAATTAACTATTATCTCCTACCAACTAATAGGTACACTAGAAATTTGTTCTGATTCATCTATAGTCATCGCTGTTTCCTTGTCCAAAACAGCCTCAACACGGTCGTAAATTGCTTGAGCTTGTTCGCGGGAATTACCAATACTAGTCAAGCCTAATTTGCCAAATTCTGATAATGCTCCCATCAGATGAAAAACGCTACCAGTACGAGTACTACTGTCAAAATGCAATCGTTCCTGAGCAATAATATCCATTAAGTCATTGGGTAATAGACCACAATATTGTTTTTTTTGCAAATTATCGGAAGCGATATAATATTTGGGCTGACCCTGCTGACTGAGAAATAAACCTGTAGCGTAATCATAAGTACCATTCGTTAAAAATTTGAGGGCCATAAAGGGGTGAGTGGTACCCCCTTTGCGTAAATTAATTTCGATCGCCTGAATATCCCATTTATTAGTACCAGGTTGACGAACAGTAATAAAATCAACTCCGTAACGCTCCATTGCCCCTTTAGCAGCTAAAGCTTGTCCTACTTTAATACCTAACTCCTGTAGTTGAATTCGATAGTCAGCAGCAGCAGGAAAATAACCCCCAAGATAAATTTGACCATCCGCACCACCTAAAATTTGATCGTGAGTAGAGAGAATTTCTACTTCTCCTGATGGCGTGATATAACCTTGAACACTAGGCGATCGCTTTTCTTCTCCTTCGATAAAAGCTTCGACAATTGCCCCTAATTCGGGAATACGTCCACTAAAGTTTGCCCAAGTTTCCGTTTCCGATTGAAAACTTAGTTGCTCTAACTGTCCCTTTAGTGCCTTAATGGTTTGATGGTTACTTACTTTATGAGGAGCATAATGCTTAATACCTGTGAGATTGAGGAGGGCATTCCCTTCCCCAGAAAAGCCTTCATTAAGCTTGATTACCATTCTTTGCAGTTGGGGTTGTCTTGCCCAAAGATTGACTATTTCTTGTAATAAATCTTCAAGATTTTTAACCAAACGACTGCCGTCGGGATGAGGAATGTCACAATCAGCAAAAATTTCTCGGCTACCGCTTTTTGAGCCCCAATAAAGTAAGTCAGGAGAAGAAGCGAGTAAAGGAATTCCTAGTTTGACAGATAATTCTTGCTCCAGTTCGGTAGAATTAAAACAAACCATAAAAGCCTTATCTGGTCTTAAAGCACAGCGAATTCTATCTACCAAACGAGGGCGATCGAGAATTTTTTGAGTTAGAGGTTTAAGAGAAGCATCGTAGGTACTGAGTAAGAGCAGGCGATTGCGAGCATGAGAGAAAGGAATACCGGGCAGAAGTTGTAAATAATAATCGATAATAATCGGACAGAGAGGGAGAGCTGTGACATAAATTACCCTTGTATGGGGCTTCCGCAAACGGATCAAAGAAAATAACAATCTTTCTTCATAATGTAAAAATCCTGCGACTTTTTGCCCAACGTACTGATCGATGCTATAAGAGGGAACAACTAGTATATCGTAATTATCCTGGTCAAAAGTATCAAAACTTTGCCAGCGATCGCGTAATTTACTTTGTAGCTGTTTGAAGCGATTTGTCAGTTCAGAGGTAAAATGATTAACAGTTTTTATGCCCACTCAACTCTCCTATAAATAGCTAATTGCTATCGTAGTTTCCAGATATTTTTTTAGTATAATTGGTGGGTTTTTCTTAAGAAATGGGAAGATCGTTTACTCCAGGCTAAAATTGCAACATACTTATGGGAAACAACCTTATTAAACACAACTCAGCCAACAGCATTTAATTTATTTTCAGATATCAAGAGCATGAGCGTCGTTGTCTTTGGCAGTATTAATATCGACTTAGTAGTAGAGGTTCCTCACTTACCAATCAAGGGGGAAACAGTAATTGGCAATCGCTTTTTTACCGCTGCTGGAGGTAAAGCAGCTAACCAAGCTGTAGCCGTAGCTAAACTGGGCATTCCAGTCCATTTGATCGGTCAAATCGGTGATGACAATTTCGGTCAAACTCTACTGCAAAATTTACGAATAGCAGGAGTACAAACAGATAAAATTACCGTTAATCCTCATATTCATTCAGGGATAGCTTCTATTAATGTAGATGAAGAGGGTCACAACACGATCGCCTGTGCCGCGGGAGCAAATCGTTTAGTGGGAGAGCAAGAATTAGCACAATTTAGAGCCTTATTACCGCAAAAAAAGGTAGCTATGTTAGAACTGGGAGTCCCTATGTCTAGCATTTTAGCTGCTGCGAGGGATGCCCATGCTAGTGGTTGCTGTCTCATTCTCGATCCTGCTCCTGCCAAATCCAATTTGCCAGATGAGCTTTATCGACTAGTTGATATAATTACTCCTAATGAGGTAGAAGCAAGTCAATTAGTCGGCTTTACCGTAGATGGTGTCACTACCGCCAGACAAGCAGCAACTTTTCTCCATCAAATGGGTGCTAAAAAAGTAATTATAACTTTAGGCAATCAGGGAGCTTTTTGCAGCACGGGAGAAGACAGTTTTTGGGTTAAACCTATCCCTGTCAGAGTGGTAGACGCAGTAGCTGCGGGAGATGCTTTTAATGGTGCTTTAGCTGCTGCTTTAGCTTCGGGTAAATCCCTAAGAGAAGCAGTAGAATGGGGCAACATTGCCGGGGCATTATCTGTAACCAAAAATGGCGCACAACCTTCGTTACCAGATCGAGAAAGATTTATGACCATGTTATCCGCAAAATCTTAATTAGATAGGAGTTCGGAGTTCTGAACTCTTACTGCGCTTTTGCTGTTGGGTAGACCACATGATTAAACTCGATCATTAGCTAATAGCTAATAGCTATTAGCTAAAAACCAGCCAATCATAAGCGTAGTCAATTCAATTGAAAACTGCTGTAAATTATTAACTATTACCGTCAGTAGAAAAGTAGTCAACTATAGATCTTGCTATAGTTTCTGCACCATTTTTGGGCAGGGAATCTTGTTTACGAGGAGGTTGACATTTTTGTCGCATAAAGTCCCAATTTCCTTGGAAAAATTCTGCTGTGGAAACAATTTGATGGTGGGCGTAATCTTGAATACCTTCTAGCAAAATAGAAGCTTCGGCAAAGTCTTCGCGGGTTAGAGAAACAATAGGCACATCCAGACGTAAAGCTTCAGCAAAAGTACTATATCCTGGTTTAGAAAAAACTCGCCCACAAATAGGCATAAAATCTACTGGACGATATTGACTGTCTGTTACTTTAACGAGATTGGACACAGAGGGGGCAAGACGATCGAAAGTGATAAATTGCCAGTCAGCAAATTTTGGTAAGTTATCATAGGGGATAGCTTGCAGTCCTAAACCACCAAAAGTGAGTAAAATGGTCTTTTCTTTCGTGGCGGTAATCTCAAATTTAGCCCTCAGTTCTGCTTCGCTATAACGAGGTATACCCCCAGTTAAACCAACATCAATAACATGATTAAAAGCACTCATAGGTTCAGCTAAAGGTAAGCGAAAAAGGCGATCACATTGTTGATAACACTCTTCAATCCATGTCACAATTTCTAAAAACTCATTTCCCCAAGCACGATAAATAAAATCCCAACCAAAATTACTCATCATCCAACAAGGAACACCAGCAGCTTGTGCAATAGATACAGCTAAAGGAGGAATATCGGCTAAAATTAACCCAACATTGTTTGCCTGGATAAAATCTACTTCTTCAGTAATAATTGAGTTTCTTTCGGCATAAATATGCTGCATTTTAGCCAAAGTAGCTTTTTTGTCCATATGCAAACTATCGCTTTGAATTACCCCTACATCAAAAATACGGGGATGATAGCGAAAATCTCTCTGAACGTAGGACTCTAACAACCATTTTGGTGCAGTAGTGGCAAAAATAAGTTCGATTTCAGGAGCTAATTTTTGTAACATACCTGCTACCGATGCAGCACGGACAGCATGACCAAAACCATGACTAGTAATCGCAATATAAACTACTGGTTGAGACATAAGCTAGATTTTCTTTATACTCAGTGCAATTCAATTCGTTTTGAGTATATACGAGTTATCTTAGTTTGCACGTCCATCGACTACAGCTTAAACTTAAACCTATGAGTAAACATAAATCAAAAAAGATAATTAAATGGCTAAATCTAGGAATAATAGCAGTTTTGTTATTATTTTTGTTTCGTTTACCTGCTACAGCCCAGACTCCTAAGCATTATACCGAGTTAGAATTTTCTCCAACCCCAGAAGTACAGTTACCAGAATACGACCGCTACCAGTTAGACAATGGCATGGTAGTTTATTTAGTAGAAGACCACGATTTGCCTCTAGTTGAAGGGAAAGCTTTAATTCGTACTGGTTCTCGTTATGAACCTGCCGAGTTGGTAGGATTAGCCCAGCTAGTGGGTACAGTCATGCGGAGTGGTGGTACTAAGTCTCATCCCCCCGAGCGCTTAAATACCATCTTAGAGCAAAAGGCTGCTAGCATAGAAACCCAAATAGGAACTACTGCTGCTGATGCCAGTTTTAGTACCCTGACTGAAGATTTAGAGACGGTATTTAAACTATATGCAGAGGTGATTCAAGAACCTGCTTTTGCACCAGAACAAATAGTTTTAGCCAAAAGACAGCAAGAAGGAGCGATCGCTCGTCGGAATGATAGTCCTGGAGATATTGCTAAAAGAGAATTTAATAAGTTAATTTACGGCGTAAACAGCCCTTATGCCCGTACAGTAGAGTATCAAACTTTAAATAATATTTCTCGCGAAGACATAATTAGTTTCTACGAGCAGTATATTCGTCCTGAAAACATAATTCTGGGTATTGTAGGCGATTTTGAACCAACAGCCATGAAAGCATTAATTGAAGAGACTTTTGCTGATTGGCAAGTTAATTCTACTCCTCCCGAATTAACCGTTCCTCCCGCAACTCAAAAATACGAAAGTGGCATATTCACAATCGATCGACCCAATTTAACTCAAAGTAATATTCTATTAGGACATTTAGGTGGTACTTTCAGAAACCCTGACTATCCTCAATTGAGTGTGTTAAACGGGGTCATGAATGGTTTTGCTGGACGCTTATTTAATGAAATTCGCTCGCGTCAGGGACTTGCCTACAGTGTTTATGGAGTTTGGAATCCTAATTACGATTATCAAGGCAGATTTTTTGCTGGAGGACAAACTAGAACTGATACTACTGTTCCCTTTATTCAATCTATATTGACTGAATTTGAAAAACTACGCACTAATCCTATTACAGAGGAAGAACTAGCTAACGCTAGAGAATCAATTCTTAATTCCTTTGTGTTTAATTTTCAAAGTCCCAGTCAAACTTTATCCCGTTTGATGCGTTATGAATACTATGACTATCCTGAAGATTTTATTTTTCAGTATCAGCAAGGAGTTCAAGAAACAACCGTAGAAGATATTCAAAGAGTCGCTCGAGAATATCTAAAACCAGAGAAAATTGTAACTTTAATTGTCGGTGACACAAAAGAAATAAGCTCAGCCCTCAGTCACTTAGGAGAAGTCAAAACAGTAGATATTTCTATTCCTCAACCTTCAAATAGTTAGTAGACAATAACATCGTAGGGGCGAACCGCGGTTCGCCCTTATAGGATTTATCTGTTCTATACAACAGCCAAAAACTGATAACTAATAACTGTTGAGGTGATAACTGACTATGGTCTTTCTTCAATTACTTTATCGATCAGACCATATTCTTTAGCTTCCTCTGCCGACATAAAATAATCGCGGTCGGTATCTTTTTCAATTTTTTCTATAGGCTGTCCTGTATGAAGTGCCAACATTTGATTTAGTTGATCGCGCATCCGCAGAATTTCTCTAGCCTCAATTTCAATATCTGTAGCTTGAGAGCGACCTTGAGTTCCTCCCAAAGGTTGGTGGATCATAATTCTTGAGTGAGGAAGTGCTAAGCGTTTTCCTTTTGTTCCTCCAGCCAACAAAAAGGCTCCCATCGAAGCAGCTAAACCAACACAAATAGTGACCACTTCAGACTTGATGTGTTGCATGGTATCGTAAATTGCCAAGCCAGCAGTTACCGAACCACCAGGAGAGTTGATATACATATAAATTGGTTTACTGGGGTCATCAGAATCTAGATAGAGCAATTGAGCTACGAGAGCATTCGCCATACCATCGGTTACTTCTTGCCCCAAAAACAAAATTCTTTCTAGGCTAAGACGATTGTAAATGCTGATCCACTGTTCGTATTGACCACCAGGAAAACGATAGGGAACTTGAGGAATACCAATAGGCATAATTTTTTACTTTTTCTTTAATTAAACGACAATTAACCAACGGGACTGAGAGTTTTAGGTAACTCTTTACTACTTTCTAAAACTCGATCGATCAAGCCATACTCTTTTGCTTGTTCGGGAGTCATATAGAAAGTGCGGTCTGTATCTTTGGCAATCTTATCGATCGGTTGACCGGTGTTTTTGGAGAGAATTTCTAAAGTACTTCTTTTATTGATCAGTACTTCTTGAGCTCTGATTTGAATATCTGTTGCTTGACCTCTTGTACCACTGCGAGGTTGATTGAGTACAATCGTAGCATGAGGTAAGCTAGCACGACAGCCTTTAGTTCCTGAGGAGAGAATCATAGCTGCTGTCCCCATAGCCTGACCGATACAAATAGTATGGACTGGAGGCTTAATGTAGTTTAAGGTGTCGCAAATAGCAAAAGCTTCGGTTTCATAACCATAGAAACCATATTCGGGATACCAAGGAGTACCCGTAGAATTGATGTAAAAATATATGGGTTTTTCTGCGTTATCAAATTGTAAGTAGAGCAGTTGAGCAATAATTAACTCAGTTACATCTATACCCGATCTTCGTTTTATGTCATCTGAAGAAAATAAGGGCATTCCCAGATAAACAATTCGCTCTTTTAGTAAGAGAGACTGTAAGTCTGGGGGTGGAGTTCGGTAAAAAGCATCTCCTCTGTAGGGAGCTTGAACAGCTTGGATTGATGAATTCATTGTATTTTTAACTACTGAGATAACTGAATTCTATTTTACGAAAATTACCCCATCGACGAATCTGGGAGCAAATAACTAAGAAAGTGAGCGAAACATAACAAAAAGATGTTTCTCCTCAATGTTGATTCTAGCTTATTGCTTATCTAAGTCTGCTATGGCTCGTCATCTTTTTTCGCCAACTCGGATGATTTTACGTAGCTAAAGAGGCTTATGCAGTCATAGCTTTACTCTTTTTTTATCTATATTTTTTTTATTTAATGCTATTTTAATCTACTAATTCTGAGTTTTTGCCAATTTACTTCCTTAAATTCAAAAACTATTATTTTAATTGAAAGGATTTATTTTAATAAATAAAACTTTAGATCACATTCAGTCCTGATTCAAATATGCGATCGAACAATAAAAGATAATTTATACTTGGCAAAAATAGGACGAACAATGAAAATCAAAACAATAAAACCAAAAGTAAAACCTAAAAAAAGATATCCAACAACGGATTTTTTGAAATTATCAAGTAGTTTTTTTGCCTTACTAGGAGGAGTGCTACTAGCATCTAATACAGATTTAAGTAAATATGGATTCATTTTTTTGGGAATGAGTTCTGTTCAAATGCTTTTCTCTAGCATCCTCATGAAAGATACGACTTTGATAGCTTATTCTGCTTCTTTATTTATATTTGTTGATAGTTTTGGAATTTATAAATGGTTACTAGTACAGTGAAATTAGATAGAGATTCGAGTATTTATAAATCCGCTCGGACTCTTAAATCTTGTCTGCAAAGCATTAATGGTGATGAACAATCAGACATTCCTTTTATGGTTTGGTTACTGGAAAATCCAGAGAGTATTTTTCCTTTACCTGGAAAAATAAATCTTTATAATCATGATTGTTTACATATTCTACTGGATCGAGGTATATCTTTGCTTGACGAGGCTTTTGTAGTCGGTTTTACCATGGGTAGCGATATTAAAACCAATCGATTTCATTTAGCAGTTTTTAAAATTTTATCTAATTTACTGTATCCCAAACAGTATAAGTTCGAGCGTCAACAATTTGAGCTATTGAAAATAGCGTTTGATTATGGCAGAAAACTTAAAGTAAAAAATATCAATCAGATAGACTTTAAAACTTATGAAAATAAAACAGTAGGGGAAATGAGAAAATTTTTGGGAATCGATCTAGAAGAAGTTAGACAATGTTTTACTTTTGTATAGTAATCCAAGTATTATTCCGTCAGGGTAAGCGCAAGAATCAATAAGGAGGGAGTATTATCAACAATATTAAGAACTAATGGCAATAGTCCTGAGTCAAGGCTTAATACGATCGTAATCCTTGCTCCATACCACATTTTGGCTCAATTTTTCTTGCGCTTACCCTAGTTATTCCGTGACTATTTAGCGGTCATTCGATAGCTGACAGCAAAGCGGAGCGCAATTTCTCAATCCAATTGGAGAGATTATCTCGGTCGAGACGATAACTTAAAGGATGAGCAATTAGTCTAGCTGTACTTTCGTAGAGAACATCAATTTCGATTAAACCATTTTCTTTAAGAGTACGACCAGTAGAAACCAAATCGACGATCGCCTCAGACATTCCTGTAATTGGCCCTAATTCTACTGAACCATACAAAGGTACTATTTCTACGGGTAAATCGATACTGCGAAAATAATCCCTGGCACAATTGACAGACTTAGACGCTACTCTGCCATGAGGAGGTAATTCCACCGAGCTTCGATAGGGACTGGTTTCGGGTACAGCTACAGACATCCGACAATAACCAAATTTGAGATCGGCTAAATTAGCCACTTCAGGCTGTTTCTCTCGCAGAACATCATAACCAACAATACCTAACTGCGCCTGACCGTATTCTACATAAACGGGAACATCTTGCGCTCTAACTAGTAGTCCTTTAGCTGTATTTGTAGGATCGCTAATTTGCAGTTGGCGATTGCTTTTATCTAGAAAAGCACTAAAATCTAAACCTACATTTTTAAACAAATTGATGCTATCAGTTAAGAGTGCGCCCTTGGGTAAGGCAATAGTAATCATGGACCAGAAAAACCTAATTGAAATCGATTAAGAGTAAAAATTACTGACTATGAACCAGCTTACCTTAGTTATTGGTATCAGTTACCAGTTACCAGGGAATTAATATCTGAAACTATTAGTAATACGGTTTGTAGCTTTTAGTTTTTAGCTTTTGTTTTATTGCCGATCGTTGGATAAAAAAGATAATAATTTTGGAGAGCGTATCCCAATCTAATGTAAGCGTCTGACGAATTTGATTCAGCAACGTTCTATCAACCATCAACAATTAACCAGCCAATGAAAATTCTTTTAGTTGATGATGAAGCAGAATTAACCGAGCCTTTAAGTCGAGTACTATCTCGCGAGGGTTATCAAGTAGAGGTGGCAGATAATGGTGCAAAGGGAAAAGAACTAGCCTTAAATAACAATTATGACTTACTAATTCTTGATTGGATGTTACCGCAACAATCTGGTATTGAACTTTGCCAGGAATTGCGCTCTCTTTCTATAACAACTCCTGTTTTATTTCTGACTGCTAAAGATACCATTGACGATCGCGTTCTCGGTTTAGATGCTGGGGCAGACGATTATCTCGTTAAACCTTTTGAGTTAAGAGAATTACTTGCTAGAGTCAGGGCTTTACTCAGACGATCGCCTAACTGGGAAACTCATACTTCCACAAAAACGGATACAACCAACGCGGAAAAAATAGAATCACCATTGACTCCCTTAAAAATAGCAGATTTAGAACTAGATAGTGAAAATCAACTAGTTTACCGTCAAGGAAAAGCTATTAGTTTGTCAGAAAAAGAAATTCAACTTCTAGAATTATTTATGCGTCATCCCGGACAGCTACTAACTCATCAAGAAATATATCAACATTTATGGAAAGATCATGAAAAACCAAGTAGTAATGTCTTAGCTGCTTTAATTAGACTTTTGAGGCGTAAAATAGAGACAAAATCCGAAAAACAGCTCATTCATACTGTTTATGGCAAAGGATATCGTTTTGGCGAATAAATTATTATTTGGTAACGAATTATACTTATAACTTTACAAGTATCCTACAGTTTAACATTTTGCAACATAAGTAATAAAATTTATATATATAGAAGAATCTTTTAATTATAAAGGGGGTGAGGTCTGTGTTTAAACCTATTCAAAATCGCCACCTCATGGTAGTCGATTTAACAGACAAAGTGAGCGCTGCTACTAATATTGCCAGAGAAAATCATGCAGCTCTTCGGTCTGGCTTTGTCGGTTTTCCACCCAATCCTCGGTGGAACACAACCAAATTCTGTGCTTGGCGAACTGGTTGTCAATGGCGAGATGCTTTGGCGCAAGGAACAATGATTGTCAGAGGGACAGATTCGATGTTAGTGCCAGCACTAGAAACAGAAGTGTACCCCGAAGAAGAAGAGCCTCCTAGTAGCAACTATGGGAAAAACTATTACTCAGTAAGAGTTCTGCAAGTAGCTTAATATCGTTAAAAATTGCTTTTTTTAACCATAAGGACGGCTAAAACCCAGCCAAATTAATCTAACTACAAGCCAGGCTAAAAGTCCGTATACGCCAAGAGCGACCAGAGTATTAATTTCTAACTGAAAATTACCTAAAGCAGGGGTAGGAAAAAGATCGAGAAAAGGAGCAATAAACGTTGCTGACAAGCCATAAATAAAACTAGCAAATTTGTTTTCTGGGTTAGCACCAAATAAACTCAATACTACTCTTATAAGTAATAAAACTATGAGTGCTCCAGTCAGATAGTAAATCACCTCAGTCAAACGCCTCAGTTTAGCATTCCAATTAACAGCAGCAAGACGACGCTCTTCTTCTTTCAGTCTGAGTTCATTATCCGATCGATGAGGTTCTTGAGTCATTTTTATTTTTCTCTTGGTCGACTTTCTCCCAATAAGGTTGACATCCTCCACTACAACTAATCATAATAAGAGTTTGTGTAAACTTTAGCTTATTAATAAACCCTTGGCTAATGTTATAGTAATCGGCGCCCAATGGGGCGACGAAGGAAAAGGAAAAATAACAGATTTACTGAGTCGTTCGGCAGATGTAGTTGTGCGCTCTCAAGGAGGAGTAAACGCTGGACACACTGTGGTGGTTCAGGGGCAAACATTTAAACTACATTTGATTCCCTCTGGTATTTTATATCCAGAAACCGAGTGTATTATTGGCTCAGGAACAGTAATCGATCCTCAAGTATTGATCGAAGAAATCGAGCAACTTAAAGCTCTAAATGTTTCTGTAGATAATCTCTTTATTTCTCAAACTGCTCACGTTACCATGCCCTATCATCGGCTGATCGATCGCGCAGCAGAAGAACGTAGGGGAGAATACAAAATAGGGACTACTGGAAGAGGAATAGGTCCAACCTATGCGGATAAGTCAGAACGTACTGGTATTCGCATCCTCGATTTAATGAATAGCGAGCATCTGCCTAAAAAATTAGCATGGGCAATCGACTATAAGAACGTCATTTTAGAAAAAATATATAATATAACTCCTTTAAAACCTGATGAAGTCATTGCTGAATACTTAAAATACGCTAATATTTTACGTCCTTTTGTAATCGATAGCTCTCTTAAGGTAGATGAAGCTGTAAGAGAAAAGAAAAATATTCTGTTTGAAGGAGCGCAGGGTACTTTACTAGATTTAGACCACGGTACCTATCCCTATGTTACTTCTTCTAACCCGATCGCCGGAGGAGCTTGTGTTGGCGCAGGAGTAGGTCCTACTATAATCGATCGCGTGATTGGTGTGGCTAAGGCTTATACTACCCGTGTTGGTGAAGGCCCTTTTCCTACCGAATTAAACGGAAGTGTAGGAACATTACTGTGCGACCGCGGTGCAGAATTTGGGACAACTACTGGTCGTCGTCGCCGTTGTGGTTGGTTTGATGCGATAATTGGTCGTTATGCCGTGCGCATTAATGGGTTAGATTGTCTGGCAATTACTAAACTAGATGTTCTCGACGAACTCGAGGAGATTAAAGTTTGTGTTGCCTATAAAGTTGATGGTCAAACTTGTCATCATTTTCCTAGCAACGCGAGTACATTTGCTCAATGCGAACCTATTTATAAAACTCTACCTGGTTGGCAACAACCTACCACTCATTGTCGTACCCTTAAAGACTTGCCCAAACAAGCACTAGATTATCTTAAGTTTTTAGCTGAGTTAATGGAAGTTCCGATCGCCATTGTTTCTCTTGGTGCGAGTCGCGACCAGACTATCATAGTAGAGGATCCTATTCACGGCCCTAAACGAGCATTGCTCGATCCGGATGGTAGCCCAGTGACTACTACTTAAGTTATCTCCCTCAATCAGTATGGTTGAAAGTTGTCTACAAGAGCTTTCAACCTTTGTGTCTTGTCATTGTCTCCTTATTAACCCTTTAAATTCCTTAATTATTAACTATTGAGTAAAAACTATGTCAATTACAATCGAATGCCAAAAAAGACCAGAAGGAAGTAAACCCAGAGCTTTGCGTCGTGAAGGCCTAATTCCTGCTGCTCTATACGGTCACAATGGTGCTGAGTCTGTTTCTCTGACTATGAAAAGCAAAGATGCACAAGTTCTACTACGAAACGCTGCGGTCAATAATACTCTAGTTGAGATTAATATTCCTGATATTTCTTGGAATGGTAGAGCAATTATTAGAGAAGTGCAAGCTCATCCTTGGAAAAAAACTTTACTACATCTAAGTTTCTTCTCTGTATCCGCTGGCGAAACTCTAGAATTAACTGTACCAGTTAATATTGTTGGCGAAGCTGCTGGAGTTAAAGAAGGTGGTGTTTTAGAACAAAGTTTGACTGAATTTAACATCATCTGCGTGCCTAAAAATATTCCTGATTCAATTGACATTGATGTTTCAACTTTTGAACTGGGTACTAATTTAACTGTGGGTGAAGTAGTATTACCTGAAGGAGTTACCGTGATGGAAGATCCCGAAAGAATCGTTTTTTCGATCGTTGCTCCATCAAAAATGGCTGGCAAGACTACAGAAGGAGGAGAAACAGAAGTCATTACAGCTGAATCTAGTCCAGAAGCTTAGATTTAGCAGGCGAAACCTTGAAAAAGCAGAAGGAAGAAATTTGGTTGGAGCGTGGACTCCAACTAAATTTTTTTTCGCCCTAGGTGGCTTGTACCTGGTTGGATAAGGCAGACTATTTCCTATTCCCTATTACCAATACAATAATCTAATTTAAAAAAAGCTAAGAGCTAAAAACAGTTATTTATACTCCTCACCGAACCACCATTTTGAAGTGTATTTTATTTTATAAACCCTACGGTGTACTGTGTCAGTTTACCGACCATAGTAGCGGAGCAAAAAAACGCCCAACTTTAAAAGATTATATCCCCATACCATCCATTTATCCTGTGGGAAGATTAGATTTAGATAGTGAAGGATTACTATTACTAACCGATCGTGGACGTTTGCAACATCGCCTTGCTCATCGTCAGTTTGCTCATCCTCGTACTTATTGGGTACAAGTAGAAAGAATTCCCGACCAGTTAGCTTTAAAGACTTTGCAAGAAGGGGTCAAAATTAAAGATTATTTTACTCGTAAAGCTCAGGTAAAAATACTACCAGAAGAACCATTTTTACCACCTAGAAACCCTCCCATTCGCGAACGGAAAAATATTCCTACTTGTTGGTTAGAAATTACTTTAACAGAAGGTAGAAATCGTCAAGTAAGACGCATGACTGCTGCGGTTGGTTTCCCTACTCTAAGATTAGTTAGAGTATCTATTGGTTTTGATAAACGCGCTCCTCATAAAAAATTTTGTCTAAATACTCTTCAACCTGGTCAATGGCGAGAATTAAGTACAGCAGAAATCAAAATGTTAAGTAAAATAATTTAAAATATTGAATATTTTTCATCAAATTTTAATATTAAAAAACAATATTTAATAGTTTTAAAATAAATTAGTAATTAGAAAACTAATTAAAAAAAAATATAAATAATTTAACTAAAAAATGCGTCTCAATTAAAATAGATGTAAATATACTTAAATATAAGCAAGTAATGACTTGCTGAGTTGAACACAATTCGACCGTAATAATACTAATGACAACTACGTTACGTAACCAAGAAAATTACACTACCTGGGAGCGATTTTGTCAGTGGGTTACTAGCACTAACAACCGCATTTATGTAGGTTGGTTTGGTGTTTTGATGATCCCTTGCCTATTATCTGCTACCATCTGCTTCATTATTGCTTTTATAGCAGCACCTCCCGTAGATATCGATGGTATCCGCGAGCCTGTTGCTGGTTCTTTGCTTTATGGCAATAACATTATTTCTGGTGCGGTAGTACCTTCATCTAATGCTATTGGTTTGCACTTCTATCCCATTTGGGAAGCTGCATCCTTAGATGAATGGCTTTACAATGGCGGTCCTTATCAGTTAATCATTTTCCATTTTCTAATTGGTGTTTTCTGCTGGATGGGTCGTCAGTGGGAACTAAGCTTCCGCTTAGGTATGCGTCCTTGGATTTGTGTAGCTTACAGTGCTCCTGTATCCGCAGCTACAGCAGTATTCCTCATCTACCCCTTAGGACAAGGTTCCTTCTCCGATGGAATGCCTCTAGGAATCTCTGGTACATTCAACTTCATGTTAGTGTTCCAAGCAGAGCATAATATTTTGATGCATCCCTTCCATATGTTGGGTGTAGCTGGTGTATTTGGTGGTGCTTTATTTTCCGCCATGCACGGTTCTTTGGTAACTTCTTCCTTAGTAAGAGAAACTACCGAAACTGAATCTCAAAACTATGGATACAAATTCGGTCAAGAAGAAGAAACTTACAATATCGTAGCTGCACACGGTTATTTTGGACGCTTAATTTTCCAATATGCTTCCTTTAACAATAGCCGTTCTTTACACTTCTTCTTAGGTGCATGGCCTGTAGTTGGTATCTGGTTTACTGCTATGGGAATTTCCACCATGGCCTTTAACCTTAACGGATTCAACTTCAATCAATCCATAATGGATTCAACTGGACATGTAATCAACACTTGGGCTGATGTGCTCAATCGCGCTAACCTTGGTTTTGAGGTAATGCACGAGCGTAATGCTCATAATTTCCCCTTAGATTTAGCAGCAGGAGAAGCAACTCCCGTAGCAATAAGCGCTCCTGCTATCAATGGGTAAATTACATTAAGTAAATACTGGCAATCAGTAAATACTTGGTAACATTTTTGATGACGCTCTTCTCGAGAAGGGCGTTTTTTTACTGAAACTATCTCTCAACATTATGGCAATATATATTGTTAATATTTAGATTAAGTGATCTACGTTATTGGCATTCTTAAACTTTAGGGTTGATAATTGTCTAAAAGACTGAGTATAAACTCGGTTTGCCTATTTTAACGGCTTAATTGAATCTTTAGTTTTTCTTGCGCCAAAATTATGCATATGTCCTCTGCTAAAATCCTGGTTGTAGACGACGATCCTGCAATTAGAAACCTAATATTTCGTTTTCTCAGCCAAAAAAATTATCAAGTTGAGTCAGCTGACGATGGACAGTCCGCATTAAAGATGTTTGACCAATTCAATCCAGATTTAGTTATTCTGGATGTCAATTTACCCGATGCCTTGGGTTATAACCTATGTGAAGACATGCAAGAGCGAACAGATGTATTTATTCTCATGCTGACTAGTCGTTCCGATGCTGCTGATAAAAAAGAAGGTTTTCTCAAAGGTGCAGATGATTATTTGACTAAGCCTTTTGATTTACAAGAACTAGAATATCGGGTCAAAGCAATTCTGAAGCGTCAGCGAACAGTTACAGCTTCGGAAAAACAACCTTTAATGTTTAATAACATGAGTATCGACCCAGTACGTCGAGAAGTAAAAATTAATAATGACTTGATTACGCTAACTGCTTTAGAGTTCGATCTACTTCACTTTTTAGCCAGTCGCCCCGGTCGTGTTTGGCGACGAGACGAACTAATTCAAAATGTCTGGGATTATGAGTATGTTGGCGACCAAAGAGTAGTTGACGTTCACATAGGTCAAATTCGTAAAAAAATCGAACTTGACGTTGCCGAACCCTCTTTTATCCAGACAGTTCGAGGAGTTGGTTATAAGTTTGAAGTAGAGCCTGAAACCAGTGAAGTAAAGCAATAATCAAACATAATATTTTGGGTTATCCTGGTTCTGAAGGGGTAGGAGAATTTTCCTCCTCTTTAGCAGCTTTTTCTGGAGTATTGTTTTTTCCTTCTAACTCCGCGCTCATTTTGATTGATTCTTCTATTTGTTGAGCTTCTCGTTTAAATTCATTTTCAAATTCTTTGGAAGCATCTTGAAAACTACGAATAGCTTTGCCAAGACTACGTCCAATTTCTGGTAATTTTTTGGGTCCAAACACCAGTAAAGCCACAATCATAATTAGAGCCATTTCTGGTAAACCAATACCAAAGATATTCATGTTGAGATATCCTGCTTAATTTCTTTAGTTATATTTATTGCCTGAGAAAAAACCCCGACAAAACGGGGGTATTTTTCTTAATCTATTATTATTATGAGCTATGAGGTGATGAGCCTTAACGACCCAAACTAGTCCAATCCACATCAACTCCTTCTAATATTAGTGAAGAGTTGTAAAGTTGCAGAATAATTAACAGAAAAACAAGAAATAAGAGCATAAATACTCCCATCAAAGGAGTAGTTCCCCAACCAGGAGCAACTTTACCATATTCTGAATTTAAAGGTTTGAGGACATCTCCCAAACGAGTACGCTGTGTCATAATCCACCAAATAGTCTATCTAAGCTAATTTTCGTAATCTTCTGTAATATTATAAAGGAAGAGTAATCATTATTTATCTGACTTATGGAACCTGCAATAGTTCTTAGCATCACTATCGGCGCGATCGTAGTCGCCATTACTGGCTATTCAATTTATACAGCTTTTGGTCCACCATCGGCTGAATTAAGCGATCCGTTTGAGGATCATGAAGATTAAATGCTAAGCAACAATTAATAAAAGAGTGGAAAGTCTTCCACTCCTATTTTTTGTCAAGCCATTATTAAAAATGCTTTGTAGCTGAGATAATCAACTGGTGAATTATACATAATGAGTCGATCGATTGCGGAAGCTTCCCCTAATTGCTGGAAAAATGTACGTCTAATTGCTACCGATATGGATGGAACACTTACCAGGGAGGGAAAATTTACAGCCGAACTTTTACAGAGTTTAGAAAAAATCGCCCAAACGGAGATAGATGTAATTATCGTTACGGGGCGTTCCGCGGGTTGGGTTGAGGCAGTCGCCCACTATTTACCCGTTCAAGGTGCGATCGCCGAAAATGGCGGTCTTTTTTATGATAATCAATTTCTGACTAGTAGATTAACCACAGCAATAGACAATATTGATTTACATCGTCAGAGACTAGCTCAAACTTTCCAACTGTTACAATCTAAATTTCCTCATCTTAAAGAATCAAGGGATAATCGTTTTCGTCTTACTGACTGGACTTTTGATGTAGCAGAATTAACCACCACAGAATTAGAACTGATAGATAATATCTGCCAACAAGAAGGTTGGAGTTTTACCTACAGTACCGTACAGTGCCACATTAAACCTTTAGGACAAGATAAAGCGATCGCTTTAAAATCTGTTTTAAGTCAATATTTTCCTCAGCTACAATCGACACAAGTAGTAACAGTAGGCGATAGTCCTAACGATGAATCTCTATTTGAGGCTAGTCAATTTCCTTTCTCTGTGGGTGTCGCTAATGTCTTACACTACCGAGAACAATTACAACATCAGCCGACTTATGTTACCAGTAAAGCAGAAGTAGAAGGATTTAGGGAATTAGTAGAGTTGATATGCCAGCAAATTTAGAAAACCTAGAGTGCCATATCATTTAAAACTTAAAGACAGTGCGAATCGTTCCTACATAGATGGTCTCGTTATCATTATCTCCTTCGGGATTAATTACAACTAGCAAACCAGGATTAATACTAATATTATCCGTCACGGGATAACGATAAAATCCTTCTAAATGCCACGGGATATCTTTATTTTCAGGATTACTATCATTGCTGGTCACTCTTGGGGGATTACCAATTACTAACCCAGCTAGACTTCCTTCTTTACCAAAATCTGGAACACCCAAAGTAATAGCCCAATTAAAAATTGTTGCCTCATCATCCTGTTCTACATTAGCACCGTTGAAACCAACACCATTAGTTTCTGCGTTAGCCAAAGTCAAGCCAACCCAACCCGACAGTGTAACAGCTGAACTAATATGAAAGCTTGATTGAACCCCAAAATGATCGGTAGAAGTGGCAACTTGACCAAAAGGGGTGTTTGCCAGTCGGCTTCCTGTCAACCCTGAAACAAAGGCTTGACCTTGAGGATAGTAAGCACGGACATAGGTTAAACCTATATCGAGATTGTCAATAGGCTTGACAGCTAATTGTCCTAAAGCAGCGTAAGAACCATTAAACAATCCATTACCCTCATCAGAATTGTTAGCATTTCTCGCTAGATATCCTAAAGTCAGACTCACAGAGTCGCTAAAGTCATACACAGCAGTTACACCTGTACCTCCAGCCCCTTGAATATAAATGGGATTGAACCGTCCAAAACGAGATATAGAACCAGTTATAGGGCTAGCAAAAAGTTTGTTGAAGTTATTAGAAGCATTGAGATTAAAACGACCTCTGGTAGCGTCAACGTGAAAGCGCAGTTTTTCTGTCACTGGAAAACGGTAAAACAGTTTACCAATTACCAGAGAGTTATTGGTATTGCGTTCAAAGGCGAGACGAGTCATATTCGTCCCCGTAACATTTGTGCCAAAAGGAACGGTATTGAGAGCATCTAAACGGACTTGCAATAAATCTTTGCCCGTAAAGGTGGTATTAAAATTGAGGCGCACTCGATTGTTAAAGACGATTTGGTCTTCTATATCCTCCCCACTACTATTAGCTTTTTCGTTTCCAAAAGCTCCACTGGCACTAAAAACAGCCTCCCCTATCAGTTTAGTAGTAGTGGAAAACTGACTGTCTTCGAGAAAAGCCGTACGACCCTCTAAGTTATCTAATCTAGTCCCTATGGTGGCTAGTTCCGCTTCAAATTCTCGGACAAGGCGTTGCAAAGTTAAGATGTCTTCTTCTAATACAGTTTCACTAGCAGCAATCAACCGTTCTATTTGTTGTAAACAGGAATTTAAACCAGCAGCAAATTCATAGCGAGTAATTACTCGTTCTCCTTGGTAAGTACCATTGGGAAAACCAGCAATACAATTGTAACGCTCGATTAAACTCCGTAATGCTTCATAAGCCCAATCTTCTGGGGAAACATCTCGCAGTTGAAAAACGGAATTAATTTGTGCTGATGGTTGTAATGTTGGGGAATATTGATATTCCAGTTGCTCGAGTAAAATTTTTTCTGGGCTAGAATCTTGTATCGAGTTTTTTAGTTCAATTTCGCTAGCGATCGCTTTATTATCAAGACCAGAAATCCAAGACAAAACGAGGGAGCTGAGTCCCAAAATAGTCCACTGATTTTTTAACATTATTGACTCATCACACCTAAGTTCAATGTTTTTAGCAAAATACTAAAAACTGAGAATTGTTTTCTATCGAGATAGTCTAAAAAACAAAAACAGCCTGAGTCAAAAGACAACTGGTCACAGTCGGTTCTAAAACTCTCCTTAGTCACTGTAGAACGATAAATAGTATAAGTTTGACGTTCTGTCTTTTGACAAAAAGATAATTTTTATACGAGCATTACTAAGATTAATGAGGATATCAATCAAAAATCCCATGAACCCAACTTTGTGGAGTAAAAATCCTCTGCGTCCTTTGCAACTTATTTTGCCTGAGCTAGTTGGTTTAGGTATCTTTTTAATTTTATGGCAGTTGGGGGCGATGCACTATGGCTCTATAGTTTTACCTTCCCCCTGGGAAACAGGGCTAGCTATCTGGCGTTTGGCTACAACGGGAAAATTAGAAAATGCTCTTTTAATTACTAGTTTTCATTTGCTGGCTGCTTTCACTCTTGCTCTCTTACTAGGAGTTATTTTAGGCATTGTAGCAGGTATTAAATTGTGGTTTAAAAAGGCAATTAGCCCCATTATTAGCGCACTCCAGGGTATTCCTCCTATTGCTTGGATTGTCCTGGCTTTGCTGTGGTTTGGTACTGGCAATGGAGTGCCCATTTTTACTATTACAGTGACTACTTTACCCATTATATTTTTGGGTGCAGTAGAAGCCATACAAACTTTTCCTACTCCTTTGTTAGAAATGGCTAGTCTGTTTCGCACGCCTCAAAATATGCT
>JAAUYH010204198.1_pt1 | contig 22339 bp, 22 predicted proteins | sample 7278061 | NCBI WGS metagenome assembly JAAUYH01 (sample SAMN14350203, study PRJNA611818) | marine sediment metagenome | isolation source: surface marine sediment (0.6m) | place: French Polynesia: Moorea | collected 2018-08 | reverse complement strand
TCGACGTAGAGAACGTGCTGGATGAGATATTCTCCAGCTTTTGTATTGGGAAATAGACAGAGGTGTTTCACGTGAAACATCAGGACGCAGATGTAATCGTTGTTGGCGGCGGGCATGCGGGAACGGAGGCCGCTCACGCCGCCGCGCGCCGTGGAGCGCGCGTTGTTTTGGTGACACTGTCGTTCGACGGTATTGGCGTCATGTCGTGCAATCCGGCGATTGGGGGCCTTGGAAAAGGGCATCTCGTTCGGGAGATCGATGCGTTGGATGGCGTCATGGGCCGTGTGTCCGACAAGGCAGGCATTCAATTTCGTCTTTTGAACCGACGAAAGGGCCCCGCTGTTCAAGGTCCACGGGCGCAGGCGGATCGGAACCTTTATCGCGCGGCGATGCAGGCAGAGATGTCTCATCCGAATATTCAGATCGTTGAAGGCGAAGTCGTTGATCTTGTCATGGTAGGCGACCGGGTCTCGGGCATCGTCCTTGCGGATGGGTCGAAGATTGCGGCGAGGGCCGCCGTATTGACAACGGGCACTTTTCTGCGCGGCGTTATTCATATCGGGGACGAGTCACGGCCGGGTGGGCGCATCGGTGACGCGCCGTCGGTAAGGTTGGCCGAGCGGATCGATGATATGGGTTTGCCCCTGGGTCGGTTGAAGACCGGAACACCGCCCAGGCTGATCAGCCAAAGCATCGACTGGGACGCGCTGGAGATGCAGCCAGGCGATGAGGATCCGACGTTGATGTCGTTTCTTTCGAATGGCGTTCATGCCCGCCAGGTGTCGTGCGGTATCACGCATACAAATCCGGAAACACATGAAATTGTTCGCGAGAACTTGTCGCGATCAGCGATGTATGGCGGCCATATCGAAGGGGTCGGGCCTCGATACTGTCCGTCGATTGAAGACAAGATCGTACGGTTCGCGGACAAATCCTCGCATCAGGTCTTCTTGGAGCCCGAGAGTTTGACGACAGATCTGGTGTATCCGAACGGGATTTCGACGTCTTTGCCCGCGGATGTGCAGGAGAAGTACGTTCATTCGATTGTCGGGCTGGAGAATGCCGAGATCGCGCAGCCGGGGTATGCAATCGAGTATGACTACGTTGACCCCCGCTCGTTGACTTCGTCCTTGAAGGTTCAGGGTGTCGATGGGTTTTATCTCGCAGGTCAGATAAACGGGACAACCGGGTACGAGGAAGCGGCGGCACAAGGGCTTGTGGCGGGTTTGAATGCGGCTGGTGATGCTTTGGGACTCGAGACCCCACGGTTTGGTCGTGATACGTCCTATATCGGCGTCATGTTGGACGACCTGACGACCCGTGGTGTCAGCGAGCCATATCGCATGTTCACCTCACGCGCAGAGTACCGGCTATCGCTTCGTGCCGACAATGCGGATCAACGCCTGACTCCTTTGGGCATTGCGTTGGGGTGTGTCGGGGAAGAGCGCCGGGCCGTGTTCGATGCGAAGATAGACGCCTTGGAAGCGGGGCGCGCGCGGCTGGAGGCGCAATTTGTTTCAGCTACGGACGCCGCGAACGCCGGGGTGAAGATTGCGGCGGACGGTCCAAAACGCAGTTTATACAATCTTCTGTCGTTCGCGGATGTGGGCTTTGAGGTCCTTCAGGGGTTCGACCCCGATTTGTCTCTGGCAGACGAGGTGAAGGATCAACTGAAGCGCGATGCACTTTATGCGCAGTATATCGAGCGTCAGTCGCGCGATGTGGAGCGGTTGAAGCGCGATGAGGCCCATGCGATCCCGCCTGATTTTGACTTTGAGTCACTGACAGGATTGTCAAATGAGCTTCGTCAGAAGCTTTGTGCGGCGCAGCCCGAGACATTGGGTCAGGCAGGTCGGGTGGAGGGTATGACGCCTGCGGCTTTGACCCTGATCCTCGCCAAGTTGCGACAGCGAGATCGCAAGCGCGCATGAACAAGGCCGAGTTTGTCGAGAGGCTCGATGTTTCACGTGAAACACTCGAGCGATTGGAAGTTTATGAGTCAGTTCTATCCAAGTGGAACCCGCGCATAAACCTCGTTTCGGCGGCAACGATGGCCGATTTGTGGAGCCGCCATTTTTTAGATTCGGCACAGCTGTTTGCTCTGGGGAGACATGCACGCCATTGGGCTGACCTCGGCTCCGGTGGCGGTTTTCCTGGTGCTGTGGTTGGCATTTTGGCGAACGAGCGGGCACCCGAGATGAAGGTGACCCTGGTCGAAGCCGATCAACGCAAGGCGGCGTTTCTAAGGACAGTTGCGCGAGAGACTGGAGTGTCGTTTCGCGTTATCGCCAAACGGATTGAGCAGGCGGAGCCTTTGGGCGCTGATGTGATCTCGGCGCGAGCGCTTGCGCCCCTGAATTTGCTGCTTGAGTTCGCCGATCGGCACCTGGCCCCCGGTGGAACAGCGCTTTTCCTTAAAGGGGAAAATGCCGATGCTGAAATCAAACAGGCGCTTGAAGAATGGCGGTTCGACTGCGAAAAGCACCCAAGCGCGACCGACGCACATGCGAAGATCTTGAAGCTAGGAGCCATCGAACGTGTCTGATCCCACGCGTCCCCAACAGCCCCGCATTATTTCCGTTGCCAACCAGAAAGGTGGCGTTGGAAAAACAACGACAGCCATCAACCTTGGAGCGGCGCTGGCGGATGAGGGGCATAACGTGCTGCTGGTCGATCTTGATCCCCAGGGGAACGCGTCGACCGGTTTGGGGGTTTTGCCTGAAGACCGCGAATTCACGACGTATGACTTACTGCTGGAAGATGTCGAACTGACAAAGGTTATCCGCAAGACATCGATCGACGGTTTGCTTTTGGCGCCGTCGACGACCGATCTAAGTTCGGCCGATATCGAGATGATGTCGATCGAGAAGCGCAGCTATCTGCTTTATGATGCGCTGCATCAGCCGAGCATCGATGTGTACGAACTGGACTATATACTGATCGACTGCCCGCCATCGCTTAGTCTTTTGACAATAAATGCCATGGTAGCTTCCGACTCGGTGCTGATACCGTTGCAAAGTGAGTTCTTTGCGTTGGAAGGTTTGTCACAGTTGATGCTGACCGTGCGACAGGTTCGGCAGAGTGCAAACCCCGACCTTCGGATCGAGGGCGTCTTGCTGACGATGTATGACGGACGGAACAACTTGAGCCAACAAGTCGAACAGGATGCGCGGGATACTCTGGGTGCGTTGGTTTACAAGACGGTTGTTCCCCGGAACGTCCGCATTTCGGAAGCGCCATCGTATTCGGTTCCGGTTATTCGGTATGATCCTGCCTCTAAAGGTGCAGTTGCCTATCGCAAGTTGGCACAAGAAATGGTAGGCAAAGAAATGGAAACTACACCATAGAGTAGGGTAGAAGAATGGCGAAACCGGAGCGTCGAGGATTGGGTCGCGGACTATCGGCCCTTATGGCGGATGTCGAAAGCGAAGCGCCAGCCAATGATGCAAGCCCCTCGGCGCGGAAGGCTGAAACCACCATTGACATCGCGTTGATTTCCCCAAATCCGGATCAGCCGCGCCGCCATTTCTCGGACGACGCGCTGTCCGAGCTGGCAAACTCGATCCGCGAGAAAGGGATCATTCAGCCGCTTATTCTTCGTCAGAACCCACGCGACGCCAGCGCGTATGAGATCGTCGCCGGAGAAAGGCGTTGGCGCGCTGCGCAGCGTGCGCAACTTCACGAAGTTCCGGCAATCATTCGAGAACTGGATGACGTCGAGGTTCTTGAGTTGGCGCTGATCGAGAATATCCAGCGGGACGATCTGAACGCCATCGAAGAAGCCCAAGCATATCGTCAGTTGATGGACCGGTTCGGGCACACGCAAGAAAAGTTGGCCGAGGCCCTGGGAAAGAGCCGTAGTCATATCGCCAACCTTTTGCGCCTTCTGAACCTGCCGCAGCCGGTCTTGAATATGGTGGTCGAGGGCACTTTGTCCGCGGGACATGCACGCGCCATTCTGACGTCGGACGATCCTTTGTCGCTGGCTCGGTTGATCGCCAAGAAGGGAATGTCCGTTCGTGATGCCGAGAAGCTTGCCAAGGGCGGTGATGCCAAACCGGCGTCACCGAGCCCGGCACCAAAGAAGGATGCCGACACGCAGATGCTCGAGAAAGATCTGAAAGCTGCGCTGGGCATGGCGGTGAGCATCGATCATCCGGCCGGGTCCGAGAGCGGTAGCCTAACCATCCGCTACAAGTCACTTGAGCAACTGGACGAAGTCTGTCGCCGGTTGTCAGCTGTCGATGGCGGTAAGGTTTAGGTCAGGATTTCGCGCAGGACGGCGTTCAGGAGCAAACGGCCGCTATCCGTGGTGCTGACGCGGCCATTGATCATCTTGAGTTGGCCGGAATCACATAAAATATTGATTTTATTGCGATATTTTTGAAACTTACTATCCGAGACACCCTCGGTGAGGCGCAAACCCATCATCAAGTGCTCTTCGTCGGCTTCTTCGGGTGACAGAGTTTCAACATGTCTGTCGCCAGAGCCTTTGCCGACTCGGCTTAGCCAGTCGGTTGGCATCGGATATGCCTCGGTCGCCTGACGACGGCCGTTCCGCGTGTACCGACCATGTGCACCCGGGCCAACTCCGATCCAGTCGTGACCGCGCCAATAGATCAGGTTGTGCTGCGACTCGTGCCCAGGCCGGGCGTGATTGGACACCTCATAGGCCGGTAGACCGGCATCAGCGGTCATGTACTGCGTCAGCTCGAACATCTCGGTCGAGACAATCTCGTCCGGGAGGCCGTGTAGACGACCGCTAGCAAACCGATCACCGAAAGCCGTGCCAGGTTCGATTGTTAATTGGTACAAGGACAGATGGCCGTCAGCCATCGCAAGCGCTTGTGCGAGTTCTTTTTCCCAATCGGATGTGCTTTGGTGCTGCCGGGCATAGATCAGATCGAAAGACACCCGCGGGAAAACCTGTTTGCCCAGTTCGACCGCGCGGATGGCTTCTTTTGCGGAATGCAGTCGACCAAGTGTTTTCAAATCGACATCGTTCAGGGCTTGAACGCCGATGGACACGCGATTGACGCCCAATGCGGCGTAGCTTTTGAACCGATCGGCTTCGACGGAGGTTGGATTGGCCTCTAGTGTGATTTCGATTTGGTTCGAGAATCTCCAGGCTGACTGTGCCGATGCAAGGATTGCTTCAACCGTTTCGGGATCCATCAGGCTGGGCGTGCCGCCGCCGAAGTAGATCGTGTCGAGCGTACGGTCCGGAAACAAGTCACTAACCCGGGCGATTTCGGCCTGAAACGCCTTGCGCCACTCGCCCTGATCGACAGTAGGCACCACATGACTGTTGAAGTCGCAATATGGGCACTTTGCCTGACAAAAGGGCCAATGGACGTAAAGCCCTAGCCCTTTGCGGTCAGTCATTGGCGAAGACGACCTTCAGTTTCTTGAAGGCGTCGGCGCGGTGGCTGATGCGGTTCTTTTCCCAGCGGTCCATTTCGCCAAATGTGATGTCGTAGCCGTCGGGTGTGAAGATGGGGTCGTATCCGTGGCCTTGGTCACCGCGCATGGGCCAAGTGAACGTGCCATCGACCTTTCCTGCGAAAACCTCGTCATGCCCGTCCGGCCAGGCCAAGACGAAGGTGCAGCAGAACCGACAGGTCCATGGGTGTGGCGCATTTCGTTCAGTGAGTTCGTTGTGGCTGCGTGTCATGGCCATGACGAAATCCCGTCCGTTGCCGGTTTCCGCCCAATCGGCGGTATAGACGCCTGGTGCACCGTCGAGGCCGTCGATTTCTATCCCGGAGTCGTCGGCCAAGGCCGGAAGTCCGGTTGCCTTCGCTGCAGCATGGGCCTTAATGCGGGCGTTTTCGACAAAGGTGGACCCGGTTTCAGGGGGCTCCGGCAAGTTTCGTTCAGCGGCACCGATCACGGAAATCCCGAGATCGGAAAGCAGATCGGCAACCTCTTCAAGTTTCCCGGCATTATGCGTTGCCACCAGAAGTTCCTTACCGGCGAACTTCCGCATCAGTTCGTCGAGCCTTTCTGGGCTTCGACCAATTGATCGACCCCGGCTTCGGCCAGGTCCAGAAGCGTCGCCATTTCGTCGCGGGAATACGTGGCGCCTTCGGCAGACATTTGCACTTCGATCAGGCGGCGTGAGCCGGTCAGCACGAAGTTGCCGTCGACACCAGCTTCACTGTCTTCGGGGTAGTCGAGGTCGAGCACGGGCTGGCCGGCGTAGATGCCGCAAGAGACGGCTGCGACATGATCGGTGATCGGATCGGACGAAATCACATCGCTGGCCAATAGTTTGTTCACCGCAAGCCGCAACGCGACCCATCCGCCGGTGATGGACGCGCAGCGCGTTCCACCATCGGCTTGAATCACGTCGCAATCGATGACGATCTGGCGCTCGCCAAGGGCGGGCCGGTCAACGCAGGCACGCAGGCTGCGACCGATAAGACGCTGAATTTCCTGGGTGCGTCCCGATTGGCCGGCTTTCGCTTCGCGCCGACTTCGGGTGTGGGTGGAACGCGGCAGCATGCCATATTCGGCTGTGACCCACCCAAGGCCCGAATTCTTCATCCAGGGCGGCACGCGCTCATCTATCGAAGCTGTGCACAGCACATGCGTGTCGCCGCATTTGATCAGGCAGGAGCCCTCGGCGTGACGAGTCACATCTGTTTCGATCGAGATCGGCCGCATCTCGGCGGTTTCGCGCCCCGAAGGTCTCATTGCATCACCTCTTGCTAACGAAGTGGGTGATAGTCGGGGTGTGAAACCGCTTCAACCATGATTGACGAGCTTCCTGTATTTCCTTTAATTGGACGATCCCAACAAAGCCTGCTTTCGATGAACGACACCGGGAAAATTCTGGAGGAACTGAACGACCGCTCGCGCGAGGTATTTCGGCGGGTGGTTGAAGGGTATCTGGAATCAGGCGGTCCCGTCGGATCGCGCACGCTGACGCGCGAGATGAGCGAAAAAGTCAGCGCGGCGACGGTGCGAAATGTCATGCAGGATTTGGAGTATCTTGGGCTGTTGGCCGCGCCGCATGTGTCGGCAGGGCGTATTCCGACCGAGGTGGGGCTTCGCTTGTTTGTTGATGGCATTATGGAGGTTGGCGATCCCGACGCTTCGGACCGGGATGCCATTGAGAAGCGACTGACCGACAACGATACCGATGTGACGGGAATACTAGACCGTGTCGGTTCTGCGCTTTCGGGTGTGACCCACGGGGCGAGTCTGGTTCTCGCGCCGAAACATGAGGCGCCCATCAAGCACATCGAGTTTGTCAGCCTTGCTGCTGATCGGGCCTTGGTTGTGCTGGTTTTCGCGGATGGGCATGTTGAAAACCGCGTGTTTCAGCCGCCGATGGGGCAAACACCCTCTTCGTTCCGCGAGGCGGCCAATTTCCTGAATTCGATTGTCCAGGGTCATACTTTGTCCGAGTTGGGGGATGTGGTGCGAAAAGAGATCGCAAGCCGCCGGCAAGAACTGGACACCCTGGCGCGCGACCTTGTCGAAAGCGGCGCCGCGTTCTGGGAGAACGAAGGCACGAGCTATGAGCGTTTGATCGTCAGGGGACGATCGAATCTGTTGGCCGACAGTGCTGAAGAGGAAGAGCTTGAACGTATTCGTCAGCTGTTCGACGACCTTGAGCGCAAGCGCGATATTGCCGAATTCCTTGAACTGACTGAAGACGGCGAAGGTGTGCGGATTTTTATCGGGTCCGAGAACAAGCTTTTCTCACTTTCGGGTTCCTCTTTGGTGGTGTCTCCATATATGAACGCTGATCGAAAGATTATCGGTGCTGTCGGAGTGATCGGACCGACACGACTGAATTACGGACGGATCGTACCGATTGTCGACTATACGGCCCAGTTGGTAGGGCGCTTGATTGCAGATCGAGGATAGCAATGAGTGATGCAGAGGCAAAGAAACCCGCAGCTGAAGAAGACCTGATCGACATTACCGATCCGGAGTCTTTGGAAGAAGTCGACACGGACGAGATGATTTTGACGCTTCAGGCCGAGCGGGATGCATTGCAGGACAAGTTCATGCGTACCTTGGCTGATGCCGAGAACTCGCGCAAGCGGTCCGAGCGCGATCGGCGGGAGGCAGAACAGTATGGCGGGTCGAAGCTTGCGCGTGATTTGCTGCCCGTCTTTGACAACATGAAGCGTGCGGTCGCTGCCGTTCCGGAAGAGATGCGCGAGACGAACAAGGCGATGATCGAAGGCGTCGAGTTGACGATGCGCGAGCTGATCAACGTCTTCAAGAAACACGGGATCGAGCCGATCTCGCCCGAGGTTGGCGACAAGTTTGATCCGCAGTTGCACGAAGCGATGTTCGAGGCCCCGCTTCCAGGCACGCAGACCGGCGACATCATTCAGGTCGAAGCTGACGGCTTCATGCTGCACGACCGGCTGTTGCGTCCCGCGCGCGTGGGTGTCAGTTCGATGCCTGCGTCTTGACCAGGGTTTTCAACTCGTAAATCAGCGTCAAAGCTTCGCGAGGTGTCAGATCGTCGGGCAGGACATCCGCCAATTTTGTCTCTAACTCGGACGTTTTTGCCGTTTTCGCGGGTGCCTCCGGTATCGCGGAAAAGAGCGGAAGATCGTCGATCAGCGCCTTCTGTCGCGCCTGACCCTCGCGTTCACCTTTTTCGAGAGCATCCAGCACGACCCGGGCGCGGGCGATGACGGTGTCTGGAAGGCCGGCGAGCCGTGCGACTTGAACGCCGTAGCTTCTGTCGGCGGCACCTTCGCGCACTTCGTGCAGGAAGATCACCTCGCCTTCCCATTCCTTGACAGCGACCGTGGCGTTGCCGGCATTATCGAGCCGGTCGGCGAGTTCCGTCATCTCGTGATAGTGCGTCGCGAAGAGCGCGCGGCATTTGTTGACGTCGTGCAGATGCTCCAGCGTTGCCCAGTCGATGGAGAGACCATCATAGGTGGCCGTGCCGCGTCCGATTTCGTCCAGAATGACCAGCGCGTGATCGTCCGCCTGGTTCAGGATCGCGGCGGTTTCCACCATTTCGACCATGAAGGTCGATCTGCCGCGTGCAAGATCGTCGGCGGCACCCACACGACTGAAGATCTGGCTGACAAGACCGATATGTGCGGACTTGGCAGGCACGAAGCTTCCCGCTTGTGCCAAAAGAGCGATCAGCGCGTTCTGACGCAGATAGGTCGACTTGCCGGCCATGTTTGGGCCGGTGAGGAGCGTGATGCGGCCGCCTTTGTCCGCCGTCAAAGAGCAGTCGTTCGCAATGAACGGTGTGCCGCCGTCGCGTCTCAGCGCGGCTTCGACCACGGGGTGGCGCCCGCTCTCGATGACGAAAGCCCGGCTGTCGTCGATCGTGGGTTCGCACCACTGATCCGACCGGGCGATATCGGCGAAGCCCTGGCTCACATCAAGCTCTGCAAGGCTTCGTGCGGCATCGCCCAATGCGGCCTGCACCTCCAGAATTGCGGATTTCAGCCTTTCGTAGAGACGTTTTTCGATCTCTAAGGCTCTTGCGCCAGCGTTCAGGATCTTCGTTTCAAGCTCGGAGAGCTCGAGTGTTGTGAAACGGACGGCATTCGCAGTTGTCTGGCGGTGAATGTAGCGTTCCGAGAGGCCAAGCATCTTCTCGGCATGGGTTGCGGTGGTTTCGATGAAATAGCCGAGAACGTTGTTGTGCTTGATCTTGAGCGATGAAACGGCCGTTTCCTTGGCGTAATCCGCCTGGAGGCCTGCGATGACGCTTCGCCCTTCGTCGCGGAGACTTCGAGCCTCGTCCAGATCGGCTTCAAAGCCGGCTGCGATGAAACCACCGTCACGAGCAAGAAGCGGCGGTTCGGCAACAAGGGCGTCCTCCAGAAGCGCATTCAGGTCATCAAAACCGGAGAGGCGCTTGGCGTGCGCGGGCGCGAGGTTTCTTAGCGCTGGCATCTCGCCTAGCGCGTTACGGATCGCCGCCAAGTCGCGCGGTCCGCCGCGGTCAAGCGCCAGACGGGAGAGCGCGCGTTCTATGTCGGGACATCTCTTTAGTGCGTCGCGGATGTCATTGGCCGTTTCGGGGTCATCGAATAACCATCTGACCGCTGCTATGCGGTCCTGGATAGTAGCCAGGTTGCGCGATGGGGAAGAGATGCGCCGTTCCAGCAAGCGTCCGCCAGCCGCCGTGACGGTTCGGTCGATGGCGTTCAGCAGGGAGCCTTCGCGTCCACCTGACAAGGCTTGTGTAAGTTCAAGGTTGCGGCGCGTGGCGGCATCGATCTGAACGGTGCCCGTGACAGCCTCGCGGATCGGCGGTCGCAGAAGTGGCAGGTTCCCTTTCTGGGTCAGATCCAGGTAGTCGATCAGAGCACCCAAGGCCGAGACCTCGGCGCGGCCAAACGTGCCATAGGCGTCCAGGCTTTCGACATGCCAAAGATCGCAAAGTCGTTTTTCGGCAGATTGACTGTCAAATACCGCGCCGGGAAGCGGTGTGACGGACACGCCTAAATCAGTCTCTAAATCGGAGAATTCAGCGAAACTCGCCTCTGATAAGATGACCTCCTTGGGACCTAGCCGCGCGAGTTCTGGCCCAAACCTAACGGGCTCGATCGGCAGCACGCGAAGCTCGCCAGTTGATATGTCGGCCCAGGCTATTGCGCCGTCGCCACGCACGTGCGCCAGCGCGGCCAGGTAGTTGTGGCGCCGCGCCTCGAGCAGAGACTCTTCGGTCAGGGTACCGGGTGTGACCAATCGGACGACGCCACGTTTCACGACGGCCTTGGAGCCGCGCTTTTTGGCTTCGCTCGGGTCTTCGAGTTGCTCGCAAACGGCGACACGGAAGCCTTTGCGGATCAGCGTCAGCAGGTAGCCGTCTGCGGAATGGACCGGTACGCCGCACATGGGGATGTCTTCGCCAAGGTGCTTGCCGCGTTTCGTGAGCGCGATGTCAAGCGCTTCGGCAGCCGCGACGGCATCGTCGAAGAACAATTCGTAGAAATCGCCCATTCGATAGAAAAGAAGCGCATCCTTGTGCGCTTCCTTGATTTCCAAAAACTGCGCCATCATCGGGGTGACGGCGGCGTTGGCCGTGCTCACTGCTCACTCCCCCAAGTGTTTTGCCAAGACTAACGGCCGAGGCCCTTGGGGGAAAGCCGAAACCTTAACTGGCGAAGGGCGCGGCGCTGCCCCAGAGGCGGCGTACCTTCTTGTCGCGGCCGCAGGCGCTGCGATAGAACTTATAGGCGTTTGCCTTGGTTTTCGGACCGCGCCGTGTGATCACAACCTCGGACGACTTGTAGTAGTCCTGGTGATAGGCCTCGGCGTTGTAGAAGCGTCCGGCGTTCAAGATCGGCGTTACGATCTTGCGTCCAAGTTCTTTCTCGGCTTCAGCTTTTGCCTTTTCGGCTGCCGCGCGTTCGGCAGCGTTTGTCACAAAGATAGCAGTTCGATAGCTGTTGCCGCGGTCGCAGAACTGACCGCCCGCGTCGGTGGGGTCGATGGAGCGGAAGAACAGGTGAAGCAGACGTTCGTAGCTGACGGTGGAGTTGTTGTAGCGGATTTCGACCGCTTCATAATGACCCGTGCCGCCCTTGGTGACCTGCTTATAGGTCGGGTTCGCGGTTTTGCCGCCGGTGTAGCCTGAAACAACTTCGCTGACGCCTTTCACCTTTTCAAAATCGCTTTCGACGCACCAAAAGCAGCCCCCCGCGAAATAGGCGCGCTTCTGAGCGGCCTCTGCTTGGGACGACTGAAGCGTGCAGCCGATGAAGATCAGGATAAACAGAAGCGGGGCCTTAAGGGCGTCGATGGTCATGTTGTATTCCTTCCAAAGCTTGGGTGGACCATGAAGGCTTGATCGCTCGCGGTCTACTCAAGCCCCTGTGAAGTCGCAGGAGTGTGAGAGTTGTTTCAACCGAGGGAACGCTCTAGCGTCCGATTTATGGACCAACAGACAACTCATGCCGCTGCCGAGGACGCGCGGAACGACGACATTCTGATTTGGGTGAATGGCGAGCTGAAAAGGCGGAGCGAGGCGTTGATTAGCGTCTATGACTCGGGCTTCATGCTGGGGGATGGCGTTTGGGAGGGCCTGCGGCTTTACGATAACCGCTGGGCCTTTTTGGACGGACATCTGGAGCGGTTGTTCGAGGCTGCGAAGGCAATTGATCTGGACATTGAGATGACGCTGGATCAGGTCAAAAACGCTTTGTTAGAGACACAATCGGCAAATTCTATGACCACCGATGCCCATGCCCGGCTTATGGTCACGCGCGGCGTGAAAACGCGACCGTTCCAGCATCCATCGCTGAGCCGGCAGGGCCCGACGATGGTCATCATCATGGAGCATTCGAAACCCAGCATTGCCCGACCCATCCGATTGGCGACGGTTCCGCACGTTCGTGGGTTGCCAATGAGCCAGGACCCGAAGTTGAATAGCCACTCCAAGCTGAATTGCGTTTTGGCGTGTGTCGCTGCCGAAAAGGCGGGCGCGGACGAAGCCTTGATGCTAGATGTCCATGGTTTCGTGAACACGACAAACGCGTGCAACTTCTTCATTGTGCGCAAGGGGGAGGTTTGGACCTCGACCGGGGACTATTGCATGAACGGTATCACGCGGGCGAAGGTCATCGACATTTGCCTGGCCGAGGGCATTCCGGTGTTCCAGAAGAACTTTTCGCTGGTCGAGGCGTATTCTGCGGACGAAGCATTTTTGACGGGGACTTTCGGGGCGCAGACACCGGTTCAGAGTATTGACGGTCGCATCATCGGGTCAGGCGGGTTTGGGCCGGTGACCCAGCGCATTCGAGAGGCCTATTTGCGGATGGTGATGCCGTGAAAATCGCGGTGTGGTCGGGGCCGCGCAATCTTTCGACGGCGCTGATGTACGCTTTTGGCAACCGTTCGGATTTTTCTGCGTGGGATGAGCCGTTTTACGCGGCATATTTACGGGAAACGGGCATCGATCACCCGATGCGCGAGGATGTTCTTACGGCGAATGAGACCGATGCCGCGCGGATTGGGCAGTATTGTGCGGGACCGGTCCCTGACGGCAAGCCGCATTGGTATATGAAGCATATGAGTTTTCATATGTGTGAGGGTTTCCCGTTGGAGTGGGCGCAGGACTGTGTGAACATTCACCTGATCCGCCACCCTGCGCGTGTGATCACAAGCTATGTTGCGAAGCGGGAAGAACCCACGTTGACCGACATCGGATACGCCAAGCAGGTGGAAGTCTATGAGCAACTGCCTGGCCCGATCATTGATAGCGCGGACATTCGCGAAACGCCTAAACGCGCTTTGCAGACACTTTGTGATCACATCGGATTGGCTTTCGATCCGGCGATGATGTCCTGGCCTTTGGGTCCCAAACCTTTTGATGGGGTATGGGCGCCGCATTGGTACACTGCGGTTCATCGCTCTACCGGCTTTGCTGGACCAGAGGGGCCCTTGCCTGTTTTGGATGGCACTGCCGCACAACTGGCCGAAAAGGCGATGCCACACTATTTGCTTCTGAAAGAAAAGGCCCTGAAGATCTAGCGATTCCCCAGGAACTCCTCGATGGCTTCGATGCGCGAGCCCGAAGACGGATGGGTGGAGAACCAGCCATCATCGGTGTTGCCTGAGTCGGGTAATGCTTCGAAGAACCCAATCAGACCGGCTGGGTCATATCCCGCCTCTTCCGTCAAGCGCAGACCAAACTGGTCAGCACTGCGTTCGTGATCCCGCGAGAACGAGAGCGACATGATTACGCCGCCTTCAAGCAGGATGTCCTCAAGGATCGGGCCCGTGTCACCGGCAATCAGGGTGACGAGGACGAAGAACCCAAGCGACCGATAAAGCTGCGTCAGTCCGTGGTCCTCGACGACATGACCGAGTTCGTGTCCCAGCACCGAGGCAATGATGTTTTCATTCGGGAAGCGCTTGACCAATGCGTCTGTGATGACCACGGTCCCGCCGGGAAGCGCGGCGGCGTTCGGGCCGATGCCGGGAATGGCGCGAAATTCAAGATTGAAGTCTCTATTCCGGGCTTTTTCAGGAAGTTCAGCCACCAAATTTTCGAATAGCTCGCGAACCTCTTCCTGCTTTTCGGCACTTAACGTTGTAGGCTCGGCCACTGCCAGGTCGAAGGCTTGCAAGCTGCCCTTGTCTATTGCGTCGCGTAACGGTTCGGGGGTCAGGGCGACGGCCACCCAGACAAGAGCTGGTAAGGCGAACCGCCAGACCAGAAAGACACCTACTATGGCTGCGATGACGAAAAGGAAAAGGCGTGGGTGAAATTGCTCGGCTGTGCTGAGTGTGGCACCGGTGTTCGCGTCGGCGAGCGTGGCGATTTGCGTGTGATCGGTCGTTTCGAACAGCGTGCCGTCCGGCAGGGTGGCGCGCCGCGGTGCGTCCCCAAGGGCGGTTTCGAAGCGCAGGTTCGACCGGGGAAGGCGCAAGACCTCTTGACCGTCTTGGTCGTTCAGGACCGCATCGTGGTCCGAAACTAGCAGAGTGCAGGCGATGCGCTTTGACGACTGGGCCAGATAGGCCCAGCCGTTCAAGGTTACGGTGTTCATGCCTTAGATGGGCAGGCCGACATCGATGCCGTCAAGGTCGGTGTATGCATCGCCAAGGGCGCTTGCTTCCTGATCGATGTCGCTAATGAAGTCGTCCAGCGATCCGTTCACCTCGACCCGCGTATGGTCGGCAAGATAGCGTACCATCCGTACCTGCGCCCACGGCAGCATCAGGCCGAGTGTGCCGAGGACAACGACGGCGTTCGTGAGTGCAATCCAGACCAACGAGCCCGGGATGACGTCAGAGTGGAACTTGTGACCGTTCTCCAGCGTCAGGTTGCTAAGCGCAACGTTCCGGACCATCGCCCCATAGATGGTCGCGGCGGGGAAGAAGGCGAGGAAGATCCAGACGTAGAAAAGACCGATCAGCATGGGCGACGGTTCGGACGATTGACCGGTGAAAATCGCGCTAAGCTGCCCGCCCGCAACAAAGAAAAGCACAGCGGATACGCCCACAACCCATGCGAGAGACATCAGGAAGGCCTTGTAAAACCCGCCAATAGCCGCGTCGAAGTGGAAGTTGTGACGTCCAAGCGAATGGTTGTTCATCGTGAACCGCTTTCGGGCGCGGTCGAAGAACGGGAATGTCGTGTAGAGTGTCAGGGCCATCAGGAAGGGGTAAAGGATATAAACCAAAGCCGCTTTGCCGACCGTCCCGTGGAACCGGAACCGCACGTTCGACCAACTAGACATTTGTGCGTTGAAGCGCATTGACCGCACCAGAAGCCACGGCAAAAGCACGAGAAACAGCAGAATGGCCACAAGACCCACAACAGGGATGGCTGCCAGCACCGAATAGACAATGAAGCCGGCAACCACGATCAGACGGCCGATCAGGATTTGCAGGCCAGTCGCGTGATAGTCGAAGTTGCGATCCGCGACATAGGTGTTCTGATAGAAATACTTGCGGGCCCGTACCTTTGCCCAGGCGGAATAGATGCCCAGCGTTACAATCGACAACAGCAAATTGACGATCCAGATGCCGAACCACTCGCGCGCATTGCCGTGAAATTCGAAATCGCGCGTTCGCGATGAAGACATATCCATAATTCAGTCCTTTCGCGCCCCTCGGAAGCTGTTAGCTAACGAGAATATGCCAATATGATGGCAAAGATGCGAAAAAAGGAAACAATCACGGTTTCCGTGATTGCATTACGTCATTTACCGAGGCGACGCTTCCGTGCTGCCAGAATCTTGAGGCGAAGCGCGTTCAACTGGATGAACCCCTGTGCGTCTTTCTGGTCGTAGGCGCCAGCGTCTTCCTCGAATGTGACATGCGCTTCGGAATAGAGCGAGTGGTCGGACCAGCGGGCCACGGTTGTTGCGGAGCCCTTGTAGAGTTTTACGCGCACGGTGCCCGAGACGTGTTCCTGGCTCTTGTCGATCAGCGCCTGAAGCATCTCGCGCTCGGGTGAGAACCAGAAACCGTTATAGATCAGCTCGGCATAGCGCGGCATGATCGAGTCTTTCAGGTGACCTGCCCCGGAATCCAGTGTGATCTGCTCGATACCGCGGTGTGCTTCCAGAAGGACCGTGCCCCCCGGGGTTTCATAGATACCGCGGGATTTCATGCCAACAAAGCGGTTTTCGACAAGATCCAGCCGTCCAACACCGTGTTTTCCGCCCAATTCGTTGAGTTTCGTCAAGAGCGCGGCAGGCGACATGGCTTCGCCGTTGATGGAAACCGCGTCGCCTTTTTCAAATGTGATCTCGACCATCTCTGGCGTGTCGGGTGCGTCCTCGGGATGGACGGTGCGTTGGTATACATAGGCCGGGGCTTCTTCGGCCGGGTCCTCCAGAACCTTCCCTTCGGACGAGGTGTGCAGCAGGTTCGCGTCCACCGAGAAGGGCGCTTCGCCGCGTTTGTCCTTGGCGATGGGGATCTGGTTTTTCTCTGCGAAGTCGATAAGCCGCGTGCGCGAGGTCAGGTCCCATAAGCGCCATGGGGCGATAACCTTGATGTCGGGGTTCAGCGCGTAAGCGGCCAGTTCGAAGCGGACCTGGTCGTTACCCTTGCCGGTTGCGCCGTGCGCGACAGCGTCGGCGCCGGTTTCGGCGGCGATTTCGACGAGGCGCTTTGAAATCAGGGGGCGCGCGATCGATGTGCCAAGCAGATAGAGCCCTTCGTAAAGCGCGTTGGCGCGGAACATCGGGAAGACGAAATCGCGGGTGAACTCCTCGCGCAGGTCCTCAATATAGATTTCGGACACACCGAGCATTTCTGCTTTCTGGCGCGCTGGTTTCAGTTCCTCGCCTTGGCCGAGATCCGCAGTGAAGGTAACAACCTCGCAGCCGTACTCGGTTTGCAGCCACTTCAGAATGATCGACGTGTCCAACCCGCCTGAATAGGCGAGAACCACTTTCTTCGGTGCCGACATGTTAACCCCCGGGTGCGCAAGTATCCGCGGGCGTGTACGGAATTTTGACGGGTGGGACAAGGCGCAGAAAACACGAAAGGGTAGCGATTAAGCTACCCTCCCGTGTGCGTGCTGTGCCGTGTGTCTTGCTGCGCATCTCTGCGCTTGTTCCAACGCTAGGAGTGAGATGTGGCAAGAATGGGGCACGCCACGGGGTGATACAGCGGAGTGGCGGAATTCCGCCATGAGCGGACAATAGGTTGACAATTACCACTCAAATCACCGGATTGTCGCGTGAAATGGCCGGATCTACCGGGAATCTAAGCCAAGCGCAGCCTTGGACGCCTGATACCTGGCTCGAATCCTAGGTATGTCGATGGAGGAAGCCGGGTCGTTCTTGAGTCGCATTTCTTCAATTTGGCAGAGCGTGCCAAGTTCGTCGAACCCGATATTGAGAGCGCTCCCTTTAAGGAAATGGAGCCTTTCCGCCAGTTGCGACGGCGGCGTTGCCTGCAGCGTATCCAGCACCTCTTCGACTTCCTCGCGGAAGATCTCGAAAACTTCGGCGAAGTCGTCTTCGCCGACCTCCTCTTTCAACTCATTCAGTCGTGTTTGATTAATCATGAAATCAAGTCCTGCCGTTTGAACCAGTGATTTCACGCCTGAGTTTACAGACATTTAAGTCAGGTGCGGGATGTGGAGGTATGACGCTCACTTCCGCTCTTTTGCAAGACGATGCCGCACTGGCAATGACGCCGATTCTGGTTGTCGATGACAGCCGCGCGCAACGTCGGATGTTGTCGCGCACGCTCGCCAAATGGGGTTATGACACGGTGGAAGCCGACTCTGGCGAGCTTGCATTGGACGCGTGCCGGTCAGCGAGTTTTGACATCGTGATCAGTGACTGGATGATGCCGGGCATGTCGGGTGTCGAGTTTTGCCGCACTTTCCGGGAGGAGTTTGACCGACCCGCCTATTTCATCCTTCTGACAGCACAGACTGAACGGGAAGCTTTGGCGGAGGGCCTGGAAAGCGGCGCTGACGATTTTCTGTCGAAACCCTTCAATGCCATCGAGTTGCGTGCGCGGCTGCGAGCGGGGGAACGCGTTGTGCAGGCTCAGCGCGCCTTGTCCGAAAAGAACGCGGCGCTTGAGACGGCCTTGGTCGAGCTTTCGGACACATATGATGCCATCGAGCGGGACCTTCGGGGGGCCCGAAAGTTCCAGGAAGGCCTTGTCCCCGAACGGTTCATTCAGGTTGGCCCCGCTTCGGTCACGCATCTGCTTCGGTCAAGCGGGCATGTTGGCGGCGACCTGGTCGGGCATTTCAGGGTCAATCAGGACGAGCTTGTCGTGTTCTCGGTCGATGTTTCTGGCCACGGCGTTGCCTCTGCCCTGATGACGGCGCGCGTGGCTGGTTATCTAAGCGATGCGGCGCCGGATCGGAACATCGCTTTGGCGAAGGTCGGCAAGGGCTATGCGCTTGTGCCCTTTCCGACTGTCTGCAGTCGCTTGAATGCGATCCTGATGTCGGATGCAGAGTCCGATCAATATCTGACGCTTGCGATGGCCCATGTGAATCTGGCATCGGGCGAGATCGAGATTTGTGCCGCGGGCCACCCCAGCCCGGCCGTTCAACGCGCCGATGGCGCGGTCGATTTCCTTGAGCTCTGGAGCACGCCAATCGGTTTGATCGACAATGGTGAGTTCGCGTCGGTCACGATTCAGTTGTCAGAAGGCGACCGGTTGGTCTTGTACTCTGATGGGGTCACGGAGTGCCCGGATGAAGAGGACCAATTGTTGGACGAACCCGGGTTGGCGTCGATCATGAAGAACGCCGTTGGCATCAAGGGCACGGCGTTCACGGATCGACTGTTGTCATCGCTGGTTCGGTTTCATGGAAGCGAAGATTTTCCGGACGATGTGTCTGCAGTCGTCGTCGACTGGCGTTAGCGAAATAGCTTCTTCAGGAATAATCGATCGCCTTCGTTTCCGACCATTTCGACCGCAAGCTGTGGATTCGTCCAAATGGCGGAGTGGCCGACTTCTAAGGGCCTGCCGGTTTGCAGACTGGGTCGCCCGAGGTAGACGTGGCAGATCTTTTCTGCCCAAAGATCGTATTCCGGCATGAAGGTGAACCGGCGAAAGGCCCCCAACCGGGTCAAGCGCCCGGCGCGCCAGCCGGTTTCCTCCAGGATCTCGCGATGCAGCGCCGGGATAGTGGCCTCGCCCGGATCAATGCCGCCGCCGGGCAATTGGAATTCGGGGTGCGGTTCCTGCTGATGCGTCAGAAGCACTTCGCCGTTTCGCACGAGGACGGCATAGGCTCCTGGCCTGATCCGATAGCGTCGGTTTCGATCCACAGGTTCGCCGACGCGCGGAATCATGGGCTTGGTCCTTCTGGCTTTGTGCCTATATAGACGCGACACCTTTGCATTGTCAGGACATTCCATGACCATTGGCTCGAAGATCGCCTGGGACGATACCGTTTTGCCGTTTCAACTTGACCGAACCGACACGCGCGGGCGCGTGGCGCGGCTGGATGGCGTTTTGCAGAATGTGTTGAACCAGCACGACTATCCACCGCTGATCGAAGCGTTGGTTGCTGAGGCGACCCTTCTGACGGCACTGATCGGGCAGACGATCAAGCTGCGTTGGAAGCTGTCTTTGCAGGTGCGTGGCGATGGTCCGGCGCGCTTGATCGCCACCGATTACTATGGGCCTAGCGAAGAAGGCGCACCGGCGCGCATCCGGGCCTATGCCAGTTTTGACGAAACGCGCCTGGACGATGAGGCTGATCCGTTCTCGCAGATCGGTCGGGGGTATTTCGCCGTGCTGATCGACCAGGGCACGGATATGAAACCCTATCAGGGGATCACGCCGATCGCGGGCGGGTCTCTGGCGGCTTGTGCGCAGACCTATTTCGCACAGTCTGAGCAGTTGCCGACGCGGTTTGCGCTAAGTTTTGGCCGATCACAACAGCCCGGCGAAGGGCTGCACTGGCGCGCCGGTGGTGTGATGCTGCAGCAGATGCCGGAAGCCTCGCCATTTGCTACGGACGGTGGCAGCGGTGAAGGCCGCCTGCTGGAGGCGAATGATGTGCTGGATGCGGACTCCGCCGAAGACTGGAACCACGTCAACATCATGCTGGATACGGCGGAAGAGATCGAACTGATCGGGCCAAGCGTGCAGCCGACGGATCTGCTGGTGCGGCTTTTCCACGAGGACAGCCCCCGGGTGTTCGATCCACAACCGGTCGAGTTCGGTTGTACCTGTTCAGAGGACCGGGTGCGGAATTCGATGTCGATTTATTCGCAGAAGGATATCGGGCATATGACCACGCGCGAGGGGATCGTCACCGCCGATTGCCAGTTTTGTGGGGCACATTATGAGCTTGATCCAAAGACCCTTGGGTTCGAGGCCGAAGAGTGAGTTTGCGCGCCACCCTTTTGCGCGCCACCCAGGCGAAGGGCGTACCGTCATCGGACTATGATCTGAATGCCGAGCGCCCGGGTGCGCCGGGTCAGTTGCGCGAAGCCGCTGTCTTGGTGGGTATCGTCGATCAGGACGAACCGACGGTGGTTTTGACGAAGCGGTCATCTGCGCTGAAGCATCACCCGGGGCAGATTGCTTTTCCGGGCGGCAAGGTGGAAGAGGCGGACGCCGATATCGTGGCAGCGGCCTTGCGCGAGGCCCGAGAGGAGATCTCGCTGCAAGAGGCCGAAGTGATCGGCTCTTTGGCGGCGCACGAGACCGTGACGGGCTTCAACGTAACGCCGGTACTTGCAATGGTGCCGCCCGATTTCGCGGCGCGCCCTGACCCACAGGAAGTGGCCGAGGTGTTTCAGGCCCCCTTGCGCCATTTGATGAACCCCGGGAATTATCTGATCGAGTCCCGGCGCTGGCGCGGGCAGCGCAGGTACTATTATACGGTCCCCTGGGGCCCCTATTACATTTGGGGTGCGACCGCGCGTATGTTGCGGGCACTGGCGGATCGGATGGCGCATGAAACGGATCAAGGCTGACTGGCTGGAAAGCAGTGCGACACGCGCCATGTTCGCCCTTCTGTCCGACTACGAGTGCTATGCCGTTGGTGGCTGTATCCGGAACACACTGTTGGACCATCCGGTCAACGACATCGATCTTTCCACAGACGCGCGGCCGGAAGTCGTGATGGAGCTGGCCGAGGCTGCGGGGCTTCACGCCATTCCAACCGGCTTGGAGCACGGCACGGTCACGGTGGTGGTCGAAGATACTCCGTTCGAAGTGACGACTTTCCGGAAGGACATCGAAACGGACGGGCGCCGGGCAGTTGTCGCTTTTGCCAACAGTGTGGAGGATGATGCGCTGCGCCGGGATTTTACGATGAACGCGCTTTATGCGCGCGGCGATGGCGAAGTGATCGACCCGGTGGATGGGCTTCCCGATATCGCAACGCGGACGGTGCGCTTTATCGAGGATGCGGACCGGCGCATTCAAGAAGACTATTTGCGGAGCCTTCGGTTTTTCCGGTTCAGTGCCTGGTATGCCGACATGGAGAGGGGTTTCGATCCGGTTGCCTTGGATGCGATTGGTCGTAATTTGGCCGGTTTAGAGACGCTTTCGCGCGAACGCGTAGGGTCTGAGTTGGTGAAACTGTTGTCGGCACCTGATCCGGCGCCTGCCGTCGCCACGATGCGCTCGGTCGGCGTGTTGGCGCAGGTTCTGCCTGGCGCGTCAGATGAAAATCTCGGTCTGCTTGTTGCGCTGGAGGAGAGGTTTGGTCTGCCAGCCGACGCGGTTCGACGGCTGGCCTTGCTGGGTGGCGACTTCGACAGCCTGCGTTTGTCGCGCGCTCAAGCGAGAGACGTCCATCGGATCCGCGACAATACCGGTCAGGATGCGCGGCGTCTGGGATACCGGCTTGGGTTGAAACTTGGGGCGGATGCCCTTTTGGTGACCTCCGCAAGCCTTGGTCAGGATCTGCCAGCCGACGCTCTGGACGGGATCAGTTTCGGTGCTGCTCAAACGTTTCCGGTTTTCGCAGCAGATCTGATGCCTGAATACGAGGGCAAGGCGCTGGGCGACAAGCTGCGCGCGCTGGAGAACACCTGGATCGAAAGCGGTTTCACGCTTTTGAAAGAAGAGCTTTTATCCGAGGGGTGACTTTCGGCGATCGATGGTCTAATTGGATGGTGCCTAAGCAAGGAGGGCATTCGATGGTAATCAGGATCACAGCAAGCTTCGGCTGACAGCCCGATCCTGATGGGACGTGCTGACAGCAACGTCTCGCCCTTTCGAATTCCTATCTTTTCAGAAGGCAACAGCCCTCATGTTTCGTTTCTTTGAAAATCTGATTGACCCGTATTGCGACTATGCGGAGGAAGATCGGCCGCCCACCAAGCTGTGGCCGTTTCTGGCGCGGTACGCGAAGCCCTTCCATGGCGTGTTTTGGGCGACCGCGCTGATCACGATCGTGGTTGCCATCGTCGAG